>ENA-OOZM01000016-OOZM01000016.1-human-gut-metagenome-genome-assembly--contig:-NODE-16-length-40262-cov-5.438804_pt1 | contig 40262 bp, 56 predicted proteins | sample MGYA00241044_ERZ501404 | MGnify/ENA primary metagenome ERZ501404 (study PRJEB25962, sample SAMEA2042982) | human gut metagenome | biome: human gut; feature: human-associated habitat; material: faeces...
TTTCTTTACGAACTCTTATTGAATGTCAGATAGCCTGGTAACCTATTTGACTAGTATAATTGCTACAGTTTTTTTAAAAACATTGGTTTTTTCTTTGATGCATAGTTATGCATCCTCCTTAAGTATTAAGTATATAATTAACAACTTAGTTATGACAGGAAATGGCTGAGGGTGAAACCTCAGCAACGTGCAAGTAATGGAAATCGCCCCCAACGATGTAGGTTCGAATCCTACAACTTGCTAATTGTAATTACTATCATACAACAACAGAAACAGATTTTAATCTCATACTCAATTTGAAAAGGAGCCCATGAAGGGCTCTTTTGTCGTGTAAAGAAAGAGTTGATCTAAATGAGTAGAAAAATATTTCAAAGAAAAGAGTATTCAATCTATAGATGTGATTATGGATATGTTATTCATAACACAAACAAGAAATTTGAAAACGGACATACACATGTAAATAATTTTTATAAAGCTAAGATACTGGTTATTATGGCTATAAAAAGAGAGATAGACAATAAGCTAAGTAAAAGAGATATAGAAAGTCTTATTAGATTAACAAATGATAATAGATATAGAAATAAATTATTAGAATTAGAAAGGAGTGGTATTAATGGCGAAATTGACAGCTAAACAAAAGAAGTTTGTAGAAGAATACTTAATAGACCTTAATGCTACTCAAGCAGCAATTCGTGCTGGATACAGTCCTAAAAATGCAGGTAAAATAGGACATGAACTGCTAGAAAAAACTAGAAATGAAATAGATAGAGCTATAGCGGAAAGAAGTCGAAGGACAGGTATTAATCAAGATAGAGTTTTAAGGGAATTGGCAAAGATAGCATTTGTTAATCCTGGAGATGTCATAAATTTTGACGAAGCTACAGTAAAAGGCGATGCCAAGGAAGAAGATTTAGCTGCTATAGCAAGTGTAAAAATAAAAAACATACCAACAGAAGATGGAGAAATAACAGAAAGGGAAATAAAACTATGCGACAAGCTAAAAGCATTAGATTTACTCGGTAAACATCTAGGAATATATGACAAGCATGAATCAGAAGATAAAAATCTAACAATAACAATTCAGAAAGCAAGCGAGAAAAATGGAAATTAACATAACTTGCAATGATCACTTTGAAGATTTTGTTTTAGATTGGAACTATAAATTTTATTTTCTTGTTGGTGGTTATGGTAGCTCTAAAAGTTATCATGTGGTCCAAAAGCTGCATCTAAAATTATTACAAGAAAAGAGATTAGCATTAGTTGTAAGGGAAGTATATGACACTATACGAGATAGCTGCTTTTCACTTTTACAAGATGTAGCAGTAGATATGGGGATATACGATATGCTTAAATTTAAGACATCGCCAATGCAAGTAACATATCCTAATGGAAGCAAGATAATTTTTAAAGGTATGGATAAACCAGCTAAATTAAAATCTATCAATGGTGTATCTATTATATGGGTTGAGGAATGTTCCGAGGTTAAATATGAGGGCTTTAAAGAACTTTTAGGACGTTTAAGACATCCTACACTCAGTAATCACATTATACTTAGTGAAAACCCTATAGAAAAGGCTAACTGGACTTATAAGCATTTTTTTATTGATGAAGAAAATAATAAGAAAATACTTGATGATGAAAAACTTTATATCGAAAGAATTATCAAGACAAATAATACATACTATCATCATTCCATTTGTGATGACAATTATTTTCTACCTCAGGACTATATAAAAGAGCTTGATAACATGAAAGAATATGACCCAGATTTATATAGAGTAGCTAGACAAGGTAGATTTGGTATAAATGGTACTAAAGTATTACCGCAATTTGAAATGATGGACCACGATTTAGTTATGGCCAAAGTAGGTTCTATACCTTCTAGATTTTATAGAGCTGGTATGGACTTTGGATTTGAAACTTCATACAATGCATTAGTTAGAATTGCTATAGATGATGTGAATAAAGATTTGTATATTTACTGGGAATATTATAAAAATCATATGACAGATGATAAGACTGCTAAAGAAATAGATGAATTTAGAGTAAATAAAGAGTTAATAAGAGCAGATAGCGCTGAGCCCAAGACAATTAGATTTTATCAGCAAGAAGGTTTTAAAATGATAGGGGCTAAAAAATATCAAGGCTCTAGGCTTCAAAATACTAAAAAAGTAAAAAGATTTAAGCATATATATTGCTCAACTAAATGTGTTAATGTAAAAAAAGAATTGAAGGATCTAACATATAAGCAAAATGAAAAAGGTGAGAATATATATGATGAATTTAATATAGACCCTCATACTTTGAGTGCTATTTGGTATGCATTAGATGGTTATGAGGTTGCAGATTATAAAAGACATTATCACAGTAGATAGAAAGGAGGATGTAAGATGCTTAATAGTTATCAAGAGTTTGTTGCTGCTGAACTTACTGGATTGTATGGCTCGGCAGTATTACAAGAAATGAACGATATATTAAGGCTGTATGACATATATGAAGGTCGAGAAAATTTCATTGACAAGTCAGAAGAAAAAGACTATACACAGACAGAAAAAAGAACAAATCTGATTAAGAAGCTTATAAAAGAAGAATCTAGATTTTTATTCGGTAAGACTCCAGAGTTATACATTCAGCCTAAAAATGATACAGAAGTTGACAAAGATAAAGCCGAAGAAATAAATCTTTACTTAGGCAAGATACTAAAAGATAATTTATTCTCAGAGAAGCTTGTAAAAGGTGCTAGAGACTGCTTTATCGGTAAAAGAGCTGCTATTAAATTATATGCTAACCGAGATACAAAAGAAATTAGGATAATGTTTTTACCTAGCTTGGAATTTATCTACGAGAGTGACGAGAAAAATCCTAACGAACTTAAAAAGATAATATTCTTCTATCAGACAAATAAGGAAGTTGAAAAAGATAAACAGAGAATATGGAAACAAAAATATGAAATGATAGATGGAAGATGCATATTAAATGAAGGCATCTACAATGGTAATGGGATATTAATAGAGCCTATAAATGTAGATGTAGACTTACAACTAAGTGGTATTCCTTGCTATGTAATTATTAATGACGGATTAAGTGGAGACCCGTTCGGAGAATCTGATGTAAAAGAGCTTCTAGATAATCAGATTCAATACAATAGACTATCAAGTGAAGATGTTGACACTCTTAGAAAAGGTATGGATAGGATTATTTATGGTGTCGACATAGACCCTGAAGCATCTGAAAAATTTAAACTAAAGCCTGGAGCATTTTGGGACGTACCAACAGACCCTACAGCAGAAAATAAACAAGCTACACTAGGTACAATACCGACAGACTTTGGTTATGGAGACAAGATAGAAAACTCTCTAAAACGTATCAAGTCAGATATGTATGAGATGCTAAATATACCAATGCTATCAAATGACGAGCTAAAAGGTATGATGACATCAGGTAAAACTATGAAGGCATTGTATTGGCAACTTATTACTAGATGTGAAGAGAAGATGATGGCATGGCGACCAGCTTTAGAGTGGTTAATAAGAGCAATACTTGAAATTACAGAAGTATATCAAATAGAAAAATTACCGCAACTTGATTATACTGTTACAGTAGAAAATAACTATCCTTTACAGGAAGATGAAGACGAAGAAAAGACATTAGACTTGCAACAAGTAAATGCACAGGCTATGTCTAGAAAAACATTCATCAAGAAATGGCAAGGTGTTACAGATGATGTGGCTGATGCTGAAATAAAACAAATAGCATTAGAAAGAGAAATGTTAGAAGAAAGTTATGTATCTGGAATGAGTGATCCAGTTGAATAATTTTTTTAAACAAAAGAATAAAACTGAAAAAGAGATGACTAGAGAAATAAAAAAAGCATATAAGAGAGTAGCGAATAATTTGATTAAAAGATTAGCTCTAGTTAATCCAGATACGATGACATATGACTATTTAAGACAAACTGCTAAGTATCTAGAAAAAGAATATAAGAAGCTTAATAAAAGACTTAATAAAGATATAGAAAAGGCTATTGTAAACACAGTAGAAGGCTATACACAAAGCCAAGTAGAGTTTTACAGTGATTTATGTAAACCTCTATCTAGTAGCTTTGAAGATATGTTTAGCAAAGTGAATAAGCAAGTTTTAGACAATGTTATTACAGGCAAAATGTATGGAGATAACATAAAACTTTCTGACAGACTTTGGAGTAATCGTAAAAAGACTGTAAAGACTATAAACGATATACTTACAGATGGTTTTATTACTGGTAAAAACAGTAAAGATATAGCTAAAGACTTAGAGGTTTATTGTAATCCAGATTATTTAAAGGAATACGAAAAGTTTACTATTCATCCTAAAAGTAAAAACAAGGTTGAATTTAACTCATATAGATTAGCAAATACATATATAAATCATGCATACCAAGAAGCAACAAGGCAAAGTGCTAAGCATAATCCATTTGTAGAAAAAGTTGAATGGCTAAGCGGAACAGACGATAATGTATGCGATTTATGTAAAGAACGAAACGGAAAGAAATTTGATAAAAATAAAGTACCTTTAGACCATCCACTTGGCAGATGTACACTATTACCAGTCATAGAAGATGATTTAGAAGATATAGCTAGAGAGTTAAAAGGCTGGGTTAATGGTGATAAAAATGAAAAGCTTGATAAATGGTTTGAAGCATGGAAGGTTAAAATATGAGAGATTTATTGTTTAAAATAGGGGTAAAAATGGGCTGGGTTACAAGTCCAAGCATCTTATTTGACTTAGCAATGTTAGGTGAGAAATCAACTTACTATGAAAAATACTATAAGAAGTATAAGAAAAGATGTAAATGGCTGTAAAGCCTTATTTTTATGTCTTTTTTTAGTTTGTAGACGTAAAAGAATAAACTAAAAACTATATTCAAGAAACGGACTTGTAAAAAGTGTAAATATAGGAGGAAATATGGAATTTAAAGAGATATTAAAAGCACAAAGCTTAACAGATGAACAAATAAATAACATTACTGCAAAGATGAAAGAAGAAAAAATATATACTACATCTTTAGAAAATGCAGACGAACGATATACGAAATTAAAAGGCCAAAAAGCTGATTTAGATGAACAAATAAAAGCTGCAAATACAACTATAACAGAGTTGAAGAAAAATAATAAAGACAATGAAGCATTGCAACAAACAATACAAGATCATGAAGCTACAATAGAAAATCTGAAAAAAGAATCAGCACAAAAGGATTTTAATTATGCATTAGACAGTGCATTAAAAGACAATAAATGTAAGAATGCTAAGGCTTTAAAAGCTTTACTAGATTTAGATAATATAAAATTTAATGAAGGTAAATTAGAAGGCTTAGAAGGACAATTAACTGCATTGAAGGAAAGCGATGGATATTTATTTGATACATCAAATCCAGCTCCAGGTAATACTGGTGGAACAGGCAATCATCCAAGAGTTGGCGATGGAGCAATAACAAAAGAACAATTTAATAAAATGACTTATAAAGAAAGAGTAGATTTATTCAATTCTAATAAAGAACTGTATGATCAATTAAAATAATAGGAAGGTGATAATATGTCAACAACAAAAATTGCAGATTTAATAAATCCAGAAGTAATGGCAGATATGATTTCAGCCAAAATAGAAAAAAAATTAGTGGTTACACCATTTGCTAAAATAGATACTACATTAGTAGGGCAACCAGGAAATACTATAACAGTTCCACAATATGCGTAAAAATATGCGCCTTTACATAGTGATATGTATTGCAAACCCTTTTAATTGCTGGAAACTCCTAAAGAGTTCATCTCACTTTAGGACAATCAGCAGCGAAGATTCATTAAATATATAACAATTCCTATTTATTGATATATTGTCAAATTTATGATAAACTATAAATAGAGGTGATAATATGTCAAAGAGAAAAACTACAGAAGAATTTAAAAATGAAGTATATGACAAATTTGGAGACTCTATAGAAATTTTAGGTGAATACAAGACAAACAGAGATAAAATATTAGTTAAGTTTAAAGAATGCGGACACGAAGGGTATAAAGCACCTTCTAAGATATTAGCTGGGCAAAGATGTGCTAAATGCGCTGGTAAAAGAATAGCTAAATCTAAAACTAAAACAACAGAACAATTTAAAAAAGACTTAACTAAAAACAACATTAACTATATAGAAGTTATTAGTGAGTATAAAGGAGTAAAGTATAAAATAGAAGTATTGAATAAAAAGTGTAACCATGTATATAGTGCGTTACCTGGCAATATTTTAAGAGGTGCTGGATGCCCTGTATGCCATGGGTTTAAAGATACTAATAAATTTATTGAACAAATAAATCATAAATATCCTGAAGAATATGAAATAATAGGAGAATATATAAATAACAAAACTCCTATATTAGTAAGACATAAATGCGGTTATGAATGGGAAGTAATACCAAAAGATTTAATGAGAGATATAAGATGTCCTAAATGCATAATGTCAAAAGGAGAATTATTTATAAGTAAATATTTAGAAGAAAATAAAATAGATTTTAAACCTCAGTATAGATTTAAAGAATGTAGAGATGTGCTAGAATTACCTTTCGATTTTATGGTTAATATAAAAGGGCAATTAAAGCTAATTGAATTTGATGGTAGCCAACATTTTGGCGAAAAATCTTCTAAATATCGAACTCCAAAAGTAAAAATACATGATGAAATAAAAAATAAATTTTGCAAAGATAATAATATTCCTTTATTAAGAATACCTTATTGGTGGTTAAGAAATGATAGAATTATCAAGGAATTAGATAAATTTATATTTAATGAATAACGTTCAACGACTAGCCGAAAGGCGTACACCCAAGTGGGTGGAAATGGAGGGCAACTCAAGGAGTTGATGATATAGTCTAATCTATATAGTAATATATAGCAGTTCATAAGAGAACGATACAAGATTAACGACCTTGTATGAATGTAAATGATATAGGAGATGCAGTAGATGTAGCAGAAGGTGTTGCAGCAGAAACAGTAAAATTAACTACTACTTCAACAACTGCTACAGTAAAAAAAGCAATGAAGGCAGTAGAACTTACAGATGAAGCTGTGTTAAGTGGTTATGGCAATCCTGTAGGAGAAACAAATAATCAAATAGCAAAATCAATAGCTTCTAAAGTAGATAATGATGCAATAGATGCTTTATTTAATGCGCAATTAATTTATGATGGTTCAAGCGGAACTATAAATTATGACGGAATAGTTGATGCAGTAGATGTATTTGATGAAGAATTGAATACAGAAAAAGCTATGTTTGTAAACCCTAAACAGGTTACACAATTAAGAAAAGATAGCAACTTTATATCTGCTGACAAATATACTGGTCAAGTAGTTATGAATGGAGAAATAGGTAAAATAGCTAATTGTAGAATTGTAGCAACTAAAAAAGCTAAATTAGTAGATGAGTGGTACTCTTTCTGTGAAAGTGGAACAAATAGTGCAGTACAAGTAGCATCTGGAAACTTGGCAACAATACAAGCTACATTGCCAAATGCAAAAGAAGGTGATTTTGTATTAAAATCAACTACTCCAGTATACTTTAATCCAATTATAAAACTTAATAATGATGCTGAAACAGAAGAAGATACTGCTGCTTTAACTGTATATTTAAAAAGAGATACAAATGTAGAAACAGATAGAGTATCTTTAGCAAGAAAAACTGATATATCTGCTGACAAACACTATACTGCAGTCTTATCAAATGCAGCTAAAGTTGTTTTAGCTAAATTTAAATCTAAAAAATAGGTGATTCAAAATGGATGATTTAGAAATGCTAAAGCTGATTTTAAGGGAGAAAGATTCTCCCTTTTTTAGTGATGAACAATTAAGATTTTATGCAGAAAAAAATAACTATGACATAAATAAAACTGCTTATGAATGCCTTCTAGCCAAAGCAGAAGATGATAGTATTGCCTTACCAGGGGGATTAAGCTTGCCGAACAATAAAGAATACTGGTTAAGGCTTGCTAAAAAATACAGACCGAACGGAAGTAAGATCTTATGATAAATAAAGAAAAAATCAAATCGAAAGTTGAAAAAGCAATAAAAAAGCTCCCTTCTTTAGGAGTGGTTAAGCGAGCTTACACAAATGATTTTGGAGAAAAGTCAGACTTACTTGAATTAGTATGTGAAATAGAAGGCTTATATCATGAATCAAATAATCAGTATGGCCAAAGTATAACATTGCAAAATAAAGCAGAGGTAATAAAAGAAAAAAGTATATATTTTTTAGTTGTATACGATGAGACTGCGAAGCTTATACAGAAAGATGACTATATATATATAAATGGCTATAAATATCAAATTAAAGATATTGGAAACGTAAATAAAATGGATATTTATATGGATATGAGATTACAAGAGGTGAGTTACAATGAGTAATTTCAACATGAATATAGACGAGTTAACAGATATGCTAGAACAAAAGAGAAATAGGACAAAAGCAGCACTAGAAATATATGCTAATAGCTCAGCTCTAAAACTCCAAAATAATGCAAGAAGAAATAAACCTTGGACCAATAGAACTCACGATGCTAGAAATAGACTTAATGCATCATGGGAATGGAAAAATGAGAATTTATTAAGTATTGCATTGTCGCATGGAGTTAATTATGGGATATATCTAGAAAAAGGAACATCGCCACACGTTATAACTGGAAATCCTTGGTTGTATTGGCAAGGGGCTAGTCATCCAGTTAAACGAGTAAATCATCCAGGGACAAAACCTTATCCAATTATAATGCCAACAATAAATGAAATAGGTCCACAGGTTATGGCTGGATTAAGCATACTTCTAAGGTAGGTGATGCTAATGTTTCAAGATTTATATAGATTTCTTAGAACTGGTGGATTAAAAGTGTACTCACTTGGCCAACAAGATAAAATTTGCACAGAGCCATATGTATTGATTTATGAAGCTGGAACAGAAGATACTTCAAGTAGTAAAAACTTAAAAAAGGAAAGCATAGAACTATGGGTATTTTATCCTTTTAATGAATACTCAAAAGTTGAAACTTATATAAAACAAGTTGAAAATACGATAAAAAAATTCGGAAAACTAAGAAAGAATTATGACAAGTATGCAATAGAAATTGATAACGATATGAAAGCGTATTATACAAAGCTTTCGTATTTTAGATATGTATATAGAGAAGGAGGTAGATAAATATGACAGCTACAGTAAAAAAAATAAATCAAATGCCACTATCAGATGTGTCATTGGTTAGAGTTGTAACTGAAACTGATATTTTTAGCTTCAAAACTTCTGATGAGATTTCAACAGAAGAAGTGGTTTCAGAAGGTGAAGAGCAAACGCTAAAATTAAAAGGTGAAATATATGCAAATAGAGAAGCTAAAGATACTGTACTTGGTTATGACTTGACTTGCAAAGACAATGTAATGTGTCCTGAACTTCTTAAAGTTATTCAGGGAGGTACTATCGAATACGATACAGATGGAAACACTTTCAAAAAATATACAGCACCGCCAGTAGGACAAAATGCATCAAAAATAGCATTTGATGTTGAAGTTTATTCCGCAGAAGTAGGAACAGATGGGGATACTGGAAACTTTTCAAAAGTAACATTCCCAAGTTGTAAAGGAAAATCAGTACCTCTATCTTTTAAGGATGGTGAATATTATTCAAATGAATACACTATCCAGTCAAGACCAGAGAAAGGGACTGCACCTTATACAATAGAAAAGGTAACTGCTCTACCAAATGATACAGTATCAGAATGAACAAATAATATTCAAGAAAATGTTATAAATGATGAAATGAATATCTCTATAGAAGATAAAATAGACCCCTCTAAATAATTTTAGAGGGGTTTTATTATGAAAGGAAATAGATATAATGGAAAATTTACAAGTAACAAGCTTAGACAAATTAAAACAAGTAAAACAAACTCAAATAGTAAGTTTAGGTAAATTTGAAGACGGGACAGAACTCATAGCCGAGTTAAAAAGACCAGATATGTTAGCTTTTATAACAGAAGGCAAAATACCTAATACTCTTTTACAAGAAGCAGCAGAAGTATTTAACGGGAAAACTGAAACTGTAAATAAAGCTACTATAGATGGAGATGTTACAGCACTAAAACAATTAGGGGAATTATTAGAGTTTTTATGTGAAGAAACATTAGCAAATCCAAGTTATAAGGAAATAAAAGAAATAGGTTTAACATTACCGCTAGAAATGAAAACAACAATTCTTACTTATGTTCAAGCTGGGATTGATGGTTTAAAAAGCTTTCGTAAAGAGCAAGAACGTATTGAGGATAATCAATCAGTCGGAGAAATATAGAAGATTACCAAGTGAAATAGCAAGAATAAAAGATGAATACGTGGCTTTTTGTTTCGATGAAGCCTGTATGTATATATCAAGCCAACTTGAAGAAAAGAAAAAGCCACGATGGAGTGAAGATCTAATAGACCAAGAAACAGGAAAGAAAAAAACATTTATATCAGAAGCATGGAAAAAACAAAGAAAGGAGGGTAAATAATGCCGGATACAAACTTAGGAACTGCAACAGGCTATTTAAATCTTGATATTCATAACTGGAATAATGCATTAGATGATGCTAGAGAGAGTTTAAGGGAGTTTGAAAATAGTTCTAATTCTATGGGTGATACGTTAAGAAATACACAACAAGCTACAAATGGAGCAAGTGATGCATTACGAAACACGAGTGATTCAGCCAGCAGAGCTAGAAGTGCTTTTGATGGTGTTAGACAGGTAAGTAGTAGTACGAGTGATGCTTTTGATGATATTGCAAGTTCGACATCTAGAACAAGAGATGAATTCAGTAGAACAACTCGAGAAGCACAGAGATTCGAAAGGCAAATGCAGAGATTAGAATATCAACTTGGTGGAGAAGTGCCACAAGCCACACGAGAGGCCTATCAAGAAATGTATAGACTTAGAAATGAACAAAGAAGAGCATCGAGAACTTACGGAAGTTATTCTAGAGAAGCTATGCAAGCAAGAAATGCGATGACAGAATTTGCATTAAGTCTAGATGATAATACATTTAGGCAAGTCTACATGAGAAGTCAATTAGGACTTACAGAGGGGCAACTTCAAAGACAAGCTAATAGTATACGACTTAATGCGAGAATGACTAGTTTAATGGGAGACCAAACTCAAATTCTTACACAACGTATGCAAGGTTTACAGGCACATGGAATTAGACCAGAAATGTTATTGCCAGCATCAACTCCAGGACAATTCCGATTATTAAGTGAAGCGATGAATTTAGGAGTTTCACCACTAAATCGTCTATCTGCAGGATATAGAACGTTAGGTGGTAGAGTTGAAGGAGTTATAAAGAGATATTCAGCTCAGAAAGTAGCAGTAAGACTTGCACAAGGAGATATGACGAGATACGGATTGTTAATGAGAAGTTTGACTACTGGTACTGCCAATCTTGGACTTGCAATTCCAATTGTAGGAGTTGCTGCAATTACCGCATATGGAACTTTATTTAGTGCAGCTATGCAAGCAGATGAAGGATTGCAAAAGCTATGGGATACTACAAAAAACAAATTAGCAAAAGCATTCGAACCTTTGATAGAAACTGCAGGGCAAGTTTTAGAAGTAGGCATGAAAGTTGTTGGTGTTATAGCTGACTGGGTTGCAAAATTCAATGAGGCACATCCAATAATCGCAAAAGTAGCTAGTGTAGTTGCCTTGTTAGCACCAGCAATGACATTATTGTTATTACCTCTTTCTATGGGTGCTGGATTATGGAATGGTTGGATGGTTGCCCTCAATGGTGCTTGGACCATGATTGGTGGAGTTGTCACAATGATAGGGACTGCTACATCAACCTTTTTCGCATTCGCTATACCAATTGCAGCGGTAACTGCTGGACTTATACATCTTTACAAAACAAATGAAACATTTAGGACTACTGTAAATAATGCCTGGCAATCGGTAAAAGAAAAGGCAAAGGATGTATTTGGTACACTTGAAAAGTATTTTACAGAAACTATTCCAAATGCATATAAAAAAGGTGGCATAAAAGGAGTTATAGATCAATTTGCAGATACATTTAAAAGTGGATTAGATAAGGTAAAATCATCATTACCTCAATGGCTAGAAAGCGGTAAAAGTATAGCTAGCAACCTGGCTCAAGGGATTAATCAGAATTTACCAGCTTTACAGTCAAAAGCAAGCGAAATAATATCAAACTTAGTAGCTGGAATCTTGAAAGTAGCACCGAAATTAATAGAAACAGCAGGACAATTAATCCAAGCATGGCTAAAAATGTGGAGTAATAACGTAAAATTATTTTTAGATGCTGGATTTAAACTGCTTGAAATGATTATGCAAGGTATAGCGCAAGCATTACCGACATTAATTGAAACTATAGTAAATGTTGTATCTACAGTAATAAACATCATAGCCGAAAACCTGCCAAAAGTAATTGAAGCAGGAGTATACATTATAACTGCACTTGTAAATGGCATAAGTCAAAATCTACCAGCTATAGTTGATATAATAACAAATACACTAAGTTCTATAGTTAACATCATATTAGAAAATTTACCACTAATAATAGAAGCTGCAGCACAGATTATAACAACTCTAGCAGTTGCATTAGTAGAAAATTTACCAACATTACTAGAAGCTGCAGTAAAATTAGTTATTGAAATTGCTAGATGCATATTAGAAAATTTACCACTAATTATAGAAGCTGGTATTCAACTTGTAATAGCATTAGGACAAGCAATAATACAAGCATTGCCTCAGATAGTTGTAGCAATTAGAGAATTATTTGTCGGAATATTAGAGGTAATAGGTGAAGAAATAGGGAAATTAGGTCAATTCTTATTGGGTAAAGCTATGGAAATAATTCCTCAAATTCAAAGTAAAATATCAGAACTATGGGAACAAATAAAAGTAACAGCAATGGAAAAAGCTCAAGAGTTATGGCAATCTATAGAACTATGGGCAAGTAACACATACAACAGTGTATCCATTTGGATTAGCAACTTAATAACATCAATAGGAACTTGGTTAAGTGGTTTACCTGAAAAGATAGGCTACATATTAGGATTTGTATTAGGAGTTATAACTAGTTGGGGAATTAATACATATAACTATTTTGCTACAAATATACCTCTATGGATAGAAGCTATAGCAAATTGGTTTTCTCAATTACCTTCTCGAGTGGGCCAATGGCTTACAGATACTTATAATAAAGCAGCTCAATGGGGAAGCAATATGTTATCGAAAGCACAAGAAACTGGTAGCCGATTTATAAGTGATACAATAAACTGGTTTCAACAATTACCAGGTCGAGTATGGAATTTCCTAAGCAATACTTACAGTAAGGCTACTACATGGGCATCGCAAATGATTGCGAAAGCACAGCAAGCTGGAAGTCAATTTGTAAGTAGAATTGGAAGTACATTGTCAGCATTACCTGGCCGAGTGTGGTCGTTTTTATCTAGCTGTATATCGAAAGCAACTAGCTTTGCATCACAATTTGGGGCAAAAGGACAAAAAGCTGCATCTGATTTTAAAAGTAAAATAGTGAGTGGAGTTAAGTCTATCCCAGGACAAATGGCAAGCATAGGTAAGCAGATAGTCCAAGGTATATGGAGAGGTATATCTGGAGCTGGAAGTTGGTTAAGAAGTCAAATATCTAATTTTGCCAGTGGAGTTGTGAAAGGATTTAAGGCAGGATTCAAGATAAACTCACCTTCTAAAATCATGCGAGATGTAATTGGCGTTGGCATAGTAGAAGGTATCGGTGTCGGAATAGACCAAGAAGAAAACAGTTTGCTTGGAAAAGCTAAAAATCTAGCTAATAGCGTAGTTAGTGTTATGAACAATAATGCAACTACAATGGATTTAGTAGGAACTGCTAGAGGTTTAAGTGGCAACGTTAGCGCTGTAACTCAAACAACACAAAATAATACAAGTAATTTTGCTAGTTTACTACATATAGAAAATCTAACTATAAACGATGATAAGGATATAGAAACTCTAGCAAATGATTTAGCATTCTACCTAAAAAGAAAAAATGTATTAACAGTATAAGGAGGTGTAGAAATGGAATTTATGGAATATAGAGATCCAATAATTTTGTACTTAGACGATAAACCTAGTACAGATTACGGAATAAAGGTGTATGAAAGTAATATCCTTTCTGCGCCTTCTAAAAGGTTAGAGTTTATTGAAATAGAAGGAAGAGACGGAGCATTAACAGTAGACAATGGATATGAAGATTTTATACTAAAACTAAGTTGTGTGCTAGTAAATGAACATGATGAAATTGAAACTACTCCAGCATTAGCAAGGAGAGCAAAGAAATTTCTTCTTAATGGAACAAATAGAAAAATACAATTAAGTGAGGATATGGATTACTATCTGTTAGGGACTTACAATTCTGATATTGACATAGAAGAAGCAATTGAAAACTTTGGATTGTTTCAGGCACAATTTAGATGTAAACCTTATAGATTTTCAAATAAAAGCAAAACAGTAGAAATAACTACTAAAAATACTATAATAAAAAATGATGAATATAAAACTAAGCCTGTTATTGATGTGTATGCGACAGGGGATATAACTATTAATATAAATAATCAAGAAATAATTTTAAAAGCCTTAGAAGGGCATATAAAACTTGACTGTGATTTAATGAATGCAACTACTGTTAATTCGCTTGGAAAAACAGTAAATGCAAATCATAAAATGTATAGTGATTTTCCGATATTAGAAGAAGGTAATAATAATATAACCTGGTCGTTGGGAACAGGTGCTAGTTTTACTAAAATAAAAATAGATTATAGAATGGCGGTGATATAGTGATACCAAGAATTTATGATAATAGTTTTACAACGTATGAAAGCAATGGATTAGGTTTATTGGTAGATGCTATATCTTGCCAAGTTGAAGAAGAATCAAACGGGGATTTTGAGTTAACACTTGTATATCCTTCCGATGGTTCTTTTTTTTATGCATTAAAACAAGATAATCTTATAAAAGCCGATGCATCTGACAGTCTAAAAGGACAACTTTTTAGGATAGATACTATAAGTAAACCTTTAGACGGGCAAGTAACAGTATATGCAAAACATATTTCATTTGATTTAGCTAAAAACTCTTTAAACGAAGATATAAACGAAAGAAATATAAATTGTGAAAATGCTGGTAAACATATGCTACAGAGTTCTGATGCAGATAGTAGATTTACAATAGAAAGTAATATAGAAATGCTAGGTAACTATAGCATGGATAGAAAAACAGATTGCTTATCTGCTATAGCTGGAACAAGAGGTTCTCTTATAGATACATTCGGTAATGGTCCTAAGCTTCTTAGAGATAACTTTACAATATCCGTACTTAATAGAAGGGGTAAAGATGATAACACTCTTATAGCTTATAAGAAGAACATTACAGGATTTACATTAGAAGAGGATTACTCAGAAATAATTAATGTTATAAAACCTTATGCTACTTATACAGAAGATGAAGTTGAAAAGACTCTATATATTGATGAAATAGGAGTAAAATCATCTAGATATGTAGAAGGTGATATAGTAAAAAGTCAATGGATAGATTTTTCTGATAAATTTGACAAAGATGAAGCCCCAACAAAAGAAAAATTAAAAAATCTAGCTGAAAAATATTTCAACGATAATAGCTGCGACCTTCCTAAAATGACTTATAAAATAGAATTTCAACCACTTAGTCAAACTGAGGAATATAAGGAAGATGGATTATATGAGTTAGAGCATATAGGTATGGATGATAGTGTATATATAGTTAACGGTAAATACGGAATAAGAGACCAGGCGAGAGTAATTAAAACAACTTATAATGTATTAGCAGAAAAATATATATCTATAGAATTAGGTGATCCAAAGACAACATTAGGAAGTATTATAAATAAATCTAATGATGATACTGTGACAAAAGATGAAGTAAAAGAGATTATAAAAAATAATAAAAAAGATTATCCTAATACATTGCCAGCAATACCCGTTATAACTATAGATAGAGCTGGATTTAAGACAGTTTCTCTTAGTTGGGAGTATGACAATAAGCCTTATTATTCTTATGAGGTATATGCAAGCCAAGAGCAAGGATTTACACCTAATGCTTTCGACTTAATTTTTAAAGGTCAAGCAAGTGCATTTTTACACGAAGTTGAATGCGCACAAACTTGGTATTACAAAGTAAGAGCTGTAAATACTTATGGTAATTCAACTGATTTTTCAGAAGAAGTTAGTGCGACAACTACAAAAATAAGTGATGCTGCAGAATATTTTCAAGAAGCTGCAATAGAAAGTGCTTTGATAGGTTCACTTAATGCAGACAAAATAAATGCAGGTAAAGTCAAGGGGACTTATATAGATGCTAGAAACCTTACTGTGGAAGATGGAAACGGAAATGTAACTTTTTCAGTAAGTAGTGATGCGATTGTAAGAATGATACAAGGACTTATAGATATTTCAGATGAAGGGATAAGAATTAACTTACAAGATAGTGAGAGTAACATTGTAGGTTATGTTATCTATGATGGTCAAGGTGTTCAAATATTTACAAATAATGACGAGCCTATAAGTTCATTTCATAGAGAGGGAGCTTATACAGAAAAATTAGTTACTGACAAGTTGATATGTTCTCAAGTTGTACAAATAGCTGATTTTAATGGATGTCCTCTTGATTGGTACATAGCACCAACTGCTACTGGAGAAGGGACAGGTAAAGATGAAAATAATAAGGCAAACTCTTTAAAAGATGTATTAAGGCATATAAAACAATATGGATATAAATTTAATAATGTAATTACTATTCATATAGAAGAAAATTGTATATTGAACGAAGATGTAGTTATACAAGACTTTATGGGAACGTTATTTAAAATAGTATTAGGAAAAAATGTTGTCATAAATTGTAAAAAATTTAAAGTAGAAGATTTGCTTAGTAGAATGACAATAGAATATGATGCTGATAAAAGATTAGTAGCTGGAGAAATAACTCAAACAGATTATAATAATTATCCAATTATAAATTTAGTTGATTCTTCTTTAGAAAATTATGTATTTTCAGCATCTAATGTAAATTATGTCGAAATAAAAGGAATAAGATTTCATGGAGTAGAGGGTACTACAGGAATTGGTTCATTTGCTGCTTCTAATATAGTTATAGATAATTGTGACTTTTCAGGAGTAGATAAATGTGTAGTTGCTGATGGGCAAAGTAAAGTTTCACTGGGGTGGAGTTCTGGAAATGTTGAAAAAATTGCAAGTGTATATAATGGTAGTATATTTACTTCAAGTAGAATAATACCAAAATATTCAGATAATGAAATGGTATATGTTTCAGAAAATGCTATATTTATACCTAATACAAACGGTTACACTCAATTTGATACATTATATACTCCTACAACAACATCTACAAGTACAAATATAACAGATAATATTTGTATAGATACTGCTAACTTATATACATTAGTAGAGGGTGAAGGCGAAGAGGATGAACAAACCGTACCAAGAAAAGGATATACAGGGCAGGGCAAATATAAAGAAAACTCAAAATCACATAGAGGGTATATCAAATTACCTGTAAGTGTAATCAAAGATGTATTATCAAATAAAAAAGAATACAATGTAAAACTTAGAATGACAAGACTCAATACGGAACATGGTTACAATAGTAAAACACCACATCCGATTATTAGAGCGGTAGGTGGAAGTAGCGGAACAACAGATTATTGGGACAGTAATATTAAATTTGCTAGAGGAGAAACACAAGATATAACATTGCCTGCATCAATAGTACAAGCTATAGAAAAAGGAGCTACTTCATTAGAATTATTCGTAAATAGCAATCAATTAGAACAGTATTCTTTCTATGGAGATGTAAGCCTTATAGTAGAAGGTACAAATAGTAATCCTGGAGAGGAAGATAAACCAAGTGGTCCAGTAGGTACAGGTGAAACTGCTTATAATGCAACTGGTACAACAACAGCTAATCTTAATGTGAGAAAAGGAGCTGGTGTAAACTATGGAATAATTACAACTCTACCACAAGGAACAACAGTTACAATAGTTGCCAAAGACAATGCCACAGGTTGGTACAAAATAAGTTACAATGGAGCTTATGGTTATGTTTCAAATAAATATATCACTATAACATCAACAGGGACAACAATAGATCCTACAATTATTCAAGATTTCCCATATGCAGATGAAATGGTAGAAGTTGGACTAACATATTGGAGAGTGTGTGACAATGAATATACACAAGGTCAATCATGGTCACAAGGTTTTACCTATAGAAGTGCAAATACTCCACTTAGTGGTAGCTGTACAGCTGACCAAGACGTTGCCGATTCATTATGGGTAGCAGTTACTAGAAGTGGAAAGACAAGACATTATAAAGCAATAGATTGTAGTACATTCTCAGGCATGATGACAAAAGGACTTGAATATGCGAATGGTCCATATGCCAATAAAACAAACTTTACTAATTTCCGTAAAGATAAATTGCAGAAAAGTAGTAAGAGTTGGGCATTTAACATGGTCAAAGCAGATGGTACATGGGCAAGAGAAGCAGCAGCTCAATGTGAGTATTTCGATAGAGTCGGCCTTGGAATTGTATATTACAGAAATGTAGATACAGGAAAAACTTACGGAAGCAAAGGCTCAACTGATGATAATTTCTCACCAATAAAAAAAGGGGACTTAATATTCTATTCTAAAAAAGACTCTAGCGGAAATTGGAAACAACCTAATAGATATATGAAGGTTTCTCATGTAGCAGTATGTTATGGAGATAATTCTAGTGGTAAAAAGTCAGTTATAGAATCTACAAACGGAACTATGACAAAGAATCACACGTTTGATGACGGAACAACAATTAATGCCGGTATAAGAATAGTTTCTATAGCAGGTAATTCGGGATATGCTGACGATATTGTAATGATAGTAAGACCTCAACCTACCCATTATGACGGAACATTACCAGGAGGTGGAACAGAAAGTGGTGGTACTGGTGGAGGTACAACAGGCGATGGAGTAACAGATGCTGGTACAACTGAATATACAAATTGTGTTTCAGAACAAGGTACAATAGACGGCAATAAATATGTATATAAATTAAAAACTTGTAAAATAACAGCTTATGGTGGAGACAGTGGAAGTGCTTGTAATATACCATTGAATTTGGGTAAAACTTGTGGTTCGTTCAATTTACCATTCGGAACAAAAATCTACATTCCAAGCCTTAAAGGTAAAAGTATTACAGACGGAAATGGAAAAACAGTAACTTGCGATGGTATATTTACAGTAAATGACACAGGTGTAGGCGGAACAGACTTTGACCTTTACATGAGTACTAAGTCAGATACAAATGCAGAAAGTGTATTTGGAAATACAAGAAGAGAAGATGTTTACATATTAAGTTATGGCAGTGGCTACGGGTATGCTTGGTCATACACACAAAGTTATAAATGGGCTTACAATAATGGAACTTTAAGCGCTTATAAAGTGGCTTTCAAAGACTACATAAAATATGGAGGTACGTTAATAAACTTCCTTAAATTCAAAAATGATGATGCAAATATAAGAAGCTCAACTTATTGGAGCATATTAAACAGTTAATAGGAGGTGTATTATGAGAGATTATGATATAGAGAGTGATTTAAAGCAGGAAAAATTTCAACATCTAAAATTAGTTCAAGGTGATAGAGGGAATAAAATAAAAATAAATGTGTATGAAGATGGGCAACCAGTAAATCTAACTGGTTGCTCTATTACTGCTAAATACAAAAGAGCAGATGGACAAATAATAAATGGATCCGTAACAAATATATCTAATAATTCATTTGATGCCGTAATAGATAGTGATATAACAAAAGTAGTAGGAACTTTAAAAATGCTATTCTCCATAGAAAAAGACGATGTAAAAGTAAGTACATTCTTATTATTAGCAGATGTAAGAGAAGGATTATTAGAAAATACAGGAAGCTCAGGAGGAAGTACAGGAGGTGGAGAAGTGACAGTAGATCTTAGCAATTATTATAAAAAAAATGAGACTTATTCAAAAGCACAGATTGATTCGCAATTTAAAGATATTGCGAAAAAAACTATAGTTGAAGGAAATAAAATATATTTAGCAAAAAACGATGGAACTAAACTAGATGAAGGAACTGATTTACCTACTTCTAGTGGTTCTAGTGAAGCAGATGGTATAACTATAAAAGATACAAATAATAATTTTACTGCTACAAACGTAGAAGGGGCGTTATCAGAGCTTTTTCAATCTGCCAGTAATGGAAAAACATTAGTTGCAAATGCTGTTACTGGCAAAGGAGTTGCAACTAATCCAAGTGATAGTTTTCAAACTATGGCAACTAATATAGGTAACATAAAAACGACTACTAATACTGTCGGTCAAAATCCATTAAATAAATGTGGTTCTAGGAAATTTAAATTTGCAATATTTTCTGATGTGCATACCAAAGCTGATACAACTCAAAATCCTAATGTAAAACTTAGAGAGGCTATTGCAAAAGTACAAGAACTAGGATGTGCTTTTATTGCTGTAACTGGTGATTTATGCAATTACGATGTGGAGAATGAACTAAATCAATATAAAGCTGAAATAGATGCTAATGCTACTATTCCTGTGTATGAAGTTACAGGTAATCATGACGCTACTCAAAAGGGACTTAATACTACATTGTGGAAAACAATCACAGGTCAAGACCCTTATTATGAAATAATTAAAGATAATGAAGTATTTTTATTTGTATCTCAAGCAAGCTGGGGAGATGATAGTAATTCAAAAATATTCCCTAAAGCATATCAAGATTGGTTAACTTCAAAATTAGAAGAACATAAGACTAAAAATAGAGTGTTCTTTTTCTTCCATCAATATATGCCTGATTGTGAAGGATTTGGATATAGGAATGGGACACAAAATCAAAGTTATTTAACTGGTAGCTTACCATATTTCACTAATTTGATAAATACTTATAAAAATGTAATTTGGTTTAGTGGTCATTCTCATACTAAATTTGAAGTTCAAACTAATTATCCAAATGTAAATGCTTATAATAAAAATGGTGAAATATGTACGATGATTCATACTCCCACTTTGCAAGAAGGGGAATATTATATAGCAACTGTATATGACCATTTGGTGGAATTAGAAGGTTATAAAAATGGAACGGTTGTCGATGATATTTATTTTGCAATAGATGATTATATTTATACTTCTCCAGTTCAAAGTGTTGTATTAGACAAATCAACATTAAATTTTGCAAATACAGATACACAAACAATTGTTGCTACAGTTACACCTTCTAATCAACAAGATTTACTTACTTGGGAAACTTCTAATGCTGATGTGGCTACAGTCATAGGTGGTGTTGTAACACCTGTTGGCAATGGTAATTGTACTATTACTGCTAAGTGTGGAGATAAATCTGCTAAATGTAATGTAGTAGTTGATATAAGTGAAAGTGAATTATATTATTCAATCACTTCTACATTAAATGGTTGTACATTATCTAATAGTTCTACAAAAATTAAGAGCGAAGAAACTTATGTTGCTACAATAACAGAAAGTGCTAATACTACTATAAATACTGTTACTGTTAAAATGGGTGGTGTTGATATATCTTCTACAGCTTACAATCAAGATAGTAAAACAATAGGTATTAATATAGTAACAGGTAATATAGAAATCGTAATAACTGTAAATAAATTAGTAACTGGATTATCTGTTTCTCCTACCTCTGTTTCATTTAAATCTACTGGAGAAACTAAACAATTAACTGTTGTAAAAACACCTTCTGATGCTATAGGTGATATTACTTGGGAAACTTCTAATGCAGATGTTGCAGTTGTTACAAATGGGTTAGTTACTGTTACTGCTACATCAAGTGGTTCTTGTACAATAACTGCTAAATGTAATGGTCATAGTACTCAATGTAACGTAATAGTTAAAATAATTCAAAAAGAAGTAGTATACAGTGTAGGTAGTAAAACTTTTACTCTTAATAAAGCGGGTGATAAAGGAAGTATTGGAGATAGTTATAATGTAACTTTCAATACTCCATTAAGAGCTAATACAAGATATTATATGAGGGCGAAAAGTTTAAAATACGCAGATGGTACAGATGTTAATATAGCTACTGATAAGATTTATATTGTTGGAACTCCGTGGGTTGTTGGTGCATCTAGTCAAGCGTGCAATAAAATAAATATGGATTATTCTGATTTTGTTAATAATGATGTTGTTCTAACAAGTGGATTTGGAAATGGATATAGTAATGGCGTTGCTCAATATAATTATGATATAGCTAAATATGGTAATATAGAAAAATTTACAACCTTCTGCATAAAATCATCGTCTTCATCACCTGTAACTTTCCCAAAAACAATAACATTGACAGGATTTGAAATATTTACTTATGGTGAAACATTTACCGTATAATTATTCGCAATTTAAAAATATTGTGTACTAATTTACCAAGTAAATACCAAGTAAAAATGGTATTTAAACCAACTTATAGTATAATAACTGTAAGGGGGTGAAAAAGATGTAAAATGTGAGAATACAAAAAATAAAAACTATATATAATTAAAAAAACTAAATCTATTTTTAAAAGGACTGTAGCGGTACAGTCCTTTTGTTATGTAAGAAAGGAATTTTGCATGAATGATGAATGGTTAAAAGACACACTAAAGAGACACGATGAAAGGCTGCAAAGACATTCTGAAAGAATAGACAAACTAGAAAATACACAGTCTGAAATGGCAGTAAAAATAGAAAATCTATGCAATACTATAGACAAATTAGCAAGCAACTTAAACAAACTAACTTATGCAATTATAACAGCATTGGTTAGTTTTTTCTTTTATGCAATACAAAATAATTTATTTAATTAATAGGAGGTAGTTATGTTTGATTTAAATTTATTAGGTAGCTATTTAGTTTTAGTAGTAGTAGGTATTTGTGTATGTGTAGGATATGTTATAAAAACAAGTTTTAGTTTTATAGATAATAAATACATACCTTGCATCATGGCACTTTTAGGATGCGCTTTAAACATATGGATAGCTGGATATGTAAGTCCAGAAGTTATACTTGGTGGATTATTTTCAGGACTTGCTTCTGTAGGCTTACATCAAGCTTTTAAGAACTTGATAGAAAAATAGATAATAAATACTTTACAAGGTAACTGTAAGGTGCTTAGAAAGTCGATAGGAAGGTCGATTTTTTAAGCATCTTTTATTTTCAGAAAGGATTTGATAAAATGACTAAATATATAGAAAATGGTGTATTAAAAAATGGAATGACTATAGGAAAAGCTAAAGTAATATCTACGAATTTACTAAAAAAGGGACATATGGTACCATACGAAGCTTTTACACCAACTAGCATAACAATACATGAGACAGATTGCCCAGATATACCAGCTACACAATTTTATTTAAGTGTTAAAAATGGCCAAAATGATTTAAACAGAAAACCTCAAGCTAGTTTTCAACTTTGTGTAGATGCTTATATAGTAAGACAAATTGTAAATTTATACAGAACTTGCTGGCATGCTGGATGCAAAGAAGGTAATGCAACATCAATAGGAATAGAGATATGCCAATATGAAAATAATAGAGAATTGCAAAAACAAGCGTATTTAAATGCTGCAGAACTTGTAAAAATATTAAAATCAGAAATAACAACAGTAAAAAAAGTAAAAAGACATTATGATTGGACTAGAAAAATATGTCCTTCTTATATGATAACTAAAAAGTATTCTGGTTTAACTTGGAATTGGTTTTTAGATCAATTAAACTCTAAAGAAGAAGCTAATAAAACTAAGTATGTTAGAATACTAAAAGACATAAATATACATAGCAAGGCTGACTTTACAGAAGAAAATACTATTGGCAAGGTTACAGCTGGTGGAGCTTATACTGTAGTAGAAACTATAAAAAGAACTGGAACAGATATGTATAAACTAAAATCAGGAGTTTATATAACAGCATCGCCTAAATATGTAGAAGTGTTTGAAAGATAAGCTTATCGGTCGCTATCGGTCGCGTCCGATAAAAATAGCTAGAAGGTGTTAGCCCTCTAGCTATTTATTATTTCTTTTCTAATGTTTTTATTTCGTCATCATCACCATTTATTAATATTTCTAATTCTTTTTCTAATTCTATAAATAAACAGTTTATTCTGAGTTGTCTTTCTTTGTAAGTACATTTATCTGGATATTTTTCACATTTTTTACATGAATCCGATTTACATAACGTTTTTCTCATCATTGTAATACTTCTCACGCCCATATAATCCAATTCATCAAAAAAATCATATAAATTCATTTAACCACCTCTTTGTATGTTAATTAATTTTTATTTCTTTTCTATTATTATTTTTCTACGCTCCTTTTGTCATATCCTTGGTAGAAATAATATTTTCTTTCTCCATAACTATAATGTATCTCTTCTGTTTCTTCTGGAAGATCTACAATCTTGCAAAGTTTTTTATAATCTTTTTCTTTGAAGTCCTTTCCTATACAACCAAGTGCATTAGTATAATTATTATTTCTTAGAATTTCGAAAAATTGTTCCTTAGTGAATTTTTTGTTAAACTCTTGACCTAGTCTGTACCATTTATTCATTTCTTTTCCCCTTCTCTATTATTATTTTATTATTTTCAAAAGTAGCTGTTATTTCCCTATCTTCTGGACTAATACCCATTTCTTTAATCCATATTGTTGGAAGAGTTAACTTGTAAGACAATGCATTTTTACTTGCATTGCCTCCAACTTTACAACAACTTACTTTTAAATTTCTTTGTTCCATGTTATTTCTCCTTTACTCTGATTCAACACAATCGAAATATCTAAACATTTCAGTTGCTTTTTCTTTATTTTCTTCACTTTCTTTTACAAATCTTAATAAACCCCCTACAAAATAATCGAAATCTCTCCAACCATCTTCGTCATGATAACAATGTAAAAACGTATGTTTTTTACTTTCATCTAAATAAAATCTTACTTCATATATATTTTTCCCTACGTCTGCTGAATGATGTGTAATTTCTTTTGTGAAGTTATTTTCTAGATATTTATATATATCCCATTTATTAACTTCGTTAAAGAATTTTTTTCTATCTATTATTGTCATTTTCTTTTCCCCTTCCTTTTTACTCTCTTGAGCTAAGAAAGATAAACATAAACCTAATTGAGTTCTATAATCTACATCGCCATATTTTTCAACCATTCCTCTTGTCATTTCATGAGCTTTTTTCATTAAATTCTTTTTCATCTTTCTTAACCCCTTTCTTATTATTTATTATACTTATATAATATACTATTGGTTACCAATAGTCAAGTAAATTTGAAAAGTTTTTTTCTAAAATTTGTATAAATATTCCAGATATAGTTGATACTCTAATAAAGGAGGTGTCGGCATGAAAAAACTAGCATTAGAAGTAGCAGGACGCATAGCATACTTAGGAATTGGAGTAGCAAGTGCTATATTATTCATATTATACAATAAAGATGTTTTTATGGGATGGTTTTACAGGTATCATGATACAGACAAACAATAATCTGTGTGGTGATACCTGTAAATAGTCCTATATTTTAAATTTGACCTCCAAAGTAAATTGTGCAAATCTCTTTTTTTCTTTGTTATATAAAATTTCCTTTATAATAGTTTTCAAAGCCTTATTTTTCAATTCTATATTATCAGTGTTTTCATAACTTTCTATAGCACACTCTATATTTTCTGCTAACTCCTTATAATCAATGTCCTTGCTAACTTCTGCCTCTAATAACTTTTTAGTACCTTTTATAGCTATTTCTATTTCTTCTTTCTTATTTGCCAAAGTCTGTTGTCTTTCTAAAAAAGTATCTACATCATATATACCTCTTTCTAGCAAGTCATGTAATTTATTTTTCTGCTTATCTAATTCTTTTTCTTCTTTTTCTAGAGTGGTTAGAGTATTTTGTAACATCTCTAGTTGCTTATTTTCTCTATCTTCTATTTCTGTATTATCTAACTCATCTTTAATCTCTTTTAATTTTATTTTCAAAACATTTATTATTTCTTCTTCTATTAGATCTAGCCTAGAAGAGCCAACCTCGTAGCATTGTTTGCAACGCAAATAAAGTACAGGGCCTTCTTTACCTGTATTGTAAGATGCTACCATTGTATGTTTACAATTAGAACATTTTACTATACCAGCTAATGGATTAATTAGTTTTCTACCACTTTTCTTAGCGGGTATTTGATTATTTATTCTTATTTCTTGTGCTTGATTCCAGTCATCTTCACTTATAATAGCCTGATGTTTTCCTTTACACGCTATCATATCACTTTCTCGATTTTTTCTTGTTTTTGTTCCTTTTCTCTTATATTCAAACCAAGTCACATAGCCACAATACGTTTTATTTCTTATAATCCTTCTGACTGCACATTCTGTAAAACATTTACCAGCAGTTGTTTTATAGCCTAGAGTGTTTAGATGATTCATTATCTTATATGCACCTTCTCCTTTTAGATACATATCAAATACAAGTTTTATTGCTGGAGCAGTTTCTTCATCTATCATCATGTGCCTTTTCCCTAATTTATCATACTCGAATTTGTATCCTAAAGGGGCTATTGAGCCTATGAAATTACCTTCTTCTATAGATTTAACTCTACCACGTTGCATACGTTTAGTTATTACTTTTAATTCTCTACGTGCAAAGAAGGTTTTAAATTCCGTCATTTCTTCGTCTAGTTCGTTGTTTAGGTTGTAAGTCTTATCAGGTGTAACTATATAAGTATTACTTTGTTTGAAAGTATTTATAATTTTACCCTGGTCCTGCATATCTCCACGTCCTAGACGGTCTATATCCATACATAATACAGCATCATACAGATTATTTTCTACTTCTTCTAGAAGTTGTATCATTTTAGGTCTTTTTGCAATACTATCTCCACTAACTATTTCTTCTTTTATCTCAACTATATCAAGGTTTTGTTTTTTTGCAACTTCTAAAAGTGTACTCCTATGCCTACTGAGTGTATCGACCTTTTCTTTCTTTTCTAATTCTTCATCAGCCCTAGATTTTCTAAGGTATATACATGTTTTCATTGGTAACCCTCCTTATAAAAAAAGAGCAGCTGGTAAAACTGCCCTGATGTTTGTCTATAATTTTAATATTTGTTCTTTTTTATTTTCATATTCTTCTTCAGTTATAGCACCCATATCTAGAAGTTTTTTGAATTTCATTAATTCATCTGCATCACTTGATATATTTTGACTTCTATAGTTATTTTTATTTTCTATATAGTTCTCTATATATCCTTTAATTTCTAATATTTGTTCATTATCTTTTTTAGCGAAAGAAATAGTATTTTCATCTTGTACCGCATTAAAAACTCCGCCTTTAGCCTCTTGGCTACCCATTAATATTATTTGTAGATATCCAGTAGTTAAACCAGGTTTTTTATATTGTACTCCTGTTACATTATCTAAACAGATTTTCTTTGTACCTGTAAATCCTTTATTTATCGAATTCATAATTCCTTTAGCAGTAATAGAAATAAATTTCCCTTCTAAGACAATTTCATATTTACCGTTTGATTTTAAATTGTAAACTTTTTTAGAAGTTATAACTTGTCTTTCATTAGATTTATCTTTTTTAGATTTAAATAATCCCATAATTATCCCCCTCTTTAGTTTTCATTTTTTCTTAAATTGTAGCATATACCAAATTAATTTACACTATTTTCTAGTATAAAATAGATATTATGCTACAAAAATGATAGTATGAAGATACTAATTTACCAACAAAGAATAAAAAAGAGATATTCATTAGAAAAATTAGCAAGAAAAACTAATATTAGTAAAGCTGCACTTAATAACTACGAAACTGAAAAAAGGAAGGTGAATATATTCCAGCTAGAAGATATAGCCAAGGCTTTAGATTGTAAAATAACAGATTTGTTTGATTCTTATTGGAAGTAAGCATAAATTTCCGTCTACATATGTGGAAATTTTACTAAAATATTCCAAAAAGGTCTTATTAGATAGTATAATAAGACTATACAAAATATTTTGTAATTTACATATACTATATATCTGAAAAATAGTATATAATATATGTAAACGATTAATTAGAACATATGTTCTATGATTTAAGGGGGGAATAATCTGGAATATGAAAGAAAAATTAATAAATGCAATAAAAAATCATAAATTAGATCATAAACATTTAAATGAAGTTATAAAGCTAGCTAAAGAAGAATTGAATAAAACAAAAGACTAGGGATTACCTAGTCTTTTTTTATTAGTCCAAATGCCATTTTAGTTATTAATTCAAGTTGTTCATCTGTTAATTGTTCTGCTAATTTAATAGCATCATGTTCTTTTCCTGACATATCTTCTAACGGTTTTTTATTATCTACACGCCCTAGCAGATAATCTGTGGTAACGTCAAATATATCTGCTAATTGTAAAAGCGTATGGGCATCTGGTACGCTTATGCCTCTTTCGTAGCAACCGTATGCTCCTTTTGTTAAACCTATTTTACTAGCGATTTCTTGTTGTGTATAATTATTTTCCTCTCTCAGTTCTCTTAATCTTCTTGCTAACATGTTTTTCCTATCCTCCATTAAAATGCACTTTATCTATAAATATGTTATAAGTTAATTATACTTATATATTCTCTATTTATGCAAATTTTCCTCGCCTTTTTGAAATAAAATCGAAAAATTTTAGTCAAAACACTTGACAGGCTAATTTAATTTGCTATAATGTAAGTATAACAAGTCAATAAGATTTGCTTAATAATTAAAAAAACTAATTAAATTTGATTGGAGGTGATTTGATGAATAAGCTAAGAGAATACAGAACAGAGGGCAATTATAGACAAAGAGACTTAGCTGAAAAAATAGGAGTAACAAGACAAGCATTTTCTTGTTATGAATTAGGAATAGCTAAACCTCCACTAGACAAAGCTAAGAAACTAGCTGATATATTTGGAGTAACAATAGAAGATATTTTTTTTAGTAAATCAGATGAATTAAATTCGACTAATAAAAACATTGACTAATAATATTGATTGAAAGGAGATTGAAATATGGATTGTATAAACGAAATGAACAACTTAGTACAAAGTATATCATCTAGAGAAGTAGCAGAAATGATGGAGACTAGACATGATAATTTAATGAACAAAATAGAAAAACACACAACAATATTAGAAAAAGTTAGCGACCTAAAAATTAAGGTGGCTGATTTATGGATATTAAGTTCTTACTTAGATGCTCAAGGGAAAGAACGTAAAGAATATCAAGTAACTAAAAAAGGCTGCGAATTTCTAGCACATAAAACAACTGGAGAAAAAGGGGACTTGTTTACCATAAGATATATGAATAAATTTGAGGAAATGGAACAGTACATAAAAGAACAACAAGTACCACAGTTAACAGAAAAACAAATGCTACAGTTGCAAATCCTAAATGGTGATGAAATGGAGAGAATAGGAGCTTTAAAACAATATGAGGGAGTTATAACTAAACCTCTAATAGACACAATAGAAAAACAATCAGATGCAATAAATGAATTAAAACCACATGCAGAATATGCAGAAAGAGTTTTAGAGGATAAAAAAACATTATTAACTCCAACTCAAATAGCTAAAGATTTTGGAATGGCTGGTAAAGCATTAAATGCATTACTCCATGAGTTAGGAGTTCAATATAAGCAAAACGGACAATGGCTTTTATATGCTAAGTATCAAGGTAAGGGATATACAGGACCATATCAACCAGATATACCGAATGCTAAACCTCAGACAAGATGGACTCAAGCTGGTAAAAAGTTTATCCATGACATTTTAAGAAAAAATGGCTATAAAACAATTTTAGAAAATCAACAAGAACAACAAAGATTTGACTTTAACTAAGGGGGCTTAAATATGGAAGATAATAAAAAACTAAGTTTCACATACTTTGGTGATATAAGAATAGAGAAAGCAAATGTTAGAGTGATAGAAATAGGGGCTGGAAGTCTTAAATTCGCAATAGATGAAAGATATCCTCATTACATAAAGGTTTACATAGGAGATAACTCTGACGAAGGATTTGAATACATTGACGATATATTAGGGATAGATCAAAAAATAAATGATGATGAATTTATGACAATAGTTCTTAATTATTGTGTGCAACATGTAGAGTTTATAACAAATAAAGCAATGGAGGAAAGGGTTCAAAATTACTATAAAAAGTTAGAAAAAGAAAACCAAAAGGTAAAACAAATTTTATCTCAGTATACAGATGAACAGTTATTAAACGAAGTTAACGAAAGAGGACTTTTAGGAGGTAATTAGCATGGCAGTATATACAGGAACAGAACACTTCATAAAAAAAGAAGTAGAAGCAGTATCAGACATATTAAGAGCTAGAGGTTTTAGAGAAGAATGGAGCATCATAACTCCATACCAAGCAGAAATTAAGATGTTTCACGTGTTACAAAACAAGTTTGCACTACTTAGAAAACAAGGCAATAACACAGTAGTAGATTATTCGAGATAGGGGATAAGAAATATGAATTTAAAATTGGAACGTATTAGAAGAGGGTTAAATCAAAAGCAACTATCAAAACTTTCAGGAGTTGGTGTAACTACGATAGTAAAAATAGAAAAAGGTGATATTGATAGTGTTATGGTCCATAATTTAAGAAAAATTGCTAATGCATTAGGGATGACTATAACAGAGTTATTTTTTAATGACGAACAATAGGAGGCATCATGATAGTAAAATACATAGCAGTAAGTATAGTTTTTTCAGTAGGCTTTTTCCTAGGAGCATGGTGGAGAAGTATCCACGAATAGGACAAATCCAAGAATACATAGTTTTTAGTAGGGGGTGCTTAGATGGAGTATAAAATAACCCATGAATATGAAAACGACAGAGCAAAAGTGATTATGAAGTCACCAGTAGGGCTTACAGAAGAGGAAAGAAGTTTAATCTTAAAAGATATAAAAAAAGCATTTTATGAAATAGCTAAATACAATTACCAACAAGCTCAGGAAGGTGCTGGAGCTTAAAAAAGGGGGGATAACAAATGACAAATCAAGAGTTTAGAGTAAAAGCTTTAGGTTTATTTGCTAAAGCAGAATACATCAACGATAATCTAGAATTTGCAAAAATAGGAATGGACCTATCTTTACAAGTTAGTGGTGAAAGCTATTATGCTTTAACGATTTCAATCGAAGAATACAACAAAAAAGTACATTATATAGTGCTTACAAGCGCTGGTTATAATGTAGCAACAAATCTACACGACATTTCAGACTTACTAGACAACTATATCGAAGGAATCAAGGAGGTGATATAAATGACAATGATATGCACAACAGAATACCTAGATAGAGCAGCAAAAGAAAACCCAGATATGACTTTTCTTGAATACATAGCAATGTTACAAGTTAGAAGAATAACAGGAGAACAAGAAGAAATGACATTAGAAGATGCAAAAGAATTTGCACAAATAGAACAAGATTACCAAGACTTAGTTTACGATATGACACACCAATAAAAAATTCAATAAAAAATAAGCTATCTAGAGTACCAAATCTAGATAGCTATAAATCAAACACTATATGTAATATAAGATACTTAAATTATAACACGAAAGGGGATAAATTTAAATGAATTTATATGAACTTACAAGCAATTTTATAGAAGTAGATAGATTAATAAGTGACTATTTAGAAAATGGAGAAGAAGATTTAGCAGAAAATTTAGTAAAAGCTAATAAAATAATAGCTGATGAAATAAAAAATAAATCAAATGGTTTTGTATACGTTTTTAGAAATATAGATAGTCAAATAGAAAGCATAGACAGTGAAATAAAAAGACTTCAAGAGTTAAAAAAACAAAGACAAAACAAAGCTGAAAATCTTAAAAAGATGTTAAAAGACAATATGGAAGCACTTGGAGTTAAAAAGATGGAAACAGATTTAGGCAACTTTACTATAAGAAACAATCCAGGAAGTCTTATTATAGATGATTTAGAAAGTGTACCAGATACATATAAAGAAACTGTTGTAACAGAAACAGTTAAAGTTGATAAAAATGCAATTAAAAAACTTATAAAAGGTGGTACAGATGTAGAAGGATGCCACTTAGAAGTCGGAACAAGTTTAACTATACCAAAAACTAAAAAATAAGGAAGGTGAATAACATGAATAAAGCAGCACAAAGAACAAATGGAGCATTAGCACTTGCAGAATGCACTCTAGAAGGTGGACAAGTTTTAAACGTAGAAACAGTCAAGAATTATCTTGTAAGAGGTAACGGAGATATAACAGACCAAGAAACATTGATGTTTATCGAGTTATGCAAAGCTCAACATCTTAATCCATTCATAAACGAAGCATACTTAATCAAATTTGGAAGTCAACCAGCACAAATAGTTACTGGTAAAGATGTATTTGTTAAAAGAGCTTATAAAAATCCTAACTTTGAAGGAATGAAAGCTGGAATAGTAGTTTTATCTAATGGAGAAATGAAATACAGAGAAGGCAGCTTAAAAGCACCAAAAGAACAATTAATCGGTGGTTGGTGTGAAGTATATGTAAGAAATATGAAGTTCCCTATTAGATCAGAGGTATCTTTAGAAGAATATAGTAAATCACAAGCGACTTGGAAACAGATGCCATGCGTAATGATTAGAAAATGTGCTATGGTAACTGCTTTAAGAGAAGCATTCCCAGAAGATTTACAAGGTTTATATGATAGTTGCGAAATGAAAAACGTACCAGATAAATTACCAACTAAAGAAGTAGTTATCGGCAAAGCCACAAGTGAACAAAAAAGAAAGTTATTAGCAATGGCAGAGGTAAAAGGATTATACAATCATGAAGATGCTAAAAACACAGAAAAGCTTGAATATTTCTGCAGCAGTAACGGATATGACCTAAAAGACTTAAAATTCGAAGAAGTGGACGAGCTATTACAACTACTAACAAACTATGAACCAGCACAAGATGTAGATTATACAGAAGAACCTATAGAAGAAACAGAGGATAACGGACAAATAGAAGGACAGCAAGTAATGGATATGTAGTTAGGTTGGGGAGCAATCCCCTTCCTAGAGTAAGACAAGGAGGTTGAAGATGACAAAACGATATTATTGGTTGAAATTAAAAGAAGACTTCTTTGAGGAAGATACGATAGAGTGGTTAGAAGAACAGGAGAATGGAAAAGAATATTGTTTATTCTATCTAAAAATGTGTCTTAAATCCATAAAGACAGAAGGTATTTTAATCAGAAAAGTAGGTAATATATTAGTTCCATATGACGAAAAACATCTAGCTAAAATAACAAATACTGATTTTGATACAGTAGTTGTAGCTATGGAATTATTTAAAAAAATAGGACTTATACAAATTCTAGAAGGTGGAGAAATATTTATACCAGGTATGGATGAAATGATAGGTTCGGAAACTGAGAAAGCTAAGTTTATGAGAAATAAAAGAGCGAAAGAAAAAGAACAACTCCTAGATAGTAACAGAATAGAACAATCTAGTAACAATGTTACTCAAAATAGTAACAAAGTTACTATAGACAGTAACAATGTTACTAATGTGTTACCAAAATGTTACACAGAGAAAGAGAAAGAGAAAGAGAAAGAGATAGAGATAGATATAGAGTTAGATAGTAAGGTAGAAGATACTCAATCAAACAAGCAAACAGACATAGCTGAGTTCTCAAAACTATATGAACAAAACATAGGTACTATTAATCAGTTAACAGCAGATTGGCTTATAGAAATGTCTGAAACAATAGATTTTGATTTGTTTAAAAGAGGTATAGAGATATGTACTGAAAGAGGAAAGTTAAATCTAGGCTATCTAAAAGGGATAATTAAAAGATGGTTAGATAGCAATATAACTACATACGAACAGCTAAAGGCATATGAATTGCAAATGAAAGCAAATAAGAATAGTGACAATAAAAATTACGATATTGCAAAAGAAAAAGAAAAACCAAGTGTAGTACAATTACAGCCTCTCGATTTTAGCGAAGTGAGAAAAGAATTGGAGGAGATGGGAATTGAGTTATAAACTAGACGAAATTAGAAAAGAAGTAAATAAAAGAACTGTTCAATATGATAAAAACGAACTTGAAACAAAGCTTTTAGAAAGCCAAAGGGCATCTAGAAACAAGAAAGTAAATAACTACATAAGAGATGTTATGTCAGGAAAAATAGAAAGCGAAATACCTAATATGAGAGAATTTATAAAAAATACAATAAACAGAGGAAACCGTTAGGAGGCGATGAAATGCTAATAGTTGCATCAGATAAGAAATATGGCATGCGTATAGAAATAAGCGAGAAAAGCACTACAGAAGAATTATTAGATGAAACAGTTGAATTTACAATAAGAATGCTTATCGAACTAAAGAAAAGAAAAAATATGTCGATGGATGACTTGAAAACAAGTTATATATCATTAATTGAAATGTACATAAAAGAAATTAGCCAAATAAATTACGATTTAGATGGCATTGACAATGTTATTGATCTAAATTCAAGAAGATAACATGATACAAATAACAACTATAGATTAAGAAATATAATATAGGGCTTTAACGAGCCCTAGGAGGGGGATAATCACAAATGGCATTAAGACTATCAGATATAGAAAAAAGAAAGATAAAGAGATTATACAATAAAGGATTAAGCATTTTGAATATTTCATACGAACTAAATAGAAATAAAAATACTATAAAAAAATATGTAAAAGAAATGGGACTTGTTAGAGAAAATCCAGACCTAACTGAACAAGTATTTGGCAAACTTACAGTAATAGAATTAGATCAAGAATCAAGTGGTAGAAGAAAATGGATATGTAAGTGTAGCTGCGGAAATACAGTATCCGTCAGAGAATACAACTTGAAATCTGGAAACACAAAATCATGTGGATGCACTAGAAAAGAAAAATCATCAGTGAGAAATCTGAATGTAAAGCAAGTTAAAACTAGAGATAATCAAGGTGGAGTTTACTATTTTCAACCAGGAGAGATTATTTTAAAAGGCAATTACGAAAGCGAGAAAAAATGCAGCAAAGTAAAAGAATATAAACTAAGCCCTGAGGAGTTGCAAGTCTATTTGAAATCACTAGAAACAAAAAAAGTAAAGAGAAGGGGTGAATAGTAATGGAAAAAAATATAATCGAAGTGAAAAATATAAAGACAGGTGAAGTATTAGAGTTTACAGGCCAAAATGCAGTAGCGAAGTATCTTACAGGTGTATATGGCAAGAAAATATACGCTGGAGCTGTAGCATCAGCTATAAGACAAGACACTCCATATAAAAATACATGGGAAATAAATTTTATAAAAAATGCTAATAAAAAAATATGCGATTATTGTGGCAAAGAATATACAAGTAATAGAGCAAATCAAAGATTTTGTAGTGATACTTGTAGAGAAGAATATCGTGCAGAAGAAAAAAGAGGACCAGCGATAAACAGTGAGGCGAAAATAACAAAAGACAAAGAAATATTAGTACATAAATTAGTAACAATGTTAGAGCCATATAGAACAGCAAAATAGGAGGGAATATGGAGAGATATCAGCTAAATAAAAATGCAGAAGGGTATACAGATTTAACGGCGCTAGAAGGAATTAAGAGAGCAGATAAAGGCAAAGTTAGATTTCTTATTCCAGGAGAACCAATAGCAAAAGAAAGACCTAGACTTGGAAAGAATGGAAAAGTATATACACCTAGAAAAACACATAACTTTGAAACAACATGTAGTTTAGCTTACGGAAACAGACCTAGATTAGAAGGTGAGAAATTAAGAGTTGAAATATTATTCAATTTCAAAGTACCGAAAAGTTATAGCAAGAAACAACGAAATAAGGCTCTAGATGACAAAATAGGACCAACTAAAAAGGATATTGATAATTGTATCAAGGCAGTACTAGACGGATTAAATGGAATAGCATGGAGAGACGATAGATATATTCATGAAGTGATAGCAAAGAAACAGTTTGCTGAGAAGTCTGAAATAATAGTAGAAATAACGGAGTTGTAAAATACGAATTTAAACAAGAAGAAATAAAAACAATCAAGTATGAGCAACTAAGTTTTATATAGAGGTGAAAGTCTATGAAAATAAAAACAATTCAATATTTGCAAATCCTTGTAAACAAGGTTATGAGATTTGAGGATTACTTAGTCCAATAGTTTGACAAACCACATTGAGGTAATGTGAATCGTTTTAGGTGAGTGAATGAAATGTAAAATGGATTTAAATAGCCTGAGTGGATATAAGGAGTAAGTCAAACACTCGGTTGGGAAGCCTATCCATTACCTATATAGATTAAGAAATTGATTTATATAGGTGTGAATATTGAACTTAAATGAGTTAAGGATATTACAAAATTATCCTTTAGAAATGAAAATAGGGAGAACAAAACAACGAATTAGAGAATGGGTTGATTATTATGGTGAGAATGGAACATATATAAGTTTTAGTGGTGGGAAGGATAGTACAGTTTTATTAGACATAGTAAGAAGTATATATCCTGATATCGAAGCAGTTTTTATAAATACAGGACTTGAATATCCAGAGATTTATAAATTTGTTAAAACTTTTAAAAATGTTACCATTCTTAAGCCAGAAATGAATTTTAAACAGGTTATAAATACATATGGCTATCCAGTAATCAGCAAAGAAAATAGTCAATACATATATGAAATAAGACATAGTACTAAAAAAATGAGACAAAGACGATTATATGGAGACAGTAAAGGGAGATTTAAACTTCCTAATAAGTATCATTACTTAATAGATGCACCGTTTGAAATATCAAATAAATGCTGCGAAGTTATGAAAAAACGACCTGTAAAGAAATTTGAAAAAGAAACAGGTAAAGTTCCTATTATTGGAACTATGGCAGAAGAAAGTAGTTTAAGACAACAAAGTTACTTACAACATGGGTGTAATGCATTTGAAAGCAAAAGACCTGTAAGTACACCACTTGGATTTTGGAAGCAACAAGATGTACTAGAGTACATTTATAAGAATGATCTAAAAATAGCAAGTGTTTATGGCGAAGTTATAGAAGATAAAAATTTACTTGATGAATGTACATATAGAACTACTGGATGCGAAAGGACAGGTTGTATTTACTGCTTATACGGAATACAGTGCGATACAACACCTAATAGAATACAAAGACTAAAGAAAACACATACAAAGCAATATAACTATTGCATTAACAAATTAAAGTTAGGTGAAGTATTAGATTACATAGGAGTTAAGTATTAGGAGGTGATTAATTGATATTAGCAAGATACAAAGAATTAGTCGAACTGGCTAAGAAATACATAGAAAAGGGATATAGCACATTGGAAGCAATTAAATTAGCTGAAAAGGAATTGGAGGAAGATTATGAGAGAAATTAAATTCAGAGGGTATAACAAATTCGAGAAAAAATGGGTTTATGGTTATGGATTACATCAATCAATTTTTATAGATGGTTCATCTAATGCATACGTAACAGCTGGTATTAGAGAAGTATTTATTGTAGATAAGGAAAGTGCTGGACAATATACAGGTTGTAAAGATGCTAACGGCAAAGAAATATATGAGGGAGATATAGTGGAAATAGTTGATGGTCCAACTTTACATCCAGATAATTGTTATATAGGAACTAAATTTAAAGTGTTCTACAATCAAGAAAGTTGTAGTTTTATGATGCAAGATATATATGATGAAGATAATACACAATATTTTGATTTGGATTTAGGCGGGATACCTCCAAAATATTTAGAAGTAATAGGAAATATATACGAAAATAAAGAACTACTGGAGGTTGAGTGATGAAATGTAAATACTTTGAAAAAGAAACTGGCAATAAATACTGCAGCAACTATTTAGGACCACAAATAGTAGGAGCATATGGAGAAGGAACGATTATAAAACATAACTGTAAAGATAAATGCAAGTATGTTGATTGTAAGAAACTTGAAGAATTACAAGGATTAAAAAGGGGGTGATTGATTGATATTAAGTAGAGTAAATGAAATAGTACATATAGCTAAAATTTATATGATTGTATATAAGTTAGAGCCAATGCAAGCAATAGAATGTGCAATACAGGATGTAGAAAGATATTTGAAGGAGGAAGATTATGAGAGAAATTAAATTCAGAGGTCATAATGGAATTGAATGGTTATACGATTCACAAATTTCTATAATACCATATGGCAAAAACGTACATTGTTTTATGCCGAATGAAAAAAATAAATCAGACCAAAATGATGTATGTAATTGGGATAGTGTTAGTTATGTAGGACAATATACAGGTTGTAAAGATGCTAACGGCAAAGAAATATATGAGGGAGATATAATAAGATTAGAAGGAGTAGACGATAGAGAAATAGGTTCAACGTGGGAACATATAGGAAAAATAGTATATAAACGAGGAGCATTCTTTGTTTGCTATTTTGATTATTATGCAGATGGAGATGAAGAATTGATATGTGATGCCCAAGTTGAATTTGGTACAGTTATAGGAAATATATACGAGAATAAAAACTTATTGGAGGAAAACTATGAATAAAAATTTAAACAATAAAGAAATAAGCACTTTAATATCTTTAATGAAAGAAGAACTTTTAAAAATTGGGATATCATTATGTAACGATGAAGATGTTGATTTAGAAGATGCAAATAAAAAAATAGAATTTTTTAATAAAATATTAGATAAATTAGGAGTGCCAAAAGAAATATCAGATAATAATGAAAAAGCATGTGAAAGATGTGGAATAACAGAAGGTAAAAAAGGTGATGAAGGTTACCCAATTAGTGTTAAATATTATAAATATGCAAAACAAACATTATGTGACTGCTGTATAGATATATTTAACGGAAATTCATGGGGATATAACAGATTAAAGGAATTATTTGGAGATGAACAAGCTAAGAAAATGCTAACAGCAGGATTTAACGAAGTACCATTCGGATTTAAAATAAATACAGAACTTCCATTATTTTCAGGAAATGAAGATAATTTAGAAAATATAACAAAGATGGCTAACATATTGAATAGCAAATTAGAATAAAACGAGGTGTAAAAATATGTCATTAAGAACAATGCTAGAAGATAATGGATACACATATCTATCAAAAGAATACAAAGAAGCTGAAAAAGATTTTAGAAAAATGAGCAACTGGATTGTTCAAATGCATAATGGTATAAAACCGTGCAATGAAATGTACGTAATTAAGATACTAAATATTTTAGAAAGTCATGATAATATAAAAGGTGATTACGGAAATAATGATTTACATGATATAAAAACTTTTCTAAAAAAAGCAGTTTATATTTTTAATGCAAAATTTATAATAAGACAACTAGGGTATAGATTTGAATTTAATCCTAAAAAATACGGAAATGACAAAAAAGAATTAAAACAACATATTGAATTGCTTAAAGAGATAAAATACAAATAATTGACATAAAAAAAGGAATGCTTTCACATTCCGACAAATTCCTTAATAATATTATAACAGGAGTGTGGGAGCATGGCAACATTAAACGTAAGTGAACAAGCAAAAGAATTAGCTAAGGAAGTAGTATTTGAAATAAAAAAACAACAAAAAGATAAAAGATTACACAATACTAAACTATTAATGAAAAACTATGACAAACTAAAAAATCATATAGAAAAAGTTAATAGCGATGGTTTCAAAGGATATTTTGGAGAAGAATTACAAGATGCACTAGAAGAAAATGATATATTCCTTAACAGTGTACTTAGAACAAAAGCAAGAACAGCACAAATGGTTTCTTGTATAGATATATCATTAGAAATATTAGCTGATGAATACGAAGAAAATGGAACTTATTACATATACGATGCTTTTCATATGTATTACATAGAAAAAATTACATTTGAAGAAATAGCTGAAAGACTTAATACAGGCAAAAACACTCCAGCAAGATGGGCAAAAGAGGTATTAAATAAATTAAATATCTTATTGTGGGGAGTTGAAGCATTGGGGATTTAATAGGGAATATGTGGGGTTTTCATAGGGGATTACCGATAATATAATGATAGTATAGAGAAACTCTAATAAAAAGGTTGTTTCTTTACGAACTCTTATTGAATGTCAGATAGCCTGGTAACCTATTTGACTAGT
>ENA-OOZM01000039-OOZM01000039.1-human-gut-metagenome-genome-assembly--contig:-NODE-39-length-20515-cov-1.981525_pt1 | contig 20515 bp, 21 predicted proteins | sample MGYA00241044_ERZ501404 | MGnify/ENA primary metagenome ERZ501404 (study PRJEB25962, sample SAMEA2042982) | human gut metagenome | biome: human gut; feature: human-associated habitat; material: faeces...
AATGAAAATCGGATGCAAACGCAATACGAAATCCATCAAACGAATCGGGCAGTTGTTCGCTATATATATCATATTTTTTTATACGCCCTATCCCATGATATTTCGATAAAGAAGCTGTGGCACACGACGAGAATAAAACAGCTGATACAAGAAATGAAAACCAAACTAATTTTTTCATGGCTATATTACTAGAATTTTCAAACGAAAATAACACTTTTCCATTGCCCAGGCAAAGTCTCAACAGAATTTCATAACTTTGTACTGTTAAAAACAAATCAGATTTATGGTAAAACAAAACTCTACAAAAGCCTGGTTACTTGCCAGCCGTCCGAAGACTTTGACAGCAGCTTCTATTCCTGTCATGCTAGGCTGTGCACTTGCTTTCATGTACGGACACTTCCAATTAATTCCTGCCATACTATGTTTTCTCTTTGCTTTCCTAATGCAGATAGATGCTAATTTTATAAACGATTTATACGATTACCTGAAAGGAAGCGACCGTGAAGACAGACTCGGTCCGGAACGTGCCTGTGCCCAAGGCTGGATTTCTCCTTCCGGAATGAAAAAAGGGATTCTTGTAACTACTGCACTAGCTGCAGTAACAGGGCTTTTCCTGCTAGGATATGGTGGTTGGGAAATGATTCCAGTAGGTATTGCTTGTATTATTTTTGCTTTCCTATATACTACCGGACCTTATCCGCTTGCCTATCATGGCTGGGGCGATATACTGGTTCTGGTATTCTTCGGATTTGTACCTGTAGGATGTACTTTCTATGTCATGGCACATGACTGGAATACCTCGGTAACAATGGCCTCACTCGCCTGTGGATTCGTTATCGACACATTACTTATGGTAAATAACTTCCGCGACAGAGAACAGGATGCCATAAGCGGAAAGAAAACCATCGTCGTACGGTTAGGTGCACGTGCCGGACTTATTCTATATTTTCTACTGGGATTGGCTGCATGCTGGAGCTGTTTCTATTTTGTCACCGAAGGCAGACTGTGGGCTGCTATCTTACCTCAGATTTATCTTTTATTTCATATTCTCACCACAATGAAAATGGCACGAATTAACAGGGGAAAAGAACTGAACGCCATTTTGGGAGAAACATCACGAAACATGCTGTTATTCGGGATATTACTCACCGCAGGATTATTGATTCCAGCTTGACACAACTGTTAATTTGTTATTTCCATGAACAGCAGAGTAAAAGAACTTGATTTTCTAAAGTGTATATTCATCATCCTGATGATTATTTTCCATCTGGTATACATCGGCGACTCGTATCCGTATGCCAAGCAAGTAGTCTATACCTTCCACATGTCAGCTTTTCTTGTCATTTCCGGATATCTGAATAATGTAAACAAGAAAATCAAAGCTTTCGGACGGAGTCTGCTTTGGATATTCATTCCTTATGTTTGTATGGAAACCGGATACGTCATCATGTCGGCCATTCTCCCCGTAAGGGAAAAGATTACCGAATTGTCAGCCGGACTTTTATTGCATAAAGCCATCATTGCTCCCATGGGACCTTATTGGTATCTCCATACCCTGATGCTCTGTAATGCCAGCTATTACCTGATGTACAGGATGACAAATAAATGGAAAGGAATTACTCGCTTCATCCTTTTAGGAATATTATTATATGGACTTTCAGAGTTGAAGTTATTGACATTTGCCAATGCCATTTATTTTCTGGCAGGAGTAGCTATCCGACAAAGCGGAAGCAATATCATCCGTATTTTCCAACCCAGCCTCTTGGCCTTGTTCCCACTGATTATACTCTGTTACTTCCCCGAAAATCTGAATCGAGGAACACTGGCAGGAGTAACTATTACATATCTGGTAATCAGCTTGCTGCTGGCAATCTACACTTATCTAACGGAACAAATAAAAAGGATTCTTCTTTATATTGGCAGTAATACACTGGTTATTCTGCTCTTTTCACCCGTGTTTACTATTTTGTCAAAACTCTACCTGCCGCTCTTTACTTTCGATGCGACAGGCATTTGTTTTACGATAGTTTCGGTAGTTTTTGTTATCTGCGGATGTTTCGGCGTAACTTACATATTCGACCGATTACATATCTCGCCTTACTTTTTAGGAAAGAAGCAAATGCTTCCTCCCTATTCTTCTGCCCACTAGTCACGCTCGATCAGTACGGTAGCATATGCCGAGATACCTTCTTCACGACCGGTAAATCCTAACTTTTCGGTTGTAGTAGCCTTTATGGATACGTCTTCCGGTTCAATGTTCATGACATGAGCCAGCACTTCCTGCATTTCTGGAATATGTGCTTTCAGCTTCGGACGTTCGGCACAGACTGTTGCATCAATATTGCCAACTCGATAACCTTTTGTTGCTATCAAATCTATAGTTTTTGCCAGCAGAATCTTGCTGTCGATATTCTTAAACTCACCTGCATTGTCAGGAAAATGATAACCGATATCACGCATATTTGCCGCTCCCAACAATGCATCGCAAATGGCGTGAATCAGCACATCAGCATCAGAATGTCCCAACAATCCTAATTCGTGCTCCAGCTTGATACCTCCCAGCCAAAGCTCACGTCCTTCAACTAAACGATGGACGTCGAAACCAAATCCTACACGTATTTTCATCGCACGTAAAAATCAAGAACTTTTTCGTTTTCCAAATAGCCTTCCAAGTGATTGTCTATCTGTACCAGACCCACTCCTACCGGTGTTCCAGTAAACAGCATATCTCCAATTTTCAATGTACAGAACTGACTGACGTATGCAATAATCTGATCTACTTTAAAAAGCATGTCCTGCGTATTCCCCTGCTGTACAGTCTTACCATCAATATCCAAATGGAAATTGATATGCTGTATATCGGCAAACTTCTCTACCGGTACCCAATCTCCTATAGCAGCCGAATTATCAAATCCCTTACATAGTTCCCACGGCTTACCTTCAGCACGGAACTTACGTTGCAAATCACGTGCAGTAAAGTCAATACCCACCGTTACAGCATCATAATAGCGATGTGCAAAACGCTCGGATATATTCTTTCCCAAACGGTTAATACGTACTACCAGTTCAGTTTCATAATCTACCTGCTGGCAGAAATCAGGAATAAAAAACGGCTTGCTGTCTTTCAGCAGAGCCGAATCCGGTTTCATAAAAATAACCGGTTCTTCCGGTAATTTTTCATCAGCATGTAACTCGTGGCAATGTGCAACGTAGTTCATTCCTACGGCTATAATCTTCATATTATTATTCTTGAATTACATTTAATCTGTTAAACATTACAGCCAGATGAGCATAAAGTGATGTATTCTGCACCACAATATTTTCCGGTACACGAATACGGAACGGTGTAAAGTTCCAAACAGCCTTAATGCCACCCGCTATCATTTTATCTGTTATCTCCTGTGCTATATTAATAGGCACAGTCAATACCCCGATATTCACATCACAGGATTTCATTTTTATCTCAAATTCATCCGAATGATAAATAGGAATTCCATTTATTTCCTTCCCGACCAATCCGGGATTAATATCAAACGCACCTACTATCTCTAATCCAAAATGATGCAGCCCCGAGTCGCGCAATAAAGCACCTCCCAAACTACCGACACCAAACAAAAAAGCTTTATGCATTTTGGTAAATCCCAAGAAACGCTCCAGCACCTCTATCAACGCATCAATCTCATACCCCACACGTGTACGGCCGGATATATTTACATAAGAAAGATCTTTCGCTATTTGGGAAGCATCTACATTGATTTGCTTGGATATTTGGGTAGAAGACACGTACGTTTCTCCCTGTTCTTTCATCAGTTTCACATTCGAAAGATACCACGGAAGCCTGCGCAAAGTCGGCTCAGGCACTTTATCCGAGAATTTATGCATACGTATATCCATCTTTTTCTTTAGGTATTATCATTAGGTAATTTGCAAAAGTACACTTTTATTTGTTACATTGACGGATAGAGTATAAAAAAAGTCTTATCTTTGAGTATTCATTTAAGCAAAATTCACATGAAAAATAACGATTGGAAAGAACGTCTGAATGTGGTTTATTCCACAAATCCTGATTTCAAGTATGAAAGCGTTGAAGAGGAAGCGGTTGAGACATTAGATAAAAAACAACAAAAGCTCCGTGTCAATATAGAAAAAAAAGGACGGGGTGGCAAAACCGTGACATTAATCAACGGGTTCATCGGAACAGAAAATGACCTGAAAGAGTTGGGTAAATTATTGAAAAGCAAATGTGGAGTAGGCGGTTCAGTAAAAGACGGGGAGATCCTTATCCAAGGAGAGTTCAAGCAACGGGTCATCGAGTTATTGAAAGCTGAAGGATATACCCAGACCAAATAACCGGAAAAAAGAAAGGGACTGTTGTCACACAGTCCCCCATTCTATAATTGCGGAAAATCTTATTCAGCACGTAAAGTGAAACGTTTGAAAGCAACGATCTGCAATTCAGGATCAGCTTCCTTCAACACTTCTCTTACAGTCTTCTTACCATCCATGATATCCTCCTGGTTCAGCAAGCAAACTTCCTTCAAGAACTTACCCAGACGACCTTTAGCAATGTTTTCAATCATCTGTTGCGGCAAGTTGGCAGCTTTTTCAGCAGAAACAGTAGCAATGATTTCCTTAGCTTTGGCAATATCTTCGTCAGTAATCCAGCCCTTAGCCTTGTTACTTTCCATGTGCTCTTCACTGTCTACATGTGCAGGGTTGATACCAGCCTTCTTCAAAGCAACTTCAACAGCCTTGTCTACTTGTTCTTTCTTAGTCTTATCAATAGCTACCTGTATTTCAGCTTCTTTTACAGATTCAGGAACACCGGCTTCATCAATTGCAATAGGATTCATAGCGGCAATCTGCATAGCAACTCCGTGAGCGGCAGCTTCAGCTTCCTTATTCATGGCAACAATAGTACAAAGCTGGTTATTTCCCTGGTGGTTATAAATAGAAGTATAAGCACCTTCAACCACATTGTAGCCATCCAATTCCATTTTTTCACCAGTGATACCGCTACGGTCTGTTACTGCATCTTGTACAGTACCGTTACCCATAGGCAAAGCCTTTACTTCTTCCAAAGTCTTGCATCTGTTGGCAACAGCAGCATCCAGAATAGCTTGAGTCAACGCTACGAAATCAGCATTTTTAGCAACGAAGTCGGTTTCGCATTTCAAAGCGATGATAGCAGCAAATTCGCCATCCTTTTTTGCCAGCACACAACCTTCAGATGCTTCACGGTCAGAACGTTTTGCAGCAACAGCCTGTCCTTTTTTACGGATAATTTCCATTGCTTTATCGATATCGCCGTTTGCTTCAGTCAAGGCGTTCTTGCAATCCATCATACCAGCTCCACTAATCTTACGAAGCTTGGTTATTTCAGCCATAGTTACAGCCATAATATTCCTTTATTTTTTAATTGTTAGTAATATCTTTAAAACAGAATTGAGAATTGAAAATTGAGAATTGAGAATTAACAGCATAATCTGCCCCTTCCCCAATTTTCAATTCTCAACTCTCAATTTATACTATTAAGCTTCTTCGTCTTCTTTCAAGAAAGCGGCAGCCTTAGCAGCATTGATAGCTTCTTCTTCGGCTTTATCCATACGAGCCTTGGTATTTTTCTTCTTACCAGCACCCTTAGGAGCATTTTCACCGGCAGCTTCCATATCTACTTTTTCAGCTTTTCTTTCTTCCAAGCCTTCAGCGATAGCGCCACAACAAGCATCCAAGATCACTTCTACAGACTTAGTAGCGTCATCGTTTGCAGGAATCACGAAGTCTACGTTTGAAGGATCTGAATTTGTATCAACGATAGCAAATACAGGGATACCCAGACGGTTAGCTTCACGAACTGCAATGTTTTCTTTCAACACATCGATAACGAACAGTGCTGACGGCAAACGAGTCAAATCAGCGATAGAGCCTAAGTTCTTCTCCAATTTAGCACGCTGACGAGAGATTTGCAGAACTTCTCTCTTAGAAAGGTTTGAATAAGTACCATCGTTGGTCAACTTATCGATAGTAGCCATTTTCTTCACAGCCTTACGGATAGTCGGGAAGTTAGTCAACATACCACCCGGCCAACGCTCGATTACATAAGGCATATTTACAGAAGCAGCTTTCTCAGCTACTACTTGTTTAGCTTGTTTCTTAGTAGCAACAAACAGGACTTTCTTTCCTGATTTAGCGATCTGCTTCAAAGCTTCAGCAGCTTCATCTACTTTAGCAACTGTTTTATGGAGGTCAATGATATGGATACCATTGCGTTCCATGAAAATATAAGGAGCCATTGCAGGGTTCCACTTTCTTTTCAGGTGTCCGAAGTGGCAACCGGCTTCCAATAATGTATCAAAGTTTACTCTTGACATTGTCTTAATTTTTAATCGTTTACTTTCTTTTTTGTTAATTGAACCAACTGCCCGGTAGTCTCTCCGCAACCGATTGTAGGGAGAATCCTGACAGTTTAGATACTAAACGCTTTTTCCTTTAAGTCTTTGAGTTTCTAAGTTCTTGAGTCAGTATGAAAGTTCCGCAAACCGATTACTTGCAACAAACTTACAAACTTAAAAACTAACAAACTCAAACTCTTAACGTTTACTGAACTGGAATCTACGACGTGCTTTCGGACGTCCCGGTTTCTTACGTTCAACAGAACGTGAGTCACGAGTCATGAAGCCTTCTGCACGGAGACTCTTCTTGTCTTCCGGATTGATTTTAACCAGTGCACGAGCGATAGCCAGACGCAAAGCCTGAGACTGACCAGTGAAACCACCACCGCACAAGTTTACTTTGATATCATATTTTTCAGCAGCCTCCAGCTTGTTCAAAGGCTGTTTTACTACATACTGAAGAATAGTTGATGGAAAGTACTGTGCAAGGTCTCTCTTGTTAATAGTAATCTTTCCTGTACCTTCGCTTACGAAAACGCGAGCAACTGCGCTTTTACGTCTGCCTAATGCATTTACTACTTCCATTCTTTATTATTTAAGTGTGTTAATATCAATTACTTTCGGAGTCTGAGCTTCGTGTTTGTGTTCTGAACCTTCATACACATACAGGTTACCCAGCAACTTAGCTCCCAGACGATTCTTAGGAAGCATACCTTTTACTACTCTCTTCAACAGTTTTTCTTCACCGTTAGGTTTCTTCATCAACTGGGCAGGAGTCATTTCTCTCTGACCACCGGGATAACCTGTATAGCGCAAGTAAACCTTGTCGTTCCACTTGTTTCCGGTAAATTTCACTTTGTCTGCATTAATGATAATAACATTATCACCGCAGTCAGCATGAGGGGTAAAGTCTGGTTTGTACTTTCCTCTCAACAGTTTCGCAACTTTCGAACCGAGACGGCCTACGACCTGATCGGTTGCATCGACAACAACCCATTCTTTATGAGCTGTTTCTTTGTTTGCAGAAATGGTCTTGTAACTTAAAGTATCCACTCTTAAATTCTTTTTTAAATGTTAACTACTAAAAAACAATTCTTCCCAGCGTTTCTAACCGTTCCGGACAAAGAACTATTAACACGCTAAGAATTAATTCTTTATAAACTTTTGATAATAATCGGCTTGCAAAGGTACGGCTTTTCTTTGAACTGACAAACAAATTAAGATATTTTTTCCTCCTGCTTTTTGCATACAAAAGGCTGATACAACCACATCTAGGCTTTGAATAACGGAGTAAAAACATAGGGAAGAAATTTTGATTCTTCCCTATACATATACAGTTATTCATATATTTTCAACGATTCCAGCCACTCTCCATCTCAGAGCAAGTACAAACAGCCACAGATGCCGCATTGTTTCCACCGGACTGACGAAGCTTTAAAAGTTCAGTTGCTGAGATCCGAACTACTTTTCCATCGGGACGACCATAACACAGTGTCCCTTCGCGCCGTGCAGTTTCCTCTATCAACCGCTGTTCCGCTAGTTCTAAACCATAACGCAACTTCGCACTTAATTCCTTATATTCTTCTTCAGTTGACATAACTTCTGATTTTAGTAAAAAGTTCTTGATTATAGATATGGACCTCATCTCCCAAACGGAAGGCGTCCGCCACAATAACACGCGGTGTGCAGCTATTGTCCGCAAGCATCCAATAATCCACGCAAGGCATATAAATACGGAAAAAGTTTTCCAACCCCGAACGATAACGACGACGGATAATGGGAGCAGGTACATCATGCCCTCCGTTGGCAACACGCTGTTTCACTCGCTCTATAGCCAGTTCAGGCGAATTCAGCCAAAAATAAATAAGGCTGACACTATATCCTTGATTTTGTGCCTGCTGAATAAGATTGATATAAGAACGGGTGGACAATGTGGTTTCAACAGAAAAACTGACTCCGGCTGACAACAGTTCTCCGATGCGTTTCAGCATCAGTCGTCCCGCTTCGATTGCTACACTTGAGGGGTTAAAAGGAGAAAGTCCCTTGGCGATTTCATCGGCATTGACAAATTCACGGCACTCTAAAATTTCGGGTAATACCGTATACGAAGCAGTCGTTTTACCAGCTCCGTTACACCCCGCTATTATATAAAGTTTAGACATTAATCTCCTTTTCTATTTCTGTTATTGGCGACAAAGTTAACGATTATTTCCAATTTTTGTTCTCGAAAAGACATAAAAGTGATGAATAATAGCACATTTTTTGAAATTCTGTGCAAATCAAGAAGAGATTACAGGAATTTTACCGTATATTTAAGTGCAAACAGGTAGCAGTTACTCACTACATCATTTTATTGGAAACAATTAATACATAGACACCTTTCATTTAAGTATCCAAACAAGTAATCATATAAACAAGACACATATCCCACCATATAGATAGGGACCACGCTTTCAAAAAATGAAAGAGCAGCCCCTCCCCAATGACTATCCTTTGTTTATAAACAAAGATTCAAACTTATCTGACCAAATCCTTTGGATAAACAGGAGGCATTTTCACCCGTTTCCAAGTTTCATAATACCAGGAATTGATTTCATTTCCATCCTTATCCGTTTTCACAAAAAACTTCAGTACCATGACATCGCCCCCCTTCATCTCAAATTCCAAAATGTTATCCACACCTACCAATTGTGGAAGATGCAGATTTTTCTCCACATGCTCTGTATAAGCATTAGGAGCAGTCTGCCGATAGGTACCGGAACCAATAATAATAGCTCCATGATTAGGAATCATGGTCATATTGGTAAACTTGCCGTCATCAGACAAAATTTTAAAAGAATTACTTGGTTTCAACTCACCCGGCACCTGAGGAGTACCTGATACATAAAAGCACATCTGCCAAATCCCTTTCAAATTGACAGGGGCTGCATCCGATTTTTCCTGTCCCACTACACGCGAAGTACCGATTAGCAAGAATGCTATCATCAGTAGGAATAATTTTTTCCGTTTCATAGCTGTATATATTTAGTTAACAAATTGCGTTATGTGGATACAACAAAATTAGAAAAATTTTTCAAACTTTCTGCTTTTCAAATAACTTTTTTACAGTTAAACACAAAAAAAATCCTGCTCTATGTTATAGGGCAGGATTTTTTGAATTATTATTTCCTACAATTAGAATTCAGCATTGCGCGGAGTACGTGGGAAAGGTATCACATCACGAATATTGGTCATACCGGTAACAAACAGCAACAACCGTTCAAAACCAAGTCCAAAACCAGAATGAGGACATGAACCAAACTTGCGGGTATCCAGATACCACCACATATCCTTCATCGGAATTCCCAGTTCCTGAATGCGGGTCATCAATTTGTCATAATCAGCCTCACGTTCAGAACCACCTATTATTTCGCCAATCTTCGGGAATAATACATCCATTGCACGCACCGTCTTTCCATCCTCATTCTGCTTCATATAGAATGCTTTGATTTCTTTCGGATAGTCTGTCAGGATTACAGGACGTTTAAAGTGCTCTTCCACCAAATAACGTTCATGTTCAGAGGCTAAGTCTACTCCCCAATATACCGGGAATTCAAATTTATGACCTTTTACTACAGCTTCCTCCAGTATCTTGATACCTTCCGTATAAGGCAGACGGACAAATTCTTCCTTCAGCACGCCCTGCAAACGTTCTATCAATCCTTTATCGAACATATCGTTCAAGAACTTCACATCATCATAGCAGTTGTCAAGCGCCCACTGTACACAATATTTAATAAAGTCTTCGGCCAAATCCATATTATCAGTAATATCATTGAACGCAACCTCAGGTTCAATCATCCAAAACTCGGCCAAGTGACGCGGCGTATTGGAGTTCTCCGCACGGAATGTAGGTCCAAATGTATAAATAGCCCCCAAAGCAGTAGCAGCCAATTCACCTTCCAACTGTCCGGAAACTGTCAGACTTGCCTGCTTTCCGAAGAAGTCATTATCATAAATAATAGAACCGTTTTCATCTTTCTTCAAATCATAAAGATTCTTGGTAGTAACCTGGAACATCTGTCCGGCACCTTCACAGTCTGATGCTGTAATCAGAGGAGTGTGGAAATAGAAGAAACCTCTTTCATGGAAGAACTTATGAATAGCTATAGCCATATTATGACGAATACGGAACACAGCTCCAAAAGTATTAGTACGTGGACGCAAATGAGCGATCTCACGAAGAAACTCCATCGTATGACCTTTCTTCTGTAACGGATAAGTATTATCACAAGTACCTAATACTTCGATTCCACGCGCTTGAACTTCGGCAGCCTGACCAGAGCCAATGGATTCGGTCAACTCACCGTTCACACTGATACATGCACCGGTGGTGATCTGCTTCAACATTTCTTCGTCAAAGTTTGCCAAATCAACAACAATCTGCACATTATTTATTGTAGAACCGTCATTCAGGGCGATAAAATTTACCTGTTTGCTACCGCGGCGGGTACGAACCCAACCTTTTACATTGACCATCGCACCAAAATCACGGCGCTTCAGCAAGTCAACAATCTTTGTTCTACTAATTTTTTCCATTGTTTTGTCTCTTTATTGTTTATTATTCAAATGAGCCCATGCGGAGCATGTTCACTTCTTGTTCCGTCAGGTAACGCCAGTCACCGCGACGCAAACCTTTTTTAGTCAGGCCAGCAAAATAAACGCGGTCCAGCTTGATTACCTTATATCCCAAGGATTCAAAAATACGACGCACAATACGGTTCTTTCCGGAATGGATTTCAATACCGACTTGTGACTTGTCTGTTTCCGATGCATAGCTGATGGCATCTGCATGGATCTCTCCATCATCCAATGTCACACCTGCTGCAATCTGGTCAAGATCTGCCTTGGTTACATTCTTATCACAATATACATGATAAATCTTCTTCTTCAAATACTTAGGATGAGTCAGCTTGGAAGCCAAATCACCATCGTTAGTTAACAGTAATACACCGGTAGTATTACGATCCAAACGCCCAACTGGATAAATACGCTCCTTACAAGCACCTTTCACAAAATCCATTACAGTCTTACGTTCCTGAGGATCATCAGAAGTAGTCACACAATCCTTCGGTTTATTCAACAAAATATAAGTTTTGCGTTCAATACTTACCGGTTCGTCATGGAACTTCACTTCGTCAGTACGCTTGATCTTAGTACCTAATTCGGTTACCACTTCACCATTTACACTGACTACACCTGCTGTAATAAACTCATCAGCCTCACGACGGGAACATATACCTGCATTAGCCAAGAACTTGTTCAGACGAATCGGCTCATTTGGATCGGTCAATATATCTTTATATTCAATCTGTTTCTTCAGACTATACTTTGCATTCGGGTTATAATCAGCCGTACGGGGGCGATAGGGACGATTGTATCCACCACCTTGATAACCACCGGTACGAGGACGATAAGGACGATCGCCGCCTTGATTATAACCGCCGGTACGAGGACGCGGAGTGTAAGAACGCTGTTCACCACCTTCACCGCTGTTAAAACGGGGACGCGGAGTATATGGACGCTGCTCACCACCTTCACGATTATAATTTGTACGAGGACGGTATGAACGTTGTTCTCCTCCATCCTCACTGTTAGGATTAAAGCGGGGACGTTGCGGACGGTCACCATTATTATAGCGATTATAGGAAGGACGGTCACCGTTGTTATAAGAAGAACGGTAAGGACGGTCGCCACCTTCGCGATTATAGCTGTTCGTACGAGGACGGTAAGGACGCTGTTCGCCGTCGTTGTTGTATCTGTTGTAATTACTGTCTCTGTTATAAGACTTATAACCACCATCACGGCTTACATTCTGGTTTTCTTCGTTTGCAGCACCTTCTTGTCTGCTTTCATTTTCTGTACTCATGGTTTTCCTTTTGTTTATTAATTAATGTATAACGCCCTCTCGGGCTTTTTTGATTAAAATCCAACTAACTATTTTTTAAATACCTGTATAATTATGCGGTGTAATCACTCGCAGTTCCTTTTTAATATCTTCGCTTACATTTAGTGTTTCTATGAATTCTTTAATAGCCCCTTCTGTGATAGCTTGGTTTGTACGGGTCAAAGCTTTCAATGCCTCATACGGATGAGGATAGGCTTCGCGGCGCAAAATAGTCTGGATAGCTTCCGCCACCACACTCCAACAATTATCCAAGTCGGCATAGATTGCTTTCTCATTCAGCAACAGTTTACGCAGACCTTTCAACGAACTTTGGATAGCAATCACAATGTGACCGAAAGGTACACCGACGTTACGCAACACAGTAGAGTCTGTCAAGTCACGTTGCAAGCGGGAAACAGGCAACTTAGAAGAAAGGTGCTCCAAAATAGCGTTTGCCATACCTAGATTACCTTCAGCATTTTCGAAGTCGATGGGGTTTACTTTGTGCGGCATAGCGCTGGAACCGACTTCGCCCGCTTTAATCTTCTGTTTGAAGTACTCCATAGAGATGTACTGCCAAAAGTCGCGGTTCATGTCAATCATAATGGTATTGATGCGCTTCATGGCATCAAAGATGGCTCCCAGATTATCATAATTAGAAATCTGAGTAGTATATTCCTCACGTTCCAACCCCAGCTTCTCTGCCACGAACTGATTTCCGAATGCTTTCCAGTCATATTCGGGATAAGCTACATGATGCGCATTGTAGTTACCCGTCGCACCACCGAATTTAGCCGTGACAGGACAAGCTTTCAATACAGCCAGCTGACGATTCAGACGATAAACGAAAACCATGATTTCTTTACCCAGGCGAGTAGGAGAAGCAGGCTGCCCATGTGTTTTTGCCAACATAGGGATATTTGCCCATTCTTCAGCGTATGTAGTCAACTGAGCAATCAGCTCTTCAATTTGCGGATAGTACACTTGTTCCAATGCCTCCTTTATAGACAACGGTACAGAAGTATTGTTTATGTCCTGTGATGTCAATCCGAAATGAATGAATTCCTTGTATTCCTCCATTCCGCCCAACTTATCGAATTCTTCTTTGATGAAATATTCTACAGCCTTTACATCGTGGTTTGTTACACTTTCTATCTCTTTAATACGCTGTGCATCAGCTTCTGAAAAATTCTTATAAATAGCGCGCAATGCATCAAAACGTGCATGATCAAAGCTTTTCAGCTGTGGCAACGGTAGTTCACACAGAGTGATAAAGTATTCAATTTCTACCTGCACACGGTACTTGATGAGTGCAAATTCAGAAAAATAAGAGGCCAAAGCTCCCGCTTTTCCTCTGTATCGACCGTCAATAGGTGATATTGCCGTGAGTAAATCGAGCTCCATATTATATTCTTTGATAATTATCAGACTGCAAAATTAATTCTTTTTCTTGAGTTTAACGGCCTGAAGATGCATAAAGTTTGCGAAAATGAAGATTTATTTCACAAATCCCTTTTTAGTCCATTTCAGACTGTTCCAACGCTGTACAAAGATAATACCACGAAGATTTTCATCCAGCACAAACGCACACCACATACCTACCAATCCCCATCCCCAATGAATGCCGAACAAGAAACCACAACCTACGGCAACACTCCACTGAACAACAAATCCTACATAAAACGGATAATTTACATCACCCGTTGCACGTAAAGCATTCGTCGCATAAATATTAATAGCCCGTCCCACTTCCAAAATCACATCAATAAACAGGATAATAGTACCCAGACGGATAATTTCCGGATTATCTGTCAACCAGCTAAACAAGGTATGCCCCATCAAAGCCCAGATACAGGATAAAACCAAAGAAACCAAAATAGAAATACGCATCACATATTTGCCTAACAGATAGGCTGCATGAATTTTCCTTTCACCTACCAGATGTCCGATACAGATGGCTCCGCCTTGTGCCATGGCAATAGCAAACAAATAAACGAACATCACTATATTCACCACATAGGTACGGGTAGCCAGCGCTTCATTCCCCAACATATTAATAAAATAGGTCAATACTACCTGAGAGAAACTGTAGGACATATTTTCTCCGGCCGAGGGGACTCCGATTTTCAACAGGTTTTTCAGCTCGACAAACGGGAAGGGGCAAAAATAGGATAACGGAAATCTGGGAATATGCTTGCGGAAAAGAATTACAAAAAGTATCACCATAGATACCCCTCGGGCAAATGCTGTAGAGATAGCCGCACCTTCCACTCCCAAAGCCGGCATGCCGAACTTACCGAAAATCAGCGAATAGTTACCGATGATATTCAGAATATTCACAACTACCGTTACCATCATGGGATAAACCGCTTTGTTAGCACTACGCAAAGAGGCAGAAATAGTCAGAGATATGGCTTGAAAAAAAGCGAATGCCCCTACTATCTTCATGTAACTCACTCCATATTCCATCAGTTCGGGACGAAGTCCCATCATAGATAGCAGAGAAGTGGCTCCATAGTGCAAAATGGCACTGACAAACAGACCGAACGCCAAATTGAGTATCAATGATACTCCCACCACCTGCACCATATTCTTGTGCATTCTTGCTCCCAAATATTGCGAACAGAGTACGGAAGTTCCTATATTAATCACCTCGAATATCAGGAAAGCAAACATGATGAGCTGGTTGACCACCCCGACGGCAGCCACACTATTGTCTGAATACTGACTCAGCATCACGGTATCTACCGCGCCCAGCATCATAATCAGCAATGTTTCAATGAAAATAGGAACCGCCAGTCTGGCAAGGTTCTTTCGTACACTTCTCGGTTCTTGAATTACGTCCACTTGTTACCCTTGATTTTCGGGGTGCAAAGGTACGGACTTTTCACGATGTAACGGTTTGATTTATATCAAGAAATACGAACTTAAGATTTTTACAAGGAGATAAACAGGAATCTGATCTTTTCTTTTTATCTTTAGAACCGAATCTTAAATCAACATATTAACATGAAAAAAGGACTCCTCTTGTTATCTGCAATTCTTGCATTGGGCTCCCTGTCTTCATCCGCCCAAAGAAGAACGGCTACCATGACTGATGAAGAAATGTACCTTGATGCCATGCATCGTAACATCACTACCGAAAAGATTTTCGGTTATGTAAAGCAACTTTCAGACCCGGCCTTGGAGGGACGACTCGCAGGTTCGCCCGGAATGGCTAAAGCTGTAGATATCGTAAAAGGATATTTTAAAGAGTGGAAACTAATACCTCGTGGTGAGAATGGTTCCTACATACAGCTATTCCCCCACCCTTGTGTAGAGATACAACCGGGAAGCACTATGGATATCCTATTTCCTGTCACCCAAGACAAGAAAAAAACTGTATGGATCTCCAAGACATACCCTTGGGCAGATGGTTGGTTTGCCGGAGGAATGACCAGTAACGGAGAAGTGACAGCCGATGTGGTATATGCCGGATTTGGCGTTACAGCACCCGAATTAGGATATGATGATTACAAAGACATAGATGTAAAAGGCAAGATTGTACTGGTAGAGGGAGAAACACCCAATATAAGCCGTAACCCCGATTCACTGGCCATGTGGTACAAACATACTTTGCACCAGACCAAGCTGAACAACGCTGCAGCCCATGGTGCGGCAGGCTTGTTATACAAATGGGTTCCCGGTCCGAATGCCCCCTATAATCCGGGATTTGTCTATTGTCATGTTACAGACACTGTGGTCAATGATATTTTCAGGGGAACAGGCAAGACCTATAAAGAAACCATCCGGCAGATTTATAAGACTCAGAAGCCTGCCTCTTTCCATACCGGAAAGAGAGCCCACATCAAAATGAATGCTACCTATAATCCCAATGCTACTGGAAAAAATATTTTGGGCATGATCAAAGGCAGTGATCCTATACTATGCAATGAATATGTAATCATTTCCGCCCATCTGGACCACTTAGGAATGATTCCTTTCCTGATTGAAGGAGCGAATGACAACAATTCTTCCTCCGCTGCCATGCTGGGAGTAGCTGAAGCACTGGCAAAATCAAAAATAAAGCCGAAACGCAGCATCATCTTCATGAGTGTGGACGGTGAGGAAGCCGGACTTACCGGAAGTACCTACTACACCAACCATCCCCTTGTGCCCCAAAACAAAGTGGCAGCAATCCTGAATCTGGAACAAGTGGGTGTAGGTGAGATGCTAGGAGCGAATTATCACTATAAATACCCCGAACTGGCTGAGCTATCAGAGAAAGCCAATGATAGGTATGTACATCGACGTCTGTTCACTAGTGAGACTCATTTCCTGACCCGCCCTCGCACAGACGGTGCAGTCTTTATGAAAGCCGGCTATCCATGTATAGACTTATGGGCCTTGGGAGGCGGTTATTACCATCATCCCAAAGATAACACCCAATCTATCAATCCCGATATCCTCCGAGCTGCAACCGAATGGTTATACTGGACTACAATTTTTATAGCAGACAAGTAACCGGATATAAGAAATCCCGGCGAGTCATCGCTCTGCCGGGATTTCTTTATCTAACCGATGTTGTGTATGTGTTGTCGTAGATGTGTTTGGTGTTGTGTCATTGTTGAGTCAGATATTCCTTATACATTTTCTCTATCTCTTTCATGGGAATATCCAATGTCTTCACTTGTCTGAAAAACTCAGGCAGGTCCTCATGCAGGAATATATTTTTCCGTAAAGCAATAATCCGGTCTTTAGCCCCTGCCGATACAAAATAACCAATGCCGCGTTTATTGTAAATGATCTCTTGTCCCTGAAGGTAATCATACGTGCGGACCACCGTATTTGCATTCACCTCCACTGTGGCGGCGTATTCTCTGACCGATAGAATACGCTCTTCTTCCGTATATTGTCCTTGCAGGATTTCATCACATATCCGGTCAGCTATCTGCAAGTAAATGGATTTACTTTCTTTAAATTTCATAGCAAACGAAATTTAGGTTTAATAACTTGCGAACGGGTAAAGAGCTTATAGCCCAACCACCAGTTGAACATGGTGAATGCACTGAAGAACGCCACCCCTAAGGAAAGTAACTTGTTTAATGTCACCCACTGGAAATTAGCTTCCAGCCATTCGGCGAAACTACGCATACCGTCATTGCCTACCCATGATATGATATGTACTGACAAGACCGAACACAGAATAGAAATAAGCATCAATGTACCCAATGTCTTGAAAAAAGGTTTCTTGTACCAATAACTCCCCCCTAGAATATAAAGTGAATGTGACCACACCAAGAAAGCCCATCCGCACAGCTCACCCAGCCAGTTCTGGTAGGACATATTCAAAGCGGATCCCGATCCCCTAAATACCTGTTCTCCATCTATAGCAGCCATAGAAAGAAGATGGTACAACACTGATTGATGGAATGCCTCGGGCAAATTAAACAAAGGAAGTACAAGATAACGCGTAATCTCTGCCAATGAAGCGGCAACTATAATGGCTGCGGCCATCCCTACCGTAACAATTAAAAATCGTGCTACAAATTTCTCTATCATAGTCGCCGGAAGCATCAGAAAAGCGATACGTTTTTCTTTTGTAATCATGTTTTCCATAATGTTGGCAGCATAAGCAATACTGGCAATACCAATGATAAAAACAAAGGTCCCCATTATATTAGAACAATAAGTAGTAAACGATATCTGAGAAGACCTACCAGAACTCATTGTCCACATATGAAGTATCATTACCAAGGCGAATGCAGCATAAATTCCTATCAAACGATAAAGATTCGTTTTCCAATTTTCCATAATCTCGCGTTTCATTACCATTGCAATACGCGAAAAGCTAAAGAAGTTATTCGTATCCATAATGTTTGTGTGTGTTACTTGTTAAACATGGTTTGCATTTTTTCTCTCTCTGCCAGCATAGCGTTGAATAATACTTCCAGATTCAAATTCGTTTCCTCATTCTCAGTGTTCGGGAAGATGACACTGTTTCCCTGGACGGACGGCTGGACATAGAGTGCTGTGTCCGTCGGTTCATTCATGCCTTGCTCTGCAAAATAGACTTTGTCACAGATGGTCTTTACCGATGCATTCAACAATACGCGGGTACCGTCAATAATAACCACATGATCCAGCAGGCTGTCAATATCTCTCACCTGGTGCGTAGAGATGATGACTGATTTTTCATCGGTCATGCCCGAAGCGATTACTTTACGAAACTGACTTTTAGAAGGAATATCCAATCCGTTGCTGGGCTCGTCCATTACCAACAAAGAGGTATTGGTAGCTAATGCAAAGCACATAAATGCTTTCTTCTTCTGTCCCATCGAAAGCTCGCCCAAATGAATATCTTCATTCATATCAAAATCACGAAGGCAAGTGCTCAAGAGTTCATTGCTGAAATTCGGATAAAACGGAGTATTCAGCTTCAAGTATTGTTTCAAACTGACTGATGGCAAAGCAAATTCTTCAGGCACTAGAAACATGTCCTGCAAAGTCAGGGGATAGCGCATGGAAACATCCACCCCTTTGTAAAGCACCCGTCCGGCCTGAGGACGAAGCAAACCTGTCATTAAATAAAGCAAAGTAGATTTACCTGTACCGTTCTTCCCTAAAAGGCCGTAAACTGAACCTTTGTCCAATGCTAGCGAGAAGTCATCAAAGACTTTCTGTTTTCTCTTTCCATAACTGAAAGACAAGTTCTTTACTTCAATCATCATTGTGTTTATGGTTTTATTAGTTATTTAGTGTATTAGTTGATTAGTACACTGTAAATGTATATAGTTTATTTGAATAAACAAGAAGAATGACTCATCTTTAATATTCATTAACCGTTAAACGAATTAAGCGGGCGGCAACCAAGTACTGTCCGCTCAACTCAAATGATAAATGAAAAAAAGAAGGACTATTTAATTCCTCCTAGTGCTTTAGTAGCAGTTTCGTTTCCAGGATCAATTTCCAATATCTTATTCCAATACAGTTTTGACTGGTTATAATCTTCTTTTACAAAATAATAATATCCCAAATAGCTGTTACATTCCACCAACACTGATTTAGTAGCATCAGGCTTCTGTTCCAGAATACTCAGTGCAGCCTCATAATAAGGCTTTGCCAATCCCTGAGTTGTTTCAGGATCACGCAAAGAATTAACACGGGCACGCCAGAAGTTTCCTAAATAGTTATCGGGAACTTTAGCAGCCACTTGTGCAAAAATAGTATCGGCTTCAGCTAGATAAAGTGGTTGCTTATCCTGATAAGCAGAATCAGTAGCCGCATAATAGTTCAAACGTCCATATAAAAACAGGTCACTAATATCCGGATCACCTTTCATTCCGCCCAAATAATTTTTGTAAGCCTCTATTGCCTTCGGAAAATCACGTTCCTTTTCGTATACATCAGAGATATCTTTATAGATTTCCGTATGCGATTTGTCCATAGCCAGTGCTTTGTCGAACTGTGCCACCGCTTCATCATACTGCTTGTCAGCTTCCAGCAAACGGGCGAAATAAACGTAATCCAAATATACATAATCCGGATTACCGGGATTAGAAAAGAAAGTGGCGGCTGCTTCCAGTCCTTCTTTGTAATCCTTTAATTCCAGATTATCATACATCGCCAGACGTTTCAGCACATGATTTTCCGGAGCAAGTTCCAGACCTTTCTTTACCATATCCGAAGACTGCGCATAATCCTTATTCAGATATAGCAACATGGCATAGCGGGTATAGTCCTGTTCGGTAGGCGTACCTACTTTCAGATAACTTTCATAAGCTTCTTTTGCTTTGCCATACTGCCCCATCGTATAATATACATCGGCCAATTCCTTACTGATACGGTTATCGTCCGGAGCCTTAGTCTGCAAACGCATCAACATATCCAGTGACAGTTGAGGGTCTACACCTTTATATACCTGTGCATATTTAAAATAAGCTTCGCTGCAATTTTCATCCAGATAAATAGCCTGGTTATAATCACTGCTGGCTTTGTTCACATCATTTAGTTTCAATGCCACATCACCACTCAGCAGATAGGCTACAGCACATTTACTGTTCACATCTTTAGCGCGCTGTGCATATTCGGCAGCTTCTGCTGTTTTTCCCTGGTCCAGATAAGCCCGGCCTATCTCTACCAACAAGGAAGTATTCTTCTTATTTTTACCTTTCATCAGTTCATCAAAAGCCTCGGAGGCTTTTGCCGGATTCTCCTT
>ENA-OOZM01000046-OOZM01000046.1-human-gut-metagenome-genome-assembly--contig:-NODE-46-length-19055-cov-6.914895_pt1 | contig 19055 bp, 8 predicted proteins | sample MGYA00241044_ERZ501404 | MGnify/ENA primary metagenome ERZ501404 (study PRJEB25962, sample SAMEA2042982) | human gut metagenome | biome: human gut; feature: human-associated habitat; material: faeces...
GTTTGCGTTCATCGTTCTCGCCTTCTCTCTTAAGAAAATGACTCTCAGAGATATCGAGGACTTCGGACGGCACGATCTGAGGGCTAGATACGTCCTGGGCAGCGACCTGCCTTCATACAAGACCATCGGCCAATACATCAACGAAGTTATTTTCCCGAACATGGAGACAATCTTCCATCGTATCACGTCCGCAATCGCAGCATACTGCAAAATCGAGGATGTCTTTTCGGTCGCGTTCATCGATGGGACCAAACTCGAGGCGGATGCCAACAAATACAAGTTCGTATGGAAACCGGATAAACGGATGGAGAAACTGAAGGCGACGATCATGTCCCTTCTTTCAGTCATCGGGATTGCCGTAAAGGAAACGGAGATAAACTCCATGGCCCTTCTCGGCTGGATGAACGCATACATGTCGGAGAAGAAGCTCGATTCCGTTCCGGTTCCGGCCAAAGGGAAGAGACTGACGAAGGAAGAGAAGGCAGTGGTCGGTCTGCAGAAATGCCTCGTCAAGCTTCTGGAATACGAGGAAATCATCGAGACATGCGGACCTGACAGGAATTCATACTATCGGACCGATCATGACGCAACTGCCATGTCGCTTAAAAGGGACTATTATTCCGGACACGGTTCCAACTTCCATGCCGCCTATAATGTTCAATTTTCCGAAAATTATGGCTTGATCACGAATTTCGGATGCTATCAGAACCGCGCAGATTACTATACCCTGATTCCTTTTCTGGAACGTTTTCGCCACATGAACGGCAAATATCCTGGGGCAGTGGTGGCCGACTCCGGATATGGAATCGAGATCAACTATTCCTTCATGAAAGACAACGGGATCAAAGCCTTCGTGAAGTTCCAGAGCTGGGAAGGCGAGGCCAAAGGCGAAAGACCCCAGCTCTTCTTCCTGGATTCGAATGATTCGATAACATGCCTGAACGGGAAGAAGGCGGAACCGATCCGGAGTGAGTCAAGGCACGTCCGCCGCAAGGGCAATCTCCAGTATCTTGTCGACGGGTGCATGGACTGTGAATTCGCCTACATGTGCAGGAAGAACCTGAAGCATAAGAATGACGGAAAAAGGTTTGTGGAGCTGAACCCCTCATATGAGAGACTGAAGGACGAGGCCAGGAAACTTCTTCTGTCGCCGGAAGGAATCCGCATGAGGATACTGAGATCCATACAGTCCGAAGGAGTATTCGGAATCATGAAGGAAGACATGTCGAAAGTCCGTTTCAAAAGAACGGGGATCCGGAAAGCGGAGCTGGAGATGATGCTGTTCAGCTGTGGGTTCAATGTCAGAAAGCTGTTCAGTTTCATAAGCGGCAATACGAATGCACTGGTAAAATATGAACTGCCGGAAGACACACCTGGAGAGGAATTCCCGAAGGTAAAGCCGAGCAAGAAGAAATCAGAAAAAATGGAAAGCAAAAAGGCTGTCAGAACTGATCCTTTGGAGGAATCAATTTCGTAACAGCCCCTTTTTTTATGCTACATCTATTGCAATGGCTAATGTCTGATAAGTGGTTCCTGACGCAACTTCCAATCTCAACGTCTTAGTCTCACCATTGACTTGAATTTCTTTTGTGAACAAATCACCAGAGAAATGATTTCCTTGAGTTTTAGTAGCTATGAAACCGGCTTCTATCAATTTAGTCTCATATAGATTTATTTGCTCTAATCCACTTATTCCAATCAACCTATATTCTATTCCATAATACTTCTCTTTTGTTTCTTCACCATCACCATCGACTCCATCGGAATAATAAAGACCTGCTACAGATTGTCTTCCTCCAACTACTGGAATGAGATTCAAGTTATCTTTTCCACCAATTAATTCTTCTAATCCAATCAGTGCCTTAGAATAACCTTCGAGTAAAGTCGATAATTTAACATCAGAACAATCAGTTTTTATTTCTATACTATCGGCTATATTGGATTCATTCAAGAAAGTATACTTGACCTCTTCTATATTTGTTGATCCATCAAATACGATTTCAAACAATACTGAATCATCATCGAAAGTTACATTCATCGAAGTAACAGCTAAGCCTTCACCTGAAAAATTATAAGTATTCGTCTTTAAGAAATTTGCTCTACCATCATATACATACTTATTATCATCAGTCTTATTAAAGAATATAGAAGACATATCAAATGACGGAAGTAATGGTGTTATAGATGAATTGATAACTGATCCATAAGCATAATAATCATTTCCAAGTTTATTGGCTTGTTGGATTTGATTGTTTCCGACATTCTTATATAAGAAATTCATCTTTGACGTTGAAGTCTCCGATTCAAGTATCAGACTAGATCCATCTGTTTTACCTGAATATTTCGATTCGACTGTCTTATTGCTGTTTTCATCAATTGAATAAGTGGTATCTACAAAAGAATACTTGTTATGCTTTAATTTAGAAAAGACTTGGTTCAACTCTTCTTTTTCTTCACCAGTCTTAGTATATTCAGCTTGTTTAAATTCAAAATCATCACCTGGAATTACTTGACCTTCAATCTCTAATTCAGTATTAGAGAAAGATCCGGTGATAGGATTGAACACTATATTTACATCAAATCCATCATTATCCTTGTTATAGATGAAAGAAAATTCTTTGATAGTTCTGGTGTATTCATGCAAAAACTGAGTGGCTAATAAAGGAAGATATGTTTTAACATAATCATCCTCGACATCCAGTGTATAAGTACCCTCATCATCTAAATAATTATCCTTTTCAAAATATGTGAACATATTCTGATATCCTGAGTCGGACCATTCGAGATTTTTGCCATTGATAGTATAAGGATAATAATCTATCTTATTAGAAATATCTAACATAGGCATAGATACTAAAGGAGTGAAAGCTTCCGGATCGTAAGAATAGAAATATTCTACATATACAGAATTTCTATCTGCTTCTTGATTTTGTTTAGAATCATATCTAATGAACTCATATCCATTATCCTTTACACCTATATCAAGACAATAATTTGAGTATCCATCACTAGTCAATGTTGTGGCAGTAGTTTTAAATCTATATCCATAAGCCATATCAGACAACAACTTATTGAATTTATCATCGATTGTTTCTGCCTTCTTTGTCGATGATATATCAGTTTTTTTATCCAAAGTGGAAGATATGGTCGAATTGCTAATAGATTCTTTTCCACACGATGCAACACTACCTAATAACAAAATCAAAGCAATTAGTTTAAATTTCTTCATATAAAATCCTCACATTTTATTTAGCTGTTATGTTGATCGTAATATCGCTATAAATCATATAAGCGACACTAATCATTCCAGACTCACCTATAACTTCATTGTTTTCGTTATCCAACACTTGAACATTATAATCCGTTGGCTTTGCATATCCATTTACAAATATCTCTAATCTTGCTTTTCCATCATCACCAGGAATCAAAGTATCATCTAAAGAAGTAACTGGCTGATAATTGACTTTAAACGTTAGTTTTACACCATCAGGCTTATTGATAGTAGCTTTAAAGCTTTTTACTTGTGCTTTTTCTTCTACTAACACAACTATATCAGTAAGTCCTTCTTCTACCGAAAATAAATATGATCCATTACCAGATTTAATCTCTTCTTCTATTCCATTGACTATCTTTTTAACAGTAACAACATAATCATCTTGATACTGTAATTTTAAAGTTACCGGTAGTATAGTTATGTTTTCTCCAACAATGAATGTTCCTAAGATTTTATCTTTATTCATTCTAGTTAAAGATTTATTTCCTTGAATCTCAATGGACTCAAGTTTATCCAAATCTCCAATTAAATTGACATCAGCTTTTTCTACTTCAACTATTATGGCCTTGAGCTTCAAGGACTTCTCAGGCATAGTGAAGTATCCGCTATTCTCATTCATAGTAGTCTCTATAGTCTCACCTGTTTCTGAATCTATCAATTTATTAAATCTATAAAAATTTGATTCTGTTTGGATTGTAAAATAGACTCTATCGTTTTTTCTAAATGTATCTCTATTAATAGTCATGGAACCATGATCTGTTTTGTCTATATCTATAGTAAATCCATCAGCAGTATTTATTTCTATCTGACAGTCTCCAGATTTAGGCATTCTCATTTCGATAGATTGAACACCATAACTGTCATCAGAGGGATAACACCAACTACCCTTTGTTCCGTTAGAATCTATAGTTCTAGCGGCAGTAATAACTTTTCCTCTCTTCATAGTAGGATAGAAATTAAAGGTAGCTAATGAAGCACAATAATCAGTTTCTATATTGTTCTTTTTGATAATATAAGAATCAAGATAATCGTTATCTAATACAGTGATTTTATTATTTATTTTTACCGGGAAAGTAATAGTTATATCAGATAGACCTATGGTCAATTTAAAATAAGTCTCTGTGACGTCGTCATCATTTACTTCCACACCTTCAAATGTCGGCTTGCCAGTCAAAGTATATTTAGGATGAGGCTTGAAGGAGACACTATAAGTGTCGCCTTCAGTTCCTTCATAATATAAAGAACTAGTAGTAGGAATAATGGCATCTTCATTTATATATGTTATCGTCCTAACGCCTGTAAATTCACCTATAACTTTTATTTCAACATCTGCTGTTATATTCAATATATATAAATTACAAATATTGCTGATATCAAACAAAGAATAGTTATCAGTCCATTGACCATCAGTTCCTATCTTATATTGAACAGATGTCACTTTATATCCAATCTTCCTCACCAATCCACCATAGAATCTAGTATATTTTTCTTCTGGATTATATGCGATCAAATCGACATATTCATTTTCATCTAAAGAAACTTTAAATCCATTTTTGCTGGTTTGATTGTTTCCAGTAGAAATAATAATAGATATGTCTTTGTTGGGCATAACAAACAATAGGCTCATAGAGGTGGCAGAACCATTGATAGAATCAACCAATGAAGGATGGTAATATTCATCATCTATTTGAATATATGTGTTAGATACATCTGATGATGAAAAATAAGACCCTGACAATATTAGTTCAACACTGTTTCCAGCCTTGAATTTATCTCCTTCTTTTAACGAAACATCATAAGTTGAATAGTTCTTCAATTCTTTAATTCTAAAAGAATCTAAATCCTTATCTTTCAAAATCACATCAATGACCACATTCTTTTTAGGCATTATAAAAGATGCTTCTATGCGATTTGATGTAGAACTATTGATTTCTATCGATACATCGTCACATTCGAATCTATCGAATTCTTTAGATTCATTACTTATACCCAATACTATAGAAACCAACTCGCCTTCTTTATACTTGTTATCGGAATGATCTAATTGAATAGAGCAGTCACTAACCTTGTTAAAAGACACTAAATATCTATCGACACTTGAATTGCTATTGTCACCACCAGTTATCGATGGTGTAGTAGGATTGCTATCGATAGAAGACGACTTACCACATGAAGACAATAAAGCAGCACCTAATAGGATAATAGAGTATAACTTCTTTTTTTTATTCATAATTCTATCCTCATTTCTTGATTATTATATTAAAAAAATAAAAAAGTGCACGCAAATGCGTGCACTAATATAAGTTTAAATTACTTAGTTGTAAGTGTGCTGCCTACACTGAAGTAAATAGAAGCCCAATCAGCTTCAAGAGTAGCAGTTGCTGAGTAGTTGAAGGAACCTCCTGCCATTTGAACTTCTTTAACTGATCCATCTGTTTTAGTAATTACTACATAAATATCATCATCTGTTCTGTAATCAGAGGTGGTATATGTGAATGTCAATGTATCACCAACAATCCATTTAATAGAAACATCAGTCTTACCTGAATCGTAATATGAATACATAGGTGCTGATGAAACACCATTTACATTAATAGTTACTGCATAAGCTTTACTAGGCATCTTAGTTCCCAAGACAGAAATGGTTACAACTTGACTAGCTTCAACACTACCAGTTAATGTCACATCATAATCAGGCATGACGAATTCATAATAAGTATTTCCAGAATCATCAGTCTTTTTGTCCACTTGAACATCAGCATGATCCTTGATAGCTAACGATTTTACTGTGTAACCATAACTAGCAGTTGCCATTACTTGAACCTTTTCGCCGACAGCAAATGAGGTTCCACTCGTAGCACCTGAAGGGAAAGAGAAGGTTAAACCATCAACGGTATCAAATGTGACCTTCTTTGCATCTGCAGTAGTGAAGCTGATGTTAGCAATACCATTTTTAGGCATTGTGAACTTAAAGTAAGAGAATCCGTCACCGTAATTATATGTAGCCTCAACTTCAGTGGCTTTGAATTCAGTACCATCACTCATACTAGCCTTAGTAACAAGTTTTCCATCTACAGGTTTAGCTAAAATATAGAATTTCTTACCGGGAGCAAAATCATCGGCTTTGCTTGCATCTTGTAACCAACTTGCGCCAGTAGAAATCTTAGATTCAGAGACACCAGCATTCTCAGCGATTGTTATGTTTCCATTTTTTACCATACTTATAACAATTGTCACATCACTACCATCAGAAGGCATTGTGAACTGGTAATAAGTATTTCCGTAATTTTCTTGAACGTCTACAGCTGTATCATTCTTGCCCTGAATTTGTGCTTGGCCTAAACTATATCCACTGACATCTTCCTTCATTTTAACAAATACATAGAAGGTCTCACCAGCACCTATAGCATTATTAGCTAGGTTATCTGATGAATAATTACTCTTGGATAAAGACGTAGACTCAACATAAGTCGAATCTACTTGTACTGTTATAGTTCCGTTTTTGATGACATTAATATTGATTGAAACATCACTTCCATCAGAAGGCATCTTAAAATTATAATAACTTCCACTATAACTATTAGTTACTTTACATGTAGTATTAGTTCCATTATTTGTAATTGTAGCATCACCTAAACTATAACCATCCTTAACCTTCACAAACATATAAACGTCAGCATTTGCACCAAATCCGTTATATGTCTTTTCAGAAGAAGATGAAGCATAAGAACTTGAATAGTATTTGATTTCAGTTATGTTTTCATCTTTTCCAACTGTATTTTCGATGTTGATAGAACCATTCTTTTCCACTTCAAATCCTATCAATGCATCACCCGATTCTGGCATAGTAAGTTTGAAACAAGTATCATAATTACCCATTGTAACCTTGTGTTCCTTGTCTCCGTTTATATACGCAGCAGTGATTGTATATCCAGCCTTAGCGGTTGCGAATACATATAATGTATCTCCAGGGTTTGCTGAAGTGATTTCATTTGCATAGTATGAATAGGCAGAATCTTTAGCAACTGCACTTTCCACACCTTCAATAGTTTCAAAAGTAATCTTTCCTTTATCGGTAGCTGAGAATGTGATGGTAACATCATTTCCAGGCATCTCAAATATAATATTAGTAGCAGTTGAAGATGCTGTGTTTTCAGCACCTTGAATATCATACTTGATAACCTTGTTTGCATCGACCCCTGTAAATGACAAACTGACAGGATCTCCTTCTACATAAGTTGCAGCAGGTTGTTTAGTAAAGGTTACGACATCACCATTGACAATTGTCAATGTGTGACTTGCTACCTTCTTTCCTTCAATCTTTAAATGAAGATCTCCAGTGACTGTACCACGATTTAAATTGCTTAAAGAAATAAAAGAGATATTGTCTGTCCATGTCATTGATAAAGCCAACTCAGTCCATTCAGAGACATTGTCTGCCTTATAAGAAACCTTTGTCACAATATATGAATCGGTTCTTGCTACATAAAGACTATTGAAAACATAATTATATGTTGAATCATATAAGAATTTTTCAGAAGAGAAAACCTTGATTTCTGAAGGAGCTTCATCGATAACAATCTTATTAACCCTCTTATCAGCATCACCAGATGTCATATCCACTGCCTTAGGCATGACATAGATGTCAACATCCTCTGCAGGCATTGTGAAACTCAAATTTTCGACAGTTGTTACTGAACCGGAAAGGCCAAGGCTACCCAAATCGATAACTTCATCATTGATATAGATTGCTTCTCTTCCAAGAGTAGAAGCGTAAAAGCTGGAATTTGCAGCGCTCAATGTGAAATCTACTTTCTGACCAAATTCAAACTCATCTCCAACATTAAAACTTAGTGTTGGGCTATAGTAACTCATTCCACTATCGAAATAAATAGAGTTGATTTTGAATTTCTTGTTCTTAACTGTGACAGCAACATTCACTGCTTCACCGGGCATGGTGAATGAATAAGAACCATCATCATTCAAAGTGCAATCGACATCACCAGCTTTGACTGAATCTGCTTCCTTTCCTTGATCAAGAGTAAGCGTAAATGTGACTGTCTCACCTTCCTTAGCAGTCTGAGGCAATCCCTCAATCTTATAACCTTCACCCTCAGTAGCTGTAATAGCATAAGAAGGCTTAGGCTCAGGTGTCGATGGAGTCGAAGGCTTACCTGGAGTCTGAGAATTACCGGTGTTGTTGGTAGGAGTAGACGAAGGTTTACTACTTTCATTACCACCACATGCTGTTAATGAAATAGCAGCTAACAAAGAAATAAGAGCTAATTTTGATGTTTTTTTCATGTTTAATACGGTCCTTTTACTTGAACTGGTAGAATTATATCATCTTTTAAAAATCTAATTATAGTTTTTAATCATTCATTTTTATGTTTTTTAATCATATCCTTAATTAAAGCTAAAATAAAAACTGATAGCCTTTCTCGGCTATCAGCTTAAAGAAACAAAATGCTAGAACAATTTTATTGTGACTTCTGAAATCATCGGCTCTTCAGAATACTGAGATAAGGCTCCAATAGAGATATCAATCGATGACTTATCCGCCGACAAAGTCAATCCCGTGATAGATAACGAATATCCACCCATAGAAGCAGGTCCAGTAATAGAAGTGCTGTTTGAAACAACTATTTCATTGCTTGTAGAATCGTAAGCATAGTCAAACTCAAGTGTTCCAATAGTTGTGTTCTGATTATTGACCATTGTCAAGGAGGCATGGGTCGAAGTAAAGGAGACACTGACCGTGCAGTTACCTGCACCAATAATCCAACTCAAATCATTATTCACCAATGTCTTTCCATTCAAATAAGAGGGAAGGTTATCTATATTAATTTGGCTAGATTTATCCACTTGAAATTCTTGTTTCTCATATCCACCATAATTGTTGATGAAGAATATTCCCAAAGTATTAAAGTCAGAAGATACTCTGATATTCTCAGCCATCACACCAATATAATACTTAGAAGATGAGTTGAATTTTTGACCTCTATAAGTGCTGGTGTATGTAGAATTTGAAGTAGAGCCTTCTGAATTTCCATTATCGTCAATTTTACTAGATGTAATCTTAATTTCTTCGACATCGTTAACCTTGATTTTTCCATCAGTGATAGTCACTGCAATATTCTCGGTTTGATCTATTCCAGAACTCTCATTTTTATAAGTATAAGCAATACTTGTATTAGATGTAAACTTAACAGTCTGGACTGAAGTACTTGTAGTTATCTTATAAGTCTTATCCTTTACATGGTTATATATCTCAGTATCAGATAAAGGAGATTTAATGTTTATAGTAAAGATATCTTTAGTAGAAACAGCAGTTCCTTTAACTCTGATTTTGAAGCTATATGTTCCAACCTTGCTTCCAACAATATAGTAATAGAAGCTAGATAAACCATCGATGTTTCCATCTACATAGTGATCGATTTTCAAATCCGATAGTAAAGCACCAGTTTGAGAGTCTATAGCTTCGTATTCATAATCCATTTGATCATCATTAGGTGAAGCTTTTAATGTAAAGTAATTTGAATTATCATTCAAATAGACATCACCAAAGTCATTGTTGCTAGGTTTGTTGTCCATGACTTCTATAGCATTAATAGTCTCAGTCTTAAATTCGACTTTTATAGAAGTAGAAACTTTATTCTTTGCTGAAGTTAAAGTAAAGATTGTGGTTCCTTCTTTTACGACATCCTTATAGCTTCCATCATCTTGTTGCACTCTTTCAGTCTTAGGTTGGAAAATGACCAGTCCGTTGCTACCTATGGAAGAGACAATCACATCTTGGTTATCTTGAGTCACTGTTATGCTATCGATGATAGGATTTCCAAGTGTTGGATCTATACGCATTGCCAACGATTTATATTTAGGAAGGATATAAGCATTCTCTTCAGCATTGAAATCATCACTAGTTCCATACTTATCAGTGTTGGTGTAGTCACCTACAGAATCGACATTAGTTCCACCTAAACAAATTAGATTTAGAGTCTTGTAATAGAATGTATCAAAAGACAAATAGGATTCGTTGTTAACTTGACTATCGATCTTCTTTTTCCCGTAAACGAAGTTAGATCCTTCAAGACTATATTCAATCTTCTTTTCTGAAGTTTGAGACAATTCAGTAAACTTAAAAGAAGCAATCTTACTTCCGTCGAAATTCACCATCAATTTCAATTCATAATGTGTAGAACTATAATCGAAATTAGATACTACCTCTGCCTTTTCAGTAGTTATCTTGAAAGTAGAATATGCATATGCTGCATAATTTCCAAAGTTGACCAAACCAGTATCTAATCCATAAGATGAATCGAACAAAGCTTTGATTCTATTAGCAAATCCATAGACAGGTGCATGATTCAACAATACGAAGGACTCACCTAACTTTTCTGAACTACCAAAGTTATAGAAAGTTCCAATCTCGCTGCCGTCATAATCGAAAAGATATGTAGAACCATTTCTGGATCCAGCAAAATAATGCTCATTGGAAGCTCCAGTCACATTGACATAAGCAGCATCGGTAAACAAAGCATAAGTATAGGATTTTTGCTGTGTTTCAGGATTTATAGAAGCATCAATCAAATCAGTAGTCTTAGTTTTTTCAGTAATTATTGCATCGGTCAACGAATTCTTCTCGACAGCTTCACATCCTTCAAACTTATTGAAGAATTTAGCTTTGTTATCGGCATTAGTATCGATGACATCGAATTGAATCGGCATCTTTATACTCTTGCTTTCACTATCTCCAAAAGAGCAAGTTGCAGTCAAGGTTCCACCTTCAAAGCTACCTATTCCTAAAAATTCAGCTGAATTAGTCGTATCTGCAATATTTTCGACACTGCATACTGTTTGATCGATATCACTGGGAAGAGTCAAGCTGAATGTGACGCTAGGAGTCATAAATCCTTCTTGAGAATTAATAGTAAGTATTACTTCTTTTCCTAAAGGAAAACTATACTTTCCATAGACAGGAGAGACTTCATTTCCATCGATCTTAGCACTGAAGGTCAACTTGTCCTTGGAAGGAATTCTCATGCTGACCAAAATCTCCCATTCAGCTGAAAGGCTAGGATTTTCAATAGAAGTAGCAGTGATGGTAACAGAACCTGAAGCTACACCATGAACCTTTCCAGTTTCATCGACAGTTGCGATTGTCTCATCTGAAGAAGACCAGGTCACTTCAGTATTAGCTATGAGCTTTGTATCTTCTCCGACTATTAAAGTCTTCGTTCCATTTATTTCTACTTTGGTAACAGGCTTTTTATCAGTAGGAGTCACAGTCGAAGGAACACCTGTCGAAGGCTTCCCACTAGTGTTTGAAGAATTAATATTATTGTCGTTGCATCCTATAAGGCAAGTCAATAATAACCAAGAAGATAAAGCAGGAATTAATTTCCTTTTTTTCATAAGCATCAAATCCTTTCTATTACTTGTTAGACAAGTAATTCTCAATTTGCTTCTCTATAATTGGATTGGAAGTAGTTCCGATATCATAGTAAGTCAAAGCAGCATATCCGCTTTGAGAACCATCTGACATAGTGCTAGCTAATATCAAAGACAGTTTTTTCGAATCGGCTTTATTTGAAACTTTAACTCCAACACCTAAAGGCAATAATGATTTAGTTTCGGAATAAACGTAATCAAATATCTTTTGACTTAAAGTATAGTCGTTTAAATTCCAATATGTAATTCCACCATATGTTCCTATGTCATACTTATCAGTATCATATAAGTCTGTAGAAAATTCAGACATATAATTCAATGAATTCTCATCGCTATAGACTTTTCCAATACCGGGAAGCTTCATATTATGAATAGCATCCGCATAATCTGTACCTTTGTTCACAACAAATTCCTTGACGATCATATCATTGTTTGAATCATATATAATCTTTCCGCTTGTATCAGTCTCATACTGAACTCCAAAAGAATAAATATGGTCACCGTCCTTCAAGTATCCTTCGTTGGTATTAGGATCTCCATATACTTGAAGGAAATAATAGGAGGGATTATAGAAGACTTTAGCCATACCTTTGCTATTCACCAAAGTGTCATAAGAATAGTTGTTTCCTTTAAAGGCATCCAATACAGTCTTCAAATCATCTTTTGTTTGAGTCGAAGGCTCATCGCCTTCGGACAAATAATCTGTAACCTCAGGAATTGATGTGTTGTTGACATCGAAGAACTTAGCTTTAAATTTACCATATCTAGTTCCAGTATTCTTGCTATATAGATCAAAAGTAGCAGTAAACTCAGCTTTATCTTCATCTGTTATTTGAATAGTGACACCATCTACACTGAAATCATCCTGCACATTGATTTGACATAGATGAGCGAAATAATAAACGAATTGACTATCAGTCAAATAATATATCTTCTCTTCATTATTCTTCACATATCCACTCAGCAATGAAAAATCAAATGAGCTGAAAGAGGTCCTATAGTCTCCGTATATGGATTTATAGAAATTGCCATCCGAATCAGCAATAGGAGTACCGATTATGCTCAATTTATCATTTGAAGCTAATTCGAAATAATTCAATGATCCTTGATCTATCATCGCACCACTTCTCTCTCCACTAGAAAAAACATCCAAAATTCCATCTTGGGTGCGTTTCTCAGTGTAATCAAGCTTATAAGCTGAAGACAAGTTAGTCATTCCAGTTCCATCTAATGAAATTGTATAGTTATCGTTACAGTTCAAATATTTATTGAACACCTTATAGAAATCAAAATTTAATGGATCCTTAGCTGTCTTTCCCGAATCTATATAAGATTTGATTTGAGAATTTGTCGTACTGTTTATATCATAAACACTGGATTGAACTCTCAAGTCCAAAGGATTGTCTGATGATTCTCCATAAGTCAAAAGAACCGAATCGAACAAGATAGAGTCACCAATCGTCTTTATTTTGAGAGACTTAGGATACAAAGAACCTTGAGTCTGTCTAAGGAAGACTGTCATGATGACCAAATCATTAGCTTCATTTCCTTCTTGGCCGAACTCATAAGGATAATATCCATCCTCATCAGTCTCAGTCGGGAGTTTGGACAAATCCAAATTAGCTACACCGTTGATATATGAATAAATTTCATCATATCTTATACCGGTGTTATAGTTGACCAAAGGAATTCCAGCATCGACATTTCCTTCGTCATCCAATGTATATCTATAGATGAATCCATCACCTTGAGCTATACCTTGAGAATTAGTATTGTTTCCCTGTTGAAATGAATAATTGGTGAAGAAGAAGTTCATATCGGATTCACCTTGGTCATAGTTACTTACATGATATCCGATAGAGAAGTTAGAATCCTTCTTTATTTCTTTCATCAATCTTTGTAATTCACCTACAGGTTGGTAATCGTTATCACCAGTATTAGATGAATTATCGCTAGGAGTTGTAGGAACAGGAGTAGTTGTCGTTCCATTGGAGCAAGAAGCCAACAAGGAAATCAAGGATAAAGAAGCGATAATATTTTTAAATTTCATTAGAAACTCACCCCCAATCCAGTCAAGAATGTCTCAGTGACAGTATGAGAAGTAGAGCCGAAATTGCTATAGGTGTAATAAACCGAGTGAAGTCCATATGTTCCTTGATAATTTGCTTGCATCTTCAATCCAACTTCACCGCTAGTGATGTTTCCATCGCTATCCTTAGTCAATTTAATATAGGAATCCCTGACACTGCTCATCCAATTGGTACTAGATTGCCAGCCCCAACCGAATAATCCATTAGCCCAACCAGACATCAATTCACTATTATTGGAATGATAATAGTTACTGTCAGTAAGGCTTTGCTCCAAATAAGCTTCGGCATATTGAGTAATTCCCATGTTATAAGGGTAGAAAGTAGCTTGGATATCGTTGACATAGAATGCACCGACATCGTTATACCATCCAGAATATCTAGCCCAGGAATATGTCTCTTTGTCTCCGCTCTTCTTCCATTCGTATACAACTTTGATATTAGTTCCTTCTTCCTTAACGATGTAAAGAACATTCTCTTTACGCTCACTTTCAGGAATATCCTTCAAGTATTCATACTCTTCATTGTACTTTGTAGTCTCTGTCTCGACAGGCCCATGAAAATAATCGAAGAATAAGTCTCCATTATTGTCAGTGGTGAATCCATAACAAGCATCATAGTTCAAAGTTTTAGTAGTAGGTACTAACTTTGTCGTATCGTATTCATCGTTTGGATTTTTTGTATAGTCGTAATCGGCATTCTTAGAATAATAAGTAACTTCTGTTCCTTTCTTAACTAAAACATATCCAAAGTCATGATATGAAAGATTGCTGAAGTCAAAATAGAAATAGTTATTAGTACAGTAAACCGTGTAAGGATCAGCTTTCAATTCATTTCCATTAGATGGATGTATGTTATAACCTTTGATGGTGAAATTATTTTGATTCAAAACATCCATGAATTTAGTGACATCATCATATTTCTCAACACCTTTTAAAGTCTTTGAAGCCAACTTTGATTTTGTCTTATCCAAAATCGAAGACTTATCAGTCAAATCAGTGAAATGGCCAGTTATCGATCCATAACTTCCTAAATCGATTTGACACTCAAATTCGAGACTATCCATATCGAGGATATTGATATAACAAGTAGTTATATAGCTAGATATGGATGATCCATACGTGGTCATATATTGAAAGACCGAAAGGACATCGGATGAAGTCAACATATATTTGTTAGTCGATACTTTAGTTCCGATAGACACTTCAGCAGTGCTAGGAGTGATTCCGTCCAAAGTTGAGAGCATACTGACAGTAGCTAGGTTCAAAGGTCCGTACAGCGTGTCATCGATAGTCACTCCATCAGTCGTATATTTAGTATACTGATAAAGCGAAGGGGTGGGATCATAGTCATCATTCAAATAGTATTTGAATAATTTATTGTTTTCATCCAAGGCCAATCCAAAACTAGCCGAATCATCTTCGTGATCCAAGTTGTACCAGCATTTAGAATCAAAGTAATCTGTGAAATGACCTTCATTATTTTGAACCGTGCTGGTGACTTCATAAGAGTAGCGACTCACACCCGAGACACCGTTCAAGAAGCCGTTCAATACACTATCGCTATCATCGATGACGTCATCGTCATCTTGATTTCCTTCTAATCCCTTGCCGGAATTGTAGTCAATAGGCTTTTTATCCGTTTTGTCAGAAGGAGTGGTTATAGAAGTGCCATTGCCACAGCTTGTCAAGCTCAACAAGGAAAGCAATGCTAAAGAGATGATTATTTTATTTCTTTTCATATTACTTAATCTCTCCTATTGAAATAGTCTTGGAGAAAGAATCTCCTGTATCTAACAAACCTTTAGTCTTATCAGATGACTTGTTGATGAAGAACTTGCTATATGTTCCAATATCGAATGAAGATCCTTCCTTGAACAAAGTCTTGGAAGTTTGATATCCACCATTGCTAAACGAATCGACATTGTTGGCTTCTATAACTCTAACTTCATCGAAGAGATTATCATTAGAATCAACTCCAAATCCATAGTTGTATCTGCTCGATTCTCTATCGTTAGACATAGGAAGAATAATCTTATGTTGAGAATTGATGGTATCACCGGTCTTATATTCTTTAGAAGTATAAGTTCCATCATCTTTCTTTGATTTCACATCGACCACAAATTTTCTATTGTCGATATGATAGATTCTCACACCCTTATCGTTCATAGCTAAAGGTCTATCAGAAACACTTCTTCTAGAATCATCATAGTTCAATCCTTCATTTGTGTATAACTCGATTAAAATGTATTCACTGAAAGGATCGAATTCATTCTTGTCATTGATGACATAGGAATCGCCAGGAATAACTATCAAAGCATTTTCGTTTTGCATACTCTTCAAATCAATAGTTGCATTTCCAGTCACCAAATAAGGTTTAGTCCAACCCAATAGCATCTTGGAATACATGTTTTGATCGATGATATTTGAATCCATCATATCGACTTTTCCAATAGGGTTATAGCTAGAAACATCAGAATAATAATCGTTCAATCCCAAAAAGTGACCTGTCTCATGAATATAAGTGTGTGTGTCGATTTTGCTAATGCCGTATCCTTCATACATGAAGTCGTAACTGGCCCAACCGAACAAGTTATAGATTGGCTTTGAAACATCGGGTTTTCTATCCTTTGTAGGGGTTTGATTTCCCCATGATGTATAAGCCCAAAAATTATTATCGTCTCCTTTAGGGCCACCATTAGAATAATTAGGGCAAGAATATATACACCATATTCCATCGATGTATCCATCTTTGTTATTGTCGTATTTAGTCAAATCAAATCCCTTGGTGTCAGACAACCAATCGCAGACCTTGTTTACGATATCATAAGTATCAGACAAAGTGATGTTAGCCGCATTGGTGTAACTATATCCCAAGTCATCATTGATCTCACAATAATCTGTGACTTCACCACTAAGATTCAATTTTCCATAACTGGATTGATAGTAATAATCTTTGACCGAGCAATAGACATCATCTCTTCCAGAAGAGAAGAAAGCTTTGTCTAAATCAGACTTGACTCTTTCGCTATCATCGATTCCATCACCATCGATATCGATTGTTTCATATCCGGGTACAATCAAAGGAACTACAAGGATGTTCACATCACCAGTAGAAGGGAGAACTCTAGTGTTGTAGAACTTCTTATCAGTCAATGAATCAAAGTTTTCAGTCAGGGTGACATTTTCAGGATTCACTACCTTTCCACCAGTAGCCCCACTCACTTCAACACTGACCGAGTGCTTATATATACTATCGTCAGGAGTTTGACTAGTATTATTAGATGGATTGCATCCAACTAAGAACATAGTCATCGACAATCCGATAAGTCCAAATAAATTTTTCTTCATTTTTACTCTCCTTTATCTTCTACATTGAGAACCTTTACTTTAAAAGGAAGCTCGTTTCCATCATCATATGTATAACGTCCATTGAAGAACTGATATCCATAAGACATGATGTCAAAAGGCTTACTTTCAGAATAATACAATGTTTGATTAGTCATCATTCCATTCTTATCAAAAGTATTGATTCCACTGGATTCAAGCAATCTGATTTGGTCGAAGTAATCAAAACTTTGGGGTAGTTGGAAATTTTTAGATTCACTCATATTGTTGGATATAGGCATCAATATAGCTTCATCATCTTGGAGCATCTGACCATCCCAAACATATCCGTCTACGTAGGCAAGCTTTTGTCCACCCATATAATCGACAACTTTGCATTTAAAGATTCTAGAATCGATATGATAGATTCTTACACCAACTTTATTTGCCATGGCAGATCTATCAAAAACGTAAGGTCCATAAGTATCCTGTTCATTGTTTCCATCAGGTGTATACAAGTCAATCATTAAATATTCACTGAAAGGATTGAATGTATATCTAAATTTATCGATTCTATTCCCTTTGATTGCATCTTCGACACTTTGAGAGATTTCAGCATAGTTTGAAGGAATGACTATTACTGAATTTCCACTGTTTTTAGAAACATTTGTAATAGTGATTTCACTAGTTCCATACACGACATAAGGAGTGACCCATCCCAACAACATCTTAGAATAAGAATCCAAATCTCCGATGTTTTGATCCATCATAGTAGATTCGCCAGCTGGATGATAGCTAGAATCAGATGAAGAATAATAGTCCTCCAATCCTAGCAGGTGACCAAACTCGTGAATGAATGTATGAGAATCTAATTTGATTTTAGATAAGTCAGATAAATCCGGAGTATCATTTTTATTTCTTTCGCAATATGATGTGTACATCATATCGAAACTAGACCATGAGAAGCCGGAAGTTGCGGGCTTATCATTTTTAGATTCAGAATAGAAATCCCAATAAGTGAAATTCCAAAAAGCTTGATTCAAAGTGGAAGAATCAAACTGAGGATTAGATTCGTGTTGAATGTAGTTTTCTGTCGTCCAATCCAAATGATCGTAGACTAAATAAACACCGTCGATGTTTCCATCTTCATTATTATCAAAATCTTTTAGATTTATTCCTTGAGAAGAGCCAGCCCAATCCACTGCACCTCTCAATATTTTATTCACGATCGTTCCTTCAGTTCCTGAAGTTATGTCTTTGACATCAGAGACTAATGTAGTAGCATCGAACCAATCAGTGACTGTTCCACTCAAATTAAACTTTCCATAACTTGCTTCACTATAGTATTGCTTGACCGATTTAAATCCTAAAGAAGAGTCATCTTTGTCTCCGAAGAAAACCTTCTCGATATCAGATTTAACTTTATCAGTCTTGTATTCATTTCCACCAGGGAGATGAACAGGAATTACTAAAAGATTAGCATCGCCTAAAGAAGGCATGACTGACTTGTTGTTAGAAAGAGTTCCAGACAAATCGTTATAATTTAATTCAAGATCCACCTTATCAGCTGGAACAAATCTACCATTGGAAGAATAATCGTTATTCTTATAAATTCTAACCGTAGCTAATCCACTGGCATCTGTATCGACTTGAATATCACCAGTGTTGCTACCATTTCCACTATTTGCTCTCTGACCACAACTAGTCAATAACAAAGAAAGCAATGAAACAGTGGTAATTAAAGCTTTTTTCTTAATGAACATATCGTTTCAAATCTCCTATTGCTGAAAACCGCATAATTATATCATTCAAAGATAATTATATTCTTATTTATTTAGGTTTTTACTTTAATTAATCTTAAACCTAAACTTTTCATGATTTATACTACCATCTAGATGAAAATGCCGTTTCCTGCTT
>ENA-OOZM01000051-OOZM01000051.1-human-gut-metagenome-genome-assembly--contig:-NODE-51-length-18635-cov-1.959257_pt1 | contig 18635 bp, 10 predicted proteins | sample MGYA00241044_ERZ501404 | MGnify/ENA primary metagenome ERZ501404 (study PRJEB25962, sample SAMEA2042982) | human gut metagenome | biome: human gut; feature: human-associated habitat; material: faeces...
AAGATATATGCAATTAATATGCCACTTTACAACGCCTTGTTAAACTAGAGCCCATAAAAACAATATTCTTCTGTTCTTAAATCTCATGTACTCAAAAATTCTATAAATATTCGATGCAAAAATAGGTAGTTTGGAGAAATGACAAATTGCAAAAAAGCGTCAATAAATTACGATTTTTAATCAAATACCCTCTCTACGAAGCTCTGCTGCGGTCTTTCCATAATGCTTTTTACAGAAAGTCACAAAATAAGAAGGAGAAGAGAAACGGTATTTTTCTGATATTTCGGCAAATGTCAAATCGCTCTTTACAATATCATTCAGAATACTTTCCGACTTACGGGCAAGAAGCCATTTCAAAGCCGTATCATTGAAGGATTCCTTGAAACGCCGGTTGAACGTGCTTTGACTCATATTGGCCTTTTCGGCAAACTCCCTGACATCGAATATCTGTTTATAATGTGTAAGGACGAAATCCTTAAAGTCAAGATCCTTTCCAAGGACAGGAGAAAAAAACATCGCAAGTTCTTCCTTCGTATAACCGGCACGAAGATACATGAACAGCTCCTCACGCTTTATCTGATGATAATGTATACAGCTCAAACCTGCCGACAACGCCAGGACAGTAAGATCTACAAACGACTTGATTCTGTCATCAAAAGGCAAACTAAACAACCGGTTATCAAGATTGTCCGGCAAGAATTTATCCAATTGCTTGAGCGAATACATGGAACACATTTTAATATCGCTCGTGAATTTACATAAAAGTACACGTGCTACGTCCCCTGACGATGTAACTTTTATTTCAAAATTTTTAGGTAAGAGAAATACATTTCCTGCTTTTAAATGTAATTTACTGTCAATTCCATAATCAATTTCAACATCTCCACTATACAAAAAAACAAGCAAAGTGAAATCAAGATAATTCCTCATGATTGTTTCACCCGGCTTAACATCGCGCAAAAAGAACAATGATGTTTCATCTGTAGCATAGTTGTTACAACCAAAATGTTCGTTAACAGAGTGCAAAGTCATAGAAAATAGTTTTTTTAGACAGTTAATACTAATCAAAAAACAATTCCTATGGTTTTCCGAAATGCCTACAATAAACTAAGGCAGCCCAAATGTTAATAAATTTAACATCAAAACCATAAAAATCAATGATTGGGCAAGCCTCTTTTCATAATAATACAGGTTACCCCCCCCCCCCGTTAACATTCGATAACAATGTTAAGAAATGTTTTAAAGTAATTTCACCAATGAGAGGGTTTCGATATGCAAATATAAATATTTTTTCATAAGTATCTTTAATATATCGATTATTCACCCCAATTAATCGGTTCTGTATATGACCAATAATCATAAATGGCAGTACCTGTTTGATTTGCTCCTACATATATAGTAGCCGTTTCAGCACTACTTACATAATCATTTAGGGTATGCAATTTTTTACCGTCAAGCAAGAAGGTTATATCCAATTTGTCAGTTTCATCATCTACAACGATATCCAGCCCCAATATGTGAGACTTACTAGCATCGAATTTGACATTTGGAATATCAGTCCAAGGAGCAGTACTCATATCAGTTGTACCATTTTTAGCGTTCATGTGATAGCGAATTTCATTAGCCGCATAGCAAACAAAGATGATAGAGTGAGCAGTTTCTGACCAAGAATTTATCTTGAATTCATAAAGTCCTGGTCCAAAGCCATTACGAAACATACGGCTATTGCCACCCTTTGCTGTAAATGATGCATCATTACCATTTACCACTATCGGAGCAGTACCATTCACTGTCCAGCGAGCAATTTCACCGGCATCAAACTGATAAACTTCTGGAGTATTATTATTCGACTGCTTCAATACGATAGTTGACTTCACGGATTCTACTCCCAAAACAGACTTCGATTCAATAGTAAAGGTGGCCTTTCTTACAGCACTGCTCTTGTTTTCCTGAACAATGATCTTCAAGTCGGTAGTACCATTCAATTCTGTGGTTTCAAATGAGTACCAATCTACATCTGGATCATCCTTTACAGCTGTCCATTCTGTATTAGCTACTACATGCAACAGATATGTTTTAGCTGTATAATCGGTCTTAATTAGTAAAGTTTCCGCATCCAACTGAACACCGTCCTGCGTAATTTCAACTGTGCCTCTTTCCACTCCGTAACGGTCATACACAGTAATGGTGGCATAACGCTTAGCTCCTTTGTTTTCTTGAGCGGTGAATTTTACTTCACCGTTCAGCTTGCCGATAGCACCAGCAGTCAGAGTTAACCAGCTGTCACCTTTAGTCACCTTAACACTCCAATTTTGATTGGATTTAATTAGGAAGGCACCACTGGCATCAGCTGCCTTATCCAACAAAATACCTTCATGATTTTCAAGGTTCAAGAAAGCAGTACCTTTCTGCAAAATCTTTACCCACTTACCAATCCAATAATCACTTTGAATAATTAATGAATCCACACGGTCGTCTAACTGATCGTTATCTGCATATTGCACCGTTACGTTATAGATTTTTTGTGTATTGTCACCAGTAGCTGGATTAATAGTACACCACCCCTCATGTAGATTGTACACCTTCCAGGGAGCAGTTGATTTTACTTGAAGTACCACAGGTTCTGGATCAATAGCAGTCAAAGTATATTCATCTTGAACATTATATCTTAAATCTACCCATTTCATTTGTTCATCATCATCACTACAGGATATAAAGAAAGAACTGCAAATTCCTAAGAATCCTATTATAGCGAATTGAAACAGTTTAATCAATTTCATATTATTTCTCATAATCATTTTATTATTATTCTTGAGGGATAACTTCAAAAGAATCGATAGTTATGTGAGCGTTTGCACATGTACCGTTAAAACCAAAGTAAATGGTGTTACCATGATCCATTTCTGGGAATAGGTAAGGGTTATCCTTTTCTATCGATACTAATATACGGTCATTCAAGAAAGCTTTCAATACCACTTTACTTGGATCGTTCTCTTTCTTTAAGAATTCAATCTTTAAAGTTTTCATGGCATTCATCTCATCTAATGTCATATCAAAATTGTTTTCACTCCACCAATCGTGACTTCCCCAAGTACCCAATGTATTCGTTAGAAAATTTTTACCTAAAAAAAGTTCGAAACGAGCTCCCCCTTTTTCATTATAAAAGTTAATATCGAAAAAAAACGGATCACCAAATGATACCTTAGAGAACTTCCAAATATAGGTACCAAGTTTATAGTCAGAAGCCTTAGTATAGTAACGGCATTTTCTATTTTCTGTAGTAGTCAATGTCAATGTACCTGTTGCACTAATTTCACCAGTAGCAGGAACAATGATATCGGCATTGAAGCAAGTTTCTTGAAAAATAGTTAACGGAGTGATAGTCAAAGCACCAGCTGATACACCAACTGGAACCAAATTAATTTGAGCATCACGATTCGCAAAAATCGGATTATCTTTGATAGTTCTCACCTCTAAATGTTCAGCATCCACTTTCACTACTTCCACCCAGTTTTCCTTACATTCTACATTCCAATCTATATTAGCTACTACAGCAAACTGTCTGGCTTCTTGTATGCCATGCCCCTTAAAAACTGTAAGTCCTTCTTCTGTGATTTCTGCAAACTCCAAAGTAATACCATCCTGACGGATTTCAAAGGTTCTTTTTTCCAGACCCGATGAAACAGTAATAACAGAAGTTCTCTTACCTGCATCGTTAGCATCAACAGTAGCATTGATAATTGTCATTTCACCAGTGCCTTTACCTTCAGCCTTGTCGAAAGTTACCCATTGTTTTTCCGAAACGACCTCCCAGTCTTTATTTGACGTAATGGTAAAAGTAGCCTGCCCCCCGGTAGCTGGTACTACGTTATCAACTGGCTGTACATGTAAGGCACCCTTAGATTCCTGATTAATAGTAATTACTACGTCTTCACTTAATCCTTCTGCTTTCACAGTTAGAGTAGCTGAACGATGAGTTTCATTTGGGTTATCAGCTATATGTACAGTCACAGCTCCTACCAAAGCACTAGCTGAACTCATAGCAGGATCCACAATACACCAGTCTGCACTACTAATAACCTTCCACGGTGTGTTAGAACTAATGTTAAATACGATTTCGCTCGGTGCTAATGCCAACACAGTATAAGTCGGCTGTGCATCACAATCCATCTGCAAGGGAAACTCTTTCTGTGAGTTAATATCAAACTCTTGGCAGGAGATCAAATTGAAAACAAACACTATCTGAACCAAGATTATTATAATTCTTAAAAGATACTTTTTCATATGTATATTATTTTATTAATTTAATAATTGTATTAAGCCTAAAATTTACCACCCAGAGTTTTGAGGATTCAGATTTGTGTTCTTAAATAGTTCAGCCTGAGGAATAGGAAAGAGATACATCCTGTCATTCCATAAACGTGATTCATATAAAATACGTTGAAACTGTAGACTGTGTTCATTCAACTTGGTGATTTTCACGCCATAGAGCTCTTTCTGTGATTTATCCGCATTTTTCCATCTTCTTACATCCCAAAAACGGTGGTCTTCAAAAGCAAATTCTACACGCCATTCGTGTTCTACAGCTGTGATGAACGCATTCTTTTCAGTTGCTTTTACAGCAGGCATACCAGCATTGGTACGTACTTGATTTAATGCTTCTCTTGCTGATAGGGTATAGATATCATCTTTATAGTCGGGGTCACCGAAAGCTTGAACCATTGATTCTGCATAAGTCAGCAAAGTTTCAGCATAACGGTATATTACCCAGTGATGTTTATTCGATACAATATTATCTGGAGTAAAACTAGTACTTTCCTGAACATATTTTCTCAAAAAATACCCCGTAACACTTCCCCCTTCAACGAGGGATAAGTCATCTTTACCACCGACAAAAGTTTCAATAGTTGAATTCTTAAATGACATTCCGTTAGCCAACACAGTTTTGGCAAAACGCGGATCACGACCTGCATATGGATTCTGTGGATTAAATTTTGGGTCTTCACATTCCCAACCATTGGGTCCCAATACTACACGGTAACCTGCTAAGGTTTCAAATGCATCAACCAGATTCTGAGAAGGGTATACTGAGTTCCTTACATTTTCCTTTCTACCTTCAGTAAAACGGATAGGAAAATTGGTCATTTCAAAATTTTGGTTATCACCATTCATACGGAATAATACTACTTCTTTTGAATTTAAATTATTTACTTTGTCACCACGATCCAATTGATACAGGTTAGCATTAATCAAATCTAATGCAGCCTTAGCAGAAATTTTCCATTTTTCAGAATTCATGGCTGGATTATGTAATTTACTAGCTGCATACAGCAATGCTTTTGATTTCAATGCCATAGCATAACCTTTAGTAACTCGACCTATCTGAGCATCAGGCTCGTTCCTATAGTCCACCGGTAACTCCATACAAGCATCACATTCTGAAACGATAAAATTAATTGCATCTGTAAATGTTGTCTTTGGCAAAGTATTCGCTTCATCAGTAGTCAGCATAGTTAGTGGCATGGCTATATCACCATAACGGCGGGCCAATTCAAAAAAGAAAGTAGCACGGAGTATACGAGCTTCCAAGGGGAAGTTTTTCAATTTGCGCATCCAATTCTTATAATTATGATCATACTGGTAACGACTTAAATCCACATCTTGAACAGATTTTAAGAATTCGTTAGCTGCACGGATACCAATATATAATTCCCAACTGCTGTCAACTGTTTGTAAAGCCGACCATCTACCATTATTGAATTTTTGAATATCAGCACCAGTATCACCAAATTCAGCATCATCCGTAGCACAGTCACGCATGGCACCACCAATAGCACCAAGATCTTGAGGCATATAAGAGTACACTGTCGTCAGCACTTGCTCTACCTGCCCAAAGTAACGATAAACGTCTTCCCGGGTATTCAAATTATTGGTTTCATCAAAATCCAAGTAATTACATGATACGCATAGCGCAGTAATTAAAATAAAAATTATTCCACGTTTTAATTTCATATTATACTAGTATTTAACGTTAAAAACTAAATTGAAGTCCCATCCAATAGGTTCTTAACGAAGGATAGGTTGCACCTAGCTGTTCCGGATCGAAACCATCTACATTATCTAATGAAAACAGGTTGTTACCTTGCAGGTAAACTTTCACATCAGCCATATGATTCTTTGTTTTCGGATACAGATAAGAGATTCTTAAATTTCTTAATTTCAAGAACGAACCATCACGAAACCACAAAGAATTGTGCTGGTAATTATTTTCATTCGGAAGAGTAGTTAGACGAGGTAGAGTTGCTGTTGTCGCGTTTTCAACAGTCCAAGGTTGTTCGTTATCAAGCAGAGTTTGTGACAAATTACCGTTACTTACCAATGGCTTGTACAACGGACTATCAAGCAAGCTAATTGTTCTACCTGTTAAACCTTGAAAGTCAGCAGACAAATTAAAATTTTTATAACCTACATTTAGGGTGAAACCAAAATAGAAACGAGGTATAGAAGAACCAAACATTTTCACACGGTCCTGTGAGTCAATCACATTATCACCATTTTGATCCTTGTATTTAATATCTCCCGGGCGAATATTACCACCAAACAATTGCTGTGGACTGTTATTGATTTCCATCTCGCTGTTGAAAAAACCTTCCACTTCCAAACCATAGCTTTGCCCTACCCGGTTACCCTTGTGATACAGATAATCATATTGTTGGTATTCTTCATTAGCCTCCACCAATTCTGAATTGACATATGACATGTTTACATCTAGCCCATAGTCTACAGCACTAATACGGTCTTTCCATGAAAAAGAAGCATCGAAACCACGGTATTTTTCAATACCTGAACAAAGCTGACCTATACCGATCCCAATGATACCTGATACGTTGTTGGCATTGGTCAAAATTTGAGTTCTCTTTTCAAAGAAGCCTTCTACATCCACACTCAAATGATTATTAAAAGCAATCAAGTTAAAGCCTAAAGTACCTTTTGCCGACCTTTCAGCTGAAAGGTTCAAAATAGGCAGAGCACCTTCACCTTTTCCCCAAACTTCAGCTACATTATTGGTAAAATAGTAGCTGCGGTCTGTATTTCCATATGATTGTCTAAACAATTCGTGTCTCAAGTTGCCATCCCAGCCTGATAAACCATAAGAAACGTTAAGACGTAAATTGTTAATGAATTTCAAATTCTTCATGAACCCTTCATCTGTCATATTCCATGCTGCTGATACTGCTGGATACAAGTCGAAACGGTCATCCGGATCCAAATAAGCGGAACCTGAATAGTTCAAAACTCCACTGATACTATAACGACTATTATAAGAGTAGCTGGCAACAGCCATGATAGATTGTCTCTTTTTACTTTGGTTACGGCCGTTCGCAGTAAATGAATTCTGATCGTAAATCAATGAAGTGTTCACTTGATTCAGACCTCTATTATAATTATAATTTATCTTACCACGAAAAGTAGCATTCATATATAAACTATGGAAACCAGATGAATGGTTCAAAATTTCAGAATCATCACCATAGATAACCGGATTAGTCACCAATGTATGATCGATGATAGACGGTTGCAAATCTGAATAACGATAAGTTAAAGTGGACTTATCAAACATACCACCACAGTTATCAAAAGCAATAGATAAATCAGCAGACAAACCTTTCAGTAATCCTCCCAAATCTTGGCATAGGTTAGCATCTACAAATAAATCACCATAAGTTTTACGTTCGCTACCAGTAGAATTTAATAATGCTAACGGATTATTAACACCATAGATAGCATTACCACCATAGATACCGTTTTCTTGACGAATTGGAAAAGCAGCCGATGGAATTTTATACAAGACATCATAAATATTACCAAAACAAGGAGCATTATATTCTCTCAAACCGCTGGCCAAGCCGAATTTGAACTGAGTGGTATTAGTAATAGCTACGTCAATATTAGCGCGAACTTTCAAACGAGTGTCAGTAAAATTGGAATTGTAGCGGTTATCTTCTGAAGTATTGTCAAACAGACCCTTATCGCGCATATAATCAATAACTGAAAAATAACGAAACTTCTCAGAGCCTCCATCAAAAGTCAATTCCAAACGGTGATTAGTACCGATTTTCTTATAAACCTCATCCCACCAGTTTACATTAGGATAAGCAAATGGATAAGTTTCATCTTTAAAAGCAGCCAACTCGTTAGTATTATACTTCGGAGCAAAGCCATCGGAAATCAATGCAGAGTTTAAGTAAGAAGCATATGTATAAGCATCTGCAAATTTTGGACTTCTGAACTGACTTGACAAGCCAAACTGATATTTAGCTGTTGCTTTCAAACGACCAGCAGTACCACGTTTGGTGGTAAGCAATACCACCCCATTGGCACCTTGCACACCATAAAGAGCAGTAGCCGTAGCATCTTTTAATACAGAAATTGATTCAATTTCAGCCGCATTTACATCTTGAATACTGCGTACATAACCATCAATCAATACAATCGGTGCATGACCATGAATAGACAAACCCGAGATATTATCAGAACTAGATCCCAAACCCTGGTAAACGTTCAAACCAGCGATCTTACCATACAAAGCCTTAGATACATCGATGGAAGTCGCGTTTTCAAAAATGTCTGATCCTTTTAGTATAGTAGAGAAACCGGTTACATCCTTCGAATAAGATAACTCATAGCCTATCTTTGTTGTTTCCCAAGAAGAAATCTTATTGGAGTCGTTCTGCTCTGACTGTGCAATTCCCCATACAGGAAGTGCACTGATCAACACTAATATATATAACTTTTTCATATATAAATTTGTAATTTTCATATTGTAATTACCAACCAGGATTTTGGGTCATACCATATTCCTTATTAATTTCTGTTTGCGGAATCGGAGCCAAGAACCACTTGGTGTTCCAGCTAGTCTTCCAAAATCTATCTTTGATAGCAAATGGAGTAAAACTAAACTCGTGTGGGTCATTTTGATCATCTAATGCTTTGGAGGTTAAACCATATAATGTCTTTTGAAACTCACTCTCCATTTTCCAACGAATCAGATCAAACCATCTTACTTCTTCGAAACCAAATTCTAGCGCACGCTCTTTTAATATTGCCTTACGGAAATTTACTTGAGAAAGCCCAGTTGGCAAATTACCCAAACCAACGCGGTTACGAACTCGGTTCACACAATCATAAGCCAATGCATCAGGACCTCCATTAAATTCGTTGAGGGCTTCAGCATAGCTTAACAGCACTTCTGCAAAACGCAAATATGGCCATTGTATCGGACGCCCAACACGATCTGCCGCTTTTTCCATTATAAATTTTTTACAGAGGAAACCCATCCCCCCCGGACGAAAACCTGTATGGTTAATATATACCGGAGCAGGAGTACCATTCCAATATAAATCACCAGGAACAGCTACAGTTTCATAAAGTCTTGGATCACGAGTTGGTTCACCATCCTTTGTATAGAAAGGCTGTTGTGAAGGATGCTTCCAATCAAAGTCTGCCGGAAAATCACTACCATCTTTCCAAGGGAACATATTCACATAGTTCAATGTTACACCTGAATAAGTACGTTCATCATAAAATGATTGATGAGTACCAGAGTCATATCCCCTACGAGTAGAAATTAAAATTTCATTACCACCTCGATCATAGTAAGCTGTTTGGAATGCCTTACGGTAAGCTTCGTGTGTTGCCTCTTCAGGTTGAATCAAATCATACTGACGATTGATTTCGAGCTCCTTCATGAATTCGTCACCAGCTTCTTTAGCAGCTTTCCAACGTTCTTTACTTTCGCTAGAATAACGAGTATATTCATCGGCTTCAGGATGCCAAGGAGAAGAAGAGTTGAACATCGGGCTGGCAGCAAATAGTAACACGCGAAGTTTAAGTCCTAACGCACCAGCTTTAGTCATACGACCATCATTCAAATTATCTTGCTTCCAAGGTAGGCTATTCTTGCATTCATCAATCAACCCCACAATATAGTTCACCGTCTGCTCAAAAGTAGCACGCGGAAAATTCATTTCGCCATTCGGGTCTACCGACTGAGTTATCAAAGGCACACCGCCTACATATCGCAGCATTTCAGCATATGATAAGGCAATCAGCATCTTGGCTTCAGCAATGCGCTGAGCTTTTTCTGAAGATGTCATATCGGGAACCCGATCTACATTTTCAATGAAAATCCAAGCATAACGAATGGCATGATAGCTGAATTCAGAAGCAAAACGGTAAGCTTCATTTCCTATATTAGCACTACCCATATTAGCAGAAAGATTACCACTATAATACAAGGTAGTCGGACCATCACCAATATTATCACGCAAGCTGTTATACAAGTCTGTCAAGGCTTCTAAGATATTACCACCCAGCTTATTATCACCACCACCAGGCAAACCATAAGGTACATATGTATAAGCTTTGGTCAGAACCTTGTCGGCATTTACCTTAGAATTAAACATGGTATCCAATGTGGCACCAGAACTTTCCGGAGCTTCGCCAAGAAATTTATCTCCAAACTCAATATCTGAACAGGAGAAAAAAATAATGGGCAAAAAGAATACGAATACAAAGTACTTAATATTTTTCATATAATTTATCTACTAAAAATTAACATTTAATCCAAGACTATAATTCTTTACCAATGGATATCCACCATTATTGGTAGCCAATGATTCCGGGTCCAAAATATCCATCGGCGAAAATGTCAACAAGTTATATCCAGTTAGAGATAATTCCAGTGACTTGATCCCTAATGGTTTTAGCCACATCTTATTTTGAAAAGTATAGCTTAAAGAAACTGTCTTCAGACGTAGGTAAGAAGCATCGCGCAACCATAAAGTAGAGGGTTCAGAATTCCAAGACATGGAGTTCTTAGAAGCACGTGGCAACTTAGCCTCTAACTGATTTTCAGGAGTCCAACAATCATTGTAGAAATACTGCAACAAACCACGTTTACCGGCGTTAGTAAACGGAATACGGTACTCTATTTCCAGCATCTTATCCACGTGAGTTGCACCAGTCCATTGCATATTAAAATTGAAGCCTTTGTAACTAAATCCACTAATCAAACCAAAGATGTACTCTGGATTTTTAGTATAGCCGTGGGTCATCTTATCTTTCGAATCCACAATCATATCACCGTTCAAGTCAGCATACATAGCATCGCCTGGACATACCTGTGCAGAAGGCTGTGGCAACTCTGGTTTCAAAGTATAAGTACCATCAGTATTTTGGATAAAATCAGAATATTGATAAATACGTTCAAACTTATACAGATTAGTCGGAGTATTTACCGGTTTACCTGTTCGATTCATATAATCATATTCATTACGAACTTCGTCCATAAAAATGACTTTGTTACGAGCAAATGACACATTAGCATTCACATAGTAACGTAAACCGCTATTCAAGGTTTCATCCCATCCCAATGCAATTTCATAGCCATGATTATCCACCTTACCCAAGTTCAAGTTTGGCAACCCCATAGCAATAACACCTGGAGTAGAATTAGGAGAAATCAAAATACCCTTACGCTTTTCAAAGAACACATCCACATTCAAAGATAGACGAGAATCTAACATTTTCAAGTCGAAACCGTAGTTTTGCTTAGTAGCTGTTTCCCAAGTTACCTTATCATTACCTGGAGTACCTACACCATAAGCTTCTTGTCCGTTAGGGTTATTCACACCAAAGCTATAGTTACCACCGACTGACCATACACTCGGCATATAAATAAAACGGCTACCATTACTATAATCATTACCAACCTTTCCCCAAGAAGCTCTCAACTTCAAGAAATCGATGATTCTTTGGTTCTTCATGAAGTTTTCTTCTGAAATAATCCAACCAATAGATCCTGAAGGAAAAAAACCATATCGAGTACTGCCCGGAGCAAAGTTTTCGGAACCATTATAACCAGCATTCACGTCAATCAAATATTTTGATTTATATCCATAAGTCGCACGACCCACAAAACCAATATAGCCGCGAGGTATATATTGATAAGGATAATCACTATCATCTGGACGTTTCGGATAATAATCTCTTGACTGGTTATATAAAAACAAACCAGTTACCTTGTGGTCACCAAAGGTATGATCATAGTTTATACGACCTTCCAAATACCAGTTACGGTCTCTGCCGTAGCTTTCAGAGTAACTCAACGGAGTAATCTGCCCACCAGGTACATAAACTAAAGTTTTATCATAATCTGGATCTGTCCAAGGCTTGGAAGCATCCTCTAAATAAGAAGCATAATAAACATTTTGGAATTCAGTAGCACCACCAGTACGATTTTTATGTAAATCGAAACGATTGTCATATGCACCTTTTATAGAAATGCTCAACCCTTTAGTAATAAAATCAAGTTTTTGGGAGATTTCAGCATCAATATTCAAAGTAGTACGATATTTCTGTTTATAACCATTACCATAGAAACAGTCGAATGCATCACGAGACTCTACTGGATATACGCCCCAAGGAATCAATGTACGCACACCATTTAAAAAACCTGGACCAGCCATTGGTACAGCCCAAATAGTGGCATATATCCATGGATTGTCTGTATTATAGTTCGGTTCTTGAATAATACCTACGTTACCACCCACCCCTAATTTCATAGTAGTAGTCTGAGTAAGTTTAAAATCCAAATTCGCACGATAGTTATATCTATTATATTTATAATTATTATCATATGGCAAGTTAGGAGCATCCTTTAAGATACCATTCTGATACAGATACCCCAACGATACAAAATAACGTAGGTTATCGGTACCACCTGAAATATTAATGTTGTTCTTGGTTTGCAAAAAGAACTTGTTAAATACCATCTTGCGCCAATCAGAATTGGGATGCATGATAGGATCGGAACCAGTACGGAAAGCTTCAATATCTTCACGAGTAAAATACTTTTTACGGTCTGTTTCACCGTCATTCCTCATCTTGATATTCCAGAAGCGGGCAAACTCATAACTACCTGTTTGCTCTACATAGTTCATCGGTTGCTGTAACCCAGTCAATGAACTAAAAGAGATAGTAGGCTTACCTATAGTACCACGTTTTGTAGTAATCAAGATTACACCATTCGCACCACGTACACCAAATACGGCCGTAGCAGAAGCATCTTTCAATACAGAGAAGTTTTCAATTTCATTCGGATCAATTTGAGAGAATTCACGTTCTACACCATCCACTAAGACCAATGGATTGGAACTAGTCAACGAACCTACACCACGAATCTTGATATCGGCCGCATCCTGACCTGGTTGACCAGTAGTCTGTACAGAAGATACACCAGGTAGTGAACCCGCTAGTACGTTAGTGATACTAGCTACCGGAGCTTTGGCTAATTTTTTAGTATCAGCTGATACTAATGAGCCTGTTAAAGTTGCTTTTGACTGGGTACCATAAGCAACGACTACTACATCTTCCAACATTTGGGAATTTTCCAACAACGTAATTTCAAATGTTCTACGTTTTCCAACTATTATTTCTTGGCTTTCATAACCAATAAATGAAATTTGGAGAACAGATTTTTCACTAGGAACAGAAATTGAGAAAGTACCATCAACTCCTGTTACAGAACCATTTGTAGTTCCTTTAACTACAACGCTGGCACCAATGACTTCAATACCTGACCCATCAATTACCTTACCTGTAACGTGAAGATCGGTCTGGGCTACCACTGGTATTACAGCTAAGCTGAAAACTAAGGCAAGACTAATACATAGTCTCACTAAAAGAAGTGATTTAATTTTCCATGCCATAACATCGTTAAATTAGATTTATGATTACATTTTTTAATTAATATTATTTAGCAAAAGTAACGAAACTAACTTAACAAGATGTTTGAGATTCAATAAAGCTGGTTTAAAAATTCACTTTTTTACTTGAAAAACAATATTATTCGATTACCTGTTGTTGTTTTACCGATTGTTTGAATTGTTCTTTGAAGTTGGAAGGGGATACCCCTTCATATTTTTTAAACACAGTACTAAAATAACGGCAGTCACCAAAACCTACCAAAGTAGCAATTTCAACTATTTTCTTGTTGGTGGATACAAGATATTCCTTGGCTTTCTTCATACGCAGCTGCATCAAATAATCATTAAGCGAATAATTCGTAAGATGTTTCACTTTAGTATAAAGCGAAGAATGGCTTAGACACATGTGTTTACTCAGCATATCAATATCGAGTTGAGGATTGTCAATATTCTCTTGGATAAAACAATTCAACTTTATGAGCAACTCCTCATCAGTATTGCTAAAAGTACACTGCTTGGGCATATCATCCATCATATTTACCTTCATAATATGCTCCTTAATTACCTCTCGCGTATGGAGTAAATTTCTCAAGATGGCAAGCAACATCAATGTATCAAACGGCTTAGTCAGACAAGCCTCAGCTCCCAATTTGTAACCAATGATCTGATCTTCTTTCTCATCAGTTGCTGTAAGTAGCACCACAGGTATGTGACAAATTTGAAGGTCCTTTTTAATATCATGACAAAGAGCAAAACCATTCTTGCCAGGCATAATCACATCACTCACCACGATATCAGGATGGATTTTCTTAATTTGCTTAAAAGCAGAATCTGCTGAAGTAGAAGTATAAACCTTTCTAAAGTAAGGTTTAAGGAAATCTTGAACATAATCTAGAAAATCTACGGCATCATCCACTAACAGCAAGGTATAATGCCCAAAATCATAATTTTGCACAGACTGAGTTAAATCTGTATAAGTATCTTCTGTTAAACGATTCATATACTCACCCTGTGGACAATTCTTGATTTCACAAACAAGGTGAAGCGGCAAGTCAAAATAAAAAGTAGAACCACCCATTTCATTCTCTAGACACCCTATGGAGCCTTTCTGCAAATCCATCAGCAACTTTGAATAGGCTAACCCCAATCCACTTCCTTTTACCGAGTGATTGCCTTGATAGAAAGAAGCAAAGAATTTTGAAGTATTAAGATCTTTCAAACCGGTACTTTCATCAATTACTGATACTCGTACAGCCATTTTCTCTTCTATAAAAGCTGTTTTTATTAATACTCGATCTGATGCACCACTATATTTTAAAGCGTTCATCAGAAAATTCGAAAGAACAATTTTACACTTATCAGAGTCATAATTCAAAATATGAATAGATGAATCAAATTCATACTGCAACCTGATCCCTTTTAACTCGAACGCATCTCGAAAATCTTCAGAAAGTTGTTGCACCCACTCATTAAGATTTGAGGCCGTGATATGGACCTGAGTGATTCCCATTTCCATCTGCCTCACATCAAAAATCGAGTTGATAAGTTGCGACATATTCTCTATCTGAATCAGCACCTTAGCAATACTTTTTTTCTGCATATCATCAACCAATTCAAAAGCCATTTTCTTCAAAGGTGCATAAACCAATGTCAACGGGGTTTTAAGTTCATACGAAAGATTTATGAGAAAGTTTACCTTTTCTTCAGCTAATTTTCCTTTCTCTATATGTATTACTTCCAACGCCTTGCGTTTTTTGAAATGGATAATAAAGTAGACAACTCCCGATATAATACACACTGCTAGCACAGAAAGCAGCAGTAAGAACCAAGTAGTTTTCCACCAAGGAGACAGAATTGTAAGCGATATTAGATATTGCGGCTCAGTCCAAGTACCGTCTTTCAACAGACAGGTTGCCTGAATACAGTATGCTCCGGGCTGAAGTGTGGGAAGCACTAGCTGATTATTATTGGAATAGACTTCCGACCAAAAGTTTTCACCTGAAATCAAATATTTCACATCCTTAGTACGGAAAACCTCGCGCTCCTTAATTTGAATTTGGAATTTCATCGAAGAGTAATTCCACGGTAGTATAGCACTGGCCCTTTCTTTGTGGAAAGTAATTTTCAACCGCTTATTACCCACAAAAGCTGCCAACAAAAACAACTTAGGCTGGCTAACAACCGGTTTCTTCCTAAACCATTGCTTATCTATCTGAAGCAAGCCATCATTACCACCAAAATAAAGATAGCCATCCAAACTATTGAGTTTGGCATAAGACGAAAAACTATTGACCTGAAAGCCATCATATTCTGTAAAAATATAAGTTTCATTATTATGCAGTATATGACAAATCACTGCTTCATTGAACACTAGCCATAAATGGCCATTTTCATCACAGAAAAGCACATCAAGTTTTTTGTCATAAGGTAATTTCAAATCACTACTAACAACTCGATTATTATCGAATATTTTCAGTTCTTGTCCATCATAGAAAAAAAGCATATTACCATAGGCTGTTACCGTCTTGATTTCATTTCGACAATCAGAATAAAGTATGTGCACGCTGAAATCAGCATGATTTATCTGATAAATGGCTTGATTATCATGCACTAGAGTACGTGATACATCACTCGAAATGATTTGTAAAGAATTGGGATGACAACCTTGCTGAAAATAAGCTTGTTCAAATTGATGGGTATTAAGTGAATAACGCACAAACTGGCGACCGTAGAACTGAATCATATGATCAGGACTACGATACATACGCACACCAATACTCGACTTACACATTTGAGCATCAACCGTAGGATTCATCAAAATAAAACGAGTAAGTGCTCCAGTAGTCTTATGACACTTATAGATACCTTCTCCATAGAAAGAAATCAAAAGATGATTTGTATCAAAATCTACCACAGACATCACACTACCTGAGAAAGCATAGGGAAAATGGGTGAATCTCTTTTCTTTAATATCATATTTGCTCAACCCACTATGTTCTATCCCCATCCACACATTTCCATCTTGATCCTCACATATTGAAGAAACAGAACGATAGCCATGACCTTTCAATTCGCAATTTCCCACTGAAGAATAATGCTTCATGTAACCTTCATGGATGCAAATCAGCCCATTATGTACAGTACCGGCCCACTTGGTGCCAAAACTATCTTCAAAGAGCACACGGATAAAATCGGAAGAGATAGAATGCTCATCAAATGAAGAATGCGTGACATGTTGAAAAAATCCCGATTTGCGATCCAAAATATTAATACCTCCACCATCAGTAGCTATCCACAGTTGGCTACCAAATTCCTTAACATCAGTCACAGAATTATGGCTCAATAAAGAATTATCAGTAGTATAATGATGTAACAACTTACCCTCATCCTCTAGTGAATAACATTCCAATCCTTTAGTATATGGAGCAAGCCACAAATGAGATTCTGAATCAATAAAAGCCTGATTGTATTCTGTCTTATGATGAATAGTTGGAAAACGCGTTACAACACCAGTCTGAGCATCAACCCAAAAAACACCTTTATAATTATCCACCACCAAAAAACGATTCTTATCCACTCTCTTAAAATAATTTATAGACAAGGGGAATGAAGACTGCAACAACAACAGTGGCTTAATCTCACCTACTGAACAATCATACGAATAAATAGCCTGATTTCCCCCAAAGAGAATATGCTGCCCCTCCAGCTGATAGGAAAAAGCTTTCAAAAGATTACCTGCAACAAAAACTGGCACAAAACTGTCTGTATTTGAAAAATATTTCGACACACCATGTGATGTGCTAACCCATAATTGTCCACAAGCATCTTCTACTACAAACTGGACATGATTGGAAAGAATTGAAGTAGAATCAGAATAGTGATAGGAATAATTCTTAATTTCATTGCCTAAAATACGAGTTAACCCGTCTATAGTACCAACCCAATAAGAACCAATTTTATCTTCATAGATGGATAAAACATTGGCATGTGATAATCCGTCCTTAACAGTAAAGTCTGTAAAAGTATAACGTTCGTTCTGAGCTGATAATAGGGAGGTAAGCAAATATAACATCCCAATAATCCATCCAATTCTAAGTCTTACATTTTCATGTTCTATCATAATATTCCAATTAGGTTAATCACAACTTATTTCAAAATAGTTTTTCTGATTTATTACACAAAGATAGTTTATTTTAATGAACTACCTCAAATATAAATAAGATTTCTGTTTTTCCCTAAAAAAATACTACTAAATTTAATTATTTATTTTTCTATAATAACGTGAGTTCGATATAATGGTTATAATTATTTATTTGAAAATTAGGAACATAGCGATAAAAGTATTAAATTTATAGTGACCAATTATAACATTTAATCGATTACCACTATGTTCTCAGAGTCTAAAATTACAGAGATTTATTGTATGGCCGATGATTTTTGCAAGGAATTTTCGTTTCAACAGGAAAAATATATGATTGAAGACAAGAAAACCGGGCATCGTAATAAGCCTAACCGGATGAGTGATGCGGAGATTATGGTCATTCTTATTCTGTTCCACTCCGGTGGTTTCCGCTGCTTCAAGCATTATTACAAAGAGTATGTCTGCAAACATTTGGAACACCTGTTTCCGCACCGGGTGTCCTATAACCGTTTTGTGGAACTGGAGAAGGAGGTGTTGCTTCCCCTGACCATTTTCATAAAGAAAGTCCTGCTGGGAACCTGTACCGGTATCAGTTTTGTGGACTCCACTCCTTTACATGTCTGTCGTAACCAAAGGATTCTGATTCATAAGACATTTGAAGGGCTCGCAGAGCGAGGAAAATGTTCCATGGGATGGTTCTTCGGATTCAAGCTGCATCTGATAAT
>ENA-OOZM01000054-OOZM01000054.1-human-gut-metagenome-genome-assembly--contig:-NODE-54-length-18110-cov-1.845694_pt1 | contig 18110 bp, 8 predicted proteins | sample MGYA00241044_ERZ501404 | MGnify/ENA primary metagenome ERZ501404 (study PRJEB25962, sample SAMEA2042982) | human gut metagenome | biome: human gut; feature: human-associated habitat; material: faeces...
ACTTCACCGCCTCAACGTACCTCTTATTCCGCGTATCATCACGGAAATGGCTCACTCTGAAACCGGAATCGACATCCATCCGGGTGCGCAAATCGGACATCATTTTACCATTGACCACGGTACGGGTGTCGTAATCGGTGCGACCTGCATCATCGGCAATCACGTGAAACTGTACCAGGGTGTCACATTGGGTGCCAAGAGTTTCCCTTGCGACGAACAGGGAAACCCCATCAAGGGTATTCCACGCCACCCGATAATGGAAGACAATGTAATTGTCTACTCCAATGCCACCATATTAGGACGCATCACCATCGGTGAAGGAGCTACCATTGGAGGCAACATCTGGGTGACGGAAAGTGTACCTGCCGGTGCCCGCATCGTACAGCGAAAGAGCAAGGAAAATTAAGAAAAATTACGGACAGGCTAGATTATTCAAGAAGAAACTAAGAAACCACAATAAATAATGGCATATGAAATAATTATGGTCTATTATCTTCATATGCCATTTTATTGTTAGAGATATTTACTGAAATCCATTTTATATAGTCGCATGATGAAATCTAAATAATGGAGAACATTATAAAACATCAACGGACTATTTTATAATCTCCAGAAATGTATTCCCTTGACTCACTTTCTCCTGGAATAGTTACAGAAGCAGTGCAACCATCTGGAATTGAAAATTCCCATATCCATTTATCACCTTCATATCTCCATGAACTTTTTATAGTACCGGAAACCGAATTATAAACCGCTTCTATAGAGCCTAATCTTTTATCTGGTATTGGTTTCATTATTATATGTTTAAAACCAGGATTGACAGGATCTGACGATATACCTGCAGCCGTTTCCCAAATCCACTCACATACTACACCGTATGCATAATGATTGAAACTATTCATTCCTCGAGGCCCCATTCCTTGATCAAGCATATAGCTGTTCCATCTCTCCCAAATAGTTGTAGCACCATTATCTATTGAATAAAGCCAACTTGGATTTTTTCTCTGGAATAATAAATTCCAAGCAATATCCGACATACCGTTTTCTGTCAATGTCGGCATAAGTATTGAAGTGCCTAAAAAGCCCGTCTGAAGACAATTTCCATGCTTCTCAAAATTTTCTCTTAATCGGAATATTATATCGTCTTTTATTTTTCCTTCAAAAATTCCATTCTTAAGAGCAAACAATGCAGGTGTCTGCATCGTATTCAAAATATCGGTTTTGAATTTTCCCCCTAGAGTAAAGAACTTATCCCTTATATAGTTTTTTGCATTTAATATCATTGATTCATATATAGAAGCATCTCGTCCTGTTCCAATAGCCATATCACGCATCATACTTGCATCAAGCAACCAATATGAAGCACTTAAATAATTCCAATATTCTATAGCTTCAGGCAATGGACCATTCAAGTCAAAAGCACTCCCTCCACAACTTTCCAAAGGTTCATAACTCAACCAATCCGCCCATTGATAATTACCATTCTCACCTATCAGCGTGTTATGATCATATCGTGTTTCATTTATATGAGACATGTACTTTTCCATAGCATCCCAAGACAGCTCTACAATTTCCTTGTCTCCAAACTGTTTCCAGATAGTCCAAGGTACAATTACTCCCGCATCTGACCATCCAAGGCGTGTCATATCATTACCATACTGACTCAATGGGGCAACCCCAGGAAAACCTCCAGTTTCACCTTGACTATCTATTAAATCTCTCATCCATTTATGGAAAAAAGATGAAGTATTAGCAAAGAATGATCCTGTTTCGGCAAAAACTTGAGTATCCGCTGTCCAACCTAAACGTTCGTTACGTTGAGGACAATCGGTAGGTATAGAAAGATAATTTGAACGTTGTCCCCAAAGAGTATTTGAAATCAGTTTATTTACAAGTTCATTTCCTGTCTTTATACATCCAATCTCCATTTCTTTTGAAATAGAAGTTACAGGTAAAGATTTTATATCTTTTATCACTACTTTATCTGAAACATTTATTGAAATGAACCGATAACCAAAGAAAGTGCAGCGTGGTGTATAGTTAACATCTCCTTCTGAATCTGCAAAAATATATTTAAGTTTCATCCCTGTATCTGGAATCCTAAGATTAAGACGATGGACACTTCCTTCAGGGCCATCCATACCACGGTCTTTAGCCCCATTACCATCATTCAATAATTCTGACGTAACACAATTCAATACTGTCCCTTCTGCTGCACTAAAAATAAACGAAGGAACTGCAGCTGTATTTTGCCCGAAATCTATGACAAGATTCTCTCCTGGATTTATCTCCATAGGCTCTCCTGCATTATATTTCCTCTTTATGACTATCTTACCAAAATCATTTTCATTTTTACCTTCAACACTTTCCCAGATGTATGCATTAACTGGAGCTAAAGATAAATCTTGACGGAAATAAACTTCAGCACCATCTGAAGGAAATATTTCTCCTTTAAATTCATTATTGACCTCTGGTGTACTCAATTTCTCAGGAGTTTCATATCCAAGAGGAATACGTGCATCATATTCTTCACCATCAAAAATGGCAGCATGAGTTACAGGGCCTGCAATTCCAGCTTTCCAATCTTCTATATTAGTACCATACAATTCTTTCGAACCATCTGTATAAGTCAATTCAAGAACTCCCCGAAAGGCACATTTTTTTCCAATCATACCATCATGCCCTCCAGGAGTAATTATCTTATCAGCCCACCATCCAGGAGTGACTTGAGCAGAAAGAACATTTTCATCACCTGAAGCTGTTTTAAAGCAACCAGTCACATCATAAGTAAAAGAAAGTTTGGTCTTTTCATAATGAGTAAAACCAGGTTTTAATATTTCATCACCTACCAGTTTCCCATTAACATATATTTCATATACACCTAATCCCGTTGTCATCCACAATGCACGACTAACTTTCTTATCATTTTTAACTGTAGACATGAACCAACTGGTACCATCTGCTGCACGGGTACCATCATACACTTTTTCTTTAACAACAGGCGCATTAGCAACAGATATCCATAATGAAGATTGCCAACATGAATCATTAAGAGAATCTATACGAAAGACCTCTTTTGAAGATTTACCACAAGAAATCAAAATAAATCCAATACAAAAGGTAAATAAAATGATTCTAAATATTTTAATTCTCATAAGAATAAAAATTAAAATTTATATTATTAATAATCCTTCAAAACGGGAAAACAGTTCTTTTGAACAATTGGGGTACATCATAATTATGTGGTATTAGGAAATAAACGGACTTAACATACAACTTAGACACACGACTTATGAGATCTTACAAATTCTCTACATCTTAATTAACAAACAAAACACATTTAAGAGACCTGTCCGATAAAACTTAATTGCAATGATATCAAAAGAACTAATTTCCCAAAAGTATTTGATTACTGTTTAACTTATCCCAATTTTAAGGAACATGATGGTATACACACAAATTACAAATCAATCTTATTCTATAATTATCTTTCCTAATTTATATCGCTTATGAGAGTCTGAACCTTCATAAGGCAATTCCAAGACAGGAGTTCCATCAAGGGTACCAACAGAGATATAAAGTTCATAAGTACCAGGAAGGCATGTACGTGAGAATGATTTTCCAACTTCTCCCAATTGCAACCCAACCTCCTTAGCTATTATACATTCTGATTCTAACAGTTTATTTTGAGCCCGACCAGGAGCATCTACTGAAAGATCCCGAACATTAAATGAATCGTCAACTAAAACAGACACAATTCCACCTTTTGAATCTTTTAACGTAAAACAAGGGTATCCACCAGGATAACAAGGAGCAACCCCAGAGTTTTTCCAACTAGATTTAATAATAAAAGGCTGATTTTTTCTCACTTTTTTAGGCCACTCTATATGAGGGACCTGAATACGGTACCCTAAACGAAGATTTATCTTTTCTATAACATCTTTATTTTCCCTCAACAATATATCCGGCCACCAATGAATAGACATATAAGAAGCATGATACTCTTCTACTGCTTTTAATAATAAGTTTTTATCCCAAGCTTTTCTCTGTACAGATCCCCCATAATGCTCATGTTCCAAAATCACAGGCATTATCGGCCAAAAATATTGCGCCATTTCATTATGATACCAACATCTTGGCTCAGGCTGTACTAATATACTATCATCACGCATAGTGACCCCACGCGACAAAGCATAATTCATAATTGGGAAATAATGTCCCCTCAAATCATGCCCTGCAAAATCATCCGAAATACACAATTGGACATGCTTAAAATATTTACAATACAAATCTATATATTTTTTTTGGGTTTCAATACCCCATGAATGACCATGAAGAGGAGTAGTTATCACGGTATGCCCCTCTCCCCACATACCAAAATGACCAATATCTATAAAAGCCACATTAGGATTATTATCATACCGTTCTGCCATTTTCATAAGAAAACCTTCTAGTTTCTGAAGAAATATAGGATCATCATATTCCGGCTCTAAAAATCCATTAACTTCATAATATTTTGCACCTGCATCAAAAACCCATTGTGGAGTTCCTTGCCGTGTCCAATTTTCTGTTGATGTTATTCTAAATGCTACCTTCTTTCCACTCTGTATCCAGCGTTGAGCTGGAGTATCTAAAATTTCCCAATTAAACTTACCCTCTTCCGGCTCTACAAATGACCAAGGAATTCGTAAATACACAGTACTTACCCCTGGGAAATATTCTATAACATCACTAGGCTCCAATTTCGATCCATAATTAGCTAATACATTTGAATAAAAATGCATAGTCCACCCCATATCTGGATTAACTAATGCCTTACCGTTATCAATCATATTAACTTGCTGTTTCTCTGACATGTTCCCACTTATACCCAGTGACCAACTATCATACATATTGCCCAAAAGCAATAGTAATAAAAGATATTTTTTCATAATTCAAAGCTATCATTTAACCTATACATCACATCTATCGAATTATTCGCTACAATTAAACAAATAATCCCCTCCATTTACCAAGAATTCTATATTCTCATCATGCACTCCTAAACAGCGAATTTCCGAGGCATTCGAAACTCCGTATTTAGTCCAAACATCTTTTCCATTACACGTAATTAATTTTATTTTATTTTTAGGGACTACAATCAATCCTTGTGTATTAAGTGGTACAGATATTTTCAAAACTAGATTTTGTTTATTCTTCTCCCATGATACTTTAATCTTACCTTTTACACATTCCATCGTTAAGGCAACATTATTAAGTCCCGCAAAAATAGGCTTAACCATAAATTTACTATAACCTGATTCAATAGGTAAAACCCCACATACATACTGAGCTAGAACAGTTAAGCCTCCACCACTCCAAGCATGATTACTAGAACCACCTCCATAACCATTTTCACCAATACCCCATCCTTCATATAATGTACTACATTGTGGATCTTCAACCATCTCCTTAAATCTTTTCTTCATACGCTGTAGCCCATATTCTCCTTTCCCCATAAGAAATAATGCTTCCGTAACATACTTCTCCATATAAGGACTAGCATATTCTTTTGTCTGAAAAACTTTAAAAATAGATGGAAACTGTTTGCTATCGGCTAATCCACTTACAACAGCCAATGCATGTACTCTATCATCAGTATCTTCTGTATAAGAAGGACTTCTGTATACTTTTCCATTCCAGAACTTTTCATTATATGCTTGTTTAAATTCCGCCATTTGATTAGATAAAGACGTACCGTCTTTCTCATATCCCAATGCTACAGCCATTTTTTGAGCCCCTTTCAGTGCTATGTAATACCAAGCATTAAACAAGGCTTCTTTATCAATATTTGTACCCCAGTCGCCCCATACCCAAGCTGTCTGACGTACTTTTACCGTACCATCTGGATTCTTTTCCCATATATTTAGATACTTATTAACACCACCATACAAATTTTTTATTGTTTGTAAGTCTCCTGTATGAAGATAATAATTCCAAAAGCCATAATATCCAATACTTGCTAGCATCTGTCCTGGAAGTTCTTTATTCCAGTTAGAAGAAGGTATAGGAGAATAAAGAGTTCCATCTTCCTGCTGCCAACCTATCAACTCATACATACCTTTTTTAGTCAATAAATGACTTTGCGGACACAAAGCATAAAACGTTTCACCGCTTTCATTTACTGCATCTCCCCACCACTGCGAACGCTCTCTATCGGGGCAATCCATATAAGTGTCACGCATTGTCACTAACAATGTACGTCGTGCTTTTTCCCAGAAACGATTAAAGAACTCATCATTACATTTAAAGGAACCTGCAAAATCGGTATTATATGATGTTTCCCTGTACTTTAGTTCTATAATCTCTGCTCTTTGGGGTACTATATAAATAACTTTATGTCCATTCATCCAGCCGAAGCTCTCATATTCCTGAATACCATCCTTTGCTATATACTCAGCTCGAACATTGGCAGGACCACCTCCATAATAATGATCTGTCTTAATAGATATAATATCTCCTTTATGGGCATTCACTTTGAAGTAAGGAGTTATTTGTGCATTATAAGGAAGTTCACAAATAAGAGTATCACATTTACTCCCTTGACGACGAATCACAGAGCGATAATCTGCATAACCATAATCTTTCCATAAAGGTATGATACGAGGATGTAGACGATTCCAGGGAGCACAACCTTCCGTACCTAAAACCTTAGCTGGCTGAAAAGTTCTTTTGTCTTTCAATAAAAACCATTCTTCTATATCTTTATTAGCGTCAAATCCTATATTTGATTCAGGAAGACGAAAATTAGGTTTTTCCCCCAGCGGAGTATAATACGCCGGATGTACAAAAGCAGTCCAAGTTTCATCGCTTACCAAAGACAATTCTGGAGATTCTGCATCAAAGAATAAAGCAGCTTGACCACTTGGATTATGCGAGAAACCCTGCTTTCCAAAATACCAAACCAAAACAGCAATAGTATTATCACCCTGCTTTAAATAAGGCGCAAGATCAATACTATCAAAATAGGTATCATTTCTATTTGGACCTCGTTTAACACCTCCTTCAAAAACAATAAGTTTATCATTAAGCCATAACCAGTATTTACTATCTACAGCGATGCATGCCTTCAACACTTGTGGTACGGAAGATACCACAAAATCTTTTTTAAAGCCTAACCATGTATTTGTTTCACTCTGACTCTCACTAGCCGTAATCCACTGAGGGGTTTGAGCCATGATTAAACTCATACTCCCGGCAACAAATAAAAGCAATAATATGCAAAATGTTAAACGATATTTCATACACTGGATTTTTACAATATTTACTATCTTTCTATGTACGTATTATTAGAATCCTCTATTAACAAAGTATTCTGAAATTCAAATAACTTCACTTTAGAAGATCCTTTATGAATATAATATTTATTCCCTATTAAAGACACCCCCTGAGAATTCTTTATCTGCAAGATAGGAATATCCTTAGGCAATTTAAAAGTACAGTTCTTTATAAGCAATTGCGGTTTTCCTTTCTGGTCATAATTCAACGATGGACAATCCACGCATAATCCAACATACGATAAATTTTCAAACAAACAGTTTTCCACCTGCAGAAACTGCGTTGGAGGGCCTTCTATACCTTCACTCATTAAAGCTAAGTCAAATCCCTTTCCATTATCTACAATATTGCAATTCGAAACTTTTGTAGGTTGGTGAGTCAATATAGCCCGCTGTAACTGAGTTCCAAAATTACAACGATCAATCAATGCCTTTCCAATTCCTTGCAGATATAAACACATACCTTTTGATACTCCATCAATCTCACTGGCCAGTGTTACAATTCCTTCTCTATGATTGATAGCCTGATAATCAATAATTTTACTCATTGCCAATTGCTTTAACTCTTTCCTATCAAATAACATGACTTCTTTACCAACACCCAAGTTGGTATTATCCGACTCATTGTCCATGTGAACAATCCTGAACCGAGATGGTGACAAAACCTCTGCAATAACATCTCCCGAGATTTTAATATGAATAGCATCATCCATAGTTCTCTCAAAATAACACTCCTCAATTAAAGGCTGATGTTCATTCCCTTTCAAATGTATTCCATCGCTACAACCAGCTACAATACGGCCAGGCTTAGCTATAATCGAACATCCCCTTATCTTATGATGAGAACAACCCCTAAAAAGAAATGTCATCACCGGCGATGCAAAAGAAGTGATATTTTCCAACACAAGATTATTTGACTCCAAAGCTTCTATACTACCCCAATTCGTAAAGAGCCACTCATTAAGCTCTTTTTTATTCTCTGCATCTTGATTCTTCAGAACATCTGGGAATGGAAATTCCACCTTCATACAGAAATAATCTCCTACACGCAACTGTTTTTGATCGCGCAAATCATATTTCACGCCAAATCTCCTGTCACCCAGTTTCACCACCTTCTTCACCCAAGAGTGCCCTTGATAAAATTTATTAGTTTCCCCGTTCGCCGTAATACAGTCCACCATTTTTCCTCCCTTATAATAGGTTTCATCACCTACTATAGGAAGAGGAAATCCCTGATCCACAACAAATTCCAAATAATAGTTTTTCGAATCAATCTTTGTTACGCGACCTTGAGTATATGGAAGAGGAGAATAATCAATATTAAAATTCCTTATAATAATATTTTCAGAACGATAGACAGCAAATGCTCTTGAAGATGGATGAATCAACAAAGTACATCCATTACCATCTAATACAATATCCTTATTCCGGTTCAGAAAAATTCTTCGATACAGATCTTTTCCTCTTCCATCTATACGATACGCTTTGTTTTTATCAAACACAATCTTAACAGGTATATTATGTCGAGAAGCACATGCTATCAAATCATTTAAATCAGAGAGGGCATCTGTAAGCCCATCCCCTTTTATCCCACATTGTTCCACATAATAACACATCGTATCATTGACGACCTTACCTATATGCCCATATAACTTCAGCGTAGCACACTGAAAACAAATCAACAAAAACGATATCCAATATTTAGGTCTTGTATAATCCATAACTTATTGATTTAATGCGTAATTAAAAAATCACTCAAGCACAAAGCTACTCCTCAAATAATATTTGCTTTTTATACTCTTTATGCCGCACCTTATTGTTCATTAAATGATATACCGGAGTAAGTTCTCTTCCATTAACGTTAAACAACATATTCTTATATTCTCCAGTTGCTATCTCTTCATCTCCCAACAATAATGGACCATAATACATTTTATACTGACTATCTTTAGTATTAGTACTATTAAGAGTCTTTTGTTTGCGCAGTTTCATTTCAAAATTTACCTGTATTGTATCACCTGCCTTAAACTTATTAGTAAGAGCCAAGAAACCTTTCTCCTTAACCAATTTCTGAGGCTCTCCATTATACAATAGAGTTAAATTTTCCATCCAAGACATAAATGGAAATTTAAGAGTAACCTTACCCTGTTGATTTTCAGTAACAATAAATTCTGCAAATGTTCCAAACGGATAGTTTGTTTTCTCTAATAAGCTCAATTTACCATTTTCCAACATAAGATTAAGCTCACAATCACGGAAGAACGGTAAATAAACCGTATCTTCTCGAATAAAAGCAGCATACTGAACTGCACTGCCTAAGCCTTCTCCACCTCTCATAGTACAGCACCAATGTGCTTCATAGGAATGGGGATGCAAACAATTTTCTTGAGATGCAATTCCCGGACAATTATCAGTACCAAATCCCCCATTATCCCTTTGAGCATGTGACAAAGCATTATAATAAATCAGTTCCGCATCTTCCTTGTAAACAGGATTTTCCGTATGTTGCCACAATTGTACAGCCAGCATATAAGAATCTACAATGGCACAAGGTTCTGTCCAAGTATCAAAGCGTTCAAACCAATTATAGTTTGCATGATTTTCTGTCATTCCATGTTCCTTATATAAATTAAAGACTTTTTCTGCCCATTCCACATAACTATAGTCACCTGTTATATCAGCATATCGAATCATCCCTCTACAAGCAGTTAAAGTAGCATGTGTCTGTGCCTGAATCTTAAGAATATCTATTTCTCTCAACTTCGCGAACATTTCATCAATCACAGCCTTTACTTCTGAGGTTTTTAAATGAGCATAAGCATGAATCAAACCTTCCATTCCAATAAAAAGGCATCCAACATCTGAAGATAAAATCCATTTATCCGTACCTCGTACTTCAATAGTTCCAGCTTCTCCCCCTACATTTTTATCCCGAAAGTTTGGGTCAATCGGATATTCCGTATAAAATCCCTTTCCGGCAACAAACAGATTATTAGCAATTGATTTTATATACTCTAATACCTTTTCATCTTGTTTCCATTCATAATAAGCACACAATCCTCTCAACATCCATCCATTGCCTGATAGTTGCTGTTCACTCATCTTACCCTCATATACAACCCCCATGTATCCCTTCTTATTCAGTTTAGAAGGAATCATATCAATTATTCTCTCTAAATATACAGGTGAACGTTTTGAAGCTTGAGCATCCATTACCAACCCCAAAATGGTTCTACCTTCTGTATCCCCTGGCCAATTTCCTGACTGTTCTTCTGTAAGGAAAACATTCTGCGGTTGATACTTTTCTTCCTCAAGGCGATTCAAATTCTGCAAAACACGCTCCCTCAACTCTCCATGTATTTCTACTGATTCAAACGGAATCATATTTATCATCCTAGTAGCAGGTCCTTTTGTGTCGCAAGACACAATAAAAATGCCACATAATATTAACAGTGAAAAAATATTCTTCATTCTCGTTTTCTACCTATTATTACACGATACACTTTTTATCTAATTTACCCAAATAGAAAATGAGCTACAAGCGTAAGTCCGACTATATATTCTTACCATTGAGGCCATCTCCAGTAACTTATAAGCCATTAATTACGTCTTATAGCTCATATTCCATTCTATAATTTATTTACCATCCTGGATTCTGCCCTTTTGTTCTTCCATCTACTTGTTTTTCCGGATCCATCCAAGCAGGATTCTTCTCCAACCATTCTTGGTAAATCGGAATCAAATAAAGCTTATCATCCCAGAAATTTCCCTCAGACAAAGTTTTTAATACATATCCTCCTTGATTACTATCCCAGCGGATTGCTTGTTTAGGCTGATTCAATAAATCTCCTCTTCGGAAACGGCGTACATCCGTATAAGCCTTGAATTCAAAGGAAAGCTCTACAATCCGCTCATTAAATATAATCTCTTTCAGTTTATCCAAAGAAGGACGTCCTCCATAAGTTGTTTCCAAAGAAGGCAACCCATTGTCCGTACTTCTTGCTGGACGCATACGAATTCTATCTATTGCATCAATCACAGTATCATCTATGGGGTCTCCTCCTAATTCAGCAGCCTTAATCCGAGCCTCTGCGTACATTAACAGCACATCTGCATAACGGAAGAAAGAAAAATTTACCCCTTCTGTTTCAAAGTCTGCAAAACTTAAATTCTCATTAATGCCTTTCCGTCTAAAGTACCCTGTAAACCAATCTACCTCATTAGGCACCAAACCAAGTTCCTCAGCACTTTCAGGATGTAAAGAAAACTTATGCCCTGTAAAAACACTTCCATCATATATAATATCAGCATAGAAACGAGGTTCGCGATTCTCAAACGGATGCTCAGGATCATAACCCGAATTCGGGTCATCTATAGGTAAACCATTTTTCATCCCATACATATCCACCAATGCCTGAGTAGGTGCACCCGCTCCGATATAATCACCGGTAGCACCTGTCGCCTCATTATAAGGCCCAAAGATTTTACTTCTACGTGATTTAGGGAAAGTTTTATTACACTGATATGCAAAAACTTGTTCTTTACAATTATTATTTTCTTCTTTAAAGGCATCTTCTCTTGTCGGCATCAAGTCATAAACACCTAATCCCATAATTTCCTGACATGTTTCAGCACAAGCTTTATAAGCGTCAAGTGCCTTCTGAGGATCAGCAGGGAAAATAGATGAAGGTCTAGGATCCTTGATAATATCGCCCCAATATAAGTCTATCCATGCTTTCAAAGTTAAAGCAGCGCCCTTTGTAAAACGGCCCCCACCTTGTTCATTTGGAAGTACCTTTGCAGCATTTGATAAATCAGTAGTCATTTCTTTATACATATCTTCCTGGCTCATACTGGGTTGGAACATCTCATCCCCCATTGAGGTATCTAAAACTTTTGTTATATAAGGAACACCTCCATAATACATCCATAATAAATGATAATAATATGCCCGCAAACATTTTGCTTCTGCAACACGTTTCGTAATCCAAGATTCCGAATATTGATCTTTATACTTTTCCAAAGATTCAATAAAATAATTACAATTACGTATATACCCAGTAATATAATTGTATTGAAAGAAAATAGAAGGATACATATGATTATATATACCCGGATTATATTCAGAAGCTGTATATGCATAAGTCCCATAATAAACAGACGTACGTCCCCAAGCATACCGACAAACATTATACGGAGACATAAAATCCCAGTTATCGTATGATAGGCCTCCATCAATAACTGCATTTGAACCATTTAATTCAGGACAAGGTAATGTCACATAAATTGTATTTAAAAACAAATCTGCTCCCGATTCAGTATTAAACACATTCTCTTCTGTCAACTGATCTGTTGGTTTTACGTCCAAAAAATCCTCACAACTTCCCAAAAGGAAAGGTAAAAGTATAATCAAAAACTTTTTCATAAGTCAAATTTTAAAATGTAATATTCATACCCAATGAGATTGTTTTATTTTGAGGTTGTCTCCAACCACGATTTGCATTATCGCCAGTTGTGGATCCCCCATCTTGTTCTGGATCAAGTAATCCTCTTGTATGTGATAAGGTAAATAAATTTGTAGCTGCTACATAAACCTTAGCTGATTTAATATGACAACGACTTAACCACGCAGACGGTAACGTATAACCCAATTCCAACTGCTTAAGTCTTAAATAATTCATGTTAAGCATATAGAAAGAACTACTGGCGACATCATTACCCACTGGACCATTAGGACGAACAATCGGATATTTAGCATCTGGATTTTCCGGTGTCCAGAAATCCAAATTATCTATGGTCAAATTATGTGTTTCACCAAAAGGATTAATAAATGTTCCACCTATCAAAGCATTAGAATGAGCAGCTCCTTGGAAGAGTAAATCCAAATTAATACCTTTCCATGTTGCGCCTAAATTAAAACCATACATAATTTCAGGAATAGTTGGATGTCCAATACAAGTTTCATCATTCAGGTCTATAACAGCAGTCCCATCCACATCATAAAGATTCTTATACTTTATACTTCCAGGAGTAACCGGACCACCTAACTGCTGTTCTACAAACCCATCCTTGCTATCAATTACACCATCTCCATTTTTATCATCTGAGACCTGAAAAAGCCCATCCGCTTCATAACCAAAAATGCTTCCTAATGGACGCCCTGTTCGAGATCTGTTAGGATTATTTCGAGTAGCCTCATTTTCATATATCTCCAATAGTTTATTACGAGCAAAAGTAAAATTAAATCCCGCACTCAATAACAAGTCTTTCTTTATAGATTTATGCCCATGAATCTCAAACTCAATTCCCTGATTTTGCATTCTTCCATTATTCACTGCAGCCAATCCTATACCATATTCTTCTGGTACGGTTGCCTGAGGAGATACCAGCATATTATCTCGTTTTTCAAAGAAATAATCCACTTTTCCTGATAACTGGCCACCAAAAAGATCTACATCAATCCCTACATTATATTTTGTAGCACGTTCCCATGTAATATTCGGATTCCCCTCTATAACAGGCTTTACCCCTTGAGTGGAACTTCCACCCTCTGCAAAAGAATCACCATACAACTGGAAAGAAGTTAAATATTGGAAAGCTCCTCCAGCCAAAGCTCCCGATTGACCTGCAGAAAATCTCAATTTCAGATTATCCAAATTTTCAAACCTCTGCATAAACTGTTCTTCTGAAATTCTCCATCCTACAGCTACAGCCGGGAAAAATCCCCATCTCGAACCTGGAGCAAAATAATAGTGTCCGTCATATCTTCCAGTTAAATCCAATAAATATTTACCTTTATAATCATACCCAATCTGTGCAACAAAACCAACCTGTGCAGCTTCGTATGATCCTCCTCCATTCGCTTGATATTCTTTATCTGAAGATCCTAAATTTAACTCTGGAATAGGAATCTGATAATTACTTCTGCTAGCCCAGAAATCATTGTATTTAGTCTGAATAGCCTCACCCACTCCTAACAAATTCAAACTATGATCACCAAACTTTCCTTTATAGGTTAAAATTCCTTGGTAAGTATATGTTTTTATTTGATTCATACCTTCTTGTAAAGAAGGAAGATTTTTATTAGTAACTTCTCTAAAGGAATATGGATTTGTACTTGTATCTATTTTATAATAAGTAGATGCAGGCTCAGACCAGTTTTTATTATTATGCAATGTCCAGTCGTATGATATAACGCCTTTAAATGTCAATCCTTTTGCTAATTGCTGTTCTATGTAGCCAGAAAGCATAATCATGTTTTTATCTGTCACATAGTCCCCCAATCTTTTCAAATCTGACAAGACCAACGCTTTTGAACTTGCATTATCTAAAATTTCTCCATCTTTTGTCACATATTGAATTGGATCTGTAGGAATCCAATCTTGAGTAGCTCTATAAAAAGCAGTTCCTCCATTCTGCTTTTTCTTAGTGCGCTGAGTCCATCCATTGATAGAAAGTCCAAATTTCGTCGTATTAGTTGCTTTAATATCGATTTTACTTACAACACCAGTTCTATTCAAATGAGATCCATGCCATTGTTCTTCCTGATACAAGGTATTAATTCCAACATAATATTTTACATATTCCGTTCCACCCGAAATACTCACATTATGATTAGTAACAGGAGCAGACTTCCGTAACAAGAAATCATGGGCATTAGCATTCGGATATAAATTCTGATCTACAGAAGGATCACCATTCACACTTCTACGATACATTTCCAAATCTTCTGCACTATATAGACGCTGGCTAGCTGGTACTCCTGCCATTTCCTGCGCTTTATCATAAGTAGATGCATACTGATAAGAATTCATGTACTCAATATCAACCGTCGGACTAGACCATCCTATCCAACCATTATAATTAACGACAGGCTTTCCTTCTGTACCACTCTTGGTTTCAATCAAGATTACTCCATTTGCTCCTCCTATTCCATAAGGTGCTACAGCAGCTGCATCTTTCAATACTGTATAACTCTTTACATTATTAATATCTATTTCATTCAATGAGCCTCTAGGTACTCCATCTACAACAATTAATGGATTAGAATTTCCTGTAGTACCAACTCCACGGATCATGATATTCGTTCCATCAGCCCCTATTTCTCCATTATTCTGCACAGTAATTAAACCCGGGACTCTACCAGCAAAAGCATTACTGGCATTACCAACAGGCATTGACTGCATCTCTTTTGTTGAAACTGTCTCAACAGATGCTGTTAACGATTTCTTTTGTTTTGTGCCATAACCTACAACAACAACCTCATCCAATATTTCATTATCTTCTTTCAATACAACATTAATAGTTGAACGGCCTTTTACTGAAATCTCCTGTTGCTTATAACCGATATATTTTATCACAATTACCGCATTAGCTGGCACAGAAAGATTAAACATTCCATCAAAATCTGTAATCGTACCATTAGTAGAACCTTTTACAATTACATTAGCTCCAATAATTGGCTCTCCTTTACTATCTGTAATTTTACCATGAAGCTTTTGGTCTTGTTGCATTACAGAAAAAGTCTGGCTTTCTACAGAATAAGAATGCAATGGATAAGAAAAAGCCCCAATGCAAAAGAGAAACATTCCCCAACTATAATTCTCCCATTTACTATGCCTCTTTATGAAGCATGTGTCTTTCATTTTAAATAAATTGTTCATCTTGTAGAATTTTAAAGGTTAATATTTCAGTATAAACTTCTCATATCAAATTCAATAAAATAGTATTTCTTTAAAAGAATGCATCAAAAAATTCTCACTAACAAGTTTTCCTAAGCCATTCTATTTACAAAAAAACTATAAGCAGTAATACTATAAACAACTATAGAATCGAATCCATGTTTATTCATAAAATGAAGATTTAAATAAAGGTTTAATATCAAATTTCTAGACAAATGTCCTTTTTTTTATGAATCAACATTTATAAAATCATCTATTATTTTGTTGTTTTCATCCATATTATTTATTTAAAGCCTTAAGTTTTCCAGCCCAACCACCATTTCTAACCATTTTAATCATAACCTTATCATTATGACCGACAGATTCTACATTCTTTTTATAATCCATAGCTTGCCTGTCTGCATTTATACCATCTGAGAAAGAAGTCAATTCATATTGATTTTTTGAATCAAGAAAATCTAAATTAATATCAATACTTCTACCACAATCATTAGTTATCGCACCTACATACCAATCCTTACCTTTCTTACGTGCTAATACAATATACTCTCCTATTTTTGCTGAAAGTATTCTTGTTTCATCCCATGTTACAGGAATATCAGTGATAAACTCAGTACAATCATTCTCCCTATAATAATAAACAGGATTATCAGCTAACATTTGTAAACCACTTTTAAATACTACATACAAAGCCATCTGATATGCTCTAGTACCAGATCCCATAGCATTTGCTCTTGTGTACTTGTTATCCTCAGGTTGTGCAGAAATCATAGAACCTGGAGTAAAATCCATTGCACCTACAGCGTTTCTGATAAAAGGATAAAAAATACTATTAGAAGGAGTGCATCTAGCTCCCATTTCCAAACCTAAGACTCCTTCATAAGAAAGTACATTAGGATATCTACGTTCAAGACCTGCAGGTTTAAATGAGCCATGAAAATCAACTATCAATTTATTCTTGGCAGCCTCTTTTGCCACTTTCTCATAAAAGTTCACCATCCATTGATCACTTCTATTCATAAAATCAATTTTTACTCCAGCAATACCCCAATCTGAAAAGGTTTTAAAAAGTTCCCAATTATTTTCTACAGTCAACCAAGGAAGCCATAATATAATTTTTACATTTCTTTCTTTTGCATATTTCACTAATAAATGAACATCAACGTTTTTATTAGGAATAAATGGATTACGAGTATCTTCAGCCCATCCTTCATCCATCAATATATAAGGGATATGATACTTAGCTGCGAAATCAATAAAGTATTTATAGGTATCCATATTAAAACCGGATACAAAATTTACATCAGGACCATAAGGAGTAGCTCCATTCCACCATTCCCAACTTACTTGTCCTGGTTTTACCCAACTATAATCTTCCAATTCACAAGGAGAAGACAAGTTATAAACCATTTCATTACTCAAAATATCTTTATCATCGGAAGAAATCATAAAGAAACGCCACGGAAAAGTTCGCTTTCCTTCTGTCTTAGCGATGTAATTAGCTTCTTTAAGAATCTTTACGCTACGATCTCCGTCATCTCCAAACTCCAAAGGGCATTTCGGAAAAACAGCAGTCAATCCATTCTTATCTGTCCCCTTCACAAACATACAAGGATAATCATCTAAATCAGCCTCCGAAATCAATATATTATATCCCTGCGGACTCTCTAATAAAACCGGGAAATAACTCATTTCATCCGACGACTTATAATCCATTGTATTCAAATGAGAATATGGATTTTCATATGAAGTCTTAAATCCTGAAGTCTTAGACAAATGAGCCCAATAATTAGTCGGGAAATGGATAGTAAATTCTTCGTCTAATACCTCAAGCTCATTTTTTCTATCAGTTACAAAACGATAAGCAATTCCATTATCATAAGCTCTAAACTCAACAGAATAATTGCCCTTCATATTCATACGAAGAGTATTACAATAATTCCGGACTAATGCATTTTTTAATGGGATAGGACGCAGTACTTCTTTGTCAATCTTTCCCCTCTTTATATTTTGAAGACTTGGTTTTGCCCCTAAAACATCATCTGATAAAGTCATAGACAATGTACAATCTTTCAATAGTTCGTTAAAAATTCGCCACGCCTAAGCGGCTCTG
>ENA-OOZM01000073-OOZM01000073.1-human-gut-metagenome-genome-assembly--contig:-NODE-73-length-15483-cov-2.040187_pt1 | contig 15483 bp, 10 predicted proteins | sample MGYA00241044_ERZ501404 | MGnify/ENA primary metagenome ERZ501404 (study PRJEB25962, sample SAMEA2042982) | human gut metagenome | biome: human gut; feature: human-associated habitat; material: faeces...
CGGTCTTTGCCAGTTTCCATGGTTCGGTGTCGGCCAGGTATTTGTTTCCGATACGTGCCAGGTTCATGGCTTCCTTCTGGGCGTCACGGAATTTGAATACATCCAGCAATTTTTCCACTTCGGCCTTGACATCGGCAAATTCCTTCAGAGTCTCCTCGTCATAATCGGTCAGTTCGCCGCAGGCAGGAACCTTTCCGTCGAAATATTTGTGGGTCAGTACCAGGGCACGGTTCACGAAGTTACCGTAAACGGCTACCAGTTCGTTGTTGTTGCGTGCCTGGAAGTCTTTCCAGGTGAAATCGTTGTCTTTGGTTTCCGGGGCATTGGCGGTCAGTACGTAACGAAGTACATCCTGTTTGCCCGGGAAATCCTGCAGGTATTCGTGCAACCATACGGCCCAGTTGCGTGAAGTGGAAATCTTGTCGCCTTCCAGGTTCAGGAATTCGTTGCTCGGTACATTGTCCGGCAGGATATAGCTTCCTTCCGCTTTCAGCATAGCCGGGAATACGATGCAATGGAATACGATGTTGTCTTTTCCGATGAAGTGTACCAGACGGGTTTCAGGGTCTTTCCACCATTTTTCCCAAGAATCCGGCAACAGTTCCTTGGTGTTTGAGATATATCCGATAGGAGCGTCGAACCATACATACAGTACTTTTCCGTCGGCTCCTTCTACCGGAACAGGAATACCCCAATCCAGGTCACGGCTTACGGCACGTGGCTGCAGTCCCATATCCAGCCAGCTCTTGCACTGTCCGTATACGTTTGGACGCCATTCCTTGTGGTCTTCCAGAATCCATTGGCGAAGCCATTCCTCGTGTTTGTCCAGCGGTAGATACCAGTGCTTCGTCTCACGCATCACGGGCTGGCTGCCGCTGATGGCACTCTTCGGATTAATCAGTTCGGTCGGTGAAAGGGTACTTCCACATTTCTCGCACTGGTCTCCGTAGGCGCCTTCGGCATGGCAGCGTGGGCATTCACCGGTGATGTAGCGGTCGGCCAAGAATGTGTGTGCTTCTTCATCGTAATACTGCATGGAAGTCTTTTCGATGAATTCGCCTTTGTCGTACAACTTGCGGAAGAAGTCGGAAGCTGTCTTGTGATGTACTTCCGAGGTAGTACGTCCGTAAACGTCGAAAGAGATACCGAATTTCTTGAATGAGTCTTTAATCAGGGTGTGGTAACGGTCTACTACATCCTGCGGAGTAATGCCTTCTTTCTTGGCACGGATGGTGATAGGTACACCGTGTTCGTCGGAACCTCCGATGAACAGGACTTCTTCTTTCTTCAGACGCAGGTAACGCACGTAAATGTCAGCCGGGACATATACGCCTGCCAGGTGACCGATGTGGACGGGGCCGTTGGCGTATGGCAGCGCTGAAGTGACGGTTGTTCGCTTAAATTTCTTGTCCATATTGATTATTCTTTACATGTCTGATAAATAATGTGGCAAAGATAAGGCTTTTCCGGAATTTTTCCCAATTCTTTTCAGATTTGCCTTTTATCTTTACCTCGAACTTAGGAGATGTGCCGGTTGGAGTGTTCTGGAAAGGTACTTTCCGTGAGGGGAATTTAACAAATAAAAAATAAGGACTATGAAACTGAAGGTTTTTTTAGCGATGTTGGTGATGGGAGTGTCCGCGTGGACGCTGCAGAGTTGTGATAGCGATGACGACGACGATTGGGTGACTGTTCCGGCTGAACTGACCCGTTCGCTGGCCGATAAGCATCCGCAGGCTACGCGGGTAGAATGGGAGGCTGAAGGTGGTTATTATGTAGCCGATTTTTATGAAGACGGCTGGGAGAAGTCTGCCTGGTTTACTCCCGATGGAACCTGGCAGCTTACTGAGACCGAACTCCGATTCATGGATTTGCCGGATGCGGTGCAGACAGCTTTCAGAAACGGTGGATATGCTACCTGGGAAATTGAAGACGTAGATAGGGTGGAACGTCCGGATAGGGAAGTGGTGTATGTCATCGAGGTGGAACAGTTTGATCAGGAAGTGGATTTATTCTATACTGCTGATGGTATCTTGGTGAAGGATGATACCGGTACAGGTGGAGGTAACCAGGGTGGTTCCGACTATCTGCCGTCAGTTACCGTAGATGATTTCCAGGCGTTTCTGGATGAGCGTTATCCGGGTGCCCGTATCATTGAATTAGACCGTGAAATGAACGGTTATGAAGTGGATATCGTACACGAAGGCCGTGGTAAGGAAGTGATATTCGACCTGGACGGAAACTGGGTGTTGACTACCTGGGATTTGCGTATGAATGAAGTGCCTGAAGTGGTGAAGGCAGCTGCACAGACGCAATATCCTGATTATCGGTTGGATGATGCCGATTTTGTAGAGACTCCTTCAGCATCTTATTACCTGATAGAAATGGAACAGGGTGAAAGAGAAGTCAAGGTGAAGGTGTCTGCCGACGGAACGGTGCTATGATGCAGATTTACGTATAAGTTCCAGAAAATAGGGTACTTCCGAAGGTTGTGACAGACAAAAACAATCCAGCCCGTACAGACAGTTTATGTACTGTTTGTACGGGCTGTAATGATTTGACGGTTTCTTTTACTTGTCAATGTTTTTGGTAATGCTAAGGGCTATTTTAGATGAGCTCTTTTTGCTGGCTTTCATTAGTTTGTCGGCTTTTTCCAGATTCATGCAAGTAAAGTAGCTGTTTCCTTTGGTAATTTCCTGCTGGCTTTTGTCAAATAACGAGTAGCTTACGAAGTGGAATAATGTACGCAAAGGCTTTTCTTGCCATTTCAGGTAATGCTGGTTAAGTATCAACAGGTAATCGGCATGCGCATTGTCCAGCAGGTTATGATAATCCTTGCTTTCAATATGGCTTAGGTCGGCATACTGTTCTTCGTTGTTTCCGGTCAGTGTGATGTCGTTAATCATGTTTCCGATACCGTCCAGTCCTTTGGAATCAATAAAGACGATGTGTTTATCTTTATTGGTTTCGATGATGTTTTTGGTGATGATCTGGTTGTAGGTACTGTCTATACTTTCTTCCGGTATGCCGGTTTCTTCCGTAATCATGCTCTCCGGGAAATAATTGGAACTTACGTTGTCATGCAGACCTATTACCAACACTTTTACAGTAGAATGTTCATTCTCTGTCGTTTCGTTGCTACTTACGTTTTCTGCGTGGATAGATGTGCAGATGGACAATGCTGTTAGAAATCCTAAAAAAATCTTCTTCATAGTGTTCTCCTTACCTTTAATTGTTCATTGCAAAAGTATCCGTCCTGTATTACGCTGTTGTTTCTATCCGATGAAAAAGATGTGAATCCCTCAATCGGCTTATTTACTGGCTAGTTCCTTGGCTTCTACCGGGTGGTCGGTGGTAATGAAGTCCACTTTCAAATCGAGCATTTTCTGTAGGTCCGGCGTTTCATTTACTGTCCAGACATTGACTTTCAGACCCACTTTGTGAGCTTCCTCTACCCATTCCGGATGTTTGTCGAAAACTTTGTAGTAATAGTCGATTCCTGTCAGTCCTTTTTCCCGGATAACGGATGGGGCAATGTCACTCTTTAAATAGGCTATTTCTGATGTCGGAGACAGTTTGACCAGTTGTTCACAGATATTCATACTGAATGAAATGTATTCTACCTGTTTTTCCAGTCCCATTTCATTTACCATCTTTACAATGGCTGCTACAGCACGGTCCTCCAGTTCCTTGGTCAGATGAGGCTTGATTTCGAGGATTAACTGTGTTTCTGGAAGTTGCTTTCCGGCTTGCAGGTAATCCGAAAGGAGAGGGAGTGTCTCGCCATTGTTCAATTTCGTTTCTTTGATGCGGGCATAAGGTGTAAGATTGATGGTGTCCGAGCCGATGACGTCATCATGATTGACTACCAATGTACCGTCGGAAGTCATCAGAACATCGAATTCAGATCCGTATACAGGTATCTGGCTGGCTTTCTTCAAGGCTGTAATGGAGTTCTGTGCAGACCCGTCGCAGTTCCAGAAGCCGCGGTGGGCAATGATACGGGTTTGTGAATAACTGGATAAAACGTGGAAGGCCATCAGGCAAATAAATAATATCTTTTTCATAAGTTACATGATTTTGAAAATTCAACTCAATGTTTTTTTGAAGGTAATGAATAAATCCTGTTCATCCAAGTAATTTCGGATGAACAGGGAGATTTTGTCAGAATGCGTATCTTAATCCGATTTGTACCTGATACGGAGTGCCGTTCAGATTAGAAACACCGGTGTTTGCATTGACGTTGTAGACGTATTCTTTCTTGTCCTGATCGAAACCTTTGATGGTGTAGATTTTCTGGGTACCCAGGTTATGTCCGGCTCCCCAGTCCTTGTTCAGCATGTTCAGTACGTTGAATATATCGACAGACAGTTCCAGGTTATGTTTCTTGTAAAGTTTGAATTTCTTGGCCAGGCGTAAGTCGAGTGTACCGTAGAATCCGTTGACACCTCCGTTGCGTTCGGCTACCTTGCCGAAACTTTTCCGGATATAATCTTTGGTGCTTTCTTCTACATCCGGATTGCTCAGGATATTGTTGATACCGTCTTTCAGGTATTGTGGTGTATTAGGATCATTCGGGTCATAGATGAAGGCCAGGTCGTTTGAGTCAACAACAAAATCGCCGTTCACGTTTCCGCCTACTATCATGGAGTAGCGTGTACCTCCGATGCCGGAGAAGCGGGCACCTACGCTGATTCCCCAGAATGTGGGAGCAGTACCGTAAATCACTACTTTATGGCGGAACTGGTTGTTGGAATAAGTCATCCGGCTCAAGTCGCGCGGGTCATCGATTACCATTTGTGAAAGTGTGGCAGAATTGGCTACGTTTCCGTTGTAGGAAGTATTGTCTTTCGTATCGTTCCAGGTGTAGCTGAAAGAGATTTCGCCATCCTTGAAGTATCTCCAGGTTCCGTCGATGACGAAGGCGAACTGGTTGACTTTACCATCGCTGACCATTTCGAGTACACGTCCTATCTGGTCCGTCTTTCTGCCTTCTTTCCAGTCTGCTACACCTTTCTCATTGATGGTGTTGGCCGGGACATACACTCCTCGGTTTCCTTCTGCTTCGATGCGGAAATAAGGGTCATCTACCATATTGCGGTCTACATACATGTAGTTGTTGCGTCCCAGGGTCATGTATCCGGCTACACTCATTTTCAGACGGTCGCTGAAGAAGTGGGTATATGACAGGTTGGCTTTGTAGATGACCGGAACTTTGCAATCGGCTCCGTTCATGTTGATGGTGGAAAGTTTTTCTACATTCGGATTGTTGAAAAGTTCGGCTCCTGGTGCGGTAGAAGGATCCTTACGGTAAGAAGGGAAATCCGGTCTGATGAGGTTCAGCATTTCTGCATAGTTGGCAGCTTTCTGGTCCAGCGTGATATCCAGAGAAGCGGTACGGGTACCGTCGAATACCATGTTATTGATCATGGCGTAGTTGTTGATATCGGAAGCGAAGATACCGGCACCTGCACGGATAATGTCTTTATGTTTATCGTTTATGTCCCAGGTAAACTGCAGACGGGGTTGAATCTGGAACGTGGAGAGTCCGTTGTCGGTTCTCAATCCCAGTTCATCGTATACGGTCTGGTTGAAGGTCCCTTTATTGAAGTAAGTGGCGTTGTCAAGACGTAATCCGGCTATCATTTCGAATCCGGAGAACAATTTTGTCTGCATCTGTGCATAGACTCCCGCATTCAGAATGTTCTGCTTTACACGGTCGTCCTCGGTCAAGTACAGTTCCCGGACGTAGCGGTACGGCTCCAGGTTTTCGAAAGCGTCCATTCCGTTGAAGTAGAAGCGTCCGTTTGTCTCGCTACCGTAACGGGAGTTCATGTGTGTATACATGAAGTCTGCTCCGAACGTATAATTGATTTTGTTTGTGTTATAGTAGAAGTTATCGACTACCTGAAGGACATGGTTGTAGAAATTTTCCGGGCAGTAGCGTTGACCTCCCAATTGGATGCTGGTGGTAGCTGTCTTGCCGTCAATCTGTGATTCCACATTGCTTACAATTGCACGTGGAATGTTGGATGATGGAAGTTCCTTACCCGGCATTGACTCTTCCAGGGTATAAAGATGTTGTAATTTCAGTTCATTGGTACCTTTAGGACCGACTACCGAACGGAGAGTAGCCATGGCACTGTTGTTCAGTGAGTGTACATCGCCGTAGGTTTCATATAAATTGATGGCTGTATTGTCTCCTAATCCCATGTTGTTCATATCATTCACGAAGTTGTCGGTGAATGTAAGCAGATTGGTTGCATTGATTTGCCAGTCGAGGCGTGCGAATACGGCGTCAGTACTCTGCGTCTTGTCGAAAGCTCCGAACTGGGGATTGGAAGATACTCCATATTTGTCGCGTGCAATCTGCAGGAAGCGGTCGCGTACATCACTGGTCAGGCTGTATCGTTTCTCGTCGGCGGCACTCTGGATATCGGCGATGTATAACGGACGTGAATCAGCCTGATGGTCCCAAGCGATGAAGAAATGTGCACGGTCCTTAATCAAGGCTCCTCCCAGCGAAGCGCCGAACTGGTAAGTCGAGAAGTCATTGTTGCGTTTGTTTCCACGGATATCGTATGGGCTGGAAAGCCAGTTGGCCCGTGCAAATGTAAATGCACTACCGGTCAAGGTATTTGTACCCGATTTGGTAACCGTACTGACTGTTCCACCGCCGGCGCGTCCGTTGGTTACATCGTATTGGTTGGTGACTACCTTAAATTCCCGGATGGCTTCCATCGAAATGGCGTAAGGCACTCCGTTACGGCTGGTAGTACTTCCTCCGGAAGTTGGGTTCTTTGCCGTCATACCGTCTATGGTATAGTTGGTAGAAGAGGCAAGCTGTCCCGACAGGCTGGAGCCGGTACTTAATGGAGATAGGTCTACCAGAGAGGTGAAGTTTCGTCCGTTGACAGGAAGTTTCTCCAGGTCTCTTTCTGTTACGGAAGTGGCTGCTCCTGTTGTTGCGATACTGTTTTTAAGAGAGTTGGCAACTACTTCGACGGCTTCCATCACTACGCTCTCTTCTTTCAATTGAAAGTCGACACGGAGCAGGTCGCCTTGGTTGAGGGTATAACCGGTTTTCTTCTGGTCGCCATAACCTACATACGAGATACTGACCGTATAGGGAGAGCCCAAAGGGAGCTGCTTGATGGTATATTCACCTTTTTCATTGGTGATAGATCCGGTCTGGAAACCGGTTGATTCGTTCTTTACCTGGATGGCGGCACCGATAACCTCCATTCCCGTTTCATCTGTTACAATTCCTGATATTACGGCTCTGTTATCTTGTGCGGATAGTTGGATAGAACAAAATAATGCGCAGAGTAGTAATAAAATCTGTTTACCTTTTGTTGTCATGCTAATTATAGATTGATTATGAATTTTTCACAAAAGTAGATCGGCTGCATTACGGGGAGATAACTGCGGGGTAAAGAAACGATGTGAATTCTGTTAATAAAATATTACAGAACCGGGTTGCATCGAATGGCTGTTTGTATTTCTGTGAATAAACTCCTTATTCAGTATATGGATTCATCCATTAAACGCGTTTATTCTCAGCGGGTTGTTTTCCTGCTGACGAAGTGGCTATAGGGGGGAGCGGATTGCTTTACAAAAATGTTTGGAAATAAAACTGAACATTTCTTTTTAAGATTGAAGAGGAAGATATATCTTAAAAAAAATGAATACAATATGAGACGGGTATTTGTTTCGGATATGCTTATGTTTTTAATTTATAGCTGTTTAGCCAGGAATTTAATGTAGTTGTGCGGAAAATTGAACCTGCCAAAAGTTGTAAAACTGGTTGTTGTGCGAATAATTAATTTATAAATTTGTGACACAGTTCAATGAGATGTATAACCCTATAAACGATTGTAAATAACCGCATGAGATACGTTATCGCTACTTTGCTCTTCTGTTTGGCCGGTATTTTTAGCTTACCGCTCTCTGCTCAGACTTCCACTTCTGCAGATTCCACTTCAGTGACCGGACATGATATTGTAAAGGTAGCGATGAAATACATCGGTGTTCCCTATCGTAGCGGACGTATGAATCCGAAAGTCGGTTTCGACTGTTCCGGTTTTACTACTTACGTGTTTAAGAAAGAAAACATCCAGTTGACCCGTTCTTCCCGTTCCCAGTTTACAGAGGGAGTAGAGGTGAGCAGTTGTACCGATTTGCAGAAAGGCGATCTGGTCTTTTTCGGAGGCTCACGTTCTTCATCCACTTCAATCGGGCATGTTGGGATTGTAACCGATGTGAATCCGTCTACCGGTACTTTCTCTTTCATCCATGCCAGCCGCACAGGCATCCGCATCTCTTCTTCGGACGAACCTTATTATGCCAAACGTTACGTAGGTGCCCGCCGGATATTGCTTTCTTAACCGGCGCTTTCATTCTGTCATTTTGCTCATTCGGATAGGTTGAGAATCGTGTAGTTCGTGCTTCTTCCGGACTTTGCCGTGAAAATGTGTTTCTTACAGATCCTATAGCTGGCTGAATGTTATCAGTTCCGTCGTTTACAAGCGTTCTGTATCGTTCTCTGGATGATTTGTTGTCTTGATGATTCCAATAAGACGTAGATGCTTTCTTTGGGAACATTCAGGAATATCGTCCGATTCGTATCAGTTAGCGTTCTATACCCTTCCTTTTGATGCTTTTTTCAGCATAAACGTTCATTCTCATTCATCTTCCTAGGCGTTTTCTGCTTTTTGACTAGACAAAATTATTTTTTCCCTGCATGTTTTTGGTTTTTTTATTCGTCCGGAAGGTGGATAAAAAACTATAAATCGGTGTTATTCCTGTATAAATATGTATAAAATATAGGTAAATCCGTTCTGGATGCGAGGTTATTAAAAAAATGTATGTTCGTATTCTCATGAAATTTAATTTAAAAAGATAATGAAATCTCTATTTCTGTATCAGATTGATAATACAAAAGGGGTGATAGGATTTAATAATGTAATGGGGCTGAATGATAAATAAAGAATATGTTAGTTCTGCTTCACATATTTTTGAGGATATTGATATGCCGGTTAGAGGTTATTAGTTTGCTGGATTATCCGCTTTCTGTTGAGAATCTGTTTTTTATAGAATTCAATCATACTTTTTTAACTTCGACAGCTCAAGGTCAAAAATAACTTTGATGATTGATTCTTAATTAAGTTGTAACAACTTTTTCCTTATTTTTCTCTAATTTTGCACACGGATCTCAAATCTTTATAATTTTAATACAAAAATTATGGCAAAACAAATGCGATTATTTTTTGCTGCGTTGATGTCTTTAACGGCGGCAGCAATGAACGCTCAGGTTACTACTTCAGCAATGGCTGGACATGTATCCGACGAACAAGGAGAAGATGTTATCAGTGCCTTAGTCCGAGTTGTTCACCAACCTTCAGGTACAACTTATAGTGCGATTACCAACACCGATGGACGTTGGGCTATCCAGGGTATGCGTGTAGGTGGGCCGTATGAAGTGGAAATCACCTATATCGGATATGCCGACCGGACCATCGAGGATATCACACTTCAACTGGGTGAGACTTATAATATCAATGTGAGTCTTTCTGAAGATGTAACCGAACTGGGCGAGGTAGTGGTGACGGGTACCCGCTCCAAGTTTGCCGCCGAGAAGACCGGTGCTACAACCAATATCTCGAATGCGCAGATGATGTCCTTGCCTACAGTAAGCCGTAGCATTTCGGATATTGCACGTGTCTCTCCTTATGCCAATGGTATGGGTTTTGCCGGAGGTGACGGACGTTCTACGAACTTTACGCTCGACGGAGCCAACCTGAACAACAACTTTGGATTGTCGTCTACCCTGCCTGGTGGCGGTATGCCTATCTCTATGGATGCTCTCGACGAGGTACAGGTGGTAGTGACTCCTTTTGATGTCCGCCAGACTAACTTCATCGGAGGTGGTATCAACGCTGTAACCAAATCGGGTACCAACACTTTCAAGGGTACGGCTTATGTTTATCACAATAACGAGAATATGCACGGTAACCGCATTGACAATACAGACTTGGGTGAACGTGGAATTAACCGTAACACCACTTATGGTTTTACGTTCGGCGGACCGATTGTGAAGAACAAGCTTTTCTTTTTTGCGAATGCCGAATATGCTAAGGTGCCGTCGGTCATCAACCGCTGGCGTGCTTCGGAAGACGGTGTAGCCGATCCTGACAACTACATTTCACGTACTACGGTGGCCGATTTGCAGAAGGTGCGCGACTTCATGATGCAGCGCTATGGCTACGACACAGGCTCATTCACCGATTTCCCGGCAGATGAGAGTAACCTGAAGCTGTTGGGACGTATTGACTGGAACATTACGGACAACCATCACCTGGCCGTTCGTTATAACTATACCAAGAATACCGCCTGGAATCCTGTGAACGGAAACTCCGGCGACACCGGCTATCGTCTCCGTAACATGGACCGTCTGTCACAATACTCCATGTCTTTTGCCAACTCCATGTATTCTACGGATAACAAAGTGAGCACTGTTTCGGCTGACTTTAACAGCCGCTTCGGCAACAACATCTCCAACCAGCTGTTGTTCACTTATACGAATATTGATGACGTACGTGGTTCTAACTCATCACCTTTCCCTTTCATCGACATCATGGGAGGCTATGAAACCGCAGCAGACGGCACGGTTACACAGAGCCTTACTCCTTATATGAGTCTGGGTTATGAACTATTCTCTTATAATAACCGTGTACAGAACAAGATTACGACCATAACCGATAACTTTACTTATTATGCAGGTGCGCATAAGATTACGGCAGGTTTCAGTTTTGAACACCAATTGGCCAATAACTCTTACATGCGTGGAGGAACAGGTTATTACCGTTATCGTTCGTTGGATGATTTCTTGAATGGCGCTGCTCCTGAAACGGTAGGTTTAGCTTATGGTTATAACGGTGAGGCGAATCCTAATGCTGAGGTCGTATTCAATCAGTACGGCCTGTATGCACAGGATGAGTGGAATATTTCAGAGAATCTGAAACTGACAGGTGGTATTCGTTTCGATATGATCTCGTTTAATAGCGATGACCTGATGCGTAATAATGCCATCTATGAATTAAACTTCGGTGGTCGTCACATTGATACCGGTGCATGGCCTGATGGTAACGTACAAGTATCTCCACGTATCGGCTTCACTTGGGATGTTTTCGGTGACAAGAGCCTGAAGGTGCGTGGCGGTACGGGACTCTTTGCCGGACGTCTGCCGCTGGTATTCTTCACCAACATGCCGACCAATTCGGGTATGGTGCAGAATCTGGTACATGCCGATACCCGATATGAAGGAGATCCCGGTGTGGTGACATCGTCCGACCCGCGTCTGCAGAACTTTGTTGGTGGTCTGGTGACGGATGTCAACAAGATTCGTGATTTGCTCGGCGCACCCGAGTCTATCAGTCCTGACCAGGGTACAGTACCTAGCGAAATAGCCGGTGTGGACAAGAACTTCAAGATGCCTCAGGTATGGAAGTCCTCGCTGGCTGTTGACTATCAGTTTCCTGTTGTCTTCCCGATGACACTGACCGGTGAGTTTACTTACACCAAGAATATCAATGCTGTGATGTTGGATAACTACAATGTGAAGCCTATTGATTCCAGCTGGGAACGCTTGCAGGGTGCCGACAACCGTTATCTCTATCCGAGCGACTATCGTTATTACAATGATTTCAGCAACGCCTGTGTGCTGACCAATACTCATAAGGGTTACGGCTGGACCATGAACCTGACAGCAACCGCTGAACCGGTGAAGGACCTTCACCTGATGGCTGCCTATACGCATACGGTTATGAAGGAAATGTCGGGTATGCCGGGTAGTAATGCTTCTTCAGCTTGGTCGGGTCTGTATACAGTGAACGGTCCTAACAATGTAGAACTGCATAACTCTCAATATGTGATTCCTGACCGTGTGATTGCTTCCGTAAGCTACACTTATCATAAAGACCACTTCAGCTTATTCTATACCGGTTATAGAGGTGCAGGTTATAGCTTTGTTTATTCAAATGATATCAATGGTGATGGAAACAATACAGATTTGATGTACATCCCGAAGGATGACAGTGAAATACATTTCACTAATGAAAGCGACAGACAACTTTTCTGGGATTTTGTAAATCAAGACAGTTATTTGAAAAATCATAAGGGTGAATATGCCGAAGCGTACAGTGCCTATGCTCCATGGGTAAATCGTTTCGATTTCCGTTGGGCTCATGATTTTGATGTGAAATTGGGTAAAACGACTAATAAGTTGCAATTGAGTGTAGATATCATGAACGTAGGTAATCTCTTCAATTCCAAGTGGGGTGTAGAGAAGAACATGAGCAATTGTAATAATGGTGCTATCTTGAAAGTAGATAAGATAGAGAATGGAACTCCTTATTTCTCTATGTTCAAGAACAGTGATGGAACACCGCTTACCAGTTGGACTTTCAACCGCAATTATGACCAGTGCTGGCGTATGCAGATCGGTGTAAAATATTACTTTAACTGATTCGGATAGCGTATATTCAATTTCAACCCGAGAGAGCGGGAATGCCGATAAGACCATTGCTTTTCTGTGAAGCTGGTTCTAAATCTGTGGCATACCCGCTCTTTCTTTTATGATAATTTGAATGGTATGAGAAAGATTTTAATGTTATTGTTCCTTTTTGTTTCTGTCTGTTCGTTTGCGAAACAGCATGTTACAGTTATTGTGTCTCTTGACGGTTGCCGATGGGATTATCCGCTCATGTATGATACTCCATTCCTGGATTCATTGGGTAATCGGGGGGTTAGTGCGGTAATGCGTCCCTCATTCCCTTCGAAAACATTTCCTAACCATTATACTTTGGCTACAGGGCTTGTACCCGATCATCATGGGATTATAGCCAACCGTTTTTACGATGTTTCTTCGGGGCGGACGTACAGTATCAGCGATAAAGATACTGGTAAGGACGGATCGTTTTATGGAGGTGAACCTATTTGGTTGACGGCCAAGCGTCAGGGCATCAAAGTGGGAGTCGTTTACTGGCCCGGGTCCGATGTGGCAATCCAGGGACAGTATCCCGACTACTATAAGGATTATGCACAAAAGCCTTTATTGACTTATCCGCAACGTTTGAATGAGGTTGAGCGGTTGTTGACTCTCCCTGATAGCTTGCGCCCACAGCTTGTCATGGTTTATTTTGATGAGCCTGATTATAGCGGACATCTTTATGGACCGGCTTCGAAATCTACCCGCCGTGCTGTGGAGGAACTGGATTCGCTACTGAACGATTTGTATATCCGATTACGTGCTCTGCCAGAAGGCGAGGACATTAACTTTATCGTAACTTCAGATCATGGTATGGCTTCTACTTCACCTGAACGGATTATCCGTCTTTCGGATTACCTGAAGCCTGACTGGTGCGAGCGGATACTGGTTGATCTGCCTACACTGATTTTCCCCCGGGAAGGTTATGAGGATGATATCCTAAAGGCTTTGAAACAGGTCCCTCATTTGCGTGCGTGGCGTCGGGAGGAAGTACCTGCGTATTTGCACTATGGTTCCAATCCTAATGTGGCGCCTATCGTGGCTTTGCCAGACAATGGTTGGCTGGTGACTGAAAGTACAGATGTGAACTTGGGAAATCATGGCTTCGATCCGACAAACTCTGATCTTTATGTGCCTTTCCGTGCCGAAGGTCCTGACTTCAAACACGGGTATGTGCGTCAGACATTTTTCGACAATACCTGTATTTACCCGCTTCTGGCTTATTTACTGGGTATTGAACCTGCGCCCTGTGACGGAGATATCAGCCAGATTTTCGATTTGTTGGAGCGTTGAATATTTCTTATATTGGAAGGCTTCCTTAGCGGATGGTTATTGAGTTGTTGTTTTATAATCAACAGATCAGTATCTATTTCCCAAGGCTAGAAAAAACTATTCTGATGTAAAAGCCGTATCATACCCCATGGCGCATGAGGCATGATACGGCTCTTCGTTTATAGAAATAATCGGTTCTTATTCTCCGCGGGCGAAGTCTGTCGGATAAGTGACAAGGTTGATTACCTTGCCTCCTTTCAGACGTATCCAGGTCTTGAAGCTTCTTTCTCCTTCTTGGAGCTCGATGACACGTGCGCCGTTGCCTCCCGGAATGTCGTGGTAGACGGTTTTGCCTCCTGTAAAGCGTCCGTAGCCTAGCAGAATATTGTTCCAGTCGACCACATAATCGTTCACATGGTCATGACCGACGAAGGTGGCCATGACATCACCGGCATTCAGCATGGCGGCATACAGACCGGTATTGATGGCCGGTGCACAGGCTTTTTCCTTGCGGGTTCCTATCAGCAAGGCATTTTCGTTCTGGGCAGCCTGGTTGTATTCCGGGAACGGGATATGGAAGAAAGCCATGGCCGGTAGGGGTTTTCCACCGTTACGGGCAGTGAATGCGGCGCTTTCCTTGCGGTACCATTCTACCTGGTCTGCCTTTATCCAGTCGTATCCTTTAATCTGTTTCAATGGGGAATAGGTGTTGCTGTCAAAAATATAGAGTACAGCAGCTTCGGCGTTTCCCGTAGAGGCTTGGACAGGCAGAATGAAATTGCTGACTCCGGAAATGCCTTCGGTCCGGGTATTCAGGCAGCCGACTTTCTTTTCTACGTATTCCGATAATTCTGTACGGTTCATATCCTGTTCGTCATCGTGATTCCCCCAGGTGACGGCAAACGGAATGTGGCGGGAGATGGTAGGTTCCAGTGCTTTGTCCAACCCTTCGGCCGCAGGTTTGGCGAAAATCAGGTCGCCGGTATAAATGACTAGATCAGGCTTTTCTGCATCCAGTATTTCGTTCATACGTTCGGCAGCTTCTTCCGAGGCCGGATTTCCGGGTACCCAATGGACATCGGTAAACTGAACTATCTTGAATTTCTTGTCGGGATTGAATTTCAAGGTTTGTGCCTGTATGCCAAGCATTCCCATGCAGAGAGTAAAAATACTGATGATAAGTTTCTTCATAAGTTACGCTTTTTAATCTTATAAAAGTATCGGTTTTATGTTTCGTAAATGTAACAAAAAGATGAAACATACCCTTCTGATTTCCATTTTACTTGTGTTTCCTGATGGTGTTTTTGTTGAGGTTTATCCCGCCCAGTTCTCCCGGTCCAGGTTGCGGTAGCTGATGGCTTCTGCCAGATGGCCGGTTTGTATCTGGGGGCTTCCATCCAGATCGGCAATGGTTCGGGCTACTTTCAGGATACGGTCGTATGCACGGGCGGATAAGTTGAGACGGTTCATGGCGTTCCGTAGCAGTTCAAGTCCATGTGTATCGGGTTGGGCATATTGATGCAGCAGTTTGGAAGTCATCTGTGCATTGCAGTGTACGTCCGGAATGTGGGCAAAGCGTTCAGTCTGTATCTGGCGGGCATGGATGACCCGCTCACGGATGGAGGCACTGGATTCTCCCCGTTCCTGTCCGGACATTTTTTCGA
>ENA-OOZM01000089-OOZM01000089.1-human-gut-metagenome-genome-assembly--contig:-NODE-89-length-14476-cov-2.332709_pt1 | contig 14476 bp, 10 predicted proteins | sample MGYA00241044_ERZ501404 | MGnify/ENA primary metagenome ERZ501404 (study PRJEB25962, sample SAMEA2042982) | human gut metagenome | biome: human gut; feature: human-associated habitat; material: faeces...
TTACCATATTACATTGATTTATAATGAATACAGTAACAATATAAGAGAATATATCGAACATGATAAGAAGTTGCCTGAAGGATGGGCTATGTGCAGGCTTGAATAAGTTGTAGATTATGAACAACCTACTGCTTATATTATAAATTCAACGGCTTATGATGATTCCTACTCAATACCAGTTTTAACCGCAGGTAAGTCTTTTATAATTGGTTATACCAATGAAGCGACAGGGATATGCTCAAATCTTCCTTGTATAATCTTTGATGATTTTACAACAGATTCAAAACTAGTTGTTTTTCCTTTCAAGGTAAAATCATCAGTAATGAAGATTCTAAAAATACACAGTGATATTGAGATTGATTATGTGGCAATGTTTATGAGTGTAACCAGATTGATAGGTGACACTCATAAACGATATTGGATTTCTGAATACTCAAAATAAGAGATACCTATACCACCGAAGGCAGAACAAAAACGGATTGTTTATACAGCCCGTAATATTTCATTCATCGTATCAAGCACCATATCTATTTTAGCCACAATTCGTTCTTGCTCTTTGTATGGCGGTATGGGTATTAAAACATTACCAATAGATGTTTTTGTTAAACTGGGCATAGCCGTACTTTTATCTAATTTGCTAAAATCAAATGATAAGCAGAAATAATACAGATATTTATCAAGTATAGCATCATTAGCCTTCAAGCCAAAAGCTGTATCAACGTTCCAAAAATGTTCCTCTACGAATATAGGATTATTAATTGTACCTTTTCTTCCAATTATTGTAGAACCTGCGATGCAAAGATACTGATTAGCTCTGCCTATAACACCGCCACTACCATAAATTGGATATATGCCGTTAAGTGTTTCAACATTTTTTTGAGACTTCCCATTCGTTATACTTGTAATCTGTTTCATTTTACAAATAGCCCATCCTTCAGGCAACTGTGTATAATGCCCGTTATCACAAGGTGTGAAGTCGGGATTTATGCGCTTCAACAGTTCAATGGCTGGCTCGTCATTCGGGTCTTGCGGCACGAGTTTGCCGTGAATAGCAAGATCAAGGATTTTGGATTTGGTATAGGCTATAAGATTTTGAATGTCAGTAATATTTTGTTTGAGCGAATCAATCAAAATATCATACTTAGACACCTCTTCAATTATCCTTCTAACTTCATTTAAAGGCGGTATTGGTATTCGCATATTTTGAGATTGTGTCAGTGATATATTAACCTGTCCGGCAGAACCTCGTGTGGCAATAGAATTTATTTCTGACATTTCCTCTAAGTAGACTTTTAGATATGATACCAACACCTCTTTAAATTTGTAAGGGCGTATTAGTACAGCGGCCTGATTAAAATTTGCTTGTGGCAATGTTGTAGGAATAATTGCAAGTTTACCAAGAGGTGGTCCAACAATATTCATAATAAGGTCTCCTACTTCTGTGCGCGAACGCTGGAGCTTTCCATTATGCACTTCTTCTGTAATATATTGTGGATGATAGGCAAAATCTATTTTTTGATTCCTGAGATTGTACATCTTAATGTAAGGAACACCATTCTCTACAAAGCATGTTTTATCTGGTGTACTTCCAGATGCAACATAAGCTATATCTTCCAATCTACACCACACCCACGAACTCGGCACTTCAAACGGCACGTTCTCATAATGGGGCGTATCGGAAGACTTTGCAGACTTCTTACTCCGTTTAATTTTGCCTTCTTTTATCAGTCGTTCTTTTTCAGCCTTGATTCGTTCGAGCAGAACTGATGCTGGTTCATCGTTAGGGTCTTGGGGTACAAGTTTTCCATGTATCGCAAGGTCGAGTATCTTTTGACGTAACGCTTTTGTATCCATCATTATATTTCTGTTTGTAATTGTGCAGTTTTGGCTGCACAATTACTATTCATGTTCTTCCAGTTTCTTTAATTCCTCATTTTCTTCAAACTCTTCAATCCATTCCTTCACCTTAGCTTGCAATAAAGCCTTGTTGGGGAGATAGAGTTGATAAGCAGAAGCATAGATGTTAGCATCCTTAGGCAAGGTAAGTTCCACTAGTGCATCGTTCTTCTCCTTACACAGTAGAATACCAATTGTCGGCTTTTCAAAGTCTTGTTTGACATAGCGGTCGTAATAGTTGACATACATCTGCATCTGCCCAAGGTCTTGGTGAGTTAGTTTGTCTATCTTCAAATCTATAAGCACATAGCATTGTAGCAAACGATTGTAAAACACCAAGTCAACAAAGAAATGCTGCTCATCAAATGTGAACCTTTTCTGCCTTGCTTCAAATAGAAATCCTTTGCCAAGTTCTAATAGGAATTGCTGCATCTTGTTGATAATGGCATTCTCTAATTTAGACTCTGAATAAACTGCATCGGGTTTTAGACCAAGAAACTCTAATGTGATGGGATTCTTGATAATGTCTGATGGTTTCCCAATAGATTGTCCTTCCTTAGCCAACCGCATTACTTCATCTTTGTTACGGCTCAAAGCCAATCTCTCATAAAGACAGCTTCCTACTTGACGGCTGAGTTGTCTTTTAGACCATTGTTGTTGAGTACATTCTATTTCATAGAAACTGCGGGCATCCGGATTTTCCACCCTCATCAGTATAAGATAATGAGACCATGAGAGAGCGAATGTCGGCTCAGAGATACATTCCTCTGACTTCGGATAATCGGCTAACCACTGGTTAGCCTTTTGACTCGGCTTTGGACAACCACTGGTTAGCCCTTTAGAAAAAACAATATAAAACTGCCGTATATTCTTAAGAGTTGAATATGACCATCCATCTCCCAACCTATCAGTCAGACGTTTGGAGAGTTCTTTCAGCACCGCCTTTCCATATTCGGCTCTTGTTTCCCCCTTTTGCTCATATTCTACTATATATTGTCCGATATGGAACTTAGTATAAACCTCAGCTATATTGACGGCTGTTGCCACACGTTCCCTTGCCTGCGTGACAAGGTTAACAACCTTCAAGAACAGGTCGTTTATATCTTTATCATTTGTGAAAATCTCTTTTCCCATAACTCAATTTTCTTCAATATTCGCAAGTAGCTTTTCAAGTTCAACCACAGCAGCACTTATCGTTTGGCTTTTATCCTTTATATCAGCCATCAGCTCTGCCAATGAACGGTTGTCCACCTCACCACCTTGCTTTATCCAAGTAATGTCAAGACTTGTTTTGTCTCTGGTAAGAATTTCATCTACAGGGTATTTACGCCAACGACCTTGCGGATTATTTTCTGCATCGTATGTCTCTACTCGATTATTATAGCAAGAAACAAAATCATCCAAATGATGCCGTTCCAGTTTATTGGTGGCAAGCGTATGCTTTATATCTGTACGGTAGTCGTAAAACCATATTTCCTTGGTCGGTTGTCCTTTGCTGAAAAACAACACGTTGGCTTTTACGCCTTGGGCATAGAAAATACCTGTAGGTAAACGCAAGATAGTATGCAAATTAAAATCCTGCAATAAGCGTTTACGAATAGTCTCACCTGCTCCAGCCTCAAAGAGAACATTATCAGGAAGTACAACTGCTGCACGTCCTCCCGTTTTGAGCATAAGCATCATGTGCTGGAGGAAATTTAACTGGTTATTCTTGGTCTCTACATAAAAATCCGGGCGGTTAATATCCACCGATCCAGCCGGACGAGTTCCAAAAGGAGGATTGGCAAGAATCACATCTACAAGAGTTGACGGTTCTTTTTCCAAAGAATCCTCACAAACAATCGGACTACGGTCTGTACCAATACCATGCAAATAAAGATTCATGGAAGCAAGCGTCACCACTAAAGGCGTATTATCCACACCATGCAAAGCTTTGTCACGCAAGAAATCACGTTTTTCTTTACTTGCTGACTGACCTTTCATATAATCGTAAGCTGTAAGCAAGAATCCACCCGTTCCACAAGCCGGGTCACAAACCGTTTCCCCCATTTGCGGATTGATACAATCTACCATTGCCTGAATAAGTGGACGAGGAGTAAAATACTGTCCTGCCCCGCTTTTCTTGTCTTGTCCGTTCTTTTCAAGAATGCTTTCGTAGATAGCTCCTTTCACATCACCGTCCATAATGAGCCATTGCTCCTCATCAATCATGGTGATGACCTTTTTCAGATAAACAGGCTTGTCTATCTTGTTTTGCGCCTTCGTATAAATCGTACCTATCAGATTATCCTGCTCACTAAGCAATTTAAGGGTCTCTTCATATTGTTTTACCAAATCCAAGCCATCAAGTACTATCAAATCTGCCCACTGATAACCAGTTGGAATAGCCGACTCTTCTCCAAACATTTCTACATTTTCGGCATCCATCTTCAAGAATAAAAGATAGGTCAGTTGGGTAATATAATCAGTAAATCCAATTCCTTGTCCGGCAAGAGTGGTTGCCAGATTCCATACTTTTTTGGTGAGCGATTGCTCTGTTGTATTATTTGTTGCCATTTCTTTATGCTGCTTTTCTTAAAACTACAAATGTGTAAAGTGAATGAAGTGCCTCGTCTGCCTTCTGCATATTGCCAAACGCTCTAATCATTTGGGCTGCATGGGTAGCATCATCTTCACGAATATCTCTGATAGTACAAGCTCCGTTAGAAGCGATGTAATCCACAATACGACTGATAACCTCTCGCTGTTTGTCAGTTATTTCACGCTGGTTTTGCCCTAACCAAAGATTGAAAAACTGTTTAGAGGTAGTAACTACGCTATCCAATCGTTCGATTTGGTGGAAAGCAAAGCGCACAAGTTGTATGATATTGGTCAATGCATCGCTTTCTTCTTTGGTAATGGAACGCCTTACCACTTTAGGGTTAACTATGGCATAAGAGTTCCAGAGTTGTTTGGATGTAAAATGATTGTTTGCCATTTTAAGTCTGTTCTCCAAATCCTTTAGCATCGAATAGGTTATAGGCTCTCCCTCATTGTTGTAAATGATGCGCAGTGCCTCTATTTCGTCATAGTACTTTTTACAAAAATCTTCAAAAGCCTCTGTCGTATTTTTTGCTTCCTCAATGGAAAACCCTTTGGAGATAAGCGTATCTTCACCCGGCATCAATGTATTGACGAATCCGGCTGCAAGTATAAGAAGGTATTTCCGAGCATCTGCATGATTGGCAAGCGGAGCGACTAGCCCCTTACGTTCATTGTTAGGCTCATCAGTGCTTACAAACGGTGGAAGAATGCCTTTCTCCAGTGCATCGTATATTCTGGCAGAAAGTTCCTTCATGTCATCATGAGACAAACGGACAAACTCTTTCCGTTGCGGATCATCCGCCTTGTTGTATATTCGGGCAAGCGTTGCAGCAAGCCGTTTGAGATACTCGTCAGGAATATAGCCATGACTAATACGTTCTAATAGCTCCTTTAGAGTAATCGTCTTTGTTGTAGGAGCATCATCTATAGGTGCCACTGTTTGCGCATGTTCCGTCACGCCTACCGCATCAACCAAATAAAAACAATCCTTGCTGAATGCGTTCGGGGTAACATTGCGAAGTTGCTCATCACCAATAGTACGTACTCCACGCCCTTTCATCTGAATATACAAAGGCAATGACTCCACATCACGCATGAACATCACTACTTCCAGCGGCTTTACATCTGTTCCGGTGGCAACCAACGTACAGGTGACAGCAATACGGAAATCCTTGTCGTTACGGAATTGGCGTATCAGTTCGTTACTGTCGCCTGCCGAATAGGTAATTTTCTGAACAAAGCGGTCATCAGTCCGTCCAAACACCTCTTTAGCTATTTGTACGATATTTGTAGCATGAGCTTCATTGAGAGCAAAAATCAATGTTTTGGGCAAAAAGTCCATATTTGGTTCACGTTGCGGGTCATTAAACAATTCCGTATAAACCACATCCCGATAGGTCGAAAGGACTAACTTTATCTGTGCCGGATTGATAATACTCCGATTAAGTTCTTTATTTGTATAGATTTTGGTTTCCTTACTACTTACAATCTTAACCTCACCTGTATATCTTGTTTCTTCTTTAAATTTCTCACCCTCTAATATAGCCCCACCCGTTTCTGTGACTTGCGTTTTTATTCTATATACCCGACAATCCACATTCACGCCATCAACAATACTCTTTTCCAATGTGTAGTTAACAATGCAGTTATTATTGAAGAATGCCATTGTTTCAGGGATAGGAGTTGCGGTCAGACCAACCAATCTTGCCGTATCGAAATACTCCAGCACCTTGCGCCAGTTCCCATAAATGGAGCGATGGCACTCGTCTATGATAATCATATCAAAGTAGTCGTGCGGTAAGTTGGGATTAGGAGGCAAGGTTACTTCCTCTATAGGTTCATTCTCGTCATCATCATTATCCTCAATAGTTTCTCCTTTCAAGAATGAGAATAGACGTTGTATTGTAGAAATAACGACATTGCTATCAGAAGGAATAGAAGACGAGCGAAGGCGATTGACCGTAAAGATAGTATTGAAAGCCTCCCCGTTCTCTGTCAGACGGAAAGTTCCAAATTCTCCTTCTGCTTGTTTTCCAAGATTATTTCGGTCTACAAGAAACAACACTCTACGCATTGGTGTATAAGAAAGCATCCGGTAGGCAGCAAGACAAGCAGTATATGTTTTACCCACACCGGTGGCAAGAACCATCAACGCCCGATTTTGCCCGGCACGGAAACTCTTTTCAAGTTCTGTCACTGCCTCATATTGGCAATCACGCAGCCCTTTCTTTTTCAATGTAGGGAGTCCGGCAAATGCATCTTCAATTCCCAGCCTCTTTACCAATTCATGTGGTGTAGGGATATTCATGATCTGCCTGAAACAAGAATCTTGTTCACGAAAATCACAGCAATATAGTTCCTTACCATTCGAAGTGAAGATAAAAGGCAATGGCTTTTGATATGCCTGATAGATATTCGGAACACTTCTTGCATATAAGGCTGCTTGCTCGCATACCTCTGAAGCAAAAGCATCCGTTTCTTCACGCTTAGCTTCAAGTACCCCTACTGCTTTTCCATTAATGAAAAGGAAATAATCTGCCTCAAGATTTCCTTTCAATAAACCTTCTCTTATGGCTACAGCCGTACAAGTAGGTTCATAATCCTCCCTGTTGACTACTTTCCAACCAGCATCGGCAAACCACTGGTCTATCTTTATTCTTGCTTTTTCTTCAGGAGTCATGTTCTTGATATTGTAAATTATCGGAAGCTTATGTCAAAAAACAAATTGATATTCAAAGCTATAACTTTACTCTTTCAATAATTGATTCGCTCTAAGGAAATTCACAAACGAATCAATAATTTTAGAATTACGATTAATAATATCAGTTTCAGTAAAATCACTATATGAATTACTTATCTCTGCCAATTCTACAATTTGAGAGCCATTCTTTTCCTGACCATTAGCAGTGGTAAAACCTTTATAATATTTTACTTTATCTACAAAGCGATAGTCGGAAGCTCTGATATTCAATCTTTTCTCAAGAAGAACTTTATTCCCAAGTATTTCTACATTCTGAGAATTTGATAAGCTTTTTTCTTTATCCCGTCTGTTTCGTGCATATATATGTTCTATATCGAATCTAGTTTCCAATGACAATAATGATTGATTATCATGTTGAAAAGCCCACCAAGTAATCATTGATTTTGTAATCGCACGACTATTATTGAATACATAATTTGTTATTTGCGCACGATAACGTTCTTCTGAAAATTTGAAATCTGAGAATGTTACTTCTTCGCCTTTGATTATTTTAACCATTTCCGCATACACAGGGGTACGCAAAGAATTAACACCTGGATTAGTTATAGCATACGCCCATATGAAAGCTGTTATACAGTCCAAGAAACGACAAAAAGCATTTTCTTCTATTTCATCATTTTCATCACGATGGTACATAAAATACACAGAAGTGATATACGTCCACATTCCATTAGGAGCATAACTAAGTACGAACAAACGCTTTAGAACTTTATCTGAGAAACGTTCTGTTTCTTGATTGTTAACATCTTGCCAAAATTTGGCAAGGCTTACAAGATTACTCAATGTCTTTGGCTGATGCAAAAGAGGATAACTGCCATCTCCTTCATAAAACTTGCGCAAAGCTTCTGTTGTTGATGATTTTATCTCTGCAAGTGCTCGTTCATAATACATATATCTTGTAAACAATTCATCTAATGGTGTACCATAAATTGGATGAAACACTTCGCTAGTAATCTTATCTAGATTTTTCCACGTTTCTATAAATTCATCTTTTTTGCCAAATGATGAATAATATTTATAAAGTTGCGCCTTAAAAATATCTGCATCAGAGAGAGGTTTCCCTCTATCATTCAAGGTTGAGAAAATTCTTAACGCCGTATTTTGTGATTCTGCCTCTATTGGTAAAAGGACACAGTTATTCAACACACGAGCCGGGAAATATGCAAAATAAGATGGATAATTACTTAGAAAAGCATCTATCTTTTCAACGAAAAAATTGAAATTCTTTGCGTAACGACTTTTTTTGCCAATTCCTTGTCCATCTTTCAATATTGCAATAAACTCTTCTTTATCTTCATCTGTAGCAACTTGTGAATTGATTTTCAGAGCAGATGTTTCAAACTCCCCAAATTCATTAGCTCTCCAAATACATTTTTCAATATCCTCCTTCATCCGTTTTGAGCGAGAGTCTTTCATACTACCTAGTTTATTATAAAAAGCCCTTAACAAAAGCATAAGTGTCGTTAAACGTTGCTGCCCATCAATTACCTCCATTTGGTTTCTATTCTTAAATGTTACTATGGGACCAAGAAAATACTCTTCATCGTCAACAAATTGGTCACAGTCATCATTTGGGAAAGAGAACGAAAACAAATCGTCCCATAAAGTTTTACACTCCATCTCACCCCACGCATATGGGCGTTGGTAATCAGGTATAAGGAAGTTGTATTTCGATTCTTGAAAAAGGCTTTTCACCTTTTTCTGTTCAATATTTAAGTTTGCCATCTTATTGCTTATTTTTATATTCTAATCAATTAAACTCAATAATAACATCAGAAAGGCTTGTATATTATTACCTATCTTTTTTATCAATTATTAAGTCCTTCAAATCTACCTGCAATATCTCTGCAATCTGTTGTAGAATATCCAAATTAGGCTGAATCCGATTACAAGCATAGGCATTTACCATGCTGAAACTCTTATCAAGCTGTTTCGCCAACCACGTCTGAGAGATACCTTTTTCCAAAAGAACCGCCTTTATTCTATTTAGCTTCACTGTTTGGTACGATTTTATAATGCAAATGTAGTGAATTATATTCAATATCTGGATTATTATTGTACTTTTGTAGCTATATGAATCCCCAACTTATGGCGTGAAAATCAAAAAGATGATAAGAATATGCACAACATAGTTCGTAAACATATAGAAGGAGAAATTTCAATGGACGAAGTTAGGCGATTGATTGACGAACTATAAAAAGAAGCAACATTAACTATCGAATTGTACAATTAAAAAAACAATGGAATTAGTCTATTAAAAAAAGATGAATCACAACGGCATATTCTCACTATCTTTTCCCGAAGCCAAGACAATTATTGTTTCTGGTGATATTCATGGAAACTTTAATCAGTTGGTGTTCAAACTCTGTATCCAATATCAGCTTACAGACACTTTGCTAATTGTAGCCGGGGATTGTGGCTTCGGCTTCGAAAAGAAAGAGTACTATGAGCAGATAGTTAGACGAAACGCCAAGCGAATGAACCAAGCCAACAATTGGATTGTGTTTGTGCGAGGCAATCATGATAATCCTGCTTATTTCGATGGCGCAATGCTCAACTTCAAACGCTTCGTTGCTGTTCCCGATTATTCCATTCTACAAGTTTGTAATCATACCATCCTTTGTGTAGGTGGAGCTATCTCTATTGACCGTATCTATCGCATAAATGAATGGAATAGAAACAAATACCGTGTTCATTCAAATGAGTCGCAAGAAAATGATATTTCTCGCAATTTATATTGGCAGAACGAAGTTCCTGTTTATGATCCAAATAAGATGAATGCCATCCCTGCTAGCTTCCTGATTGATACAGTTGTCACACACATACCGCACCTTCACATTGTGAACTATTCTCCAAAAACAACCTTAGCCAATGGACTATAAACGATCCTTCATTGATTGAGGATATACAATTTGGACGGGAAACGATGGATATGCTTCTGCACCATCTCAAAACCGACAACCATCCGATAAGCCATTGGTACTATGGTCATTTTCATCAAAGTTAGCATTCTGCTATTGATGGAATACTATATCAGATGCTTGACATTATGGAGTTCAGTCATATCTATTGATTTATACCATTTCAGGTATAATAGTTCTTGCCTGAATATAATTGTTCCTGTTAGAGCATACAAACATTTTCCATAGTGGACAAACGGAGGAAGTTACATTTTTCCAAACGAATAAATCTGATTTATTACACTTTTTCCAACGGCCAGCTCTACTCCTATACCTTTTCTTTCAGAGATGAGAAAAATAAACATCAACGACCTTTACTCATCCAAGGATACTTGGCAAGATACCATCAAATCAAAAGCTCAGAAGGACGGTATAGGGATTACACTTTATTCACAGAGTTCAATGAAGAGCAGTCCATGTTACAGAACATTTTCCACATTTCTGCTTTACTCCTAGCAACATCCCATTATGAAATTCCATGAAACTTTCATTCAACCTCCTCACATTCTTCTCACTCGTTCCGCTTCGCATCATCACCTGCACCCATACTCTCAAGATACTGCAATTCCCGTTCCGCAAACTCACGATTCTCCTCCTCTCCCAGCATTTGATAGAGCAGTTCCCTAGCTTGCGAATAATATTTCAAGTTTACTAATACTTGTGCTGCCCTGCGCCGAAGAAAATGATAAAGTGGAAACAAGGTATTCTTTTCATCACCATACATCTTTATCTGACTGCCAACCAAACTCACCATAGAATAAATATACTCAAGAGCTCCTGTATCCTTCATTTCGACGAGACAGTTGGTAAAATCACGAATCGCATGAATGGATGAATTTCTTTTAGCATTAGTCAAATAATAATAAGCCTTTTCAAAATGCCCTAATGTGAGATAAACAAAACCGATATGATAACAAATCACATAATATTCTTCCTTGCCACGCTCCGGCAATTCTGTCCAGTGGACTTGATAATACCGAAAAATAGAAAGATAACACCCCAACGCCTGAAGATAACATTGCTGCCTGAAAAATTTCTTCCCCCAATAAATAGTAGTCTGCAAGGTAGGCTCGGTATAAGCCAGCAACGCCTGTTGTTCCTCCGTCAGTTCGTCAAACTGTTTGTTTGCCGCTTTTTCTTTAGCATCGTCCAACATATATTTCAACTCCCAATAATCATCATGATCCGTTGTCAATCTTACCTCAATCATACTACTGAATACTCTGCCTTTTTGGGTTTCATCGAAAAAAGCATCTACCCTGTCCGTCCGCATAGCCGACAACTTATAATAAAGAGATCGTTCATTACTGCCTTCAGCTTTCTCCAACGCAATCACCAACTGCCCTTCGGCAAGTGTAATACAGATCAGAGCATCTTTTCCCGCCTGTCCTTTTTCATCCATCACAGCATCTTTCAACCGAAAAGAAAGAATAGACAATAATTCGGTACGCCTCTCTATCCGCCCATTGCAAACCAGTGTCATTCCCTTTATATCTTCCTGTTTCACTGTACCAAAAAGAGAAAGAATATCCTCTATCTGATCCATATCTTGCCGGGAAACATCGACAGGTTCCAACAGCTTACCATGTCCAATCTCCAATTTTCGTCTCAACAAAGCCAAGCGATTTTCGAATTCTTTTTTCACCAACATGTCTTGTATTGAAGCAGATTGTTCTGCCAACTCTTTAAAACTACGGGCTATCATAAAAGATGACTCAAGCAATACCCGCAAATGTTGTTTTAACTGAGTTTCACTGCCCGACAAGAACAGACAGGCAGACAGACAAGCCGTAAAAGGTGTCTCACTTTCTCCATCCTCATGACTTTTACGCAAATAGCAAGTCCAAGCTGTGTATCGGCAGTTAATGTTGTTAATGTCAAAAACTATTTTTTTAGACTGTTCATAGCTACATGCGTAAAAATCTTTATAATATAACTGAATATTCTGACCTGTTTTTTCTCTTAACAAATGAAAATAACCTCCTTGAAAACCGATGATAATGGCATCAGCATCAATTCTCTTCACTAGTTCACAGTGCATGGACTGCACGAACCTGATAAGTTCATCGGTGGTCATCGCCGAATAAATCTTTTCTTGCTGCTTTTTCGGCTTTGCAACAAAATAATAAACTGTTACGAAAACCACCATCATAGATACGAAGACGACAGAAATAATCATATCTTGTTACAGTTAATCTTTGTATGTCTGTAAAAATACAAAATTAATCGGGAAATGTTAGAAGTGATAGGATATTTTAATGAATTCCCCTAAGAAGTTACTTAAAAATCCGGTTCAATCAATTCCTTCCGATGCATCCGGTGCCACCTCCACAAAATCATAAGACATAGAGGAAATTCCATTGGAGATATTCTGAAATACCTAAAAATAGGGATTGTCCATATCCATATTTTCATCGAACTTTGCAACCCCAAAAAACGAACAAATGAAGATACTTTATATAATACTGTTCATACAAATAGGATGGATATTTCCCCTCTCCGCACAAAAACAAGATTCCATTTATATCGGAACGCGTCATACATTGTTTTCTGAAATACTGAATGAAGAAAGAAAATATTGGATTTATGTACCTGAGACCAAAGCTGGTGAAAAAGGAAAGGCTTATCCGGTTCTTTATCTATTGGATGGAGATTCCTTCTTTCATTCCGTGGTTGGTTTTACGCGTTTCTTCTCTTCTTCTAAAACCTCAAACTTACCTCCTTGCATCGTTGTGGCTGTTTTAAACACAGACCGGACCAGAGATTTCACTCCTACTTGCTCAGCCGCCCGCCGGGATGGTACCATTTGTCCCTATGATAAGCCGGCAGGTGGTGGAGCTGAACAGTTCCATCGCTTTCTGATAGAGGAACTACGTCTGGAAGTGGAAAATAAAGTTCCTGCCAACGGTACAAACTTTCTTGTCGGACATTCATACGCAGGTTTATTTACCCTACAGACACTGTCAAATCATCCCGAGTCTTTTGACTCGTATATAGCAATAGACCCAAGTTTATGGTGGGACCGAGGAGTCTTTCTGCAACAAGCAGCAAAGAATGTTTATCAAAAAGACTTCTCCAGCAAACATTTGTATGTTGCTTTCGCCACCCGCCAACGTCCTGCAATCAAACTTATCCAGTTTTCATTGGCCGACAGCTTAAAAAATAAGATCATCCCTGAAATGAAAAACAAGCATTTGCATGTCGTTTATAAAAAATTTCCCGACGAGGTGCATGGCACCATTGCTCTTCCTGCCATTTTCGATGGATTAAAATCTCTATTTCATAACACTATTTCAACCAAAGAGGCAACATGATAATTTCTTGCAGTATTCGGTTTCTCATCTGTTACAAATACGCTCCGGTTTACTATTGGTAAAAATAACATAACTGATGCCTATATTGTAGCCACTCGCTCAATTCCGGGGTATTGCACGGCTATAATTCTCACATCCCCTTCTGTTTAACATCAATTTAAGATTTCAAATTCTATACTTATCATTTTCTAGAATAACAGATTGAGACATTGTATCAACCTTGGCTACAGATTTATGCTATTCTTTCCGGAAATCATGTAATTAGGGTTATAACATCTGTAATTTATCTACACTGTATTTTCAGTCATGTACTTATCTTTGCATCAAGATTCTGGAATTCAAAACTTAATAAAATCAAGTGATAATGAAACGTATACCAGTCATCATGATTGCAAGTTTATTTGTTATAGGAATACCTGCCATAACACAGTCCGATCCGGTTCCCAAGAAAAATGGTAATAAGTATGTGCTTTACGAAAAACGTACAGATAACGGGGCGGTCTGTCACCTATTTCAAGCGCAACAAGCGAATGGATGTTTGGAAAAACCGATGGTAAAGGGTACACTGTTTCGCTGTGGTGTATGGCACATGGAAGAAATCAAAGGAAACCCGAAATCACAAGAGGCATACAAAACGAGTAAACAAGTATAGGAAAAAAGAATATTATGACATTAGATGATTTTTTGAATCATATTGAAGCCGGCGGTGCACTCAATACACCGGAAATCTATCGGCTGATGGATGAAATGAGCGATGAAGCCCGGCGCGTTACCTGTGAGATAAACAACTCGTACCATTCACAAGAAGAATTGCGTGCGTTCATGTCGCGCCTGACCGGTAAACCTGTGGACGAAACATTCAAGATGTTTCCTCCGTTCTACACAGACTTCGGCAAGAATATTACCATCGGGCGTCGTGTCTTTATCAATGCCGGTTGCCACTTTCAGGATCATGGCGGTGT
>ENA-OOZM01000094-OOZM01000094.1-human-gut-metagenome-genome-assembly--contig:-NODE-94-length-14225-cov-2.180381_pt1 | contig 14225 bp, 8 predicted proteins | sample MGYA00241044_ERZ501404 | MGnify/ENA primary metagenome ERZ501404 (study PRJEB25962, sample SAMEA2042982) | human gut metagenome | biome: human gut; feature: human-associated habitat; material: faeces...
TAATGGCTCCTTATGGGGGATTCAGATTTGAGGGCATTATGGAGGTTACTGAAACATGTATAATATAGAGTTATGATAAATTTGTTTTTGTTTGTAGGTGTGTTTTCGGTGGTAACGCTATTAGTAGCGTTTGCCGCCGCTTTTGTTCTTTTGCTTTTGCAAAAATGGGGTGTTATTGAATATGTGCAGGTACATGGAAATGATTTCTTTAGTGAAATGTTTCAGTGTAATTTCTGCCTCTCATGGTGGACGGGGTGTTTTTTCGCTGTCTTATTTGCTATAATGTTAGGGGAGGGTTATTTCCTTTTAATCCCCGTATTTTCAACCGCATTAACACGTAAAATGTTATGAAGACATTAAAATTAGCCGGTAAAACTATTGAGGTATACGATGATATAGAAATTCTTCCGGTTACACGATTCCACAAGTATAATAAAATGCTTTTAGTCGATGCCGGTATAGGTTCGGATATAGCGGATTTTGATAAGCATATTTCGCGTATTGCCGCCTTTTTGGCAAAGAATGACAATAAGCAGGCTATAACAGAGCTTGAAAATATACGCCAAAATGTGTACTTTATTCAATCGGGCGTATCGCCGCGAAATTTGGCCTTTGCCATATTGGTTAAAAGCATAGACGGCAAACCATGTGACGACCTTTCAGATGAGGGGTTAAAAAAGATAGTGGATATGTTCGCCGATGTTCCGTATAAGGATTTAGCCGCCTCAATCGAAGCGGTCAAAAAAAAAATAGATAGGGAACTGCAAATATATTTCCCCCGTTTATTCGATGATGCAACGGTAAAAGAATATTATGACCAATTAAAGCGGCGTACAGTTCTAATACTACAAACCATTATAGACGGTGGAAGCAAGCCAGAGAGAGAAAAGGAAATAGACGATATAACGGCAGAGTTAATAACGTACTTTAATCCTAAATCGTTTTCCGGTTCCGATAGTGTAGAGATAGAGCAAGATAAACAGTTTGAAAAGATGTGCTTAATGTTGTCGCAGCATTTACATACAGACCCGAAAAATATGTCAGTACTGGCATATTATAACGCTTTTGAATACATTAAGGAGATGGTCAAAGACTTAAAACGCCGAAGTAAGGCGAAATAATCGCGATAGGGGCGTTTTTATCTTTGTTGTGGGGTGATACTACCTTATTAATGAAAACACGTCTTATATTTAAAATTTGAGCAAAATTAAAATTATAGAATCATGGCAGATAACGACGCAATTAAATACTCCGATTTGGTAAGCCCTGACAATTCAATAACAGAGCTTATAAAACAACTCGATGAACTTTCGGATACATATACGAACGCATTAAAGAATATCCGGACGGAAGCAATACAGTTAACCAAAGAATTGGAAAAGGTATCCGGCGCGACAGAAGACGGACGAAAGAAAACGAAAAAGAGCGCGGACGATGCAGACCGGTTAGCAAGAGCACAAAAAGAACTTGCTTTCGCTGAAAGTGAAACGGCTAAAAAAATTGCGGAGCTTAATCTCGCAAAGACAGAAGCCAACCAAATAAACAAACTTGTTATAAAGCTGAATCAGTCCGCAGAAGGTAGTTATAATCGTTTGTCGGCGCAGTATTCATTGAATAAAATCTACCTTAACAATATGACCAAGGCCGAACGCGAGGAGGCCGAAGCAAAAGAGGGGCTTATAACAAAAACTCGTGAACTATATAAAGCTATGAATGAGTATCAGAAGTCCACCGGCAAAACCAATCTTAACGTTGGTAATTATACGGAGGCTTCCGATGCAATTATTTCGTATGCGGATAGGCTAAAAGAGGCTTTAGGGCTTAATAATGCTTTTGGGGAGAGTCTTTTAGCTTTAGGCCGTGGCGGCAATGAAAGTAAGGAGGTGTTAGCCGCAATGTCCGACGGCGCAAAGGCTTTAGGAAATACCCTAATGTCTTTAATGACAAATCCCGTATTTTTAGCAATAGCCGGAATCGCCGGAGCCGGTGTGGCGTTTAAGTTTTGGTACGATTATAACGCAGGATTAGTAGAGGCTACAAGATTAACCCAACAATTTACGGGAAAAAGCGGCGATGATTTAAAGGCGTTCCGAAATCAAGTGCAAGCAGTAGCCGACACTTTTAACGCTGATTTCAAAGAAACGCTTATTTCCGCAAATGCTTTAGCGAAACAATTCGGTATATCAGCAGACGAAGCAATACAATTAATACAAGACGGTTTTATAGCGGGTGGGGATGCAAACGGCGAGTTTTTAAATACGTTGAAAGAATATCCTGCGTATTTTAAGGAGGCCGGAATATCCGCAAGTCAGTTTGTAGCTATTGTAGCCGAAACCAATAAGGCCGGTATTTTCTCTGATAAAGGAGTAGACGCTATAAAGGAGGGTAATTTGCGGTTACGCGAAATGACAACGGCAACCGCTGCCGCGCTTGATGGAATCGGCATTTCATCCACACAAGTACAAAAGGACTTGCAGACCGGCGCAAAGACAACGTTTCAGGTAATGCAGGAAGTTTCCGCAAAGTTGGCCGAATTGCCGGACAGCGCACAAAGTGTGGGAACGGCAATAGCGGATATTTTCGGCGGTCCCGGCGAGGATGCAGGGTTGCAATACCTTCGGACATTAAAAGATATATCTACCGATTTAGATACGGTAAAAAGCAAGGCCGGCGAATTAGGGCGGTTGCAAGAAGAACAACTACAAAGCGAGATTGAATTACAAAACGCTTTAGCAGGTTTGTTTGATGCTACGGGTGGCAGCTTTGAGGGCTTTACAACCTCTATAAAGGTGTTCATTAATCAGGGCTTAACGGCCTTGATAAAAGGTGTCGTTTCTTTGATAAATTATTTCATTGAGCTATACAATGAAAGCAATCTATTTAGAGCGTTTGTAGTGGCTCTTCCGGAAGTCTTTAAGACGGTATTTAACACGATAGGGAATCTTTTCGGGGCTTTAATAGATATGATACAAGCCGCCGGAAAAATATTCAAATCTGCATTCTCTTTAGATTGGGACGGGGTAAAGGAAGGCTTTACGGAGTTCGGGACAGCCTTTAGCGACCTAATCAATAAAGAGATAAAAGATGTTGCGGAAAGCCTTAATAATGGCATAAACCGGATGCAAAAGAAGATACCACCGTTAACAATTCCGGTTAATGTGGGTACGCCGGACACATCAACGAAAACGACGGCTGCGGTAACGACTAAAACGCCCTCGGTTAAAACTGGCGGTACTGATACGAATAAGCAAGCAAAGCAAGTGGAGGCGGCCTATAAAAGAAATTTAGAGGCTACAAGAAAATTACAAGATGCACAGCTACAATTAGAGGCCGACGAATGGGAAAAAAGGCGTAAGCAAACAGAATACCAATATAAACGCCAAATAGAAGATTTAACGCACCAATTAGAGACCGGAAAAAGTATCACAGAATCAGAAAAGGAAACTATAAATGCTACTATATTGGTGCTGGAGCAACGTTTAACGAATGATTTGCTAAAGATAGAGCAGCAGCGACAGTTGCAAGAATTGCAACTACAAAAGCAAAGTATTGAATTGCGCCTACAAGCCATTAAAGCGGGCACACAGGAAGAAAAGGCTTTAAGGTTGGAACTTTTGGAAAATGAACGCCAAACAGCGCAACTTCAAAACCAACAGAAGCCTGCCGGACAGAGACAAGATACCGTCGCGATAAATGCCGGATTCGATACACAAAGAACGGCTCTAATTCAGGAATACGCCGACAAGCAGATACAAGCGGAACTGCGTATTTTTGACCAACGACAGGCACTTGCACAAAGCGAGTTTGATTTACTAAAGACAACGGAAGAAAAGAAAACACAATTCCGGCTGCAAGCTGAAAAAGACAGGCTAAATAAGATTTTAGAATTAAATCAGCAGGCATCGGTTAAAATGTCTGATGTTGAGGTACAAACGATAGAAAACCAAATAGAACGAATAAACCAGCAAATTGAGGAATCAAAAAAGAAAGATAAAACGCAGGATATATATAGTATTTTAGGGCTTAATATGAATGATGACCAAAAGGAAGCCATAAATACTTCTGTGTCTTATGCCATAGAGGCGTTGAATACGTTGGCGCAGGCTAAAGTTGATGCGGCAAATAGGGCGGTAGAAGCGGCACAAAAGGAAGTAGAATCCGCGCAAACGGCATTAGAGGCTGAATTACAAGCAAGGGCAAACGGATACGCATCAAATGTAGCTTATGCACAAAAAGAATTAGAAGACGCCAAAAAGAACGAACAAAAAGCCTTGAAAGAGCAACAAAAGGCACAACGTCAGCAGCAAGCAATAGACACAGCACAGCAAATTAGCTCGCTTGTGACGGCAACCGCATTAATCTGGCGGCAGTTGGGTATATGGGGCGCGATTCCGGCTATTGCTGTAATGTGGGGAAGCTTTGCTGCATCTAAGATAAAGGCTGCACAAATGGCGAAAAATTCAGGTACTGAAACGTATGGAGAAGGAACTGTTGAACTTTTGCAAGGTGGTAGCCATCAATCCGGAAACGATATAGATTTAGGGCAAAAACCGGATGGTACACGACGCAGGGCAGAAGGCGGCGAATTTTTTGCCGTGATAAACAAACGAAATTCGCGCCGTTTCCGTCGATATATTCCGGACGTGATAAACTCTATGAATAACGGGACGTTTGCGCATAAGTATCTAAACGCATACAAAGGGGCAGACCTGATTTCTATTGGTGCCAGTTCCGGTGCGGATTTAAGCAAATTAGAAAGGGACGTAAACGCAATAAAGAAACAAGGCGAAAGGCGTACATACTTAGATAAAGACGGGAGAATTATAATTGAATATAAGAACTTAACAAGGAAATTAAGATGATAAACCCTATATATAAATTCTTGCTTTCGGTAGATTATCAAGAATACGGATATAACCCCGAATTAACCGAAATGGAGCCGTTATATGTTATTAAAGATAGCTCCATAAGCGCGGGCGGTAGCGTGATTACTGATATGTACAGCGATTTATACGTTTTTCCGGTGTCAGCCGGAATGCGTATAAACATTATAGGTTCTTATAACCGTCTCCGGCAAGGATATGCAATGTATTTTGATGTACATCTACAAAAGTTTATGAAAGGGGGCGGAACCTCCATTTCAGATGCAAACTTCAATTTAACGGTAGATGTACCGGACGGTTGTCAAATCATAGTCGTATCGCAAAGAAGGGATGGAAATAAGGCCGTTTTAAAAGCATCATTCAAATACACAAAGCCGGTATATAAAGACGATTTAAACTTAGAGTATGAGTTAGAGACTTCGCAGCAATTTTATAGGAAAAAGTTAAGCGGAAAGTTAACTTACACTTTTGACGATTATAGATTTATAATGGCGTGTGATTTCTCTACGGTGTATTATGTCACTATAATTAAATCTAACGATTTGGGGTTAAGTTGGGAGAAATATTGGTCGGGAAAATTCATGCAAACCGACTGTACAATAAGTTTAGACGATATGGCAGTAGAGGTTAAACCCGACGTATTCGATGAGTATAACGATATATTAGCCGGATTAGAGAAGGAATACGATTTAATTCCCTTAACGCCGGAAATCGAAAGCCTAACTATCACAAAACGCCCGATTATTCAAGTCTACCTTCCCGGCGATGATAAAATTTCATGTTTTATATCGGGGATGTCGTGGGAGCAGGACGTATTAACGGCGGTGGACAATAGAAGCGATTTAAAAAATAAGTATTGGTTTTATTTCACACAGCTATTAAAGGAAATAGATTTGTCCGCCGAAGGGGGTGCTTTAGAAGATTTAGCCCGTAATTATGTCGGGAATATGCAGATATTAGACCCTGACGACGCGACTCCGGTTTTTTATGAAGGTGATTTGTCGCACCCTTATTTGAATACTTATCGGTTGCACATACGATATAGCGAAATAGGACCGTTAACTAATAGGGTTGCAATAGCATTAGTCCGGACCACGGATAATATGAGGCTATATTATTTTGAGAAAGACATACACGGCAGTACGCCAATATTAGATACCTTAGAATTTACGCTTACGCCGGAAGAAGGTAGTGGAATGGTAGGCACATTAAAGGGCTATATGTATTCTTATAGTATATATGCCCGTTTAATATGCGATGTAGAAACAATATCAGGCAATACAACGCAGCCGATTCCTACGGATGATTTTGTAGGGAATAATAAAAATTATACTCATGCAATCGGGTATGATGTAGATATAGCTTATATCTCAAATCGTTATTCAGACACGCCAACGGAATACGGTAAAACGGGATGGGGGCAATATTTCGCGCCTCCAGTGCTTATTACATTAGCCAAAATGTACCCTTTAGGGCAAAGTAAATGGCTAAATACATCCGTTTGGTTTAGTTCTTCGGTATGGGATAGTATTTTCGAGAAGTCCGGACGTAAAGAATATATAGTGCCCGACAATTTCCCACTATGGAGTGTTATATCCGTTTTGTTGGGTCAGATTGCGCCGGGCGTTACTCATTTGCCTACGAGTGAATACAGTGAATTTTTATACGGTACGACAAACCCGATAACAGGAACCTCGAATCAGACGTTATTAATAACGCCGAAATCTAACATAATAAACGGGATATATAATACACCGGCACAAAAGGCACCTACTACGTTTCAGCAAATTATGTCTATGTTAGCAAATACGTATAAATTGTATTGGTTTATAGAGGACGATAAATTAAGAATAGAGCATATTTTATACTTTAAAAACGGTGGTAGTTACGTTTTATCGCCGGAGATGGTTTTAGATTTAACGCAAATCGCCAACAAGCGGAATTATAAACCGATTGCGTTCGGCCAATCTTCGTATAAGTTTGATAAGCCGGAAATGTCTTCACGGTATGAATTTTCTTGGATGGACGACTGCACTAAAGTTTTTAACGGGTATCCGATAGAGATATTAAGTAAGTATGTAGAAACGGATAAGAAAGAAGATATAACGGTGTCTAATTTTACTTCCGATATAGATTATATGCTTTGCAATCCTGATAATATAAGTCAAGACGGCTTCGCAATATTTGCGGCTAACTTAGTAGACGGGCAATATAAAGTACCATTTGTTAGTTTAATGTTTGATAATGTGATTTCAGAGCTTCAAAACGGCTTTCTTGCTTTTGTGAATTTACAGCCTACATACTGGATATATGATTTACCAGCGCGTCGGGCGAGAATCAACGAAAAAGAAATCACGGTTAAGGGAATAGAACGAAAGAAAAAACAAAAAGTAGTATTTCCTATTGGGCAAGATGATATAAACCCGAACGGAATTATAAAAACATTTGTCGGAAATGGTCAGATTAGCAAATTATCTGTAAATTTGTCGAGTAGGTCAGCGGAAGCCGAATTAAAATTTAATACGGAGGAGATATGAACGAAAATAATAATTTGAGTGTATTGCCGTGGTACGACAATATAGACGGACAAAACAGCCGGAAAAGTTATGCATACGGGAATATATACCCGTTATTCACTCCTGCGCATAGTCTTTTGCCCTTTCAGATATTGAGGAAGCCAAACGAGGTATTTAACCCTAACGTTAAGTTATATACTAAAGACGGGGTTTTCGTTTTGGATATAACGGAACAAATGGTTCTAACTGGCTTACAATTAGCAAAGCCGGAAAATACCGATAAAATGGAGGTTATTGTGTATCCGGCTTATTTCCCCTTGCAGGAAAAAATACCGATAGGAATGTATTATGCCGTTTTAAATGATGGCGTTAATACATGGTATTCGGACATATTTACGATAATAAATGATTCTGAAAATTATCTATCAATAGAGTGGTACGATGATGATACGCTATATTGTGACGCTGGCATAATTGTATATAGAAACCCGACGTTCAGAAACCGCGTTTATTTCTGTACTGAAATAGGAAAGCCGGATTATACATTTGAGGAAGAAGGCGAAGAAAGGGACGGTTATTTCTTTCCGATTAAACAACTTTCGGAAAAAGTATATCGGTTTAATATCCTTGCGCCGGAATACCTTTGCGATGTTATGCGTTTAATCCGGTTAAGTGACCATATTAGTATAAGGGATAGTTTCGGACGTTTATATAAATGTGATACGTTCCTATTTACGCCAAAATGGGAAACGCAAGGCGATTTAGCCTCCGTAGAAATTGAGTTCCAAACTAATACAGTTGTTAAGAAATTAGGTAGCGTCTTTCGTGGCGACTTTAATAACGACTTTAATAACGACTTTAATATTAAACCAAACGAAAACGAATTTAATAACCTCTAAAATTAAAAGTTATGGCATACGACCAAATCAAAGAGAGTATAAAAGCTGTTATCAAGGAAAACGGCAATTATGAGATAACCGGAAATGTACTTCAGACGGTTTTATTATCAATGGTGGACACATTGGGACCAGAGTATCAATTCTTAGGCATTGCTACAAAAAGTACGGTTCCCGTTGTGGTAGAGGGAAATTCATTCTATATTACCACCGAAGTAGGTACTTATACGAATTTTAAAAATTCGGGAAATACGGCTATTACTGTTAATAAACTTGGTATATTAACAAGTACAAACGGTACAGCATGGAATTTTACACCTATTTTTATAGGCGTTTCTAAAGGAGGCGGTGAAGTGTTTAATGATTATGCTAATAATACAGCGCCCGGTGTTAATTCTCATGCGGAAGGCCAAGAAACGGAGGCGGTCGGTGTTAATTCTCATGCGGAAGGATTCCAAACCCATGCAAACAAGGATAATTCGCATGCAGAAGGGCGTATTACTGTGGCTGATGGTGTTGCGTCACACGCAGAAGGGAGTGAAACACAGGCGTCCGGCGATTATTCCCACGCGGAGGGCACGAGTACACGCGCACTATATATTAACGCTCATGCCGAAGGACAGGGGACAGTGACAGAAGAAGTAGGCGGCCATGTTGCCGGTATGTATAACGCAGTGGTCGCAAATGGTCTGTTTAATTTTGGTATCGGTTCAAGCAATGATAAGCGTAAATCGGCTATGATTATAGACGGAACTAACGGAAAAGTCTATTTTGTTGATGCCGGAGGGTACGATGGCGGTACAAGTATTGCAAACGCTAAAAGCATTCAGGATATTCTAAAGGATAGCGGAGGGGTAGAAATAGAGCAATTAGATGAATCTTTCGATTTCAATAAAAACGCCAATTTTGATGTATTTAATAATATAGAAGACGGTCTACATATCTATGTAGGCACGTACCGTGCGCAAAATACGCAGATAGCTCGCATGTTGCGTATAACACAATACACCGAAGCAGGCGAGACTAAAGTACAATATTTTGAATATCAGGAAGAAGTCGGCGCTACAACATGCTCATTTATTAACGCATCAGTAATTAGAACTGAATCGGAGGGTTCCTGGTCATGGGCACAAAGAGCCTATGAACTTAGAATGTATATGCAAGCTATCCCGACCAATAATGGCGCACTTTCGGATAGTGATAAAGTTATTTTAGATAGGCTTATAGCTTTGGTACTATATAGCGATGCTATTACAAGTTTCTTCTATTTTAAGAATAGTAGTGAACTTGTGCCTATGACGTTGGCAAGAACAAACCTACAACAACAACAAGTACTGGAATTTACCGGAATAGCCACGGGGCGAAAGGTAATATCTTTAAAGGCTACACGAACAAATGTAGGTGGAAGTATAAATTACTCTAATTGGTCGGTTACTACTGTATTCTTAGACCAAATTAAGGAGATTGCAACACAGACTGATAATTTAGCAAAGAATATATATGTACTTAATAACTTACTTACGCAATCTGATAAGTTCGGAACAAAAACGATAAGCATAACTTCACAAATAGAATCTATGCTTGGAGGCTCCTATATAGACGTAATACAAGGACCTATACGAGATAATAGGAAGATATTTGTTAGCGTGCTATCAAACAATGACCGAAAAGACTTAATCGTATGGAATCTGAAAACGGTAGGTAATTTCCAAGGTGGTAAAAATGATAACGGGGAGTTGGTTTTCTCTACTATGTACACCAATCCGGAAACTTATTCGGTAGTAAGACGTTATATTAAATTGGTTATTGCTAATAGCGAGTTTACGACAATGACCATAACAACCGACGCGCCTATACAAAATATTTATAAGCCATTGTTAAATGTCGGTTTAGATACCTTTAGGGCTAAATCCGGCAGTACAATGACCTTAGCAGAAATAAATTCTGCCGGAATAACTGCACAAGATGTATTAGATTTTAGAGACGGCGTAAAGACAATGATACGCGATTCTGACGGAACCGATAAAAATACTTTGTTCCTAAGCGGAATGTATTATGTAAATAATTCGACTTGGTCGTTATCTTTTGAAAGCCGTATTATAGATGAGTTCGCGACGGTGGCCGGTATTAAAAGAGGGTCATTTCTTAGCATTAATAGCATAGGCGAAGAAACGTTTAAAATAGAATATAGAAAAGTATGAAAATAGATTTTGAATATTTTAGATTTATAGCAGTATCGGCATTATATGCTTTGCAATCCTGATAAAATACGGCAGGGAATACGATTGCGATACGTTTTTAATTACTCCGAAATGGCAAACGCAGGGGGATTTGGCGAGCGTGGAAATTGAGTTTAAAACAAATACCGTCGTTAAGAAAATAGGACGGGGGTATATTATAAGCAATAAAGGAGATTTTAACGACGATTTTAATAATGATTTTAAAAACAATTAAATAATTAGATTATGGGAAATTACGAACAACTAAAACAAGCGGTTTCCGACGTTATTAAAACAAATGGGAATCAAGAAATTACCGGGGAAATAATGCAAAATACGTTATTGTCTATAATTTCAACGGTCGGAAGCAATGCAACATTTGCGGGAATTGCGACCCCAACAACAAATCCGGGTACGCCCGACCAAAATGTTTTTTATATTGCATCAGAACCGGGAATTTATGCTAATTTTGGTAATGTAAAATTGGTTGACCAAGTTTTAATCCTTACCAATAAAAATGGCTATTGGGTTAAATTTGATACGGGAATTACAACAGCAGCGAAAGTTACCGAGTTAGAGGAACGTTCAAATGCAAGTTCTGCATATATTAAATTAACACTCGAATACATAGGAGTTGATATTCCTTATATGATTGAGGTGGGGGAAAAATATAAATTAACATATAATGGGGATGTATCCAATTATAGTTCTAATAATATATATGGATATACGTCAGAGGGTCTTAGAGAACAAATTACTTCTTTAAATTCGTTAAAGTCACAAGTCTTTTCAACACAAAAAGACTATCAGAGAATACGTATAGGTTTTAACGGCGTTATCGACCGAACAAAAGCAATGTATGTGTTAATTGAAGATGTTACCGAAGTAGAATCATTAAATACCGAAGTAGAATCATTAAATACCGAAGTAGAATCATTAAATACGTTGAAAATAGAAGTGGAATCTTTAGACGCAGAAGAATATAAGAGGGATGTATTATTTATAAATGATGCGCCGAGAGAAATATCCATAGAACTGCATGATAATAAGTATTTTGATTATGGGTTTACGGAGCAAAATTCAAATAACTTTAATTGTTTTAAGGTTGATGTTAGTCAATATGTAAATCAGTATATACTATTAGATGCGTATTGTTTTGGAAAGTCCTATGCAGCTAAATCAGCAATAACAGACGAAAATAACAAAGTAATACGATATGTTAGCAATGAAGGAATTTTGCCAAAATACGTGTTTATACCTATTAAATCAAAATATCTGTATATTTCTAATAGAAAGTACAATGATGTTAAATTTAATAAAACCGGTAGTATGGTTTTATCTGTTAATACCCCAAAATTGTATTCAGTAAGTGGCACACCAACACTTTTAGACACGAGACATTTTACGGAGATAGAAAGGAAAAACTCTAACAAGTTCTTTCATTTTAGTTTAGATGATTTTAAAGATGCAATAGCAGATATTGTGACAAATGCGAATACATACAATTCAATATTTGATAATTCAACTTTTGCAAAATTAAGAGAATGGCATTTGAAATTTGGAATAACCGTTAGTCTATATGTACAAAGAACAATGAGCGATATTCCTGCAAAGTTTAAAAATGATTTTATATACAATAAGGATTGGATGAAATTCGGTTATCACGGAAATGGTGAAAGTTGGAAAACAGCTACCTATGAAAACGGCAAACAATGGTGGAATGACTTTGTAAATGGTATAATGACGTCAATAGGGAACTATGATATTATAGACCGTGTGCCACGAAATGACTATTTTAAAGGTACATTAGAAAGTTGCAGAGGAGAAAGGGACGCAAATTGTGGTTGTTTAGGTTTTTTGGGTTGCGACGATTGGAGTTACAACAAAGAAGCAAGAGAAACTAATTATTATTTATCTGATGAGCAGTCAACATATTTAGATGCAAGAGATAGATATTACGATAGTGAAACCCAATTGTGTATATTTAAAACTGATTTCAGATTAGAACAAATACAACAGCGTTGGAGAAATGTTAAGGGCTGTTTGAATTATTATAATAGTGCCGATGGGTCAATGCAAGCATTTGACATGATAGTTTTTAGTCACGAATGGAATTTTATGCAGTTTGCTTCAGATGCAGAAACGATTTTTGCATGGGCATTAGATAAAGGATATAGATTTGATTTCCCGATGAATGTTTTATTAAAATAATATGGAAAAAATATTTAATTGGGAGCAATGGCGTATAATCGCCATTTCCACGGTTAGCCCGTTATTTGGGTATTTAACCCCGACAAAGGGTTTTGTTTATGCGTTAGTGGTAATGTTTGCGTTCAATATTTGGGCGGGAATGAGGGCGGACGGCGTGGTGATTGTACGATGCAAAAACTTTTCGTTCCGAAAGTTCAAAAACGCATTGTGCGAATTGCTTTTGTATCTGTTTATTGTGGAGGCGATTTTTTTCATTATGAAAAATTGCGGCGACGACCAAGCGGCAATTGTAGTTGTTAAATCGCTTACTTATGTGTTTATGTACGTTTATTTGCAAAATGCGTTCCGCAATCTTATTGTTGCGTACCCCCGGAATTTGGCATTACGTATTATTTACCATGTTATCCGTTTGGAGTTTACAAGGGCTTTGCCGTCGCATTTGCAACCGATAATTGAAAGAATGGAAAAAGAATTTGGGGACGACCCCGACAAAAACAATAAAAAGAAAGGAGAAAAAGAAAATGAGTAAATAAATAATTATATTTGCAACGGGGATAGGCGGAGTAATTAACCGACCGAAAGGGCAAGCCAATAGCCCGTCCCAGTTTCTTATTTGTTGGCAGTTCTTAAAAGTTGGCAATTATGGAAAATGAGATTTGGAAAGATATTCCCGGATATGATGGGTATTATCAAGTTAGTAATTATGGGCATGTTAAATCATTGAGCAGGCAAATAGTTGTAAGAGGAAATACACGTTTATTGCATAATGATAGATTTATAAAAATAAGCAAATATAAGAACGGATATTGCTTTGTAACATTATCTAAAAATGGGAAAAATGAACAAATATTGCTGCATAGATTGGTAATAAAAACATTTGTTGGTAATTCTAAATTAGAAGTAAATCATAAAGACGGGAATAAAGAAAATAACAACATTAATAATTTGGAATATGTAACCCATAGCGAAAACCAATTTCATTCTTTCAGAGTTCTAAAAAGGAATCCGGTTAAATCATGGTTAGGGAAGAGAGGGGAAAAACATAATAAATCAATAGGAGTAATTGCGTATAATACAATTACAAATGAAAAAACAAGATATGGTTCCATGAGAATAGCAGAAGAAAAAACAAGTATAAGCAGGGTTACAATAAGAAAATATATAAATAAAAACAAACCATATAAAAACATTTTATTCTATGAATCAAAAAACAATAATTCTTGAAAACGGGCATGGTTCGCAGACCCCCGGAAAACGTTCCCCCATTTGGGGCGACGGTTCCCAATTGTTTGAATGGGAGTTTAACCGTGACATTGTACGCCGTATTGCGGCGATGTTAAAAGCCGATGGCATAAAGTTTGAAATTTTGGTACCGGAGGAAACCGACGTGTCATTGCCGGAACGTTGCCGCCGTGCAAACGTTATCCATGCAGATTGCGGCAACAACGCCGTTTTGTTTAGTATTCACGGAAACGCCGGAGGCGGCACCGGGTGGGAATG
>ENA-OOZM01000098-OOZM01000098.1-human-gut-metagenome-genome-assembly--contig:-NODE-98-length-14016-cov-1.626101_pt1 | contig 14016 bp, 9 predicted proteins | sample MGYA00241044_ERZ501404 | MGnify/ENA primary metagenome ERZ501404 (study PRJEB25962, sample SAMEA2042982) | human gut metagenome | biome: human gut; feature: human-associated habitat; material: faeces...
GTCCAGTTCTTCGTGTGTAGCTTTTTGCAGAAACTGATCGGGAGTTTCACGGTCTATTGTGTAAATCATTACCTGACGGGGAGCAATCTGTTTAACAATCTCAATCCAGGGAAGTACAAAACGATCGGATGTATTATCAACATCCTTACCTTCGTCTGTTTTTCCCTTCATAAACATAGTCTGGATAATCAGCTTTCCTTTAAAAGCTTTCATCGTTTCAACAATCTTATTAACATCGTAAGCTCCCGACGGACGGTCTACCCGCTGAATATATTCTGCATCAACCGTATCAAGTTTCAATATGTTGTTATCTATCTTATTCAGTGCATTAAACACTTTTTCCTTGTGAATAAAGGTGGAATTACTCAGCACACTGACTTTTGCATGAGGGAAATATTTATCGCGCAATGCTAATGTGTCATCTATAATTTCCGGAAAATGAGGATGCGCCGTAGGTTCTCCGTTACCTGCAAATGTCAATACATCAGGAACAGGACCGTTTGCTTGCATATCGATTAAACGATGTTCCAACGCTTCGCGCACTTCTTCGCGGGTAGGAAGTTTCTGTTTAGGACGATGATCTTTATTATATCCGCATTCACAATAGATACAGTCGAATGTGCAAAACTTACCATCGGCAGGAAGCAAGTTTATTCCTAACGAAACACCCAGTCGCCGGCTATGCACGGGACCAAATATAGGAGAAGGATAAATAACTGTTGACATAAGTCATATTAGTTTTAGTTCACAAGCAAAAGTACACAATATATTTCGATTACCACTTTACTTTCAACTGTAATTGTAAATCAGCTTTACGGTTTCCCTGAATTTCTTCAGTTCCGGAACTTATTTTATCACGGTCATTATAACAAGTTATCCCCCATTTCCCCTGAATAATAAACCGATCTTTATAACTATATTTTAAGTTGACTGCCCAACGGCTTCCCCTGCCATAAAAAGAGGGCATAGAGAAGGCGTATAACAATCCCGGCTCATACATATAAATACGGGAATCATAACTTTGTGTATGAAACCAAGCCCCGCTACATGATATTTGCATAGGAATAAAAGATAGTTTTGTACCAAGTGTACCATTAACAAATCCTCCATTCGAACTGTTTATATTCTTATAATAAGAAGTACGCACATATTCTGCGGCAGTTTTTAACCAGAATATTTCACAAGGTTTATAAGAAAGTTGATAATGTATACGCTGACGGATATAAGGTAACACATACTTTCCGTCACTGTCTGAAGTGTAATTCTTTGCCTTATTCTTATGACTATACTTTATTAACATCACCAGTGAATTAAGAGGTGAATAACTTAATTGAAACAAACCATCAATACCGGATGTATGATCTCTATCAACCTGATATCTCCGATAGAAAAAATGAAAGAAATCGGCATAACATAAGATTTTCAATTTCCTTAAATAACTAGATTCCAACCCTATATAAACGCCTGTTTCATTTTGAAGCTGTGAGTTTTCTCCGAAAGCATTTGCGTGAATAGCCTGATAACGCTTGTCATAATATCGGTTAATAAGTAATAAACTAGTATGAACAGCCGGTGAATAACTCAACATATTTAATGTAGCAATCTTGCCTGATTTATCGAAAGCTGTCTCTCCTGAAAATATAAATTTGTGGAGAAAAAATTTGTAGTTTGTTCCTATGTTGAAAAAATATTTTCCTCGGGGATAATACAAATTATATGGACGTAAATCAGGATTCAACACCATGTTGAAAACTGTATAAACACCTGTTAAACCTAATTCAACAGTTTTTCCATTATATGTTAAATTACTTCCAATCAATTGATTGTTTACCATATTTTTCTTTTCCATATCTTTCTTCAACCGATGAAATCCATCTGTTTTCAACGATCTTATAAACATATCTTCTACCCGTGCATCCTTTTTACGAAATGAGTAAAAAGCAGACAATGTCCAACGTTTTTTCAACTTATAAGTAGCAGCGATTCCTTGCAAATAATTATTTTCATCCGTAGAAGTATATTTAGCAATTCCCCGCCCAAACCGGTTCATGGTTCCTAATGAACCTGACTTGCCAAAACTAAACCCTCCTGTGTTAATAACCAGTCCATACCCAAAACTTACCCGATAATTACCTATCGCTAACGACTTCAACTTCTTTACGTCCTGTAAAAAGAAATAAGCAGAATAGAAATCATATCCTTTTTTATTGTATTTACAAAAGAAAGGCTCTCCGGCATCTTTTTCAGCAGTCAGCCCCATATATAATTGATTTCGATACTGAAACCGATAACGTAAGTTATGATAAACCGGATTACCATAATACTTACGGTTGGGATATTTTTCTAAGACTTCTTCGCTATGATCAGCATATCCGGATTTCATGTACAAGGGGATATCCACACGTGTTAACAACTCCTGTTTATTATACTTCAACACATTTTTCCAATAAACTTTATCTTCCTCTTTATCAGACGCTCCAATATAAATAAAGTCCTCTAAAAATCTTCTGGTCTGCCAGTCCATACCTTCTATACCCAACAGCTCTTTCTTACTCACCATGGGACCATATTTATATATATAATACAAGATATTTTCTATGATTTTATCGGAAAGGAAAGGCAGCAGCTCCAGTTGTTCTTTCGTTATTGTGTTAATATTAAAAGGATGTTCAGCCAGTTCACTCAAAAATTCGTATTGTTCTTGCCATCCACTCATTTCCTCTGCTTCAGAAACATCTTCTTTCCATTCAATCCAATTGGATTGAGCTTGCAGATTAACGACAGTATAACTTGCTAATATACAAACAATAAACACTCTTATTAACATCCTATTCACAGCTTTTCAACGACCTTTATAAGTTAAAAATTCGTATTATCAGACATGACTTCATTATTATGCGTATTTTTGCGTTCATGAAAAATAGTGTATACATATTACTATTTCTGCTAACAGCTTTTGCACTGAAAGCCAACGCACAAAAGCATTCCCAATCGGAAACAAAGGGATATATGGTTCCCGTTTGTGTATATCAGGGAGATACTATACCTTGTATAACGCTGAGAAATATATATGTATACCCACGTCTGAGATTTAAAAGCAAAAAACAGGAGCGATATTATTATAAGCTTGTAAGGGACGTAAAGAAAACTCTCCCTCTGGCTAAAGAAATTAACAGAGCCGTTATAGAAACCTACGAGTATTTGCAAACTTTGCCTAATGACAAAGCCCGCACACGTCATATAAAAATGGTAGAGAAAGGACTGAAAGAACAATATACCCCCAGAATGAAGAAACTTACCTTCGCACAAGGTAAATTACTGATAAAACTGGTTAACAGAGAATGTAATCAGTCATCTTATCAGTTGGTAAAAGCATTTATGGGACCATTCAAAGCTGGATTTTACCAAGCTTTTGCAGCATTGTTTGGAGCCAGTCTGAAAAAAGAATATCATCCGGATGATGAAGACAAGATGATAGAAAGAATTGTTACTCTTGTTGAGAACGGACAATTATAACTATGTAAATCAATAAATTAACAAGTTGTCAATATGTTTATCAACAATAATACATCCTGGTTTTAACTGTCTGAAACCAGGATGTATCTTTTATCTTTTCATCATTTTATTGGCAAACTCCCATAAAACAATGCCAGTAGTAACAGATACATTAAGTGAATGCTTTGTACCATACTGAGGTATTTCAATACATCCGTCACACATATCTACGACTTCCTGCTGTACGCCTTTCACCTCATTTCCCATAACAATGGCATATTTTTTATTGGGGTCTAAAACCAGATGATCGAGCATTGTACTCCCTTCACACTGCTCAATAGCCAGTACAGTATATCCCTCTGCATGAAGTTCATTTACAGCTTCTTGTGTCTGTTTACAATATTTCCAATCAACAGTATATTCAGCTCCTAAGGCCGTCTTATGCATCTCTGGATGAGGAGGTGTAGCAGTAATGCCACATAAATAAATACAATTAACCAAAAAAGCATCTGAAGTACGGAATACAGCACCTATATTATGCAAGCTACGAACTTCATCCAGTACAACTACCAATGGAAGTTTTTCAGCTTCCTTAAATTCCTCCACCGACAAGCGGTTCATTTCAGTTATTTTCAGTTTTCTCAATTCAGACATAATTCAATCTTTATTCGTTCACAAAGATAGAAACTATATTTATAACCTTGTTGAAAACGGTGGAAAAGGTGTAAAAAACCTAAGCAAAGAAAATGAAAAATAAATCTTGTATTATCCGAAGAAAACATTATAGCTTTCACAAAACAAACATTCCAAGAAACTTAACAGAAAGTTTCATCACAAGTTTAAACATATTTTTTAGCCAAAAATCGGAAGTGAATAAGGGGAAAGTTTTTAACTTTGCGACATATCAACAAATAGTTAATAGAAGCGGTAAATCGTGTAATATCAAGACATAAGCTTGTTAATGGCTATTTAATATCTCATGCTCGGATATTTATAACCTAAAAAGCAAGAAATCTGGTATTCTTTTTACTAACACTATTAACGGGCTATTATAACTATCATATATTCTTTCAAAAAAGAAGAAAAAATATAATCTAATAATGAATAAAGAAGAATGGTTGAAAAAGGGTTATGTAACTGAACCCGTAGATAAGACGCTTGATCTGAAAGCTGAGATAGACAAGTTGCGTAAAGAAAAGAATGCCGTAATTCTGGGGCACTACTACCAGGCTGACGAAATACAGGAAATAGCAGACTTCATTGGAGACAGTCTGGCACTGGCTCAGTGGGCTGCCAAAACGGATGCAAAGATCATTGTGATGTGCGGGGTACACTTTATGGGTGAAACCGCCAAGATACTTTGTCCGGACAAAAAAGTGTTGATTCCCGACTTAAATGCCGGATGCTCGTTGGCCGACAGCTGTCCGGCTGATAAATTTGCTGCTTTCGTAAAAGATCATCCCGGTTACAAGGTAATCTCGTATGTCAATACAAGCGCTGCCGTCAAGGCTGTGACTGACGTGGTAGTGACATCGACCAATGCCCGTCAGATTGTGGAAAGTTTCCCGGAAGATGAAAAACTGATCTTCGGTCCTGATAAGAACTTGGGAAATTACATCAACTCTATCACCGGACGTCAGATGCTGTTATGGGACGGTGCTTGCCATGTGCACGAGAAATTCTCTGTGGAAAAGATTATCGAATTGAAAAAGCAGTATCCCGATGCACAGGTATTGGTTCATCCGGAATGCAAGGGGGCTGTGGCCAAATTAGCAGACAAAATCGGTTCTACAGCCGGATTGCTGAAATACGCTATGGCCAGCGACAAGAAAGACTTTATCGTAGCCACAGAAAGCGGTATTCTGTATGAGATGCGGAAAAAATGTCCGGAAAAGAACTTTATTCCTGCGCCTCCTGAAGACAGCACCTGCGCTTGCAACGAGTGCAACTTCATGCGCCTGAATACGCTTGAAAAGTTGTACAATACCCTGAAATACGAATGGCCGGAAGTCAATGTGGACGAAGCCATCGCTCAGGAAGCCATTAAGCCTATTCAGAAAATGTTGGAAATATCTGCCAAGCTGGGACTTTAAAAAGTCTCAGCTTGCTTGTTAATGGCTTTTAAAGCAAGAATACTGCTTCTTAATGTATGTTATAAAACACATGTAAACGTACACAAAACTTGCATAATTCCAGAAAGTCCGTACCTTTGCATCGTGTTTTTCATAGTATTAGATTTAAGGTTAACAAAAGGTTGGAGTTCAGCGGAACTCCTTTTTTTATGCCCTTATCTGAACAATAAAAATTCCGGGCCTGAAAACAAGTCTTTTCAAGCCCGGAATTTTTATTTTATGCTTTTATCATTTACATCGGTACAATCGTAAATCCCCATTGATATTCCTTATTGGCTGGAATCAGATATTGAGGATCTGGTACAGCTCCCCAACTATCAAAACCTCCTACACCCATCTGTCGCATATCCAGGCAGACTTCTACGAAATCACGAGGAGTAATATCATTGATATGTGTATGACGAGGCTTGATATTCTTAGCGGTACTTACATCATGTTTCAACTCTTCTGCATCACGATTACCCCACTGGTAGTCACGATGAGTAGCTTCTTCTCCATCAAAATCTTCTATCGAATTACGGAGTGAATTAAATTCTAACGTACTATCCGCATATACAACCAGTCCTTTGCCGTTTTTCTTTTTCAGCATCAACCAGCGTGTATCGGTATGATGTCCATTTTCTTGTGGGCGTACATAAGGGAAATACATTTGTTCAGCGGTCGCTTGATACTCACCTACCAATGTACCATTATTCCGGTCGCAATAATTCTCTTCCGGTCCGCGACCAAAATAAGTCACCTGTTCCATTTCGGCTGGCAAGCGGAAACGGACACCGATACGCGGAACTACCAGTTTGGGACTTTCCTTGCGGATTGCTTCGTTTCCAGGAGTGAACGTAGCCATCAGTGTAGCTTCCGAAGCTTCTGTCTTCGCAGCTTCCATTTCCGTAGAAGTAAATGTATAATTTGCTTTCACGACTCCTGAAGGATGAATGCGATAAGTAGCAATATACAGATTACCTGCAGCCAACAAGTAGCTAACCTTCAATACCGCATCTTTTCCGTCCATAGCCAATGAAGCATCTACCACATTGAAATTCTTGCTGGACTGCTTCCAGATTTGCAAGCGCTTCGGCATCTGGCTTCCATAGTCATTGTCATTCGGAGCACGCCAGAAGTTAGGCTGTATACCAAATCCCTCATGGAAATATTCTGTTCCCTTCACTTTATAAGAAGTTACCAGACCAGTCGACTTGTCAAATACAAAAGCTACACGTGAAGACTGCACACTCAACAAGTTGCCATTTTCACTGCACTGCAAAGCGGGCCCCTGTACAGAGAATGAACGTGAAGCAGGATCTATCGGCAAGCGGAACTGTTCGTGCGCTATCTCATATCCTTTCGGTACAAGCGGTTCAGATTCTAACGTAGTTACTGAAAAGTTCACAAAATATTCCGTACCCACTTTAGCTTTCAATCCACTAACATTCACCGCCAACTCTTTCTTTTCCTGAGGAGCTACATCCAGTGAAACTTTTCCACGACGCACCACCTTATCATTTTCCTTCACTTCATACGAAATCATATATTTCTTCAGGTTCGTAAAATAAAAACGATTCAGTACATTAAACTTACCGTTTGTCAGGTCTATAGCTTCAAACGCCACATTCTGGTGCGCATATTTCACTTCGCTCATGGCCGGATGAGGATTGCGGTCCGGGTTCACGATACCATTACAGCAGAAGTTACCGTCACTCGGCATGTTGGTTCCGAAATCACCTCCGTATGCCCAGAACGGACGTCCGTTCTCGTCGTGGGTCAGAATGCCCTGGTCTACCCAGTCCCAGATGTATCCGCCTTGCAGGTTCGGATATTTGTAGATGGCTTTCCATTGGTCCCAAAGGCTTCCGGTAGAGTTACCCATGGCATGTGCGTATTCCGAAGGAGCTACCGGACGGTCGCTGCCACGCTGGCCGATTTGTTCCAGCCAGCCTGCACTCGGGTATTGCGGTACGTACATGTCCGAGTTCCATTCCCACTGGGCGCGTTCGTAGTTCACCGGACGGTTCATGATGTCCTTGTCGGCTTCCTTTACCCACAGGTAAGTCTGGTAGAAGTTGTAACCGTTTCCGGCTTCGTTACCCAATGACCAGAAGGTGACACTCGGATAGTTTTTGTTGCGCTCAAACATGTTGATGGTGCGGTACATGTGTGGTTTCAGCCATTCCGGGTTGTTGCCCAACGTACCACCTTTGCGCAGGTCGTAGTACATACCGTGGCTTTCGATGTTGGCTTCATCATATACATAGATACCATATTCATCACACAATTCATAGAACTTGCGGTCTTGCGGATAGTGGCAGAGGCGCACGCTGTTGATGTTGTTCTGTTTCATCAGGGTGAAGTCCTTGCGCATCAGCTCTTCGGGAACATAATGTCCTGTTTCGGGATTATGTTCGTGTATGTTTACACCTTTCAGCTTGATGGGTTGGCCGTTGACGAACAAGCAAACGTATGGTTTGCCGTTTTCGGCTATCTGATCGGTGGGTTTGATCTCGAAACGGCGGAAACCTACCGTATAAGGAATGATTTCGCTTGTTTTTTCTCCGTCTTTCAGAGATATCAGTAACCGATACAGGTTAGGGTGTTCTGATGTCCAGGTCTTGACGTTGCTGAGGGCGGCTTCAAAAGAGATGCTCTTCTGCCCGTCTGCTGTAACAGGACAGGGGGTGTTACCTTCTGCAACCACTTTCTTTGCGGCATCCAGCAATTCGTATGCTACGGTTACCTCTTTGTTGGCTGCTGTATGGTTGGTTACGTCCACATTCAGTTTGAAGATACCATTCTTATAAGTGTCGTCCAGTGTAGACACCACATTGAAATCTTTGATGTGGGTTTTGGGCTGTGAGAACAGGAATACATCACGTTCAATACCGCTCATGCGCCAGAAGTCCTGGCATTCCAGATAAGAACCGGTACTCCAGCGGAATATTTTGATGACCAGCGAGTTTTTGCCGGGTTTCAGGTAGTTGTTGATTAAGAATTCTGCCGGATTCTTGGAGTCTTCGCTGTATCCCACTTCCTGTCCGTTGACATACACGTATACACCGGATTTTGCTCCTTCCAAACGGAGGAATATGTCGCGTCCATCCCAATCGGCAGGAATTTCGATATCACGCTGATACACACCGACCGGATTGGTTTCGGGTAACTGCGGCGGTTGTGGATTTCTGGGTTTGAATTCGTATCCATGATTGGTGTAGATGGCCACTCCGTAGCCCTGTACTTCCCAGTTGCCGGGTACTTTAATCTCCTTCCAGGCTATGTTGGCATCCGGTTGCTCAATGTTGGCAGGCAGATCTTTGTATGCATCTGCATAATAAAAGTTCCATGTACCGTTTAGTAGTTTGTAATAAGGGCTGTTCTCATACTCGCCGGTCAGTGCCTGGTTCCGGTTGTCGTAAGTCATGAAAGCTGTGCGTGGATATTCCTTGTTGACGGCTACGGTCTGAATATCTTTCCAATAAGGTAGTTTTGTATCTTCCGCATGAAGAACTTGTGTTGAATATGCGCATACAGCAGCGCCGATCAGGAATTTAAATAAGGTTGTCATTTTAGGTTTCATAGGTTCAAATAGAAAAATGAAGAAGAAAGGGCGCTAGTACCGGCGCCCCTTTCCTTAAGTCCTTTTATGTAAAATAGCAATTATTTAATTGCGTCTGCCAGTTCAGCACCTGGTTTGAACTTGGTTACTTTTTTAGCAGGAATAGTAATCGTTGCTTTTGTGGATGGGTTGATACCTGTTCTTGCACTTCTTTCAGCAACAGAGAATGTTCCGAATCCGATTAATGATACTTTGTCCCCTTCTTGGAGGGCCTTTGTTACAGTTGAAACGAAAGCTTCAACTGCTTTTTTTGCGTCGACTTTGCTCAAGCCGGCTTCAGCGGCGACTGCGCTGATAAGATCTGCCTTATTCATAACGAAAATGATTAATTATTAAATGTAACACAAAAGTTTTACCAAAATCAGTGACAAATATATGCTTTCAAAATTAGAAATCAAACAGATAGCCTAAAAAAGATGCTCCAAAAATCAAAAAAACGTAAGAGAACTCTTGTTTTCTGTTATATAACAGAATAAAATTGTAAATTTGCGCGCAATCAATGTTTTATTAGACGAAGAATATTTATGAACAGTATACCTACAGTAACCAAGAATTTATTGATAATAAATGTGTTGTGTTTCTTTGGAGGCGTGGTAGCCATGAAGTATGGAATTAACCTAAACGACCTGCTGGGACTACACTTTTTTATGGCATCTGATTTTAATCCTGCCCAGTTGATTACTTATATGTTTATGCATGGCGGTTTCCAGCATATCTTTTTTAACATGTTTGCTTTGTGGATGTTTGGCCGTACGCTTGAACAGGTCTGGGGACCGAAACGTTTCTTATCCTATTATATGGTATGTGGTATAGGTGCGGGACTGGTGCAGGAGCTGGTGCAATATATACAATATGTGACTGAATTATCGCAGTATGACAGTGTGAATACGGGGATTGCCGTGATCCCGATGGCGGAGTACTTGAATCTGATGACTACAGTTGGCGCTTCGGGAGCGATATATGGTATTTTGTTGGCATTCGGTATGCTGTTCCCCAATAGTCAGATGTTTGTATTCCCTATCCCATTTCCTGTCAAGGCTAAATATTTTGTGATGGGATATGCTGCTTTGGAGATATTTTTGGGCTTGGGTGCTTCGACCGATGGCGTTGCCCACTTTGCACACTTGGGAGGTATGATTTTTGGCTTTATATTGATAATGTATTGGAGAAAAAAGAATAACAATGGGCAGTTTTATTACTGATTTGAAAAATAGTTTCAACAAAGGGAACATATATATCCAGTTTATATATATTAATGCAGGGGTATTCATTGTAACTTCCTTATTGGGAATTTTATGGATGCTGTTCAACCGGAATGGAGCATTTGTGCTTCAATATTTGGAACTGCCGGCCTGGACGTTGCAGTTTGTCAAGCAGCCTTGGTCTTTGCTGACTTATATGTTCATGCACGCAGGTATTTTGCATTTGCTGTTTAATATGCTGTGGCTTTATTGGTTCGGGCAGATGTTTCTGTCTCTTTTCTCGGCAAAGCATTTCCGCGGGCTCTATCTGTTGGGAGGTATTTGTGGCGGTTTGTTGTATATGATCGCTTACAATGTTTTCCCTTATTTCAGTGATTCTTTGTATTATTCTTATTTGTTGGGAGCATCGGCTTCCGTACTTGCTATTGTTGTGGCCACTGCGGTACGTGCACCGGAATATAGAGTAAACTTTATGTTTATTGGGACTGTTAGGTTGAAGTATGTGGCTCTGTTTATGGTTGTGACCGATTTGCTGTTTATGACATCGGGCAATGCCGGTGGCCATATCGCTCATTTAGGAGGTGCTTTGGCCGGATGGTGGTTTGCTTCCGGATTGTCCCGCGGACATGATGCTACGTCATGGATAAACCGATGCTTGGATTGCTTCTCGGAAGGTCTTTCGTTTCGTCGTCAATCGAAAAGACCGAAGATGAAAGTTCATTATGGTGATAAGGCAAAAGATTACGATTATAATGCCCGTAAAAAACAGCAAAGCGAGGAGATAGACCGTATATTGGATAAATTAAAGAAATCCGGTTATAACAGTCTGACTACCGAAGAGAAGAAAAGCTTGTTTGATGCGAGCAAGAAGTGATATATGAAATATATTGGTCGTTTTTTGGGATGGATACTACTGGGCATAAACTTGTGTATGGTGGTATTGTTACTGGTATGTGCTTACAGCCCTTATATTGATCCTGTGGCTCATCCGGTATGGTCATGTGCCGGTTTGGCTTTTCCCGCTTTTTTGATTGTTAATCTTTTGTTTCTGGTCTTCTGGTTGGTGATTTATCGTAAATATGCGTTGCTTTCATTTTTAGGCCTGGTATGTTCCATTGGTGCTATCCGTACTTATTTCCCAGTCAATGTATTTGTATCTGATGTACCGGAAGGGGCAATCAAATTCTTATCCTACAATACGATGGCCTTTGAAAAGAACCGTGCGAACACCAAGGATAATCCGAACCCTGTGCTGGAATATTTAAGAAACAGCAATGCGGATATAATCTGCCTGCAGGAATATATTGTAGGCGGACGCTTAACCAAGAAAGAGGTGGATTATGCTTTAAGAGATTATCCTTATAAAAATTATCATAAGATATCGGGGGCCAACGGTTTGGGTTGTTATTCCCGTTTTCCTATTTTGTCGGCACATCCGGTGAAATATGCCAGCCTTAACAATGGTTCCATTGCTTATAAAATCAAAGTGAATGGTGATACCTTGCTGGTTGTTAATAATCATCTGGAATCCAATAAGCTGACTGAGAAGGATAAAGAAGTCTATCGCGAAATGATGAAGGACCCTGATAAGCAAAAGGTATCGCAAGGGTCTCGTTTGCTGATCGGAAAACTGGCGGAAGCATCGGCTATACGTGCCGTTCAGGCTGATTCCATAGCTCGTTTGGTGGCCGGTTACAAAGGGGGAGGCATAATTGTATGCGGTGACTTCAATGATTCTCCTATATCATACACTCACAGGGTGGTAGGAGAAGGGCTGAATGATGCTTTTGTGGAGTCGGGAAACGGCTTTGGCATATCTTATAATCAAAATCATTTTTATTTCAGAATAGACAATATTTTATTGAGCAAGAATTTAAAATCTTACCGTTGTACGGTGGATAATACGATAAAGAGTTCGGATCATTACCCCATTTGGTGTTATGTGGCGGAGAAGTGATTTTACATACCTTTAATTGACAGATTATGAAAAGACTATTATTTACGTTAGCGACGTGTTGTGTAATGTGTGCATGTGAACAGAAAACAGAAATGAATCCGTTCTTTACGGAATTCCAGACCGAGTACGGTGCTCCCGATTTTACTAAGATCAGACTGGAGCATTATGAACCTGCTTTCTTGAAAGGAATAGAGGAGCAGAATGCGGAAATTAAGGCAATAGTTGATAATCCCGAGGAACCTACTTTTGAAAATACCATTGTGGCGCTGGATAAAAGTGGCGGGATTCTGGCGAGAGTAAGTGGGGTGTTTTTTGCATTGACCGAAGCGGATACAAATGATTCGTTGACGGCCTTGAATGAAAAGATGGCTCCTGTACTTTCAGAACATAGTGATAATATTTATTTGAATCAGGATTTGTATAAACGGGTGGCTGATGTGCATCAACAGGAACGGGAAGGTAAGATAACTCTTACGACTGAGCAACACCGGCTGTTGGACAAGTATTATAAAGCTTTTGTCCGTTCGGGTGCCGGACTGGATGCCGGAAAACAATCCCGTTTGAGGGAGATCAATAAAGAATTGTCGACTTTGGGGATTGCTTTCGACAATCATATCTTAAATGAGAATAACGCTTATCAGTTGGTTATCGAGAATGAGGCTGATTTGGCCGGGTTACCCGAATGGGTGAAAGCGGGGGCCGCAGAGGAAGCGAAAGCTGCTGGAAAAGAAGGGAAATGGCTATTCACTTTGCAAAACTCCAGTCGCTTGCCTTTTTTGCAATATGCTGAAAACCGTGAGCTAAGAAAAAATATTTATGAAGCTTATATCAACCGGGGGAATCATGATGATGCGAATGACAATAAAGAGATATTGGGAAAGATCATGGCATTGCGTTTGGAACAGGCAAAATTATTAGGATTCGATTGTTATTCCAATTTTGTACTGGATGAGAACATGGCTAAGAATTCGCAGACAGTCATGGATTTCTTGAACAACCTGTGGGGATACTCACTGGAAAATGCAAAGAAAGAGGCCGCCGAGTTGCAGAAAATAATGGATAAGGAAGGTAAGGGAGAGAAGCTGGCTGCATGGGACTGGTGGTATTATGCCGAAAAATTGCGTCAGGAAAAGTATGATTTGAATGAAGATGAAATCAAGCCCTATTTCAGTTTGGAAGATGTGCGTAGCGGATTGTATACCGTGGCCAACAAGCTGTATGGCATTACATTGACCGAACTGAATGATGTGCCCGTATATGAGCCGGATGTGAAAGTGTATGAAGTAAAGGATGCCGATGGCTCATTTTTGGGATTGTTCTATGCGGATTACTTTCCACGCGCAGGTAAGCGTGGTGGCGCATGGATGAGTAATTTTCGTGAACAGGCCGGTGAAGTACGTCCTTTAATTTATAATGTGGCAAGTTTTACTAAACCTGCAGGAAATATGCCTTCTTTACTGACTTTGGATGAGGTGGAAACCATGTTTCATGAGTTTGGACATGCATTGCACGGTATGCTGACCAAGTGTAACTACAAAGGAGTGTCCGGTACCAGTGTGGCGCAGGATTTTGTAGAACTTCCTTCACAGATTATGGAACACTGGGCTGTAGAACCTGAAGTGCTGA
>ENA-OOZM01000110-OOZM01000110.1-human-gut-metagenome-genome-assembly--contig:-NODE-110-length-13327-cov-1.743972_pt1 | contig 13327 bp, 10 predicted proteins | sample MGYA00241044_ERZ501404 | MGnify/ENA primary metagenome ERZ501404 (study PRJEB25962, sample SAMEA2042982) | human gut metagenome | biome: human gut; feature: human-associated habitat; material: faeces...
AATAATCGAGAAGCCATTCACTTCTCGAATTTTATTATTATCTTGCAAGCCAACCGCCATCAACAGCAATTGTAAATCCATTTATATAATCAGAGGCTTCAGATGCTAAGAAAATTGCGGCACCAGCAATATCCTCAGGACGTCCCCAACGGCCTTGAGGAATACGCTCTAATATGGCATCATTACGCTTTGAATCACTTCTGATTTGTTCAGTATTATTAGTCTCCATATAACCTGGAGCTATACCATTAACATTAATTCCCTTACTAGCCCATTCATTACATAATGATCTAGTAAAACCAATTACTGCACTCTTAGAAGCGCAATAAGCAGGAACTCTTATTCCACCCTGATATGAAAGCATTGATGCAATGTTAATAATTTTACCTTTTTTATTTTGGGCAAAAACAACCTTCGCAAATGCTTGGGATAAGAAAAAAACTACTTTTTGATTAACATTTATTACACTATCCCAGTCCTCTTCTGTTACGTCAACTGCATCAGCTCTTTTAATAATACCAGCATTATTAACAAGAATATCAATAATACCTACTTCTTTTTCAACTTGAGCAACTAAAGCATTAACCGCATCTTCATTAGTTACATCACAAACATAACCACGAGCATCAATACCCAGTTCCTTATATGCTGCAAGACCTTTGTCTACCAGTTCCTGCTTGATGTCGTTGAATACAATTTTTGCACCAGCCTGTGCAAAACCTGTTGCAATTGCAAAACCGATACCGTAAGAAGCTCCTGTTACAAGAGCTACTTTACCTTCGAGTGAAAAATTAACCATAGTTTTCTTTAGTGTTTATATTGTTAATAACTAATATCAACCTTAAAAAAGCAAATTGTTTTTCCGTTTACGAACACGGATTTATTTATTCTAATTTTCTAAGTTCACAAATATACTAATTTCTTTTTATTAGTGTGCTAATATTTCGCAAATCTTATCTTGAAACGCACGAGCTTCCTTACCTCGTAAAACATTCTGGTTGATAATAACAAAAGCAAGCATATCGCCATTTCCTGCTTTTACATATCCGGCAAGTGAACTTATCCCTGTAACAGTACCGGTCTTGGCACGTACATTCCGATATGCTTTTCCCTGCTTCATACGATAATGCAGTGTCCCATCTACTCCCGCAACGGGAAGAGCCTCATAAAATGTATGAAAGATCTCAGGATGTGCATAAGCATATTTCAGATACTCCATCATCAAATCGGGAGAGATATAATTGTAAAGTGATACACCACTGCCATCTACGATACTGTAATTATCGGGATTACGCCCGATCTCATGCTTCATAAAGGAGTGAATAACTTCCTGCGCATCCTTAAAACCTACATTTTTTTTCCCAGAACGACTGATAGCCAGATGATAAAACATTGCTTCGGCAGACAGATTATCACTTTTCTTCAACGCACGTTTTAATACAGGTTCCAACGGTCGTGAAAATGTATACATACCAGTTGCCTCATCCGGACATATTCCATACCGGACTGACTGTATAGAAATACCCGTTTCTTTTAAACGATAAGCAAATGTATGCAGAAAAAAATCTTTTGACGAATACATATTCAGTGTCTTTGTACATCTGTAATTAGCATTTCCATCCACACAAATCGTATTACCATTATCCAGCCAGTTACGGGTAACTTTCAGTTTTCCACATTGCGGAGCATAGCTCTGAGCTAAATTGCAAACGGTGTAATAATCAGATTCTGGTATAACCTCTATTTTCGGCTTTCTTCCCTTCGATGTGGGAATTACTGTTACATTTACGCATCCTCTGTTTAACATGAGCGGAGATAAATATGGCTGAAAGGCTTCGGGAGTATCATCCCAAGACCATCCTGCCCCCCAATAAATAGAGTCTGTCAACGATACATCTGCAATCAGGCTCCCTTGAATACAACGTATTCCGGAGTTATGAACAGCTTCTACCAGTTTATTCATATCCTCATCCATAAACTCCGGATCGAATCCACCGACTAGATATAAATCTCCCTGTAATATACTGTCCTGAACGATAGTTCCTGTATAAGCAATCCGTGTATTGAAAAGATAATATTCTCTAAGCTCTGCCAATGCAGTAACCGATGTTATCACTTTTTCAATGGAGGCAGGACGATAAAGTTTTTTATCCTGATAGGCATACACCTGCTTTCCTTGTGTCAAATTGAAAACACTAATGCCAACCTCCGAAGTCGTCAATACTTTTTCTGAAGAAACCAATGCATCCAGCTTTCCGGCAATAGACTGGGCAGCCAGTGTACAACAACATATTATGAGAGAGATTAATACTAGTCCTGTTCGCTTCATATATTACAATTCTCTAAAGATTTCACCTACTGTTGGGTGCGGAAAAACAAAACGTTTAAAATATTCCAGATTACGGTGTTCTTCTACCATCATACCTCCCAAGACAATTAACTCGGAAGCAGGATTTCCCAATATATGTACGCCAAGCACCGTATCTTTATCGTCTACCAAAACTTTAATAACTCCATTTGAACCTTCATTTTCAGCAACAAACCGTCCTGAATATGCCATGGGCAATTTCACTGTACGATATGAAGTACCATTTGCCTGCAACACCTCTTCTGTCTGTCCTACAGAAGCAATTTCCGGATTAGTATAAACAACTCCCGGTATGGCACGATAGCTCATGGCGTCTGTTTTTCCTAAAATATGATGAACTGCCACCTCTGCTTCACGCACAGCCGTATGAGCCAGCAAAGAAACGCCATTCAGATCACCACATACATATACTCCAGGAACAGAGGTACGTAAATGAGCATCGACACGGATATGCCTACGCTCTGTTAGCTCCAGGTTCAGATTTTCAAGACCAAAGCCTTCTGTAACAGGCCGACGACCTACACTCATCAACAGCTTATCGGCACATATACTGTTTGCTCCATCCGCATTTTCATAATGTACATGTATTCCTTCGTCATCCTGTGAAAGACTGGTTACTTTGGCGCCAAGCAGGAATTTAACTCCTTTCTTTGAATATTCTGTGCGAAGAGAAGCCGCAAGTTCACGATCGATGCCATTCAAGATTTCATTCATCATTTCGATGACGGTTACTTGTACTCCCAGGCTAGAAAAGAAAGAAGCAAACTCCATTCCGATAACTCCTCCCCCTACAATAGCAAGCGAACGAGGCAATTCTTTATTATCGAGTGCATCACGGTGAGTCCAATAACTAACCTGATCAATACCTTGTATCGGAGGAATAACAGTCTGACTACCTGTACAAATAATCAGATGTTCACATTCGTACGTTTCATCTGCACAACGTACAGTATTCTTATCCACAATATAAGCTTCTCCATTAACAACAGTAACCTGCTGTGCTGCCAGTTTAGCCTTAATCCCTAAAACCAGTTTACGGACAACCTTGGCTTTTCGTGAAATAATTTTCGGCAAATCAAAAGAAGCGTCTGGTACACTTACAGCATATTTCGATGCATGACGGGCATAATCGTATACTTTAGCTGAATAAAGCAATGTCTTCGTCGGTATACATCCTTCATTCAGACAAACACCTCCCAAACTATTCTTTTCGAACAGAACAACACTCAATCCAGCCTTACCGGCAGCTTCGGCAGCTGTATATCCGGCAGGACCTCCACCAATAATTGCAAGTTGGAATTTCATATTATTTTATTTAGATTAATAGGTTTCAATTTATATCAGCTCCAGTTTTCGTATTCCATATCCGGATAATATTCGTATAGAGTATCTACAAACAATTCCGGCTCCTGTAAAGGATACCACCTGTCACTTTTTTCAGCAATGATACGCAGAGCTTTACGCTGGGGGTCAAAATACACTTTGGTAATTCCCTTCAAAACGACTTTTGAAAAGCCTAAATAACAAACTACATGTACTGTTCCATCATCATCTATCCGGTATTCTTTTATTTCTTCAAACATGCAGAACAATACATCAAGTATAAAAATCAATACCATAGCAAGTACCCAAAGTCTTTCCTGATAATAGATTATACCTAATATAACAGTCAGGACAAGAGCACTTATAAGAGTTTCACATATAAATCTCTTTACCGATTTTCGAGGTTTGAAATTTTTCATAAAACATATTTTAGTTATCGATCATATCTGTATTTTCGCCACTTTTCATTTTTTTCTGTACCCATCGGATAAAATCTTCCGCATTTTGAGGAGAGACAAAAACTTTTTCATGTTTATCACCGACACGATAAGTTATCTCAACTCGATGAACAGAAAGGGCAGGAGCAATGGAGAAAGAATCCCCCAAATACAACTCATCTGCCCGGAAGCGGTCCGCACCAACTACAAGGAACTGTTGGAAACAGACAGCTACCCCCCTTGTTACCGCATCATTCCTTCACTCCCCCCTTTCACCGCCCACTCATGGATGACTGCCTTACAGATGGAAAGATTCGAGCAAAAAGCGACCTTATTGAATGAACGGTTAAAACGTTGTCAAGGCAATTGGGAAGATGCTTTTTTTATCACACTGGCACGTAATTTCGGTTTCGGGCTGAACGGAGACGCTTTCGAAACCTGGGCTCATCGGCTTCCCTTCCGGGCGGTAGACAAGCATCGGAACGACCTTTTCCAGATAGAAGCCATCTTCTTTGGACAAGCCGGCATTCTGGAAGATTCTGATGGAGACGGATACTATCTCCGGCTAAAAAAAGAGTACACCTATCTACAGCATAAATTCGGACTTATCCCGATGGATGCTTCCCTATGGCGTTTTCTCCGGCTACGTCCTGCTAATTTTCCGCATATACGGATTGCACAGTTGGCATGTCTTTATCATCGTGCCTACGGACTGCTCTCTCGCATCATGGAAACGGAGACACTACAAGGTGTCAGAGATATTCTGAAAGGAGGAACGTCAGAATACTGGCTCACTCATTATACATTTGGCGGTTCTTCCCCTTCCCGTCCGAAGACTCTAAGTAACACCTCACTGGATTTACTCATTATCAACACGGTAGTGACATTTCTCTATGCTTACGGACTGCATAAAGGGAATCGTGTACTTTGTGCACGTGCCGGCAGTTTTCTGGAAGAATTGAAAGCGGAGAACAATTATATCACCCGCATGTGGGAACAATGCGGAATGAAAGCCTCCAATGCCGCCGACAGCCAAGCTTTGATACAATTAAAGAAAGAATATTGCGATAAGAAAAAATGCCTGTATTGCCGGATAGGGTACGAATATCTGAAACGGTCATAATATTCTATCACCCTGCCGGCCATTATTAACTATATCCATAGAATGCCGACAGGGATGTATGAAGCTGTGACAATAATTTATGTATAACAAATGACGAAACAGTCTTGTCACCGGAAGGACAGGTACTGAGAATACCTCTATCCTGCCCAACTGACTATTATTCTCTTTGGAAATCAGACGGATAATTTACTTCATTAATAATCTTTCCTCCCTCCAAACGCTCCCATGTCTTGAAAGAGCGCACTCCTTGTGTCAGTTCAATGACCCGTGCCCCATTTCCTCCCGGAATATCGTGATAAACGGTATTCCCTCCGGTAAACCGTCCATAGCACAACAAAATCCCTTTCCAATCAACTACATAATCATTCACATGGTCGTGCCCCACAAATGTAGCCATTATGTCTCCTGCATTCAGCATAGCAGCATACAAACCTGTATTAATCAACGGAGCACAAGCCTTTTCCTTACGTGTTCCTATCAATAACGCATTTTCATCTTGCGCCGCTTCATTATATTCCGGAAAAGGAATATGAAAGAAAGCCAACGAGGGCAGTGGCTTGCCACCATTACGTTCCGTATATCCCACACTGCTCTCAACATACCAATTTATCTGATCCGGCTTTATCCAATCATACCCTTTTACCTGTTTCAAAGACGAATACGCATTGCTATCGAAGACATAAAGCACAGCTGCATCCTTCTTTCCGTCTTCCGACTTCAAAGGAAGTACATAATTAGTAACTCCCGAAATCCCTGCCGTGGTAGAGGTCAGATTACCCGGCATATCTTTGATATATTCCAGTAACTCAATACGGGTCATATCTTGCTCATCATCATGGTTTCCCCAAGTCACGGCAAAAGGCAAACGGCGGGAAACAACAGGTTCCAAAGCTTTAGACAATGCCTCGCTCGCCGGCTTGCCAAACACCAAATCACCTGTATAAATCACCAAATCCGGTTTCTCAACATCCAAGACCTCATTCATTCGCTCCGCCGCTTCTTCCGAGGCAGAGTCTCCCGGTACCCAATGAACATCAGTGAACTGAACAATCTTAAACTTCTTGTCTGCATTGAATTTCAGCACATTTTGCGCGCTTACCGGCATCATCCCTACACAAAGCAGAGCCAACACACCACATAATGTTTTTATCTTTTTCATCATCCTAAAAATTTATTTAAACTGATTACTGCAACCACCAAGGCTTATCCGAGGTTTTATCACTTCCACCAAACTGCTCATTCAAAGCAGCCTCCACATGAGTGGCATTGTTATTATATTCATCCTGCGGATACATCCAGCGATAAGGCAGACTAACTCCTGCGGCACGGCGGAAATCGGGATACCCCGTACGAAGCGCCTCATAGTAGGGTAGCCATACACTTCCCTGCAAAAATGTCGGCAAATACTTTTGCATAATAATACGCTCTATCTTCTCATCAGTAGAAAGGGAAGAGGAATAAGCCACCTTGTCATTTCGAAGGTATTCTGCCGCTGCATCCTGAGTGAGATAATCAGCTACCGACACAGCATATTTCTGATAAAACTCAAAAGACGCCTTGACGGCCGATTCATAATAAATCTTGTCATCTCCCTGAATCCATCCTCTTACTACAGCCTCAGCCAATATAAGCTGCTGTTCAACGTAACCTAACAAGACCATAGGCTCATTGGTCGGAGTCTGGTAATAACGGGGAGCAGGCTTGGAACAGTTTCCAGCCACCGCCTTATCATTAACCAAACTATAAGGAACAGCCGGATCACCCCCGTCATAAGAGCTGAAATCATTAATCGCTTTTCCGGCTTTTTCAGCATTCGGAGTTTGCGTGGCAACAGCAAATAAACGCGGATCCTGCCGTGTAGCCAATGCAGCAATATAAGTGGAATCCATAAAACGCCCCGAACCGAAATCGCTGTCATTAAAATACGGATAACGGTTATCCTGCTGGTCAAGATAGATCAACTGCCCGTTATCCGACAAGCTTTCCATTAAAGGTCCGTCGGCTACAATCTTTGAAAACTCCGATTTAACATCTATATCACCTACCTTCTCTTTTCCCGACAAAGACATCAAAATACGTAAGCGGTAAGCATTAATCAATTTTCTCCAATTAACCAAGTTGCCATTGTAGATAATATCTCCCGAAATAATCTCATCACTGCCTTCAAGCATTTTATCGGCCTCTTCCAGTTCCTTCAAAATGCCGGCCAGCACAACTTCCTGCGAATCGTATGCCGGCTGGTAATTCGCATCTGTTTCTGCCTTAAGCGCATCCGTATAGGGAATACTTCCAAAGTCCAGAGTCAACTGATAGAAATAATTGGCACGGAAGAAATGAGCCAAAGCCTGATAAGCACTTCCTTCTCCGGCCTCTTCTGACATTTTGGTCACATCACGCAAATTGCTATAATAATCAAAATCCCCACGCGTCCATTTATAAACCTGATACTTGCTTTCTCCCGAAGTCAGAATCAGCATCTTGGCTGCATGGCAAGCATCCGAACTGGTTTGATTGAAAGCACTATAAGCAACTCCGGTCAACAACAGGGAAGGATTGGTAGTAGTGGCATTATTAGGATCCACATTCATCTCTTCCAAATCAATGCAAGCACTCATTGCAAAGGATACGGCAAGAAGAGATGCCATGTATTTGATATACTTCTTCATCATATTTTGAATAAACGTTAAAATTTAATGTTAGCACTCACTCCTACATAACGGGCCGACGGATCCTGCAAATCTCCATCACTGGCACCAAAGTCCGGATCCAAATAAGGAGTCTTTTTCAGCACGGCCAGATTGTTTCCAAACACTGTGACATCCAGCCCTTTTATAAACTGTGACTGAATGAACTTAGTCAAATCATACGTCACTGCAACACGTCTCAGTTTTAGGAAAGAACGGCTGAACGTATTAGCAAACAACTCGCTTTCTTCTGTACGCACCACGGCACGATAAGGATAATTCTGGGCCCAAGTCTGTATGTTTACCGCTGTTTCATTCTTTTTATAGACACGGGTATCGGAAACAATATTCCCATTCACGTCATAAGTCACCTCACCGCTTACTATATTGACACCTTCGGGCACATAAACAGGCTTGCCACCATTATCATATTCTTCCTGACGATACATGGTAGATTTGGGATGCTTTCCTCCCCACCACATTTTCTGCGTGGTAGTAGATATCAACGTTCCTCCGATAGCTCCGTCCATATCTATATTGACAGTAAAATCCTTTATCTTGAAAGTATTCTGCAATCCGAAACGAACATCAGGAGACTGGTTTCCTACTTTGGTCTTAAAAGCGCTCTGAGTGGGCAAACCCGTATTCGCATCCAATATCAACCGGCCATCCGGTGTCTTTTCCCACTCGGTAGCATACATAGCATCAGCCCGGTCACCTTTTTTCAAATCGCCGAACTTCTCCTGGTCTCCATAAATCCCGGTCAGCTTACGAATATTACTACTCCAATTGGTAGCTACATTCCAGGTAAAGTTTTTGTTTTTTACCGGAGTGGCGGAAACAATCAGCTCGAAACCGTTTGTTGTGTATTCGTTACCATTCACATAACGTTTGGTAAATGCCGAGGCAGATGATATGGGCAGTTCTATAATACTGTTCTCATCCAGCATATGATAGTAGGTCAGATCAATTCCAATGCGATTATGCAAAAACGAAGTAGAAACCCCCACCTCATACGAGGTTGTTTTTTGCGGCAATATATTCGCATTGAGTAACGTACCCGGATAAGTCACGGACGGAATACTGCCATACAGTGTGCCATTGGAATAAGTAGCATACAAAGAATAAGGATCAAGGTCACTGGAAACTTGCGCCCATGCACCATTTACTTTCAGATAATCCATCCATGAAGGCAGTTTCACATATTCATTAACCAATGTACTTAATGACACAGAAGGATAGAAATAGGAGTTATTCCCTTTTGCCAAAGTAGAAGACCAGTCATTACGCCCGGTAAATGTAAGAAACAAAGACTCAAACAAATCTACATTCACAGAACCATAAACACTCTCGATAGCTTTTTCGTTCATCGAGTTGGTAGCGCTTACAGGATTCAGGCTATTACCCAAATTGTATACTTTCGCCACGATCAGTCCGTCTGTAGACTGGCTTTGCTTCCGAATCTGACGGTAATACAGTGAAGTACCGGCATTGACAGTCAACGTAAAATTCCTGCTGAAAGCACGTGTGTAAGTAGCAAGAAAATCCGCATTGATGTCCAGCTGATCAGTATTCCACGTTTTGTAGTCGCCATTCCGCGAATCACCATAGTTCATATAAGACTTAGGAACAGACATATCTTCAAATGTGCTTTCCAAACGTCCCGCAGCCCGTCCTTGCAAACTCAGCCCCGGTATTACATCCCAGTTCAGTTTCAGTTGTCCATTCATTGTATTACGGTCATGCTTTTGCGTCAGTTCATTGGCAGCAAAGTAAGGATTATTATACCACGCATAGTTGTAGTTGGCCTGACGTGTACCTTCAGAGTCCGGACGATAATAATGCTCGGCCAACTCCTTTCCATTTACATCATTTCCCATCCATAACAAAATGGTATACATATGATTTTTCGGTCCATATCCATAACGTGGATAATTGGGAGAATATACCTTGTTATAAGAAAGATTGGCTGATAAAGTAACCGAGTTACTAAGGTTATACATACTGTTAAAGTTCAATCCCCCCGTATAAACCGAAGTATTGGGAACCTGTCCGCGCTGATTGGAGAAATCACCGTTAAAATTATAGTTAGCTTTTTTACTTTTGCTTGCCACTGAAAAAGTCGCTTTTGTAATAATTCCGGTACGTAAAAAGTCCCTCAGGTTATCATGAGGCTCCCATGCGATGGGCACCCGTTCGTACTTAGACTGGTCATCATAAATCGTACCGGAAACATCCCCCCACCAAGGAATCGTTTCTCCTGTTTCTTTATTACGGATAGGACTATTCCACTGTGCTATTTTCTGCCCGGCAAAACGAGGTCCCCAGGTCATGTCTCCATCCGAGATACCACCATCTGCTCCATCCCAAAAGGCATACTGACCATTAGAGCCCGAACCAAACTCTGTCTGAGTTTCAGGAAAGACCGTAAATCCGGCAGAAACCATACTGGACAATCCGGCCGTAACAGTCAATCCATCCTCTTTCGCCAGTTTGGTAGTGATCAAAATAGCACCGTCTTTACCCCGCGAACCATACAAAGCAGCGGCGGCAGTTCCCTTCAAAACATTAATACTTTCTATATTTTCGGGAGATACGTCAAAAAGATCCGACTCCACAGGCACACCGTCAATCACCATCAACGGAGTCTTTCCACGTAAGGAAAACGAAGGAGCCTGAAAAATACCGGTAGGATTATTTACCGTCAAACCGGCTACCTGACCCGACAAGGCATTACCAACATTCACCGTACCCGGCTGGTCTAAAGCCTCGGTATTGACTTGTTGGGTAGTATATCCCAACTTCTTTTTCTGCTGCTTGATACCGATAGCAGTTACCACTACTTCGTCAATGGCCTGCACATCGTCATTCATCGTCACGTTAATCACCGTTTGTCCATCTACTTGTTTCTCTACCGGAGTATATCCGATATAAGAAAAAATCAATACACCATTGGCGGGCACTTCCACTGAATAACGCCCATCCATATCTGTCACCGTACCCACTGTTGAGTTTTTAACCATTACGCTGGCACCGATAATCACATCCGACTTATCCCGCACCACACCGGTCACTCTGAGATTCTGCGCCTTCACGCAAAGGCATAGCAAGGTCATAACAATGACCAAGCACTGTTTAGTTTTCATTTATATATAATTGTTAGTTTATCCTGAAAAGAAAGAATTCAATAGATACTTTTAAGGCTGACACGGCGGAATACACCCAACAAATGAGATACGTCCTTTTTATTCTCTTGTAAAGCAGTCTCAAAAGACTCCGTATCCGAGTCGATAGCGGCCAACGCCACTTTCAGCACCCCTGTAAACTCCTGCTCCGCCTTATCCTGCGGCAGCAGGTCTTTCCTTACCTGACGGTTCAGTTCTTTTTCAATGGTACGTACTGCATTGTAGATTTCCGGCTTACGAATCACCGTACGACGCGTCGGATCTCCGGGTACCACCTCTTCCTTCACCACATAAGTATCTTTAAATGAATCATACAGGAAGGCTACCTTCTTACCTAATTTATGATTAGAAACCAATGCAGCCAGCTCTTCGGAAGAAGGGGTTTCAACAGTAGAGTAAAACTCCCATGTTTCCACCTTAGCCGAAGATGCATCCGTTTTCACATTCTCTTTTTTATCACGTACCGGATAAAACGGCATAGCCCACATCTGTTGGGCAAACAAACTGATACTCAAAAAAGCAACGGTTAAAATGAACTTCTTTTTCATAACTTTAAGTTTATTGTTTTCTGCCGCAAAGAAACGAACTGCACATTTCAATCCAAATACAAAAAGATGAAACTCACATAACAATTCAAAAAACAGAAAGGAGATAAAAAAAGTGTGTGGATATGCCCTGCACATCCACACACCACCTATGCTTTTATTACAAAAGAATTACGCTTAGAAAGCCTTCTTGTAAAGTTCCAGAATAATTTCTTCCGTCACTTCACGAGGATTGCCCGGCGTACACACATCGGCAATAGCCGAAGCGGCCAGACGGGGCAAGTCTTCTTCCTTAATACCCAGTTCAGACAAATGCTGAGGGATACCCACCTTGACAGACAATGCCTTCACCGCCTCAACAGCAGCCTTCGCAGCCTCTTCCCGGCTCATGCCATCCTTGTACACATTCATTGCCTTGGCGATATCTACATATTTGGACAAAGCAGCCGGAGCATTGAACTCCATGATGACAGGCAGCAACAGTGCATTAGCCACACCGTGAGGAATATCGAAGATAGCTCCCAACGGATGAGCCATACCGTGAACCACGCCCAAGCCTACATTAGAGAACGCCATACCTGCAATGTACTGTGCCACGGCCATACCGTTACGGGCTTCCGCATTGGTAGGCTCGAAGACAGCGGTTTCCAGATAACGGGCAATCATTTCGATCGCCTTGATCTCGAACATATCGCTCATTTCCCAAGCGCCTTTGGTTATCAACCCTTCGATGGCGTGGGTCAGTGCGTCCAAACCGGTAGAAGCAGTCAGCCCTTTAGGCAGAGTGTACATCAGTTCCGCATCCACAATAGCGATGGCGGGAATATCGTTCGGGTCTACACAAACCATCTTCTTATGGTTTTCCTCATCCGTGATGACATAGTTGATAGTCACCTCGGCGGCAGTACCGGCGGTAGTGGGCAGTGCAATGATAGGCACTGACTTTTTCCTTGTAGGAGCCACACCTTCCAGTGACACCACATCACTGAAGTCTGGATTATTAGTGATGATACCAATCGCTTTCGAAGTATCGATAGACGAACCGCCGCCGATAGCCAGAATAAAGTCCGCTCCTGATTTTGCAAAAGCTTCAACTCCCGCCTTTACATTGCTTACGGTAGGATTCGGTTTGATTTCACTGAATATTTCATAAGGAATACCTGCATTCTCCAAGACTTTCAACACTTTATCAGCCACACCGAACTTAATCAAGTCCTTGTCTGTAGCAACAAACGCCTTATGCAAGCCCAAACGTTTAATCTCTTGTGGAAGCACTTCACGCGCACCCGGACCGAAGTAAGATACTTCGTTCAATACAAATCTGTTAATCATAGTTTTTTTAATTATGTAGTTTGGTTGCAAACTTAGTACAAATTCTTGAGAAAACGGCTCTTTAAAAAGATTCTTATAGTATGTTTTTTGGCATTCATGCACCCCGCCTTCAGTCCATTCAGCACGGTTAACACGCTGTCACACAAAAAATAAGACTGACAGAAGCCCCTTCAGCCTCCTGTCAGTCCTTTCAGCCGGCCTGATGGACGGGAATTATGCCGCCAGCACCACCTTGTACAGATTTCCTTTCTCCGTATGCATCCGTTCCGCCCCCATGGCGCTCATCATCTTGCCGAAACGCACCACCGTCATGCCGCGCATAGCCGCAGG
>ENA-OOZM01000120-OOZM01000120.1-human-gut-metagenome-genome-assembly--contig:-NODE-120-length-12717-cov-3.351761_pt1 | contig 12717 bp, 12 predicted proteins | sample MGYA00241044_ERZ501404 | MGnify/ENA primary metagenome ERZ501404 (study PRJEB25962, sample SAMEA2042982) | human gut metagenome | biome: human gut; feature: human-associated habitat; material: faeces...
ACCGACAGCTATGATGGATATCTCCGACGGCCTTTCTTCTGAACTGATGCACATCTGTTCACAGAGCCATACCGGCTGCCGCATCTATGAGGAACGTATTCCTATCGACTATCAGACCGCTGTCATGGCCGAAGAGTTCAACATGAACCTGAGTACCTGTGCGCTGAACGGTGGCGAAGACTACGAGCTATTGTTCACCGTACCGCTGACTGCCCACGAAGCGGTATCGAAGCTGAAGGATGTCAAGATTATCGGCCATATCACCAAGCCGGAATTGGGATGCGCCCTCGTTACCCGCGACGGCAACGAATTGGAGCTGAAAGCTCAGGGATGGAACCCGTTGAAAAACCAGGAAAAGGAATAATACACTGAATATGAACTCGTTCAAAGCTCTTAAGGAAAGGTTTTCTGAGAGTTTTGAACAGGGTTCATGAACCTGTTAATAACTTTTTCTTTCTTTTTCTGCCAAAAAATTTGCAGGTTCCAAAATTTTGCGTACCTTTGCAACCGCAAACGAGAAACAACGGTTGCAGAAAACAACAAATTGGTGCCATAGCTCAGTTGGTAGAGCAAAGGACTGAAAATCCTTGTGTCCCCGGTTCGATTCCTGGTGGCACCACTTTTACAAAACGAAAAATCATGAAAACCGCTGAAATACAGTTATTTCAGCGGTTTTTCTTTATGTACTATCCGCAAAAATATGCAATCTGGTGCAATAAAAAATTGCTAATTCGGTGGCTTTTTTTGAGTCCCATGAAAAAACCACCGATATGTACAATACTTCACTTATTCTCAACGATTTGCGTGAATCATTTTCAGGGATGAAATTCTACATTTGCATACCCTACTGAATGACGGATGAAATACAACGTCTGCTAAAGGCTTTCTTATCCGATGATAATGATTGTACCTACAGGCGGATAATAGTAAGAGAAACAAAAATCGGTGGTTTTTTAGAGCCGGCAATAATAAAAGCCACCGAATTTAACATTTCTCTCCAGCCATCCCCTCAATTCAGGATTGACGAAATAACCGAATGTGCAACTTCAAAAAGAAAATGATCATGAAACAAGGAACAATGAACATTCTATTTTTCGTTCTGAAAACAAAACTGCTGAAAAATGGCGAGGCTCCAATCCTAATGAGGATTACCATCAACGGGCAATATGAAGAAATAAGAATACAGAGAAGCGTTCCATTAAAGAACTGTAATCCGGCCAAGGGATGCAGCAAAGGGAAAGACAGGGCTTCCATCGAACTGAACAACTATATTTCCGCCCTCACTACACGCGCATACGAAAAGCACAAGGAACTGAACTTTGAATCGGCACTGATAACTCCAAAGACGATATTAAAGCGTGTGTTCGGAAAGGATGAGACTGTCCGGACGTTGCTTGGAACAGTCAAAGAAGAAATTTCTTCTATGGAGAAGGTTGTTGACATAGACTATTCTCCCGTCACCATCAACCGTTATAAGAATGTGCTCAGAAAACTTGAAACGTTTGTGCCACGTTTTTATGAGAAGGAGGATATTACGTTCCATGAACTTTCCCATGATTTCATCAAGGCTTTTGATGTTTTCCTGAAGACAGAAGCCGGACTGTGCCGCAACACAATAGTCCGCTACATGAAATGCCTGAAGAAAATCACCAATATGGCAATAGCCAAAGAATGGATGCGAAAAGACCCGTTTTACGGATATAAGATGGAACAGGACGAGACTGATCCGGTATTCCTGACAAACAATGAGCTTCAGGCTATAATGAACAGGGAATTTGATATTCCGAGGCTGGAGCTTGTCAAGGACATCTTTTTGTTTGCGTGCTTCACCGGTCTGGCGTTCGCTGATGTATCCACATTGAGACCGGAACATCTGGAGCAGGACAATAACGGTGACTGGTGGATAAGAAAAGGACGTGTAAAACTGGAGAGAAGAAGAAAGTCAAGTTCCATAGCAAATGTTCCGCTTCTTCCTGTTCCATTGGCAATACTAAAGAAATACGAATCACATCCTATATGTCTTAAACAAGGGACATGCCTTCCTGTTGTATGCAATCAGAAGGCAAACAGCTACCTGAAGGAGATTGCGGACTTCTGCGGCATCAAAAAGAATCTGACCACACATGCAGCTAGACATACGTTTGCTACGACCGTCACATTGGCCAACAATGTTCCATTGCAGGAGGTATCTGCCATGCTCGGACATGCATCCACAAGAATGACACAACATTATGCAAGAGTCATGGACAGGAACCTGAAGGACAACATGAATATAGTAAGGAGCAAGATGGGGTTATAGAGATAAACCTATCTTATATCTCACATAACTGTCTGTAATAACATACAGAGACCAGGTGCTTTCAAGATGAAGTCATCCTCATTTCTTGCAGCAAAGATAGTTGTTTTTCCGAATGATCGCGCAAGGCGGCCCCTGAAGGGGCTTGGTTGCCTGTGAAAAAATCTTCCTCTTGCTGACGCAAGAGCGTATTTTTTCACGGCAAGCCTTGCAGCAATCATCGGAAAACGAACTGGGGAACGCACAAGAAATAAGAATGCCTACCCACGGGCAGGCCATGTATAACTCAATAAATGGAAGATTATGGAAGCGAACAATGTGGAAAAAAGGTTCAATGACTGGTTTACGGTGTCTTATGACAGGTTAAGAAATCTTGTTGGCAGATACGGGGCACTGGATGAGGACAATTTTCATGACACTTATCTGTTTGTAAGAAAGCAGGTGCTGAATCCGGAAAGGGAAATAACGGATTATGAAGCATACTTTATCGGATGTTACAGGAAAGCGTTCATGGCCAAGTTCAGGCTGGAAAGCAAATATGCCCATCCGGATGAATATTTCTTTCTTCGATGTGGGGAAGATGCGGATTTCCTTTCTCCGGATGACCTGAACAGCTGTGAAAAACTGGTGAAGGACATTCTTAACTTTATCAGAAGAAAGTTCTCCTATCAGGAATACAGGATGTTTACGTTGCGTTTTTATGAATCAGACTTTTCATTCAAGGCGTTGGGTGAATGTATGGGTATATCGGCAAGTGCCATTTCAGGAAAAGTAAACACGATCATGGATGCAGTACGGTCAAACCGGGGATTCTCATGGAGAAGCCAGATGCTGGCAGTAGAAGGCTTCATATCCTAATCCGTTAGTTAATTGTATCACCCTTAAAACAGAAACTTATGGCACTGATAGTATATAACAAGGAAAACTCACGTCCGCAGCAGGTGGTTTATCAGGGGAAGCGGACAATCAACATGGACAGCAAGGGAACGGTTTACCTGTCAAAGACAATGTCTATTGAACTGGGGATTCTCGGTGGAGGACGGGTTAATTTCGCACACGATGAGGATACGGGAGAATGGTATATCTGCCATACGACAGACAAGGACGGGTTCACTGTATGGAAAGATAAAAGGTGTGCCAGATTCTCTGCCGGATTCATCGTCAGAAGAATCATGCTTCAGGCAAAAGTGGAAAGGAAGACCGTACAGTTTATGATTGCCAAAGCTCCCATAGAGGTGAGAGGTACAGTATATTACAAGATTCTGCTTTCCAATCCGATTTTCAAATAGCAAGAAGATGGCTCAGAAAGATCCATTATCAGATAATGGTGATGGATTTTTCCGAGATATGTTGTTTGGATTTTTGCATCATACTATTTGGAGCATTAGGATATTGTTTTGTCAGGGCATTATATTGGCATAATACTATGTCCTGACAATATTATAATATGGGGGTACTATGTTATTGTGCAAAAAACGGAGCAGACTGTTACAGCAAAAACGGCGATGCTGTTACAGTTCTGACGTGGCAAAGTTAATGTTTTCTTCTTAAACTATCACCTTTTAAGGTAAATCTCGTGGCTGTGTTGATAACACGGTCCAGTATGGCATCCGCTGCAGATGCGTTGCTGTCCAGTGTCTCAAACCAGTTTGCCACAGGCAGCTGGCTTGCAAAGATGGTTGACTTGCTGCCATGTCTGTCCTCGATGATTTCCATCAGATCCAGCACCTGCTCTGCCGAGAGCTTCTTGATGCCGAAGTCATCCAGGATGAGAAGGTCGAACTGCGACAACCGTTCGAAGAGTTTCGGCAGCCTGCTTTCGATACGTGCCATGGTAAGGTCTTCGAAGAGCTTCATCACGTTGTAGTAACGGACCTTGTATCCACACAGGCAGGCATGGTGACCGAGAGCCGAAGCCAGCCAGCTCTTTCCTGTGCCGGTCGGTCCGGTAATAATGATGGGGTAACCATGGGTGATATAGTCACATGTGGCAACTTCATTAAGAAGTGACTGTTCGATACCGCGTACCGAATCGGCCCTTATCTCGCCCAATGTGACCGTATAGCGGAAGTGGGCGTTCTTGATGAGCCGGTGGGTACGGTTGGACATGCGCATGTCATTTTCTCCTTGGATGAGCAGACGTATCCCGTCGGTCAGAGAGATTGAATCGGTCCTGTGTGCTTCCATGAGGTTCTGCCATGTGCGTGCCATACCGGGCAGTCGCATGGCCTTGAGGTCTGATAGGATTTTTTCCATTGATGTGCCGTTTTAATAGTTGGTATGATATATTTATTACTTGTATGCTTGAGATCCCCTGATATTGGCATGTAGAGGTATGGCGGCCTGCCGGACTCCATCCTCCTTTTTCTGAAGTGCCAGGTAACCCTGACATCTGGATTTTACCAGATTGCTGATAAACGGATAGTTGCACTTGCCGTATTGTATGGCTATCTGACACGCCAGAAGGAAGACTTCCGGTTCGGTATCACGTGCCAGGGCGAGTATGCCCTGGGCTGACCGGTAATAGACTTCTGCGGGTCTGTCGGTGGCGGAGAAGAGTTCACGCAGCACGTGTTCCACTACCGCACCGTATCTGGCTCCCTTGTCTATGAAGTACTGCGGTGAGTATTCGTAATAGGCCTGTGACTGGGAAGGGAGATGTTCCTTGACCCATGTATATCCGCCATGTTTGAACGAGCGCATGTGGGTAGCCACACATGCTCCGCTATGGAAGATCCTTACCTGGGTATCTGTAAAGATGGCCTCGACCTTGTTACCTATGAGCCTGGATGGGACCGAGTAGTGATGCCTTTCCCTGCCAAGCTGTATGAAGCTGTTCGGAGCGACAGTGAGTAGGGCATGGCGTTTCATCTGATACCTCTGGGCCGGCAGCGGCAGCAGTTCGGGCTTCTCCACGGCAAGGAAGCGCTCCACACGGGAGTAGTCGCAGCCTTGCATACGCCGGCTGTTGTACTGTTCCAGCAGGCCTGCTACAGCATCATTCAACTCCTGCATGGAATGGAACACCCGGTTACGCAGAGGTGCGTATATGCGCATATAGCTCTTGTGTACGGCATCTTCTACAAGTGCCTTGTCCTTAGGCTTGCGGACTCTGGCGGGTAACGTACAACACCCGTAATGGGTAGCCAGGTCATTAAGTCCGTCCGTAAGCGTCGGTGACCATTTGTCGAAGACCTTTACCGCCGAGCGCAGATTGTCGGGCACAAGGACTCGTGGCGCGCCTCCGAAAAACCGTATGGCTGCATCCACGGCGCCGAGGAAGTGTTCGATACCTTGTGAGGGGATACAGGTGATGAAGGTATATCCGGAACAGGGAAGGACTGCTGCAAACGTCTCTACATATACGATTTCACCGGTCTCCATATCGACATAACTCAGCCTGTTGCCGGCAAAGTCGATATACATCTTTCCCGCAGGCTGATGGAAGGCTTTAAGGACGGTGGAGGGTTTGACAGCCACTGTATTCTGTTTCAGATGATAGCGGAACTGTGTCAGGCCATAGCCGTCGGGAACTTCCCGGCGGTATTCCTCCCAAAGGAGGTATGTAGTCATATTCGGTTTCTTCAACTCCTGCTCAAAATAAGCGATGCGTGTCTTGAAGTCCTCAAAACGTCTGTCACAATAGGCGGGATTCCCGCCGTTGAACCTGTGGTTCAGTTCCGGGTCTTCCAGTCGAAGAAGTGCATCGATACCCAGCGGGTCTTCAGAAGCCATCTTCAGATAGCGTTGAACCGTGGTTGGACTTATGGAGTACATGTCGGCCATCTTTCTTACCGACAAGCCGTTCTTGTGGCCCGTTAGGACCTGTTTGATGATATTCATTTTTGTAGGTTGTGTAGCCATATTCTCTTGAGGGATCTGATTTCCCGTCAAGATAATAAATTCATCAGGACTGTAACAGCATACTCCGATTTCGGATGCTTGTTTGGTACCTTTTTACACAAGTGTAACAGCATGCTCCGATTTTGAAGCGAAAGCCGATATAGGGCATTCCGTAATTTATTGATATCCAATGCAGGATAAAAACAACTGAATGGGTATATCGAACTGATTCTTCAGCTCGTTTGATGTAACAGCATACTCCGATTTTTCCATTTGACGGAATGTCCACATTGTTCGGCTTCCTTAATAAATGCTTCTGTCATGGAAAAACTGTTTCCAAACTTACGTGGACTTCCTGTAACAACTACTATTTTCATAGATTTTCTTCCTTATTTTTTATTGTATTGGAATTCTGATTGTAAGCTTTTGCTACACATTTCCATTCTCCATCCATCTTCATTAGCAGGAGATAATCGGTGAAATCAATGCGTCCGCCCCATTTTTCTTCCAATATACGGACTACGGCGAGGGTTTCCTCTATGTCTACCACATCTATATGTGCTTTAAAATCATCCCCTGCACCGACTGTATCTACATTCCTGTAGAACTGTTCGATGTTGCCATGTTCTAATTTGCCATCTAAATAGCCGAACAGTACGGCTTCATCAATGAACAGTTCCTTGGCATACCTGCTGTTGCCTTCTGCTACGCTTTTCACAAACTTCATGGCGGCTTTTTCCACAGCCCTGTATTCTTCAATGCTAGCTCTCATATTATTTGTCATTTTATCTGTTATTAATTGCAACAAAATTATGGGATAGTTCTTATGTTGTCAAGTACCGAAAAATTATTCATATACTGAAAAATTATTCGGTATATTACGGTTTAGGGTAATTATGCTTACCTTTGTTACAGTAATGATTTAACAACGGAAAGTTTATGTACGAAAGAAAAATACCAGTTGATTTAGGTTGCCCTTTACGGTTGACAATGAGTTTGATAGATTCGAAATGGAAATCCTGCATTTTGGATGAGTTACGCTATAGATCATTACGTCCAAGCAGGCTCCATAAAATATTTCCTGAAGCTACTCCACGTGTGCTTGATCTTCAACTGAAAGAACTTATGGAGGACGGTTTGGTTTCCAAGACAATCTTTCCAGAGTTACCACCTCGTTCCGAATATGCTATTACCCCTTTGGGGATGACACTGATTCCAATTATAGATGCAATGATTGAATGGGGGAATAGAAATACGAAGCTTTTTGAAAGGAAATATGGGAAACTGGAATAAAACCAATTCGCATTTATAAGAATTTGTATGAGTCACATTTCATCTGTGAATATCTTTTTGTCAAAATGGTAATTCAATTGCATCAGATTCGCGAAAATCCGGATAGAGGAACAGATACTTGGAAAAATGATAATTTTGCAATTTTATACTAAATCAAAAAGAAAGTAAATGTGGCTATTTATGTGGATTTTGTTTTATAATGGTTTTATAAACTGGATATTGTCTGGAAATATCGGGAAAAAGTAGATTTTATGATATGATGAATCTTGATTTCGAATCAATCGTTTTAGAGCAGAAACGTATGTTTTTCAGTCCGATTTCAGTGTTGGAATAAGACATGCTCAAGTTTTAAGTGAGATGACAGGGCATCTTAATCAAGATAACAGGGAGTCTTTCTTGAAATGACTGTTTGTTTTTATCGGTTCATTTGTTAATTACTAGATTTGATTTTAACTGTTCCGGTAATTTAATGGATAAATCATCAAATAGAAATGATAAGTTCGTTAACACTTCATTCTATTTTGAGTGTTTTATTTGATGGATAGGATAGCAAAATGGTAGAAATTTATTCTTTTTAATATGAAATACTTTTATTTGGTGTTATTGTGATTTATGGAGCTTTGGTGTTCCGGAAAGAAAGTTCCTGAAAGTTTCTTTTCTGAATTCAATTGTCAGCATGGGATGGGAGGCAGGCAGTTTATGCTTCAGATTTTTGATTCGGACAATCTTTACCGGATGTAAAGTGAAAAATCCGTTATTTTTATCGTTTCCTGCCAAGAAATTTGTATGTTTGCGACTTAAACCGTTAGGGGAGATTAAAACTTTAAAATGTAGGATATGAAAAAAATTCTGTTGTGTGTAGTGGCTTTGTTTGCCTCTCACGTCATGCACGCCCAATATTTCTGTTCGGAAGAAGGGACTGAATTGCGCTATGTGAATTACGATGGTGCCGGACAAGGTATTTCTGACGAGAACATTACAGTGACGAATGTCACTAAGGAAAGTAATATGTTGAAAGCCTGTTATTTTGATAAGATTGTAACCATCAAGGTAAAGGATAATACCACTTATACTTTATTCAATTGGAGCTATGATGGCGAAAAGACTGTCTGTACCGAGGATTTGATGTACGGACCTTACATTGATTCGGATTCTGACCCGGACGGTTACAACGAACAGGCCCGTATGCGTATGTTGGATGACAAGAAGTTCAATGGAGACAATTCGTGGTCGTTGGCCGATGATGCAGCTGCCGGTTCTTCTTTGCCGGACCGTTTCTATGAATACGTACCGAAGATGTTGAAGACCGAAGTGACGATTTCCGGAGGCTCCTGCCTGGGAACCGAACAGGTCAGCACGACTGCCGGAAAATTCGACTGCATCAAAATCTCCTATCTGAAGCGTACGAAAGTGGTATTGAAAACCACCACGGTCCGTGTAACGGAATGGTATGCCAAGGGAGTAGGATTGGTGAAGTCTGAATCATTCGATTTGAAAGGTAAACCGGCAGGAAAGACTTTGCTGGTGAAGATAACGAAGAAATGATGCTTGCTTTTTGTCTAAATGTAACCATACAGCACTTCTAAAGTGCCTTAAACCTATGATTTTTTTTGGTTAAAAGTTTTTAAATTGGAGAAGGTTCCAATAAAAGTGTTATCTTTGCAACAACGACCAAAGAAATATTTTTATTATGAAGAACTGTATTTTTTTGCCCTATTTGCCTTGATCGGGTGCATTTCCTGTTCGCAGGAATATTCAGGTGATATCCCGGACGTGGAGTCACAGCAGGATGAGGTTTTAAAGGATGATCTGCTGATTGAACGGAGCATATTGAATCTATCTTCTCAAGATGCCTACAAAGTAGCCGATCTTTTTTCCGATAAATCTGTACTCAGCAGATCCGGAAACAGACAGGTGAAAGAGGTACAGCCTGTCTTGTCCGCTACGGGGGCACACTTGATGTATCTCGTGAATTATGCGGATGACAACGGGTATGTGATAGTAGGAGCTTCGAAAAACTATGCGCCGATATTGGCGTATTCCGAAGAAGGTAACTTGCAGGCCGATGACAGCCTTTTCATTCATGATGAATTTATCAATGAATACAAGGAAAGGATTGAAGAGGTCTTGAACGTCGAATCGGACAGTCTCAGGGGATTGTATGCCCTCCAATGGTCCGGCTATGAATCCGAACCGGAAAATCGAATCGCGTACGTATACATCCGCAGAGATTGAGCGGCTGAAGAATGAGGCTAGAAAGAAATATACCGCACAAGGGTATGATTGTCACGGTTTGGGGGCGGCTGTCTATCTGATACAACCGGCTTCCCGTGCCGAAGGTTTTATTCAGGATATCTGTCATCATACAGCTTCTGAATATGACTGCCTGGATGTCAATCTATTGTTGTTCAGACGCTATTATGAAACTTATGGGCCGGAGCTGGAAACAGCTTGGCATCAAGACCCTCCTTATTGTGCTGATGCACCTAACAGCATTGCCGGATGTGCTACCATAGCTGTAGGGCAAATCATGAAATACCACGAGTGGCCTGCTAGGTTTGATTGGAATAACATAAGAACAACGATGTCTGCTCCGTTGACATCAGCCGAGAGAGGATTCTTGAATACTATCAGAAATAGTATGAATCCTAAGTATGAAGATGACGGTACGACTATATCTAAGGATGATGCGATGAATATGTTAGCTAACAATGGTTATACCGTGAAAAGAATAACGACTTCCGGCAACACTTTAAGGGATAATCTGGCAGCAGAAATCAAAGCGGAGTATCCGCTTTTTCTGGTTGGAGCTCAGGAAGGTACAAATATTGGGCATTCATGGGTATGCGACGGCTACCGATGCGAAAAGGTACAGTATGCGGCATATATGATTGAAAGCTTTGAACAAGACTACATATTCTTTTCAGGTATGACCGACATTGTTTCCCATCATTTTCACATGAATATAGGTGCGAACAGTAAACACAATAAATGGTATTACCTGGACAATGTAAATCCTGCTGGTAAGGAGTATAATTCCGGAAGAGGATATTATTCAGTCAGACCGAATCGATAAACATAAAATAGGATGGCTTATGAAACGAAAGACTAAAAATTGGGTATGGTGCGTGATTCTGGCTTTATTCCCTTTATGGGTGGCCTGTAACAATGAAGAGGATGATGTGGTTACGATGCTCGGTGGATATGTTCCACAGACCATTTCACTTCATATAGGTTTTACAGATGCAGCGGATAATGATTTGGTAGCCCCTCTTGATTCATACAAAAGTGATGGCTGGGTTAGATTGTTGCCGGATGATTATACGTTGGATGTCTATTTGGATGGAAAATTTGTAGAGTCGTCTTCAGAGCAACACCAAAACTACTCCATGTGTCTTATAGAAGACAGTCCTCTGAAAAAAGGCTACAAGAGTTTTTTCCTTTTTTCAAATAAGGCTGAAGAAGGAATAATGCTCGGCGATTACAAGTCCAACCATGTAATCGAGTTCAGGTTTGTATGCGAAGCGTTGTTTGAGGACAGTGAAGAACATGTCATCCGATTCGAATACCTGCCTCCCTCTCCAGACACTTTGGTCTTTGACTATAAGGGAATAATAAGTCTGGACGGAACGGTGTTGGATGTCGTTTATCCGGATGATCCGGAGCGTTTGGAGGTTCAGGCTGGTCAGTCTGGGCAAGGTCTGTCTGTAATAGCTACGCTGTAGACGGATTGAAAGATAGAACTTAAGATTAAGGCAGGCTGCTTCGGAATGGAATTCCGTTCCTGAAGCAGCCTGTCTTTATGTTACTCAGAAGTCCGTTAAAGGCATCTTATATGAAAATCCCAAGTATCCTAATATACTTGGACAAGTATCTTATATTAAAATCCCAAGTATCTTATTATACTTGGACAGTATAACTGCATCTGCTGGAGAAGATATACTTCAACCGCCATCGAAGTACGCTACTGTTTGTCCCAACGTAGCCGCCCGTCTTCCAGTTTCAGCTTTTCTTCGGCCAGCAGGAAATGAAGGACTTGCTGGATATGCTCTTTCTTCCAAGCCGCTTCCAATTGTTGCTGCAGAACGGTTACACTCATGGAGTTGTCTTGCAGCAGTTCTTCGATTTTTCGGGCGATTTCATCGAACTCATTCCGTTTGACTCCGGAATCGTGTTTTTGCAGGCATACGTCGCAATGCCCGCAGTTGTGCTCGTTTTTTTCTCCGAAATAATGGAGAAGCATGCGGCTCCGGCATTTGTCGTCGGTTTCGGCATACGAAAGCATGGCTTCGATGCGCTGAATGTAACTTTTCTTCCGGTCCTCGTATACTTCATTGCTCAAATGGATACGGTCGGTTTCCTGCCGTTCGCGGGTATAGATGATGTAGGGGGTCTTTTTCCCGGGGATGTAATGCAGGATGCGACGGCGGGTCAGGAAGACCAGGGTTTCGTACACCTGTTGTCGGGTCAGTCCGGTACGGCTGGCCAATGAATCTTCGTTGATATAGGCATAGTCGGTAAAAACACCCGTATACGAACGGAGAATGGTACGCAGCAGTTTCTCCGTATCGGGGTTGTTTTCCTGGATGCGGTACAGTTCATCACGCCTCAGCGTGAAAATCAGCCGGGAACCGTTGTCCTGTTCGTCAGTATATTCCAGGTATCCGGCACGGGTCAGGATTTTCAAGGCACTATCCACCTGGATGGGAAAATGCTTGAAGTTGTGGCAGAACTCGTCGATGTTGAAAGCGTACGTACATCCCAGTCCGTCGCCCATAGCCATCTGGTAATAGAAGTTGATGTCCTCGTAGACTTTCCGGATATAGTCTTTCTCCGGGAAGGTGTCTGAAATCCTTTTCCGCAGTATGGTCGGGTCGCTCTTGGCAAAAAGCAGGACGGCGTAGGCTTTTTCTCCATCCCGTCCGGCACGGCCTGCTTCCTGGAAATAGGCTTCGGGAGAATCCGGAAAGTCGATGTGTACCACCAGGCGGACATCCGGTTTGTCGATACCCATGCCGAAAGCATTGGTGGCAACCATGACCCGGTGCTCTCCGCTCAGCCAACTTTTCTGTCGGGCATCCTTGGTCTCGTTGCTCAGCCCGGCGTGGTAGAAAGTGGCGGTAATCTCCTGTTGGTTCAGCCACTGGGCCACTTCTTTGGTCTTTTTCCTATTACGGGTGTAGACAATGGCCGAACCTGCTACCCGGTTCAGGATGTGCAGCAGCTCTTCGGCCTTGTTTTCGGTACGCCGGACAATGTAGGCCAGGTTCTTCCGTTCGAAACTC
>ENA-OOZM01000139-OOZM01000139.1-human-gut-metagenome-genome-assembly--contig:-NODE-139-length-12150-cov-1.812484_pt1 | contig 12150 bp, 9 predicted proteins | sample MGYA00241044_ERZ501404 | MGnify/ENA primary metagenome ERZ501404 (study PRJEB25962, sample SAMEA2042982) | human gut metagenome | biome: human gut; feature: human-associated habitat; material: faeces...
TTTGCCTACACCGGCTATCATTCCGATATAGATTTTAAACTTTCCACGCCGTGAACGTTTAATCAAATCTAAAAAATGCTGTACACTTTCTTCTCTGTCTTCCATTTGTTACTTTATCATATTGGCAATATAACAATTTTCCGCATATTTAATATCAGTCCTTTTATAACAGGCAAAGAATATACCAATAAAACAAACGGCTTAGCTACAATGCCATAAGCGTGTCATCAAAGACTAAAGCTTACCAAAATGAAAAGGGGGCTCTTTCAAAATGAAACACTTTCTTAATCACTATAATTATTGCCGTTAGATCTCCTAGAATAGTTTATTCCTGCTTTTCTAGCTTGTGTATGTTGAAATTGACGGGCTATTTTATATTCACGTTCTCCTTTTAGTAATCTGTATCCGGTTTGTTTAAACCAAAAGCTTATATTATTTTCTATACATTGCCGACGAATGTCCAATACCCAGTCATAATTACATATACGCGCTTCTTTGCCCGATTCTCCACCTACCACAATCTGTTCTACCCATGTACCGAGTTCTCCCTTGAAGTTTATAGCGGACAACAACGGTTCACAGATAATGATTTTATGCTTTACAGGAGCTGCTTTATAAAGAGGAAGACGGTAATCCACTCTGTCTTGATTTTCCATGGTGCAACAAATGGTAACATTATCATACCCGTCCCCCCAATCCGGAGGCAGACATTGGCCGAGCCGGTCTATGCGTTTAGTTATAAACAAGAAATGAAGATCGTATCGTTCCCGCATCATTTTCCATGCTTCTATACGCCATTCATCGGCTTCTTCTATCAGAAAATCGGAGGTAAAACAAGTATAGACGAGATTGCCGGAAGGGATCTTGTAAGTCTTATCCTTTTTCCGTCGCACGGGCAGATTGAATTGTCCGGTTTTGGTTATTATGGAACTGTCTTTCCCATGTTTACTATCTCCGCGATATACATAACAATGCCGGCAACCTGTACTTAGCTTATGGCAGCCATGCCAAGGATTCCATAGAGAAGACTCCGGACTTATTCTATTTTCCATTCTGTCTGAATAAAATTTATCATTGTCTGCAAAGTTAGCTAAAGTCTTTTCATCATTTACATAATTCATTCCTGAATTTCTTCAAAAAGAATGGGAGTGTTATAGTTAATGCAAATGGATTAATGTACCTTTGCCGGTATAATCAATTAAGCCACTGGCAAGAATAAATTTTATAATGTAGAATATAAAACAAAAAACTTATTATATGAGCACAGACGATAGAAAATGGGAGATTATTGAAAGTGAATATCTTATCCGCCGCCCTTGGCTGACCGCACGCCGTGACCGGGTTAAACTACCTACAGGAGTTGAAATTCCTGAATATTATATTTTGGAATATCCTGATTGGGTAAATGTAATTGCTATCACCAAAGAGGGTAAATTCGTATTAGTACGCCAATACCGTCACGGAATAAAAGAAACACGTTATGAAATTTGCGCCGGAGTTTGTGAAACCGGAGAAGAACCTTTGCTTTCTGCCCAACGCGAATTGTACGAAGAAACAGGGTATGGCAATGGAAATTGGACAAAACTTATGACTATTTCAGCAAATGCCAGCACCATGACAAATATCACTCATTGTTATCTGGCTACGGAGGTAGAACGAATCTCTACCCAGCATTTGGAAGAAACTGAAGATCTGACAGTGCATTTGCTGGATGAAGAAGAAGTAAAAGCGTTGTTATTGAATGATGAGGTGAAACAATCATTGATGGCTGCACCGTTTTGGAAGTATTTTGCTTTATATTCTCGTTTATAATAAAGACTTTTAGGGAGACTGAAAAAGCTCCCTAAAAGTAAGTTGAATCATTTATTCTATTAAACCGAGTTAATCACTTTTTATACTTCTTTGTATCGTCATTCGCTCACCTTCTCAGTGAGAATCCTTTTTTGCAGATAAAGAATGCATAGCCATAATATGCTTTATACTTACTATATAGCTCAGCCTCATGATGATTGGATGTTATCAATTCTTCTACGATTCTGCTTCCTGCATGTTTTCTTCTGAATATTTCCTCGGCTTTAGCTTGAGGAGCAAAATAATGTTCTATCCAGCAATTCTCCGGAAGAATGAATGTCGCAACCGGAATATATCCTGCTTTTTGTATCTGGGCTACTTTGTTGGGAACCGTATCTATTTCCGTATAAGCACTCATCCAGAAATCATGAATTTCTGCCGGGCGTTGATCGGTAAACCAGACACTTTCAGAAACGGCAAGGTATCCTCCCGGTTTCAAATAGTTGCGCCACTCTTTCAAGCCTCGTTCAAAGCCGATATTATAAATGGCTCCTTCCGACCAGATCAAGTCCAAAGAGTCCTTTTCAAAAGAAAGGTCATCCATCGAACCGACTATGCCTTTCACCCTATTCTGGAGATTCAGTTTCTCGGCATTCTTGTTGAAACGTTCAATGAATCCCGGGAAAAAGTCGATGCCTGTAATCTTCCCCGGCGCATGTTGTGCCAAGATCATTGTCTGGCCCCCTGTTCCACAACCGAGATCGGCAATAAGGGATTTGTCGGTAAGATTATCTATAAAGCTTAATGCTTTAAGAGTTACTTCGGGACTTCCGGGTCCTTGTCGCTCCGTATTTAAGAAAAAATCACAAATCAAATTTACATCGAATCCTAGAATTGTATTGTTGTCATTATTCATTATCGTAATATATTAAACATACACTGAAAGCATAGCCATACTCCCTGTGTAATTAAAAAATAAAATTATAGTAATATGAAATTGCTCTCGAAAAAATATCCCGAGAATACACGAATAAACAATCTATTTATGAGAACAGATTGTTTACGACACCAAATCCGATATACGAGTTTTTAACATAGTGCAAAGATACACCTATTTCATTGAAAAACGATAGAAAACAATGTTTAAATTTAGGAGATATTTCAGTATTTGATCTTTTTCCACTCTTTTAAAAACCTATTTTACGTTTCAAATAAATCATATCTTTTAGTAAAACCCCATTGTCAATGATAGGATGATCGTAGTTCTCCGTGAAAAAACCTTTTATACAATGAGAATATTCAAAGCCGCAACTTTTATAAAATGCAAGAACACCGGGAACGTCTCCTGTTCCCACTATCATCTGAGTATATTCTTTTGAATAATGGTTTATCAGGTAGTTTATTAGTTTTCTACCATATCCTTGTCGCTGGGCAATAGGGGTAACCGCTATATTCTTCAATTCACAAATTTCCGGACCTTCTTTTGTTACAACGCCCACGGCTTTTATCCCATTATCTTCCAATACAAACAAGTCACCACGCTCCAGATACCGGTCTATCATTGTTTCCTGTTCATCCCCAAGCAATAATAAGTCCAGATATTGCTTTTTATTTCTAGATATTTTAATGATGTGATAATCCATAATATTATATTTATAACATTCTTGTCTTTATAGATAGTGCAAAACAGCACTATTTTAACGATTCCCGGTATATCGGTAAACAGCAGCCGAAATATCAGAGATTATTTTAGCATTCGTTTCCATATTTTCTTTTGAGTCTTTAACAAATACAGCTACTACGTATCGGCTTCCATCAGGTAGAATTACAAAGCCAATGTCATTGATGCCAATGTATTCTCCCCGGTCATTCTTATCGGAAGTTCCTGTCTTATGTCCTATCTTGACTTCACTTTCGGGAAGGGGAGCAGGCAGTCTGTCTTTGCCTGTCCCACACTCTATCATAATATGCTTTAGAAAATCTGTATATTCATTTCTCATGAAATCTTGAGTCATAAAAAGTTCCAATAGATTGGCTGCTTCCATTGGTGTTGTCCAGTTTTTGTAACAATCATCCATGTCTTGATGCATCTCATCTTCGGTAGCAGTTATGGAAACATCGTTTATTCCCAATGAATGAATGTATTCATCCACCACGTTTACACCACCTATATAATCGAATAAGATATCACAGGCTACATTGTCACTTGACTGCATTGTATAAACTAAAAGTTCACTAATCGGAAGTTCTAAATTGCCTTGGGGATATTTATCACGCAAAGGGCTGTATGTATCCGGTTTGAAATATTTTTTATCAAGATATAGGGAAGTGGAAAGTGGAATATGCCGTTTTTGCAGGTAATCACATACAGCCAATGCCTGATGAAACTTATAAACGCTCATCATGGGATATTTTTCGGCATTATTTATGGCCAGCGTATCTTCTCCATCCAGTATCAAAGCCACTCCTATAGTTGCTTTCTTATCTTTAATAATATGTCGAATTTCTGTTTTTAATGTTTTCAATGAATCTTGGGATTTATTCTGAACACATCCGCCAGACAACACACACCATATACATATAATAATATATGGATATCCGTTTTTTACTAAAGACTGCAAGATTAACCTTGGACTCCGTTTTTTTGTTATACGCATTTTCCTGATTTTAATTGTACGAAGATACCGGATTATCAGTCATTCTCCAAATTTTTCCTTATTTAAAGATTAGCCTTTTATCTTCTTCCGCAAATAACACAGCAGTATTTACCAGCGCCAGATGAGAATAAGCTTGTGGGAAATTACCCAATTGCTCTTTTGTTTCGAAATCAATATCTTCACTGAACAGGCCCAAATGGTTTGAATATTGCAAAATTTCATCGAACAGACAGCGTGCTTCGTCTTTTTCCCCGATGACATAAAGTGCACGGATCAGCCAAAATGTACAGATGGTAAAGGCCGAAGAAGGACAGCCAAAATCATCATGAGTATTATAGCGGTACATCAATCCTTTGTGTAACAAGGATTTCTTGACGGCTTTCACAGTTTTATGATAACGAATATCATCAGCATCTATAAATCCATAAGGTTCCATTAACAGTAAAGAAGAGTCCAAATCCAGATTGCCGTATGCTTGTGAAAAACTTTGTATTTCTTCCTTCCATCCGTTTCTCATAACATCTGCTTTAATTGCATCAGCTTCTTCTTCCCAACGTCGGCTATTCTCATATTTATTCAGAATACGGGCTATGCGGGCTCCTCTGTCCAAAGCAACCCAACACATCACTTTGGACGAAACGAAATGCTGTCCTTCACCCCGTATCTCCCAAATTCCTTTATCAGGCTTTCTCCAATCTTCCATCACAGTCGTCATAATACTTTTCACCATTTCCCACATATCTTCTATTTCATCCAATGTACCTGGCATCAACCGGTAATATTGGTAAATCAAGTCCATCAGATAGCCGAATGAATCATTCTGCCTTTGATGATAAGCATCATTGCCGATACGCACCGGTTGGGAGTTTTTATATCCTGAAAGATGGTCGAGTATAACTTCAGTCAATTTCCTTTCCCCACGAATGCCATACATTATTTGATAAGTGTCATGTTCGGCAACAAAAGTAGATTGTATGAATTTCATGAATTTGCGGGCTGCATCGGCATGACCTATCTTGAAAAGAGTCTCTATGGACATGGAGGCATCCCGCAACCAACAAAAACGATAATCCCAATTGCGTACTTCTCCCACAGCTTCGGGCAGGCTGGTAGTAAGAGAGGCTAATACTGCGCCATTATAAAAAGACATCATCTTCAGGGTGAGTAAACTACGCTCTATTATATCGTTGTAAATAGTAAACTTTCTTGTACGATCCGTCCAGTTCAACCAATAAACCAACGTGCGGCAATACTCCAGTTTCTCACGCTCTATATCAACAGGTATCACCTTTTCATTGTATGAAAGGAGGAAAAATTCATCTTTCTCTAATATAAATTCCTGATGGTCTACGATACCTTGCAACGGCAAAGAGGAATACAGATATTGTCTGTCCTTGTTGTTAGAAGAAGAATAGGTTTCAATATACCGGGAAGTTACATTAAAAAATGCTTTTCCACGAGCATAGTCGGGAGCCGGATGGTAATTGACTTTAATGCGGGGACGACCTTTAATCCAGTGAATATAACGATAGACCTCAGCCGGACGATAATATTCCTTATTATCATATAACTCATAACAAGGCATAAAGTCGACTACCGCAAATTCGTCTTGCTCTGACACAAAAGTAGTGGAAAGAATATTGGTATGGGGAACATACGATTGGATGGTGTGATAGTCTTCTGAAACTTCAAAACCAAAAGTCCCGCCTTTTTCACGATCCAGAAGAGCTGCAAAAATAGAAGGTGAATCAAAATTTGGAAAACATAGCCATTCAATATTTCCTTTTTCGGAAATCAGTGCGGCTGTGCAGCAATTACCGATTACACCGTAATTCAAATTGTCCATGGTTATTTTTTTGTAATGTTAGTGGTTTATTATCCGTTTTAAAAAATCTATAGCCGATGATAGCTGCCCTTTCAAACCACTTTTCAAGGCTGCTTTCACCACGCTTTTATCTGTCAGCCGTTGTAAAAACGGCAAGGTGTCTGTCTGTACGGGCAGATTGTAACGTGCACTCTCGGATGCTGTACCAATCTTTACAGTCACAGCAGTAACAGGCAGGGCTTTAAACATATCATCATCCGTGGTATCATCTCCCATTGCCAGGATAAAATCATATCGGGTGGCAAGCAAAAGCCTGTTTACTTCTGAACCTTTGGTAAATTCGGGAGATTTTATTTCTATCACCTTATTACCTTGCATGATTTGCAAATTCTGTTTCAAGCAAATAGATATCAAGGAATTGACCAACTGTTGCGCACGCAATCTGCCCAACCATGCATCGGCCTCACGATAATGCCAGGCAAGTGCCGTTTCTTTGACTTCAAGATGGGAGCGAGGAGTCTTGCTGACAAATAATTTTAATATAGAAAGTAATCCGGAGCTCCATTCCTGCGCGTGTACATTCTTGTGCCATACACCATTCTCTTTATAAAAGGCCCCATGTTCGGCTGCAAAGGAAATAGGTAGTGCACCCAACCATTTCTCTAAAGTAAAATGGTCACGTCCGCTGTTTATTACCACATGATTCAAGGGGTCGGCAGCCAGTTTCTGCAATATATCCAGCAATTGCGGAGTAGGAGAGGCATCTTCCGGCCTTTTCTGAAAAGGGACCAGCGTCCCGTCATAATCCAATAAAATCAAACGCTTTTTAGCATGTAAGTATTGATGCTGAATTTCCTGCATATTCTGTGATCCTATCTTCTTAAGAAGCATGGTTTTGTTTTTGTGTGCCACTTCCTGCCATTCATTTACAAAATCGGCAGCCCATTTATTGACAGTCTGTACGGATACAATAGACTGCATACGGTGCATCCGTTCTTTCTGTTCTTCAAACGGCATTTCCAATGCCCGGCAAATGGCATTTTCTATCTGCTCCGTATCATTGGGATTAACCAGCAAGGCGTCGGTCAGTTCCACAGCGGCACCGGCCATTTCACTTAAGACCAATACACCGGGATTGTCTTGCTTGACAGCAACATACTCTTTGGCAACCAAGTTCATTCCGTCACGCAAAGGAGTGACTAATGCAATATCAGCTATAAAATACATGGCAGCCAATTCTTCGAATGAGAAACCATGATAAAAATAGCAGACCGGAGTCCAGTTCATTGTAGAATATCGTCCGTTGATAGAACCTATTTCCTCGTCAATCCGGGTTTTCAATTCGGCATAACTGCCTACATGGTCACGTGAAGGAACTATGACCATAGCCAGTGTTACCTTGCCATGATATTCGGGATGGTGTTCCAAAAAAGAGGCAAATCCATAAAGACGGTGCAAAATACCTTTACTATAATCCAAACGGTCTACCGATAGGATAAGTTTATGTTTGCCAAACAAGAGACGGGTTCGTTCTATAGCTTTCCAAACATTTTTTTGTTGTGACACATTGTGGTAAAGGTCATAATTTATCCCCATCGGAAGTGCATCAACGCGCACAATGCGATTGCCTATCCGGGTTTCATCCATACTGAAATCCATATGGAGTACCCGTTCGGCCGCGCTGATGAAATGACGCATATAGTCATGTGTATGAAATGCGATAAAATCGGCTCCTAACAATCCTTTCAGTATTTCGGCACGTTCAGGCAGAATTCGGAATAACTCATAAGATGGAAACGGAATGTGATGGAAATAGCCGATATGCAACCGGGGAAGCTCTTGGCGGAGCATTTCCGGAAGTAACATCAACTGATAATCTTGTACCCAGACCCAATCATCCGGTTCCACAAGGCGGATGATTTCCCGACAAAACAAAGCGTTAACCTCTTGGTAAGATTGCCAGAAACTCTTTCTATATAATGTATAGGCAAAGAAATAGTGGCATAAAGGCCACAGGGTACTGTTACTGTATCCCTCATAATAGTTCTTATATTGCTCATCGGATAAAAATATGGGATGGAGATTCATTTCCTCCAATCGGTGACAGATATCCTGTTTTTCTTCCTCTTTGTCTGTACAGATTCCGGGCCACCCCACCCAATGTTTCTCGTAATTGCCTTGTAGGGAATTTAGGCCCGTTGTCAGACCTCCTTCACTACGTGAGAAAACAAAGGTATCTTGTTCTGCGACAGCCTTCACGGGCAGTCTGTTTGATATGATATACAATTTCATTTTTATATAATTCTTTTTTTCAGTTAGATGACAAAAGTCATACCACCAACTTAAATATCTTATTATCAATATGATATATACTTGTCAATTAGTTTATACATTTTCAATATGAAAGCCTTTTTTCTAAAATGGGAAATGAAATAGCCGAAAGATAAAAGTGCAATTTTTGTAATGGCATCGATTTTGATTTATACAGAGTATAACGCTATCAACTTATAGAAAAGGTAGCGAGCAAACAATAATAAACAACTGATTAACAAACTAATAAAGATGAAACTAGTAAGAATATAGCTTTCCAATATGGAAATTTGCCTGTTAAAATGAAAAAGAAACTCGAAAAGAATAAAATGCAATACAAAAATGAAAGTATATAATTTAGAAAATATTAAATCTGCTGCCGAACTGAAACATCGGACTGAAGTAATTAGCATGAACGAACGTTCTATTATAGTGCTCGACACTTTTACCGGCATTGCCCAAAAGCTGCAAGCTGTTTCTATTTCTTTATTCCATCTCGATATCGAAAAGGTTATGAATCAATTGCAGGATTTCGAGAATGATTGTGGAAATTGGCTGGACAATCTTCTTTCCTCCGAAATGCAGAAAGCAGAAGCTGCCAAAGAAATAAAAGTACACATCGATCAAATTTCCCGTTTATGTAATGAAAATCCGAACATCATTGACGATCATGAGATTATGGCTCACGGAGCAATGATATCCTCTCTTATTCTGTCACATTATTTAGAAGAATGTACGAAAAAGAACTTCATCTTGAACTCATGTCATTTCATGCGGCTAGGGCTTGATCGGAAACCGGATATAAAGTATGTGAAAAAAAATGTAGAAGAACTGATGAAAGCCTGTCCCGATGTCCCCATTCTTATTACCCAAAGCCGTTTGTGTAAAAATGCATATGATGAAGTGGATTTATTCCCACAAATAGGAAATGAGTATTATGCCACTGTTATCGGGGCTGTATTCCATGCGGATGAAATTATAACATCCTTACGTTCTGATGAAATTTGTTTCCAAGGTATGGAACATACTCGGACTCTTACATACGGTGAAGCCGAGAATTTTATTGATAGCGGCATTGCATTGCTTCATCCGGAATGTATTCTGCTGGCGCGCACCGTCGGTATGGCCATTGTATTGATAAAAACACCGGAAGATACATTACGGATATCATCAGAAAAAACAGGAACAAAAGTAAAAGCTGCTGTTTCACGCAGAGGTGTGGTCTTTGTCAAACTTCGTTCGTTAGGGGTTCTTACTTCTTATCTATTTATTGGAAAAGTATTTGATGTGTTCGAGAAATATAAGGTTCCTGTCTATTTAGCGACTTCCTCTAATGTGAGTGTTTCATTGGCTGTGAAATGTAGCAACGACACATTACGCCTGATATATCGTGAATTACATAAGTATGCGGAAATAGGAATGGAAACAGAAATGTCTGTGGTCAGCGTTATTGGCGATCTAAATTGGGAAAAGCATACAGGGTTGGAAGCCAGAATTATAGAAACGCTGAAAGAGATGCCGGTATGCATGATTTCATATGGCAGCAGTACTCACAATCTTTCAGTGCTGGTACGGGAACAAGATAGAGAAAAGGCATTAATGACACTGTGCAAAGCCTTTCTGGATATTCCATCAGAAAAATTTGATGTAATAAAACAAACTCAATTACAAGACTCTTTTGTCATGTGACCTTCCTGAATAAACAGAAGCAACAAATTTGCCCGACAGGTATTTGTTGCTTTTGTTTTTGATTAAATAATTCTTTCCCTTATAAACAAAACAGACATATAGTTGATTACCAGTCCTGAATAACCTTTTAAAATAGTTGCTGTTATCCATTCTTAACTTTAACACAGAACAGGAGATAATAAAATGGATTTAAAGCAAACAAAGAACATCTCTGTTAAAATACTTTTTGTATATTTGCAACAATACGTTTTATCGTTAAAATAGTTGTAACAGAAATAATACACATAAAAGAAAAACAGAGTAAATAGAAAATGAAGCGAGTTATTAACCTGGACAATTGGAATAGAAAAGAGCATTTTAAATTCTTCTCGGCTCTCGATGACCCTTTTTGGGGAATTACCACGACTGTTGATTTCACAAGCATATATCAACAAAGTAAAAATATGGAAGTTTCTTTTTTTCTTTATTCTGTGCACTTCCTATTGAAATGTATCAATGCGACTACTGCATTCAAATTACGTATAGAAAACGGAGAAGTAGTAGAATATGATAAAATCAATATTTCGCCCACTATCGAAGAGAGGACGGAACTTTTGGCTTTGGATTTTTTGAGTATGACACAGATCTTTCTTTATTTATTGAAAATGCAGAAAAGGAAATACATAGAGTAAAAAACAGTACCGGACTTTCTTTTTCCAAGGACACTGCAAGAGCGGATGTCATCCGTTATTCGGCTCTGCCTTGGTTTGCCTTTTCCGAGATGAAACATGCCGGTTCAATTCAAACAGGAGATTCTATACCCAAAATTTCCACAGGTAAGCTGATACAAGAAAAAAAGAAACTTTTGCTCCCTATATCCATCAGTGTCCACCATGGCTTGGTGGATGGACGAAATGTTGCCGAATTTATACAGAACGTAAAAGACGGACAAAACAATACATTATGATATGATTTGCTCCCTCTTCCTATTCTAATAATAAAACATGAAAAATAAAATAGAATTTATCGCTTTTGATGCCGATGACACTCTTTGGGAAAATGAACTTTATTTTCAAGAGTTGGAACACAAATTTTGTCATCTTCTGAGGAAATATTCACCGGCTCCTTCCGTATCAGAAGAATTGTTCAAGACAGAAATAAAGAATCTGCATATCTATGGTTATGGACTGAAAGGAATGCTGCTTTGCATGATTGAAACCATTTGCAAAGTTACTAATGGAGAAGGAGACCTCAATCTCGTAAAAGAAATCCTCCGATCAGGTCAGGAACTTCTGCAAAGGCCAATCACATTATTGGACGGTGTGCAAGAAGTCATATCAGCCTTGCACGAAAATTATAAATTAGTATTGGCCACCAAAGGTGATTTGTTCGATCAAAAAAGAAAGATTTCTGCGTCCGGATTACAAGAATACTTTTGCCACATAGAAATAATGAGCGACAAGAAAAATGCGGATTATAAAAGATTGCTTGATCATTTAGGGTGTAAGGCAGAAAATTTACTGATGATAGGTAATTCGATAAAGTCGGATATTATTCCCATATTGGAACTCGGAGGTTATGCAGCCTATGTACCTCATCATGTCACTTGGGCACACGAACAGTATGAAGGAGAAGTAACGCACTCCCACTTTATTAAGTTGAATAACATTAAAGAGATACAAAACTATCTTTAGTTTTAGCCATACTCCATTCTCCACGTGGTAACTCTTTGAACAAAAATACCACGTCCGGCAAGACTCAAAAAAGGATAAGTCACTCTATACAACAAAAAAGGGTTGTCAAAACGTGGATAATGCTGTCGTTTCGTTCGTAGGGGCGAGGTTCGCTCGCCCGAAAACAGTTTGCTTTGTGTCTTCGGGCAGGCAAATCCTGCCCTAC
>ENA-OOZM01000140-OOZM01000140.1-human-gut-metagenome-genome-assembly--contig:-NODE-140-length-12149-cov-2.506946_pt1 | contig 12149 bp, 10 predicted proteins | sample MGYA00241044_ERZ501404 | MGnify/ENA primary metagenome ERZ501404 (study PRJEB25962, sample SAMEA2042982) | human gut metagenome | biome: human gut; feature: human-associated habitat; material: faeces...
CGGCAGACAAAATACGTTGCCAGCATATAGACCGAATAAAAAGCCGCGTCCAGGGCAGGTATCGGACAGGCTGCATAAAAACAGGAAAAGAGGTCGGACAGGGCAAGGGCCGCTACGCATCCGTCCAGCCGGCTCCATTTCCGGAAAGGAAGCGGGCGCAGGAGCAGCAGTGCCCCAGCCACCAGCAACAGGCCGATGCGGTACGAATCTTCCACCCTGAACAGGAACAGTGCCAGAAGAATCGTCACCCCAAGCGCCACACAGATTTCTTTACCCCCGCTGTATCTTATTACTTCCATAACGTCTTACCAGAGGGATAACAGACCTGTATACCAGATAGCCTATCAGTCCGAGAAAGACCAGCTGCATGCCGATGTTACGCAGCAAGGCAAACGGCGGCATCATCCGGTTCGACAGGTAAAGAATCAGCTCGTTCACCGCATCGGGAAAAGTCTGTACGAACCGGTATAGGAAAGTCGGAATGACATACAGGAAATAGAATCCCATAAAAAGATTGACTACTACCGAATAAACAAGCAGTCCGTATCGCTCTAACGGACGGATCTGCAAGAGGTAAGGCCGCTTGCCTTCCGGCTCTTTGCGTAATTTCTTCCATATATAGCCAAGCAGTTCCAGCGAACGCTGCCGCAGGTTGGGCACCCCCAGCAGGTCGGATGCCATCCAGTATCCGTCGAACTTGAAGAAAGGATTCAGGGTCATTGCAAACCCCAGATTCATGACCAGAATCAGATAACGCAAGATATCGTTTCCCGTCATCAGAAAGGCCACCAGCAGGATGATAAGCCACCAGCTTTGAAAATACACACCGGCAAGATTCACCACACATCGCTCTCCCCGCTTCAATTTCCACACTTCCGTCACATCCGTATAGAGGACCGGGAAATTGAGGTACAACCCGAAGCCAATTCCGCCGTGCCGCACGCCGAAATACTTGCAGGCAGAAGCGTGTCCCAGTTCGTGAAAGAACGACGAACCCAGCATGAAGGCAAACAGACCTACTACCAAATAGACATTTACCTTGTTGTTGAACAACAAAAGGTCGGGTGTACGGAAAAAGAACCAGGTATCCAGGGATACCGCTACAAGAAATACCGTCAGCATATACCAGCGGTTGAACAGGAAGCGGAACGTATCCGAAAACTTGTCGATTGCCGCCGCACTGAACAATTCCTTTTCATAGAGGAAAGAGCGTTTCTGCTGCTTGGGTGTAAGCAAGGGTATGATGAACTTATCGATAATCAGCCGTACCTGTTCGGGTGTGTATCTGCCTGCCTTCTTTTCAGTATAGGCCGCAATCGCTTCTTCTTCCGTGGCATGCCGCTGCAGCGTTTCCACCAGTTCTGCCATGGCCGGACTGGCTTCGTAGTACTGTCCGCCGCACGAGAGCAGCACACGCTCCTCCTGGGTAGCTGACGAAAGTTTCTGATGAATGATGATGTCTTTATATATATTCATATCATCTTGCTTTCAGGATGGCACTGTTGATGCTCCGGTCTACATTGTTATAACTTCGGTTTGTCTTCTTTCCAAAATCGAATGTATAAGCTAATTTAATGTAGGCAGTTTGCTGGAAAGTTCGAGAAGTCAGGTTGTTTTTGTAATGATAAGCGTTTTGTGTCATTTCATACACCTGTTCGCTTTTACTTGTGAATGGACTTTCCGTTCCTACTTCGGCATGCAGATTTTTGTGATTATAAGATATCGACAAGCCATAGCATGCAGGCATTGTTATCTCTACCAAATCAATATTCATTTGCTTTTCCTTGCTCTTTCCATATAAACTGAAAGCAAAGTCTTTTAAGTAATAATCAACTTGTGCCTTAGCTGATAAAGAATTGAATTTCTCATATAAATCTCCCCGACAATTCAAGTTCATCCATGACCCATCCAATTTAAGACGAAGATTATTTGTTACTTTATAAGAGAGGGATAGATAAGCATTCCAAATATTAGCATTGTTATTGCATGAATAACTTTGTACCAACTTCTGGTTCTCCTCATAGAATAGAGACGTTGTTACCCCTTTGCCTCTAGAATAATTTACCATACTTTGCAGATTGAAACGACCGGTTTGTAACCCGTAAATCAGTCCTGTTCCATAAAGTTTTGCTGGAGTTAAAGTAGGATTTCCTCGTTTTATCATTAGCGAATCAACGAACTGTGTCGTATTGTTCATCGTACTGATACTTGGGAATGTATTACCAATATTGCCTGTCCATTGTAGTTGTTGGTTATTAGCAAGACGATAGATCAAACGGGCACGCAAACGGGGAGAGAATTGTTTGACTCGTTCCGCTCCGTGAAGTTTATATTGCAGATTAGAGAATCCTGGTGCTGCTTTCAATGTGAATTTCTTCCCTATCTGATGGCTATATTCCACGAAGAAGATTGTTTCTCCCGTCCATAAATGCTGCCAGGTATTGTTACTCCCTGAGTAACTGGACATACTGATATTGTGAAAATGGAACAATTGCCCGCTCAAAGAATTCTGGTGCTTAAATTTGATACCATAATTTATGTTTCCAAACAAAGCATATAAATCTTCGTCTGTTCGGGTAAAGGTTTTATAATTATTCTCTTGATAAGAATAGGTATAATCATTGTTGGTATAAGTTCCCGTAAATGTAGCCTCAATAAACTGGTCATGTTTGAGGTTAAAATAACCGTATAAATTCAAATTCGGTTTTAACCCCCTCTGTGTCTCTTGCGTTTCTGATTCCTGTATTGTAGGATTAGCCCCCTCGTATTCCAAGCGATTCCGATTGTAATTATCAGGCTCATCGTCTCGGACAAATGACAACTTCCCGACCAACGTTCGCTTGTCATTCCGGTTTTCTACATTTAATTGTACATATTGGTTGTTCGTTTTTACATTTCCATCGAGTGTGGATGTTAAACGTCTGATATCTTGTTCCGCGAAGTGAAATAGTTCTTCTCCCTCTGTATTTATCCCATCATATCTTTTCATATCATATCCGCCAAAAAGCGTATAGCTGGTGTTCCCATGCGCCAATTTAGCAACAGCATTATAATTCCCTGCTAAATAGCCAATCGTTTGATTAGCATCCAAAGAGATATATCCTCCCGCTTTATATTTACGCGTAATGTAATTGATTGCGGCTACATCATTGGCATATTTACCTGTCGGCACATCATAATATTCAATCCGTTCTACATCTTTTGGGCGGAGACTCTGAATTTCCCGATAATCCACTTTCCTGCCGTCTATGTAAAGCGTAACATCACCACCAAATGTCTTGACTTTCCCGGCTTTACGATCAACATCGATGCCAGGAATCATCAAATTGTTTAAGAGGTCATAACCTGTACTGGCATGTTTTGTTTGTTTTTCATCAGGGTGAATCAGCAAATGGTCTTCCTTCCGGACAATAGAACTGGCCGTTACAGTAACGGCATCCAACATAACGTTTTCGTTTTGAAGTTTTATAAGTGGAACTGAGGCTTTTTCAGAAGCAATTGTAACAGGCATAGACTGTGTCTTATACCCTATCATACTAACAATTAAAATATATTTCCCTGCATTTACCTTAACCTGGTAATTCCCTTTTGTGTCAGTTATAGTACCTGCTACAAAAATGGAATCAGGGGTCAACAATCGAACTGTGGCATATTCTATCTTTACTCCTTCTTCGCTTTCAATTGTTCCATTTAATATATTTTGTGCATGGCTATATACAGCCATAAACAAAATACATATACAGGTAATGATTCTTCTCAATTTCATGTCGTTATCTCCTTGTTTATCTATTTGCCTATTACGCCCCATAATTAAAATCAGAAAATACCTATCAGGTATTTAATGTATGACTAAACTCTAAAACAGTAATTAGACATAAGGAATTAAAAAAACTGATAGGTAAAAAGTGACTTATTAGCTGTGTTCTCCGCAATTATTATCCCAAAGACACCAATCTTCACTATAAGCTACTACATCGCTTGAAAGATTTAATAAACCACTAACTGCTAATGGATCAGTTTCTAAACGCTGTTCCAACTCTTTAATGTCGAATTCTGACATTTCGGTATTCAAAGATACCATTTCTTCGTTGTTTAACATAAAAATACTATTTATTTAATTATTAATTATAAATCTGGTATAAGCCAGATTTACAGAATGTTCAAACATTTTTTGTAAAACAGCACAATGTTCATTTTTACCTTCTAATGTACGAGCCGGACAACCACCTCCGCAAAATAATGCATAATGGCATTTGCTACATGTTTCTCGTTTAGTAATATCAACTTCCCTCCATCGTGACATGGTTTGATTGTACCATGTTAAGCCGTCTTTAGAATATTGCCCAATTAAATGACTATTGTCACCTATTACTTCCCAACAAGGGTATATTTTCCCTTTAGGAGCAAAAACATATCCTTGAAGTTGAGCTAAACAGAATGTTGATCGAAATGTAAGGTTCTTTTTCCCCATCATTGAATCTAAAAAGAATTTGCTTAGCCCATAGTCATTACAATCCTGATAAGTATCGTATTGTAAATGTTTGTCTATATAGGACTTTGCATTAATAAACTGTAATTTTTCATGTTCTGATGAAGATATAGAATCGTAATCTCGTAGTATAGCTGTATATATTCTAAAGTTAGGATTATCTTCAAAGCCTATCTTGGAAAAGTATTTCTTTAATTCGATAAACTTATCAACATTATGATTGTCGGTGTTTATACGAACGGATACTTTTATATTTTTCTTTAAGGCCATGCTGATGTTGTGAATAATCTTATCAAAAGTCCCATGATCTTTGTAATGTATTCTTCTTGTATCATGAATGGCTTTGGGGCCATCAATCGTTATTTGTAATTTACAAATTTTTGTGGGTGATAATAAATCTAAGTAATGCTCTAATTCATAGCCGTTTGTAATAGCATTGAATTTGTAGCCTCTTTTTACTCCTTCTTCAACAATATAATTTACAATCTCTTTATTTTCTGCTAACAACGGTTCACCACCATAAAGTGTTAATATTGATGATCTTAATTCTTTATGAGGCTGTATTTGCTCCATAGCTCGATATATACTGTTTACTTCTTCTATGGTAAGAGTATTACTATGTTGATTATCTTTCATTTCCCTATTTTCAAAACAATATGGGCAACGGAAATTGCAATTGTATGTAACGACCCAAGTAAAAGAAGTATTTAAAATTTGTTTTCTTTTATGTATAGCCTTTGCTACTCTTGCTACATAAGCATATTCCTCTTCTGGAGTTTTGGTAGTAATATATCCTCTTTTTATAAGTTGCTGCAACATGTTATCCGAAAAGTCATGACCTTTGGCAAATGACTTTATTTTTTCCAATAGGTTTTCCGTTACAATATCTATAGCTCCCGTATAGCCATGAATCAGCATATACTTACCTTCTTCCTTTTCCAGTTTGACTGGAATCATATAAGACGATGTTCTTAAAATTCCCATTTTCTAATGCCAAATTACTTGTTTATCTTTGTCTATCTCAAATATTCGTTCTTCCACCCCTTTTGTATAATCCCGCAGCCAAAATAAAGCCCCTTGTGGAAGCTTGTCATACAGCAGCCTGTCGTCTTCCTTCGCTGTCTGTTTCCCTAAGGAGAGCCACGCGCCGTCTTTCATATAAAACAGTTCGTACTCATGCCCTTTGCGTATACCGTTATCATCATTGCGAATGATATAGCGTATTCTGTCTATCACAAGAGGCTGTTCCAGTTCCAGGCCTCCCCACGATAACGTGTCGTTCGAGTGGAAGAAACTCAGCGGGTCACCATCAAACAGCTTTTCGGCCCCGTTACGGGGATAATACATACTTGGCATATATGCTCCTATAACTTTACCTTTTAAGGGAACATCCGAGCCTTCTGCATAGAATTCTACCTCAGCCATATTGCCCCATGTCTTATCGGACGATTGGTAGCGCACATATTTTACCGGTGTACGGTTTTCACTTTCGACTGTGAGATATTTAAATTCCGGTATTTCTTTAATCGTATGAAATGTAACCGCATCACTGAAATCCGCTTTATTTGCTCCTTGAAAACGACTGCCGGGCATCAATGGCGGCAAATAGGCCAGATTGGGAGCTTCCGGGTTTTTACGCTCCAGCACATACGATATGCATTCTGTCTGCGGGGTGAAATAGTTTATATTTCCAAGGGTATCCAATAAAAAAGGATTACCGGTCAGTTGCAGTTTGCCATCGGCATACAAGGCGGTATGGTAAACGATGTTTGGTCCCACGGCCTTGAATTCTGCTTGTGTACCTTTCACATTCCCCCATGCAACGGGCATCCATCCTCTTGGATCGAACACGCAGAGGTAAGCGAACTGCCGGTTGGGAGATTGTTTCAAATCGATTGTAATATCTTTGGACTCAATGAAAGGATAATGAGAAGTTACGTCCTTTCTGAATGCATCCCGAAAAAACTCTGGTATATCCTCGTCTCCATGCAGCATGGCAAGTGACCCGGCACATTTCCCGAACGTCCGCTGATAAACTTTGGGTATCCTATGCCGGAAGCGGATAAGGTGTTCGTCCGGATTTTGTTCTGCTCCCGAAAAATCATGGAATGTACCATCGTTGTCGTACACAACATTAAATACATGGCCTTGATTTCCGTCACCCCAATGCGGTATGGTTTCAACACCTACAGGAATTCCGCAAGCTCGCATGGCATATACCGCCAAGTTGGCATAGTCTCCACATAAACCGAATTTGATGTTGATTAATGTGCTTGGTCGTATGCAGATACCCATAGCACTCTGGGTTGCAATATGGATGGGCAGCTTTATCAGTTCGTCATTGATAACCTTACACGCCTGCTGCGCTGTCCGAATGCTGTCGTTCATCAGCAGCGGTTCGAAACGTTCGCGATACAGTGTTCGCCATGCTTCCGGGATTTCTGTCCCGACACGGTAGGGCAAAATCCATTCGCAAAACTCTTCGAACGTAAGGTGCTGGTTCCACGGACGGTTCCGTACAGCAAAAGCCTCGTCAATATTCTGAATCAAATAATCTGCAGACAGTGTCTGTACATCCCAGTTCAACACCGGATTTTCCTTCAGATATTTAGCTTGCTGCCGGAAGGTAGCATATATATAAGGTATATCATATTCTTCTTGCTTGATTTGGTATACCGAATCTATAAAGTTATAATACTCCTCAATGCTTCTTCCCGTCAGGTATCCCTTATCTGCCATGTTTTCAAGAAGAAATTGGGCTGCACGAAGTTTCAGTGAATTGCTGCTCTCCTCATAATGCTGAAGCACGTGCAGTAATTCTGCACGGTTTTTTCCAGCTTTTGAGAATGCTTCCTCGATTCCTGGTTCTACGATTCTCATTTGGCAAGAAACCAAGAGGAGAACAAACAAGATGTAGATGGTATGTTTCATCGCGAATAGTTTGTGTTTCCCTATTTTGTAATGATAGTCCTTTCAGTACGATAACGATATTTTTATCTACTAAGAACTTCAATCCTACAAGTATTTTATTGTTTAATAAAAACGGCAGCGTATGTATGATTTTCTTTTGTCGTTAGTATTATCTGATAAGTACCATTCGGCAGATGAGGCACTGAAATTATATACGTACCAGCAGGCACATCCACGGTTCCCATATAATATGTAATTCCGTCTTCTCCAGTAATTTGTATCTGTAAGTCATCGTGTGCCATTTCAGATTTTAAGATAAAATCTTCTTTGGCTGTTGTAATATCAAGAGAGAGGTATTCTAGGTCTTCCCACTGATAGGTTACCATTAGATGAATTTTGGCTTGAGCATTCATGCAAGCCAACCATGCCATACTTAGTAGTATAAATACGATTCTTTTCATAGATTAACATCATTTCAATTTCAAAGCGATGCAAAGATATGACTATTGGTTCTAGAATACCCTAAAAACTTGTTCACAAAAAGTTCACAAATTCTTCACATTTTATAATTCGCTATAAATCAACAATAAATTCATCCAGTTCACTTGCTGTACCCTCTTTGTTGAAAAGCTTTTTATATAGGCGCGTGCGCAGATTGGAGATTGCAGAGGCATTGGCTTTATTCATAATTTTAGGAAATGCTTTGAGTGGTATTTCCAGTTTTAACAAGAAACAAGTCCGCAACTCCATCTCTGAGATTTTAGGATAGAGGGTGTGTAAACGCACAATGAATTGCGGGAAACAATCTTTGATTAAGTTACGTAACTCTTCCCATTGCGGGGCAGACTCCGGTATATGATTCCAGTGGCTTTCCTCGTGAAACCATAAATAGATGGCCGACTGCCGCATCTCCTGTTTGCGAAGTTCTTTTTCTTGCCGTGCCAGTGCCTTTTCATCCATGTTAAGCCGGATGTGCCGATTTGAAATTTCCAATTGTGATATTTGGCGTTGTAACTGTTGACAAGTTTCAGTTTTTTCGTCTCGTTCCTTCCGGGCTGTTTCTATCAGTAGTTCCAATTCTTCTATTTTAGTTTGATTCTTTTGTAGTTCATGCTCCTGTTTTTGTTCTGTTTCTTTTTCTCTTTCCAGCTCAACTCTTAAATTGGCCAATTCCTTTTTCTGCTGTGCTACGTTTTGCTTGTATTGTTTAAACCGCCGGATACCCCAGCTGATTAATATGCCAATTCCTAATAAAGTTAATAGAGATAAATAGAGAAGCTTTTGCTGACGCTCGTTTTGCAGCAGCAACCGATCTTTTTCTTGTTTGATTTTCTGGTAGTTGTAAAGTGCGTGGATTTTATAAATAGCTTCTGTTTGTGTGATAGCAGCAATGCTGTCTTTGAGCATTGCACATGTACGCTCATAATGGAGTGCCTGGGCTACTTCTCCTTGTTTTTCATTAAGGGTAGACAATTGCCGGTAGATGTCGCGCTGTAAATAAAGGGAGGCCTTCTGTTGTAGAGATTTTCGGAAATACATGGAAGCGGAATCTGCCTGTCCTGCATGCAGGCAAATCATGCCTTGCGAATATAGGGCAATCGGATTTTTGTCTTTTATTTCTTGAGGCAGCTTGTGTATCAATGCGGCTCCTTTATCAATTACACCGTGGTCTATGAATGCTGAGATGTATTCATTTAGGATGAGGTTTGTCACAATCGAATCTTGTGTTGTCAGGGCTGTTTCATAAGCTCGACGGTAGTAATAGGCCATGCTGTCTACCTGTTGGTAACGGTCGAAAATGCGGGCGATATTTCTTAAACTTATGGAAACTCCTTTTGCATCTCCATGTTTCTGGAATATTTTATGTGAGGCTTTGATGGCTTGAATAGCCTCCGGGTATAGCTCTTGGTAAGCAAACAAGTAACTCATCTGTTCATAAATACGCCCTGACAATTCCGGTCGGTCGCATTTATGACTGATTTCTGCCGCTTGTTGGAATGCCTGTAGTGATTGTGGAATTCCCTATTGTACGATATATCCTTCCTAGCATATAATAAGCCTCCAGTTGCTTGGTAGCGTCCCCTTGTTTGTTATAATAAATCACGATGGATTTGATGAGGGAGTCTGAAGTTTGTCGCACGTACAGTTTGTCTTCGGCACGCAGGGTCAAAAGCGCATGATACATGCGTGTCTCTTCCGGCTCGTCGGCCATCTGTGAGTCCAGTTGTGAGAGGTAGTAAAGGGCACTGTCGGGACGGGTAGACAGCAGACTGATGGCACGCTGCATGGCTGAAGGATAGGATTTTTCAGCACGCTGGCACGACAGACCTGCGAACAGGACAGACAGAAACAGGAGGGGAACGTAGATGTATTTCATGCGGCTACTCGTTGAACGGTACGAAGATAGCATTTTTTTGATGAGTAAAAACTTTGTTTTTCAAGTTTGACTCTCCTTAACTTTTTTGTATCTTTGAATTTCAAACGTTTTTCCGTTATCCATTATTTATATTCATAGCTGAACGAACTGACGGGCAAATATTACCGTCCCGAGGAGTTTGTCGACTACAAGGCCGATGTGGAACAGCCCCTGCCGATAATTTCTTGTCACTCTAGTAATTTGCTTAATGCTACATGTTTGGAGGATGTATCATCCATTCAAGTTATAACATATCGGGTATAATGTATATACATTTCATTGTTTATATACCCGATATGATATAAAATTGATAAAAGTTTATATATTTGTACCCGAACTGATATAATAATAATGAGAATGAATAATCTGTCTACCACCGTAAAGTGGTATAGGTCAATGGTATATACATCGGTCATGTCATCTCATACAGTTCTAAAGAACAAAATGTTTTTTGAATGCAGTATAGTCAGTAATTATAATATAGGGGGTACCGTCTTCCTTATATCGCAATGCACATCCAGACATCAGCCTGTTTGTATCCAGTTTGATTGTTTCGGCTCTCATGATATATTGTTCAAACTCTTCTTCCAGCAGTTCCCGGTCGAGGAACTGTGACGTGACAGTAAGGAATTTTTCTCGGTTCATGGAGGTAGTTTGTCCTTTAAGTGCCATCATTAATGCTTTGAAAGAATGGGGGTTACCTGTTGCATGTTCTATTTGTCCCAGTAGACGGAAAGCATATACGGCACCACGCCAGTATGGTATCCAACTGTAGTCTCCCAGTTCCCAAAAACGGATACGGATACTGTCATTCGGTAAATTACGGGCCGGACTATGATGTAAGCTTGCCAATGATTTGTTCAGGTAATCAACGAATGAATCTATCGGTTTCAGTCCGGTTGCCACTACCATATACATGGTCTGTAATTCATTGAAACCCTCACCGAACCACTGATTGTCCATATCGGCAGAAATCCAGTTGTGGCCGATTTCATGTGAAAACAGATCGATACGGTTGTCAGTTAAGATTGTATCTGCTTTAGGATTATAACGGGCGCAGAAGCCATGATCTAATCCGATTCCACTGGCTTCAAACGGAATCTTCTCAAACGGATAGACAATCAATGAATAGGGTGACGGATGTTCTTCTTCCCAGAAACGGATGATTCCTGTATAGAATTTTTTGAAATATTCTGCTATGGCTGAGCGGTTATAGTCTATATTTTTTCGTGGAGCCGTAACTACATAGTTAGGAATACCTCCAATAAGAAGAGTGTCTACAAACAGTTTCTTGTCACCTACAATGATTGTATTCTGGAAATCTTTTGCCATGCGGGAAACTGTTGCATAACTGTTTCCCGCATGATAGAGGCTGAAGACAGGGAAAGCGGGGCGTTTCCCCCAGCTGACACGTTGGGTATAAGATTTTGTTTCGTTGTCGGGTAAACGAAGGAAAAGATTGATACCATGACAGTATATGAAGTTTTCTGAAATATTGGGACGAAACATTTCCATCGGACAATTCAGACCTTTGTTGGGCAGTCGGCTGACTATGTCGTAAGTCAGACAGATTTCTTTTTCTTGGATATTGTGGAGTGTTACAGTTCTGTGTATGCTATCGGCTGTTATGTCTGCTCCCTTTGCCCGCAGGTTTTTGATGCAACCAAAGATGTCTGTTTGTCCTCCATAGTCCAGATTCCCATAATGTAAGATTGTATCTCCGGGATTCGGTAAGGTATAATGCAGTGTTACGTGTATCCGGTCGCCTCCCCAGTCCAGATGATAATCAAAGTCTGTCTGTGTTGTTTGGGCTGTTGTAGTCATGCTGAATAGTAGAAGGAGAAGGATGTAAAATAGTTCTTTTTTCATGTTGATAGATCTTTTTTGTCTGTTGCTGTTTAGAAATAGGTATTTAAATTCCGGAAATTAGTTATAGATTGGTATGTAATCTGTTACATATTATCATGCTTGTATGATTAATCTTAAAGGCTTTATATGGTAACTGGCTGTATTCCGCAGACTCTGCATTTTTATACCGCCGGCAGGCTGTTTCCGTTTATTTTCCGGTAGAGGTCGAGGGCATATACATCGGTCATGCCGGAAATATAGTCGAGTACGGCCTGTATTTTTCCGAACAGGCTGGGCGCATGGATGTCGTACTGGGTGGAAATGCGGTTGATGAGCAGTTGGGAGTAGGCTTTTTCCGGAAAACGGACTGCGTCAATCATGAGGTCTATCAGGGTAGTGATGACCCTGTAACCGGCCAGTTCAATATCGACCACATCCTTGGAACAGTAAATTTTGGCGAAGGCCGTGCGTGAACAGGCTTCGTAA
>ENA-OOZM01000162-OOZM01000162.1-human-gut-metagenome-genome-assembly--contig:-NODE-162-length-11337-cov-2.041837_pt1 | contig 11337 bp, 10 predicted proteins | sample MGYA00241044_ERZ501404 | MGnify/ENA primary metagenome ERZ501404 (study PRJEB25962, sample SAMEA2042982) | human gut metagenome | biome: human gut; feature: human-associated habitat; material: faeces...
CTATATCCATAGTGGTAAAAGCTTAAAAGGTTAATATTGTTTTAGTGAGAAACTAAAAAATGATGAATGAAGACTTCTTTAACAAAAAGTGATAATCTTCATCCATCATTTTCGTCTATCATCTTATTATTCAACAGGGATATCTTTATTTACATTTTTGCAACCTACTAATCCGTAGAACAACAGATAAGCTAACATTGCAATGATAAGCCAGTAACTATTCATGTAACCAGCTGAGTCTGAGATGAACTGCTGTATCAATGGCAGGATTCCACCACCTACAACCATCATCATGAAAATTCCTGATGCCTGTGCTGTATATTTACCCAATCCTTCTACAGCGAGGTTGAAAATACCTCCCCACATGATTGATGTGCAAAGTCCGCACAATACAAGGAACAGAGCGCTCAGAGGTACAGATGCCATCTGGAAACCATTGTCGGCGCTATAGCCCGGCATAGATACTGTAACTTCTTTCGGAGTAAAGATAGCGATAAGAATAAAGCAGATAGCAACTATTGATACTGTGATAAGCTGTACACGACTTGATACTTTACCGCTGATGACACTACTTGCCAAACGTCCAACCAGCATCAATAACCAGTAAATTGCAGCGATAGCTCCACCGATAGCGGCACCGTCTGTAAGCAGACCAGCTCCTTTTTCTGTAGAGTCTGCCAAGTAGAAGTTAAGTGTTCCCGGGATACCAATTTCGATACCTACATAAATAAAGATACCGATAACACCTAGTACAGTGTGACGGAAGCTCCATGGGCTGTGAGGGTGTTGTTCTTTTTGAACTTTACCTTTACGCAAGTGCGGTTCAGGAATGCTGACAAAAGAAATAATGATGAATGTGAAGATAAATACACCCATTGCGATGAAAAGCAGAGGAGCTACATCTGACATAGCTGTTTGAGGGGTAACAGAACCAATCAAGGCACCTACGAAAAGCGGAGTCAAAGTACCTGACAATGAGTTTAGAGCACCACCGGCTTGGATTAATTGGTTACCTTTGTTACCACCACCACCTAAAAGATTTAGCATCGGGTTAACTACTGTGTTCAGCATACATACACAAAAACCACAGACGAAAGCACCAAGCAGGTAGATGATAAAATTCATTTTAATGGCATATTCTCCTAAATTGAATACGTCTATATCTGCACCGAACAAACTGGAAATATATTGGATAAACAAACCGATGAAACCTACTGCCATGGCAATGAGGGCTGTTTTTTTATATCCGATTTTTACAAGCATATTACCTGAAGGAATCCCCATAAACAGATATGCGAGGAAATTCATCATATTTCCCATCATACCCAAGGTATTGGCACCTGCATATTGGTTTTTCCATATTGTGCCGAAAGGCGCAGCAAGATTAGTAACGAAGGAAATCATCGCGAAAAGGAAGAACATTGTAATGATAGCGATGATATTACCGTTCTGTTTTTGTTGATTCATGGTTTTGAAAAAATTATAAGTTTATTAATTAGGTTATTTCATAAAATTATTTTTCTACACCGAATTTGTAGATGGTTACTTGATTGTAAGTTTCCCCCGGATGTAGAACACAAGAAGGGAAATGGCCTTTATTGGGCGTATCAGGAAAATGTTGTGCTTCAAAACAGATGGCACTTCTTGCTGGGAAAGTTGCTCCATGAGCACCTTCGAAACCATTGTGCCAGTTTGAAGTATAAACTTGTACACCGGGCTCTGTAGTGTATACTTCCATGCTACGACCGCTTTCGGGCTCCACACATTTTGCTGCAAAACTCAGTGTGCCTGCTTCACGTTTGTTTAATACATAGCAGTGGTCATAGCCGGCACCGAATTCTAGCTGTTCGAATGGGTCATTGATTCTACTGTCTACTCTTTGAGGAGTACGAAAATCCATAGGAGTACCTTCTACTTTGGCAATTTCGCCTGTAGGGATGGATACATTATCTATCGGAGTATAAAAATCAGCATTAATGGTTACGATGTTGTTATCAACGGTTGCCGTAGGATTGGCAATGCCTGATAGGCTGAAAAAACCGTGGTGAGTAAGATTTACCAATGTTGTTTTGTCTGTTGTAGCGTGGTAAGTAATGATGAATTCATTTTGATTACTTAAAGTGTACGTTACGTGAATATCCAAATTTCCCGGAAATCCTTCTTCGCCATCAGCAGATAAATAATGCAATTTCAAACTTTGGGGAGTTTCCTGTTCTGCATCCCAAATGCGGGTATGAAATCCGGTAGGACCGCCATGCAGCGAGTTGGGACCATTGTTGATAGTCAGTGAATATTCTTTCCCTTCTAAAATGAATTTGCCTCCTGCTATACGGTTCCCGTAACGACCGATAAGAGTACTGAGGAAAGGTTCGTGGCTATTGATAACATGGGTTATACTATCATGTCCTTGAATGACATTGGCATATTTACCGTTTTTGTCCGGAACCATAATAGCTAATACTGCTCCACCATAGTTGGTGACAGCTATTTCAGCTCCGTTTTCATTTTTCAGAATGAAGAGGTCTGTTTGTTTCCCGTTCACTGTTGTCTGAAAATCGGCCCGTTTCAGGCCGCATAAATTCTCATCGGAAGTAGATGTGTTTATCATGTTATTGAAAATCTTTTTATTTTATGTATAAAACTAATGCAAATAAAAAGATTTTCTTCGGTATTCCCAAACTTTTTCTATAAAAGTGAACGGACTAAACGTGAAATTTTAATAAATCCGCAACGATAAAGCTGCTTCCTCCAACAAAAATAAAGTCATTTTTGTTAGCCTTTTCTTTAGCGGCTGTTACAGCTGTTTCTACATCAGGATAAGTATCTCCGTGCAGCCCGGATTGCATCGCTAAACTTTGTAATTCTTTTTCGGATAAAGCACGCTTTACGCTGGCTTTGGTAAAATAATAGGTGGCATTTTTAGGAAGCATGGACAATACTCCACTGATATCCTTGTCGTTTACCATACCTATTACAATGTGTAATCGTTCATATTTCTGATGTTCTAATTGTTCTATGATATACGAAATACCTCCTACATTATGTCCTGTATCGCATATTAAAGTCGGTTCACTTTCTAATTTTTGCCATCTTCCCATCAGGCCGGTGAGTTCACATACTTGTGAGAATCCTTTGCGTATATTGCTTTCGGTAAGTTGATAACCTGCTTGTTTTAATAGGCGGATGGCAGATAAAAGTGTATTGGTGTTTTTAAGTTGGCAAAGCCCTTCCAGTTCGCCTTCCAGATTGAGGTAGTCGGTTGTTTGATATATTCGTTTACCTTTTTCATTTATGCTGGAGGAGTGTAATAACTGTTCTTCTTCTGCAAAGTAGATAGGAGCGTTTACTTCTTTAGCACGGGTTGTAAATATAGGTTTGGTTTCGGGTGTGGTTTCACCGATAACTACCGGGGTCTTTTCTTTGATGATTCCGGCCTTCTCTGTGGCTATTTTGGCTAATGTGTTACCTAAGAATTGTATATGGTCGAAACTGATATTGGTTATGACACATAGATCCGGACGGATGATGTTTGTACAATCTATTCGTCCTCCCAGGCCGACTTCTATAATGGCTACATCTACTTGGCTTTGGGCAAAATAGTGGAAAGCCATTGCGGTAGTCAGTTCAAAGAAAGAAGGATGCAGAGGTTCAAAAAAGGCACGGTGTTTTTCTACAAAGTCTATGACATATTCTTTGGATACAGGAATTCCGTTGACGCGGATTCGTTCACGGAAATCTATCAGATGTGGAGAAGTGTAAAGTCCTGTCTTGTATCCGGCTGATTGTAAAATGGCGGCTAAAGTATGTGAACAAGAGCCTTTTCCATTGGTCCCGGCTATATGAATGGTTCGGAATTGGCGATGGGGATGGTTGAAATACTTGTCTAAAAGATAAGTGTTTTCTAATCCTGCCTTGTATGCATCTTTTCCTATATGTTGGAATAATGGGGCACTATTATATAAATAATCCAATGTTTCTTCGTAATTCATGGCAAATGTTTTTATTTACCGCAAAGTGTCACAAAAGAATGCCAGGCAGATATAAAACCTGGTATTCTTTCTGTGACACTTTGTAGTATAAAAATTAATCGAAGAAGTTTTTGAACTTCTTGAATATTTTTTCTTTAATGCTTGTATTCGGTTTGAAGTTATCCGATTCTTGCATTTTCTCTAGTGCTTGTTTTTCATCTTTATTCAACGTTTCTGGAATATATACGCTTACATTGACTAATAAATCACCTGTACCGTTACTGTAACCATAACTATTGACATTGGGCAATCCTTTACCTCTTAGGCGTAAGACCTTACCTGGTTGGGTGCCTGGTTCAATTTTTACTTTTACTTTGCTATCAATAGTTGGTATTTCTACAGTGCCTCCTAAAGCAGCAGTCGGAACGCTTAGTAACAGATTGTAAATCAAATCATTTTCATCGCGTATTAGGTCTGGATGGGATTCTTCTTCTATGACAACAAGCAAATCACCGGGAACACCGTTATGTTTGCCCGCATTTCCTTTCCCATTGACAGAAAGTTGCATTCCTTCAGCCACACCGGCAGGAATTTTCACTTCCACGACTTCTTCTCCGTATACAATACCTTCTCCTGCACAAGCTTTACATTTGTTCTTAATTATTTTCCCTTCTCCGTTACATTGTGGACATACGCTTTGTGATTGCACCATTCCAAAAATACTTTGTTGGGTGCGGGTGATACTTCCTGTTCCATGACAAGTGGGACACGTTTCCGTTCCTCCTTCTCCTTCGGCTCCTGAACCATGGCAATGGTCACATGTTACGTACTTTTTCAGTTTGAATTTCTTTTCTACTCCCGTAGAAATCTCTTTTAAGTTCAGTTTTACTTTTACACGGAGATCTGAACCACGGAACTTGCGTTGTGCGGAACGTCCGCCACCACCGAAACCTCCAAAGCCTCCGAAACCTCCTCCATGTCCACCGAAGATGTCACCGAACATAGAGAAAATATCATCCATGGACATACCTTGTCCGAATCCTTCAAAACCGCCACCGGCAGCTCCACTCATTCCTGCATGTCCGAATTGGTCGTAACGGGCGCGTTTATCCGGGTTGCTCAACACATCATAAGCTTCGGCAGCTTCCTTGAATTTTTCTTCCGCTTCTTTATCTCCCGGATTCTTGTCCGGATGATATTGTATTGCTTTTTTGCGGTATGCTTTTTTTATAACATCAAGGGTGGCTGTTTTGTCCACCTCCAGAACTTCGTAATAGTCTCTTTTTGCCATGTCGTTTTATGATACTGTTTTATTGAGCCACAACTACTTTGGCGTGGCGTATTACTTTGTCATTCAGCTTATAACCGGTTTGTACACAGTCCAATATTTTTCCTTTCTTCTCTTCGGAAGGAGCTGGAACTAATGCAATTGCTTCGTGATAATCGGTATCAAAGTTCTCACCGTCAGTTTCTATTTTCTGAAGTCCTTCCTGGTTCAATACTTTCAGGAATTTGTTGTAGATCAACTCAATTCCTTCACGCATTGCTTTTACATCATCCGAAGTTTCTGAAGTCTTTACTGCACGCTCCAAGTCATCCAAAATAGGAAGAATGGCAGTAATGGCCTTTTCTCCACCATTCTTAATCAATTCGGCCTTCTCTTTCATGGTGCGTTTACGGTAATTGTCAAATTCGGCTGAAAGACGCAGGTATTTGTCATGCTGCTCTTCTATTGTTTTCTGAGCTTCCGCCAATTCCTTATTCACCTTCTCTTCAGCGTTCAGTTCTTCTGTTGCTTCTTTCTGAGTTTCTTCATCAATGGCAGCTTCTGCCGCTTCCTGATTTTTCAAAACTTCCTCGTCTTGAGGTTGGTTCTTCTCTGTTGGGTTCATATTCTTATTAAACTTTTTGTTTTTCTTATTTTTACTCATAACAGTCAGGTCTTTTAGGTTAATTTACTGCTAACAAATTTCGTGCCTAGTTGTTTTCTTAGAGTAATAATTTTGCAAAAGTACGGAATTTCTGCCACACTGGCATACTTTTCTGAATTAAAATGCCTACCTTTGCAATTCCAAAATAGAATAATTATATAAATAAGGTATATTAGGATGATTACAGTTTCGAACTTGGCCATTCAATTTGGTAAAAGAGTGTTGTATAATGACGTAAATATGAAGTTCACCAATGGTAATATTTACGGGGTTATCGGTGCGAACGGCGCCGGAAAATCTACTTTCTTGAAAGCAATTTCAGGTGAGCTGGAACCGACTAAGGGCTCAGTGGTATTAGGACCGGGCGAACGTCTGTCTGTATTGAGCCAGGATCACTTTAAGTGGGATGAATATACAGTCATGGATACGGTTATGATGGGACATACTGTGTTGTGGAACATTATGAAACAGCGTGAAGAACTGTATGCGAAAACTGATTTTACAGATGAAGATGGCTTGAAAGTTTCTGAATTGGAAGAGAAGTTTGCCGAACTGGATGGTTGGAATGCCGAGAGTGATGCTGCTTCTTTGTTGAGCGGATTGGGCATAAAGGAAGACAAGCACTATATGTTGATGGGGGAACTGAGCGGTAAGGAAAAGGTGCGTGTCATGTTGGCGCAGGCACTTTACGGTAATCCTGATAACTTGTTGTTGGATGAACCTACCAATGATTTGGATATGGATACGGTGACTTGGTTGGAGGAATATCTTTCTAATTTCGAACACACGGTGTTGGTGGTAAGTCATGACCGTCACTTTTTGGACTCTGTTTGTACTCATACTGTAGATATTGATTTCGGTAAAGTGAATATGTTTGCCGGTAACTATAGCTTCTGGTATGAATCAAGTCAGTTGGCACTTCGCCAGCAGCAGAACCAGAAGGCTAAAGCTGAAGAGAAGAAGAAAGAGTTGGAAGAATTTATCCGTCGTTTTAGTGCCAATGTGGCTAAGAGCAAGCAGACAACCAGCCGAAAGAAGATGTTGGAAAAACTGAATGTAGATGAAATTAAGCCGTCGTCCCGTAAATATCCCGGTATCATCTTTACTCCGGATCGTGAACCGGGCAATCAGATTTTGGAAGTATCCGGCTTGCGTGCGGAAACTGAAGACGGTATGGTATTGTTCAATGATGTGAATTTTAATGTAGAAAAAGGAGATAAGATTGTCTTTTTGAGCCGTGATCCGCGTGCCATGACTGCTTTTTTTGAAATAATCAATGGAAATCGTACTCCGCAGGCTGGTAAATTCGCGTGGGGCGTTACTATTACTACGGCTTATTTGCCTTTGGATAATACGGATTTCTTTGAAAGTGATTTGAATTTGGTAGATTGGCTGAGTCAGTTTGGCGAAGGTAACGAAGTCTATATGAAAGGTTTCTTGGGGCGTATGTTGTTTTCCGGAGAGGAAGTATTGAAGAAAGTGAATGTGCTTTCCGGAGGTGAGAAGATGCGTTGTATGATTGCCCGTATGCAGTTGCGTAATGCGAACTGTCTGATTTTGGATACTCCAACCAACCATTTGGACTTGGAATCAATTCAGGCTTTCAATAATAATCTGAAGACTTATAAGGGAAATGTGCTGTTCTCTTCCCACGACCACGAATTTATTGAAACGGTGGCGAACCGTATTATTGAATTGACCCCGAATGGTATCATTGACAAGATGATGGAATACGATGAATACATCACTTCTGATCATATTAAAGAAATGCGTGCGCGTATGTATGGAGATAATTAAATTATAAATATGAACTGAAAAAGAAAGAGTCATTGGGAGCCATTGTTCCTGTGGCTCTTTTTTTATGGTTTAGCCGCAATTCTCATTCTGTATGAACCATAATGAGTTCAAAAAATCTATGATAATGGACGATAATCCATGTCGTTATATTAGAATTAGGATTATTTTTGTGTCCATTAAAAACATGAAATGATACTTATGAAAAATTTAATTTTGATTTTGATTTTTGCAGCTGTTGGCTTGAATACGATGGCTTCCAATCCTGTACATGTGATTATAACTGCCGGACAGTCTAATACCGATGGACGAACTCCTAATGAAGATTTGCCGGCATATATTAAAGCATTGGCTACGGACACACTGACGTATGCCGAAGGTGCCTACCGTTATTGTCAGATAGCTCAGAATGACGGAAAGGGAGAATTTATTCCTTTCTGGCCTCGTGCCAAACGTAGCGGAAAAAATAATATGTGGGCTTTTGATGCAGTGACATATTATTGGTTGGAGCAGTTGTTGCAGGAGAAATTTTATGTGGTGAAATGGGCTGTTGGCGGAACTTCCATAGCACCTGATTATAATGCTTCCAAGGGACGTTTTTGGTCTGCGGCACCTGAATGGCTAGCACAGGCTAAGCCAACTTCTGATGGAGGAAACTCCTTGTTGCTTTCTTTCATTCAAGAGATAGACATGTGTATAGACAAGACTTTCCCACCTGAAGGATGGCTATCAGATAGATGCATTTCTTTGGCATCAGGGGGAAAGTGATTATGCTAAAAGTAAAGATTATTACCGTAACTTGAAGACAATGGTGGCTTATGTGCGTATGCATCTGACAGAAAAAACCGGAAAGGATTATTCTCGTTTGCCTTTTATTTTTGGTACTGTTGCCCGAAGTAATAAATATTTCAGCAGAGAAGTGGAGAATGCGATGAAGCAATTGGCTGCTGAAGATCCGAACATGTACCTGATAGATATGTCAGGCGCGGAATTGTTAAATGACAGACTTCATTTCACGGCTCATTCGGCAGAGTATTTGGGACAACAGGTATATAAGCAGTTGGAACAAATTATTAAAGGAGTTACCGTCAGGACAGATGAATTGAAAGGAAAACGTTTGGGAATTATTGGAGATAGTTATGTGAAGAATCATAAGGAACCTGTTAAGAATACCTGGCATTATAAATTTGCCGAGAAACATGGTATGGAATATTTAAATTATGGCAAGAACGGCAGCAGCATTGCTTATAGTAGCCCGCGTTGGGGGGAAGCGATGTATGTAAGATATAAGGAAATGCCGGATGATTTGGATTATGTTATTGTTGTGGGTGGGCACAATGATGGTTTTAAATTGGATTCAATTGGCGGTATTGATGTATTTAAAGAGAGGCTGGCAATGCTGTGTGAAGGGCTTATTGAAAAGTATCCCACAGCTAAGATTTTTTTCTTTACCCGATGGAACTGTAAAAATTTTGCAGGAAGTGATGCTGAGAAAGTGGTGGATGCTATGATTGAGGTTTGTGGAAATTATAGTATTCCTATTTTTGATAGCGCCCGAAAAGGAGGAATTTATGCAAGTAATGATCATTTTAGAAAAATATATTTTCAGAACAGCAAGAATAATACAGATACTGCACATTTGAATGAAAAAGGTCATGAACGTTTCTTGAAAGTGGCTGAGAGTTTTATATTGCAATACTGAATAATGTAAATGTAATGGATTATTTTTAAAATGTGATGACGCAGAAATAATCCATTTACAATTTTCTTACAGTTCGGAGAAAAAAGTAAGGTATTTTCTCTCCGCTAGGGAAAGTAATTCTCTTTTGATTTTTGTATTTTTCTTGAACCAGTTCATTTCTATATGTGTTGTTTGTTTTTGTATGACTTTATTCCAATTTCCAACTATTTGCCCGTTGTACAGAATAACCGGACGGAATATCCCGAAAGAATTGAATGCTTTGTGTTGGTATTCTTTGTTCAATACATCTGTACGGTCTTTGTAGCTGATTAGGTATTCATCGTATGGAGGAAGAATATGCAATATGTCGGTTGTTTTTTCTTCTTTATAAGACTGATGAACATATAATTTTTGTGCTAGGAAATGGTCAGTAAGCAATTCTTGTTCAATGGCGGCTATACCTTGTCTAGCTTCCGTTACCGAAAGTCCGGACCACCATACAAAGTCTTTCAGACTGGCAGGAGAGTGGCTTCTAAAATACTTGCGTGCCAAGATAGCTAGTGCCTCTTCTTTATGTAATTCTTGTATTGGAGGAACACGCTCATCCAAAAGTGCGAAGGTGATTTTATTATTTTTATCTGCTCCGCTGCAAATAAGTCCTTCAGCTTCAGCGTGAATCAGGAAACGGTTGGATAATCTTTCATTGGTTTCCAGCCCTCCTTCTTTAAATACGTTGTCAATTTCTTGCTTGGTCAGATGATTGTGTCCTGCTAGTGCCTTTTCCAATAATCGGTTTGCTTTGTTGTAAATGTCAACTGAAATGTCTTGTCCTCTGGACTTGGCAAAAGAGTCATTGGCAGTAATGATGCGTCGGGATGAAAGCTTCAGCATCCAGCGTATATCTTCTGCAGCTACATAATGCCAAGTAGGACGCATGACATGAATGCGCAATATATCTCCTTTTGCCAGTGCCTCATTGACTGTTTGCAGATTTCCTGTTTTTAGCCGGATACCAATAGCCCATTTGGACATGGTGTAATCTTGCGCTTGAATGCCTCCCATCCATGATACAAGATCTTTCGGATTATTGAAAACCGGATTTATTAACTGTTGGCTGTGCAGACGGATGGTAGGTATCATTTCAGATAATTTCCATCAAACGATAAAGGTAAAAGTCCGCTTACGTTTTCTAATATATAAATATCAGTCTTACTATAAAGCAGTATCCGCATAGGTTTTCCATATCGTTTTTCAGTTTCTAATAATACTTGCCGACAGGCTCCGCAAGGAGGAATAGGTGTGTCAAGAAAACCATTTTCTGTGCGGGCAGCAATGGCGAGTGTTTTTACTGCTTGATCCGGATATTGAGAATTGGCATAAAACAAAGTGGTACGTTCTGCACAAAGACCAGATGGGTAGGCTGCATTTTCTTGATTGGTTCCGGTAATGACGATATCATTTTCCAACAGTGCGGCGGCTCCAACAGCAAAATGTGAGTAAGGAGCATAGCTTCTTTTCGTTGCTTCACACGCGGCGTCTATCAGTTTGCGTTCCTTCTCTGTTAGTTCGTCATAATGGCAAGCCTCTATGTTTATTTCCAGTTTGATTTGTTTCATGATACGTTCCTCTTTGTTTTCTTGCAAATGTAATGTTTTGTTTTTAATCTCCCAATGTTTCTTTTCTAAAATCTGGTTTTAAATTTATTTGTTTTCTTATTGCTTGTCGGAGTTGAATGTGAGAAGAATAATATAGTTACCGATAAAAAAAGGAGAAAGTTGCAACTTTTTTTTTTTATTTGTGCGTCTAATGAATATATAATTAAAAAAGAGAAAGATTATGTTAGCAACAACAACACCTACTATCGAAGGAAAACGTATAACCAAATATTATGGCATTGTAACAGGTGAAACTATTATCGGTGCTAATCTGTTTCGTGATTTTTTTGCTAGTATTCGTGACATTG
>ENA-OOZM01000169-OOZM01000169.1-human-gut-metagenome-genome-assembly--contig:-NODE-169-length-11192-cov-2.171770_pt1 | contig 11192 bp, 9 predicted proteins | sample MGYA00241044_ERZ501404 | MGnify/ENA primary metagenome ERZ501404 (study PRJEB25962, sample SAMEA2042982) | human gut metagenome | biome: human gut; feature: human-associated habitat; material: faeces...
ATTGTCGGAGCTACATACCACCAGATTGGGAATTAAAATGTAGCCAGTTCCCCTCATGCGTTGATTTTACTGGGTTTAACTGTATACAAAACTGTGTTTACTGTTACTATCTTTCATTCTTTTCCAAAATAGCTTTGAAGCATAGGCCACATTATTTTCATATATGACACAAAGCTCAGCTCTACTTGTGCTTCATTAAACCATCCAACCATAAAGCTATTTATCTCTTCAAATAATACTTTTGAAAGTTTCTGAATAATAATTGTGTTATCCACTTCTTCAGTATAATCTTTCGCATACATTTTACATATAGAACGCACTCCAAAATAATTATATAGCACACCTACCGTTGTTTTTAATGCTTCAATATCTCTTGGAAAATCTGTTCTATTCATCATATTCACTACTAATTGATGTCTTGAGTTTAGGTAATTCCTAACTGTACTATTACCTATTTCAACATCAACTGTAAATGAAAAATCTTGAGTTTGTATACTATCTGCTCCTAACATTATCATCAATTCAACTTGTGCTGCATGATATTCTGTATAACCAGACAAAGCCATATATTTCCAAGAATCTTGCTTTGCATACATTTCCGTATCTAAAATATGCGTAAATTCATGAAACACAATATACCTTGGTATTTCCGAACTTTTGCATATCCTTAATATATGTTCATCTGTTTTCGTATTATAGTAAGCTTGGGCGGCTGAAGCGAATCCTGCTGCATCGCTTTCCTCAACATTAATTTCAAAAAAATCTATCTTATACTGTGGTAATTTCTCAATTTCCATAAACTCAATATATTCTTTTTCATATTCTTTAATTAAATTTTTAATTTGTATTTCTGTCATATTGTTTTATACCTCATATCAAAGTTAGCATTTCACTTTTAGTATACCATAAAACAATCCCATTCTCATTCTATATATTTTATCCTCAACGATGAAAAGATGTGTCTGCACACATCTCTTCCATCTTATTATTTTCAATGTTATAAGTTCTTAATAAAATTCAAATCCTGTTTCCGTAATGCCTTCTGTAACTTTTCGTTCTTTCTCTTCAGTTCCTTATTTTCTCTGCTCAGAGCTGCCACCTTCTGGTTCAACAGTTCAATCTGTTTTTCCATCGCCATGTTCAGAATTTCTCTTCTTGGATCTATCATTCCGGCCTGTTGCTCTACTGCTTGGTTCAATGTATCCCGGACGGTTGGATTTTTATAAAAGAATCCTCTCGACAATCCAGTTTTCTTCATCAGCTTTGGAACGCTGATACGTTCTTTATTTGCCAGCATATCTTGTATTGCTTGCAATGCCAGTTCAATTTTCTCTTTACTTTTTCTCTGATTTTCCTCAATCATCTTGTCGTATTTGCTCATATTCTTCACCCCATCTTGCCAGACTCATATATATGATGTCACTCATCCTCTGTCTTACTTCTCTGGTTTCGTCTGCCATTCTTTGATTGCTCATTTTCCGGTAATGCTGTACATTATTCAGTCTTTTATGCCCCAATAGTCTCGCTATCGTCCAGTCATCCAGATGCATTTCTGTAAGTTTGACGCCATAGTAGTGCCGGAACATGTGCGTTCCAAACCCGAATAATTCGCCATGATCATCTTTCAACTGCTTTTCCTGTATCATGGACATGACTTTTGTTTTTATAGCCATATACTGCATCGGGCGGTCAGGTTCTTTTTCATTAACAAATATGTATTCTGTATCACCGAACTTTTCCTGTGTATATTCAATAGAACTCTGTAACAGTTTTGCAAGTTCTTTACTGATCGGTTTTTTATATCTTTTAGTTTTAACTTGATATATTTCAATCATATCTTGGCCATTTTCTCTCGTCAGACAATCTGGTCTCAGTGTAAGGGTATCTGATATCCTAGTTCCAAGCATCTGATGTATCAGAAGACATCTTGCAATCTGTACATCCATCTGTGTAATTTCCGCATTCAGTCGTTTCATTTCATCATCAGAATACACTCTAAATTCTGCATTTACTTCCGGTGGAATATCCGTATTAATAAATAAATGCTCCAATCTTTCATAGCTGTAAATTTTTCCGATTGTCTCTAACTGTCGTCTTAATGAAATTACATAAGAACTATTCGCACTATGGGAAGTATCTTTTGTTGACAGATGTATCAAAAATTCTTCCAACACTTCTCTGTCTATTTCACTGCAGCTTTTTATTTTGGAATACTCTTTTTGGAGATATTCTGAGAATATCCTCATTATTGTCAATTCTCCCTGTACAGTTCCTATTGCTTCATACTGCAGATTCATATAAACAGCTTTCTTACATTCTTCCCTGATATCTGGCTGATATATTTTTCTGAAATCCAGTGTTTTTACATTATAAATTGGATTGGATCTGATTTTAATATCCAGATTTTTTAGTTCCCAAACATCTTTTTCTATCTCATCCCGTAAATCTTCTGGCCCTAAAAATTTCAGTACGTTTCTGAAATATAATATCGTCACTGCTTCGCCATAGCTTACTGTACCATACACACTCTTCTTTTCTTTTACAATAGTTATTCCCTGTTCTAACATCCAGCCTTTTAAAAGTGATATCCATTTTTCTGGATTTCTATCTCCAAGGCTTTTGATTCTCCGATTTATTCTGCTGTTCAAAAACTTTGCAATATGATTATAAGCTGTTCGATCCTGAATCAATGCTCTAAACGTTCCGTTTTTGCAGCGATACATAATATAACCTCGAAACTCTTCCTTTAATTCTTGCGTTGGAAGCAACGTTAAATCAAATTTTCCATTATCCTTACGTGTCCCTGTTTCTTGTAAATTGGGGAAATCGCTGAAGTATATAATATCATTTTCCATCTTTTTCCTCTTTCTTTAGCCATGATGCTAAACTACTTCCTTGCATTTCAAAGAACTCATCATTTGCTTTTGCAATCCTTTGCGGCATATAATCAATATACTGTCTTGTCATCTCTTCATAAGTATGTCCAAGATAATCCCTGATACTTTGCAGTGATACATGACTGTCATAAAACATAGTTGCTACTGTATGTCGATAATCGTGTGATTGAAATAAATATTCTCCATTTGCAATCTTATTTTCCCGGCACGCTTCTATCATCTGAGTTCGGAATGTACCATATAGACAAGCACCACCTCTGCTGTTTTTAAAAATGAATTCTTCAGGCTGAATTTCATGTTTTTTCAAGTATACTTTCATAATCTGATAAAGTGCCTGTGGGATTGGAATCCTTTTATAATTCTTCATTTTGACCTGATACACCTGAATCCAATAATCCTCGCCCTGCTGATAATAAGCATTTCCTTTCAATGTACACACTTCACTCGCCCGTAATCCTAGACACCACAGATGTAGGAACATACATCGTAATCGCTCTGGAAAAAGATATAATTTTTTCAAAATTTCCATATATACTGTTTCCTCAACGCTACGATCATGATGTACTATTACTTCTTTTTGTTGGAAATATTCAATTCGGAATGGCATTCTTGTAATATACTGTTTAACTTCCATGAATTTATAAAAATGACCGATACCGAAAATTCTTTCATTAAATCCCTTTGCCTGTATTCCCCGTTCTCGCAAGCCGTCTGCATACTTTTTTACTTCTGCGACAGTTGCATGAATCGCCAGTATCTTTTCTTGTTCCAGCAGTTCAATAAAATTTCTAATACATACAAATCTTCGTACAATCGTGCTGACTGCCTGTCCAGTAATTCCCAGTTCATATTTCATGTATGCCTGTAAAATTTCTCGATTCTGTATTTCCTTGACTTCCATAAAAGAAATGCTAATTAAGGATTTACTTTCGTCTATCCGATGTTTTCCAAGATGTAATCGTTCCAGATACCATACATTTGCTTCCCATTGGATCTGTTCCTGCTGCATAAACGCATCTCTTCTGCATTCACCTAAAATACTTCGTTGACTCGTTTCGGGAAAATTCTTTAAAATAGTTTCCACTTGTTCCATTTCCAGCAATCCAATATCCGTAATATTTAACTGAACACAAGAATCATAAAGAAGTTTTAAGGATTTTAACCTGACATTTCTATAAGCCTTAGACATTGAAGTATTGGCAATGATACGACTCAACGTATAAAAAATTTGTTTCTTTAAAACTTCTGAACAATTTTGTGTAAAATCCCACACCAATAGGTTTGTTTTATAAGAAGTTTCAAAGGTCTCAGCTATTTCCTTTTCCGGATAATACTTCAGAAAATAAATTTTATTTTGATATTTCCATTCATATATCCGCTTTCCATTTAGCGTCTGCATTTGTTGATAGATATGTTGTTGTTTTACCGTATCATATATTTTCAAATAGAAAGATACAATTTGTGATCGTATCTGTCCTCTTAAATATTGTTCATACGAATTTCGCAAAGGATAATCCATTTCTTCCAGATGCCAGATTTTTCTATCTGCCAAGAACTTTTTCAATTTGTTAATTCTTGAATCGCTTTTTATTCCAAGTGCATCAATTTCTGAATATAGTTCCTGCTTTTTCTTCTCAATATCTACTTCAGATTCTGTTATGTGTTCTGCCTGTTGCAATAAATATATAGGTATTTCTCACACCTCCCTACTCCAGCAGACGTTCCGCCCCATAAATAGCAGTGTGTTGTGCATAAAACTCATTACTTGCTTCTATCAGTTCATCATCCAGCCAGTCCAGATACTTTATAGTCGTATCCAAATGTTTATGCCCCAATGCCTGACTGATCATTTCCAGTTCCCATCCTGCCTGCTTTCGCATATTTGCAAAATAGTGACGTAACATGTGGGGTGTGATTTTAACTCCGGTTTTCTTTTCCATTCGGTCCAACATATCATATACACTGTCCACTCTTAATGGCTTTCCAATGTTCTCACCCATGATATTCACAAACAGGTAATCCTGATGTTGCAGGATTTTCCGATATTTTGCCAGATAATCCATGAGAAATTCAAACGTATCATTACTTATCTTGGCACTTCTGTATTCCGCATTTTTGGCTCTCGCTTCATTTTCATTATCTTCCCGGAAGCATACCCTTATCATGTGATTCCTATAATCAATATCTTTGACATATTTTACTCCCAGTAGTTCCCCAATTCTGTATCCGGTTTCTGCTAACATAAGTAACAGAAGCTGATCTCTTCGGTTCGTACAGGCCTGTAAAATTGTAATAATCTGATTTTCTTTTGCTGTTCTCCCACGATGTTCCTCTTCCTTCAGATAGGCTTTAAAAGAATGATTCCGCAGTACCTTTTTTACTCCCACCTGATTAACCGCTATAATCTGGTTATACGATAAGGTTTTGAGACTTCCGTACTGTTCATATTCTGCCTCTATAAATAAATAGAACCTGAACACATCTTTTAAGTATGCGTTGCAGGTTCCTTCATTCGGACACTTCTTTTCTCCAGCCGTTTGCTCTGTATGGTTTCCGGCTTTAAGCCAGTATAAAAATTCCACAAAGTGTTCTGTCTGTTTTTCATAATCTAACTGATAGACTTCTGTGAGTTCCATTTCTTTCTCTGCCATATATTTCATATAATAGCAGATTGAAAATGCTGTGCGTTTCACTGTATTTGGTGAACGTTTACATTTAATCTTATGCATTAGATATTTACTTGGCAGTTCTTCAATACTCATTGTTTCCAGATTTCTGATGAAAAAATATTTTTCTGTTCCATCTTTTATCGTTTCCACCTTGTATATCATAAGCTGCCTCCTTTCCTCTAACGCTATACACAGTATACCCACTTCATGCCGAAATAGCTATTCATCAATACCAACAATCCCACCGAAAACGCCCTTGAAATACCACCAAACTTTTCGTGCAAAATCTGCTTTTTCTGTAGCAGAACCACGAACGGTTACAGGTAGTATTCCACGCCTTTCCGGTTTCGAATAAAGTGCTGGACATCCTTGATATCTTTTGCCATCTTGCAGCTCGGAAGCGCACACATTACTTCCTCATGATACCTGCCACCTTCTCCTGCACGCTCGTCTAAAATGGACACGACACAAGTATCTGTCTCGGTGCGGAGAGCACGTCCGAATCCCTGTCTTAGTTTTTTCTGCATGTCTGGAACAATCACTGCCTGAATATAATCTTTCAGGCTGGCATATTCCTTCTTCTGTGCTTCACTGATGGGATCAGGAACAGCAAAGGGCAGTTTTACTATAATCAGCGAAGATACCATATCTCCAGGGAAGTCTACTCCTTCCCAACAGGAGCCGGCTGCAAAAAGGACAGCATTGTCCATCTGTTTAAATCTTGTGATCTCTTCCGGTGAATGTCTCCACACCTCTATCATCGGGAACGGAATTTCATCCCTTAACATCTGGTAAACGTTTCCCATCAAATGATAAGATGTAAACAGCACTAGCGTATGCCCGTAAGTCGAACAGATCAGTGAATGGATATGGCCTGCTATCATCTCTGCCTCTTCCTGACTTTCTCTTCTGCATGTCTTCAAATTCTTTGGCAGATATAACAGACAGTTCTTCTGATATTCAAACGGGGAGTCTGCCACATATTCCCGGACTCTCCGCACTCTCTGTAATCCTGTCATTTTCCGAATGTGGGAAAATCCCTGTCCGGTTTTTAAAGTTCCGCTTGTCAGAATCGCTCCCATTCCTCTGCTCCATAACATCTGGTCCAGATACTGTGGAATCCGTCTGCTGGATGCACACAATATAATCCGGTGGTCATGGTCCTGCTTCAGATGCAGCACATACTTCTTATCCTGATGGAAAAAGCATTCCAGCACACTTCTGGTTTCTTCCAGCTTGTTTCTGATCCACTTTGGAATCTTCTTTTCTAATTTTTCTATGATCTTATTCATGGTCTGTATCCCCTCATATAAATACATTGCACACTCTTCTGTCATGTGGAATTCTTCTTTTATCCCATATCTGGTTCTGTGGTTTTCTCCTATGATGTCCAGCACCATCCGGATCGTCCCGGACAGTTTTCTTATCTCCGGGCCTTGGTACTCATTCCCAAGATAAAAGCAGATTTCCCGGATATCCGGACAACACACAACAACAAGGAAGCTTCCGAAGATGCCGATATCGTCATCATCGCCGTCAAACCCTGGAAAGTGAAGGAGGTACTGGAGCCTCTACGGTTACGCCAACCGCAGATTCTGGCTTCGGTAGCCGCCGGACTGACATTCGAAGACCTGGCTCATTTCGTCGACCCGGAAATGCCGATTTTCCGGGTAATTCCGAACACAGCCATTTCCGAACTGGCCAGCATGACCCTGATTGCCGCACGCAACGCGTCGGACACTCAGGTAAAACAGATGATAGAACTGTTCAACGAAATGGGAATGTCTATCCTCATCGAAGAAAAACAGTTTGCCGCAGCCACTTCACTGACTTCCTGCGGTATCGCCTACGTACTGAAATATGTACAGGCAGCCATGCAGGCCGGCGTAGAATTAGGTATCAAGCCCAAAGATGCCATGAAAATGGTGGCACAGACGGTAGAAGGTGCCGCGCAATTGCTGTTGAAGAACGAGCAGACTCATCCGGTACTCGAAATAGAAAAGGTTACGACTCCAGGTGGAATCACCATCAAAGGTATCAACCAACTGGAACACGACGGATTTACTTCGGCCGTCATCAATGCCATCAAAGCAAGCATGTAAAGACAAGCTTCTCAGATAGAAGAACGGGACGACAGAAATATGCCGTCCCGTTCTTTTATCTGAAATTCCACTCACGGACAAGTGGAATCCCACTTCAGTTTTAACTTAAAAAAAACGTCCTCGCATCTGCATGAAAACATGCTCGCAAATGAACTAAAACGAACGGACGTTTTCAGGCAAACAAACGTTTGTTTTCAGACGCTTCAATCCTCATCAGTCAAATCACAAATCCAGTTATTTCACGAAGCCCTTCTTGGCCCACTTCAGGCTGTTCCAGCGGCGGACAAAAATGATGGCCCGGATATTCTCGTCCAGCAGGAAAGCACACCACATACCTGCCAATCCCCAGCCCCAATAAATACCCAACAGATAACTGAGTCCTACCGAAACGCTCCATTGCACCACCAATCCTACATAAAACGGATAATTCACATCGCCCGCCGAACGTAGGGCATTCGTAGCATAGATATTGACCGCACGACCAATCTCCACCACAATATCAATCAGCATCACCATGACTCCTAATCGGATAATTTCCTCGTTATTGGTCAACAGACTGAAAATGGTATGACCCAAAGCCGCCCAAATACACGACAGGACCAACGATACCAGGATAGAAAGCCGCATGACATATTTTCCCAACAGGTACGCAGCACGAATTTTCCGTTGCCCAATTAGATGGCCGATGCTGATAGCCCCTCCCTGCGCCATGGCAATGGCAAAAAGATAAACAAACATCACGATATTCACCGTATAGGTACGTGTTGCCAGCGCATTGTTTCCCAACATGTTGATAAGAAAGGTGATGACTACCTGCGAAAAGCTATAGGACATGTTCTCGCCCGCCGACGGAAGGCCGACCTTCATCAGGTTCTTCAGCTCAATCCATGGGAAAGGACGGAACCAGGCACGCGGGAAACTGGGAATGTGCTTACGGAACAGGATAATGAACAGCACGACCATACTTACCCCACGGGCAATCGAAGTGGAAATGGCCGCCCCCTCAGCTCCCAAGGCAGGAAAACCGAACTTACCGAAAATCAAGGAATAGTTGCCGATGATGTTCAACACATTGACCAATACAGTCACCAGCATGGGATAAATGGCTTTATTCGCACTACGAAGCGAAGCCGATACCGTAAGCGAAAGCGCCTGAAAGAAGGCGAAAGCTCCCACAATCTCCATGTATCCGATACCATACTTCAACAACTCCGGACGGAGGCCCATCCAACCCAACAGTGTAACCGCTCCGAAATGCAGGATAAGACTGACCAGTACTCCTACTGCCAGATTCAGCAACAGTGATACTCCTACCACCTGCACCATCTTCTTCCGCAGACCAGCCCCCAAGTATTGCGAACACAATACAGAAGTACCGATATTAATAACTTCAAATATCAGGAAAGCAAACATGACAATCTGATTCACAACACCTACCGCAGCCACACTTTCGTCCGAATACTGACTCAGCATGATGGTGTCCACGGCACCAAGCATCATAATCAAGAGGGTTTCAATAAATATAGGAATAACCAATTTGGTCAGTTCTTTCCGGATGCTGACCGTCCGAATAACAGGAGTTTCAACCATACTTCTTTCAAACTAATACCACAGCGGACAGGCGATAACAGACGACACCACTATCCCCTTTCCGTTTTTCGGACACAAAGGTACAGCAAATAGACACGCATGTTTATCCGTGTCCGAATTTCTTGACATATATCAATTTCCAGGAATCAGAAACCAGTATGGAAGTTCCGGAGTTCTGCCCGTAAGCGGTGTGATTGTCCGTCAGTCAGGCTATCAAGCAACTCCCAGAAACGAGGACCGTGATTCATCTCACGGGTATGGGCCAGTTCATGCAATATGACATAATCCATCAGATGTACCGGGACCAGCATCAGATAGCACGAAAGACTAATAGTACGCGTGGCGGTACAACTTCCCCAGCGTGTACGGGCTCCGGTAATCCGCACTTTCCGGTAAGGCAGGCCGCAACGTGCAGACCAGGCAGCCAGCAACGGAGGCAGAAACGACTCCGCCCGCCGCTTCAAGGCACGGACAATGGCATTACGGACAAGCTTCTGCACCTCATCACGACCGAAATCGGTATCGGCAGGACAATAAATCCGCATCTCCTCTCCTTCTTCCTTCACCGTAAAACAACGCAAACGGCTCGGAACAAGCGACAGACGAAAACAATCGGCTTGAATACTAAAATTGAAATCAATCAACCGCACAGCCACTTTCCTAAAGGACTCCAACAATCTGGGACGGAAAGGAGCAATAGCCTCCAAAATCTTATCTGCCCGGCTGAAAGGAGGCACGACCACATACAGACCTTCCGGTCTGACACGCATCGAGATATTCCGTGCCGTTCTTCGGGTACGGATAACAATACGTCCGAAATCCTCATCTGCCAATATACGTTGTGTAGCCATGGGCACAAAGATAGGACTTTTCCGGTTGAGAAATCCTACTCTGCCTCAATAAAAAAAGGATTACTGCTCACGCGGTAATCCTTTTCATGTATTTGAGTTAGTAATTTAATTTGAGAGAATTGAAACTTCACAGCCTCGTTTTTCTATTATAGATAAGCACTAACTATTTATATAAAAGCAAATGAAAATGTTCGTTACTGTTTGGTGTTTTCTATACGGGGTTTTTCCACCACCTTATTGACGGGGACTCTTGCCGTATCGGCCTCGTACGCCACTTGCGGGTCGGTTGCCCGATTTTCAAACTGGTCGTACACATAAACCACACCAGCCGAACCGCTACCCAATGATTCCTTGACGACACCCCCTACTGTAAAAAGTAAGGCCAGTACCGCCGCAGCCTTGAAAAGCGGCATGAAACGCGAATGCATAGTCAAACGCTTGGCTCTTACAACCGGACGCTCAATTTCTGCCAGAATCCGTTCATCGAAATCGCTTCCCAACTTCTCTTCCTTCGCTACCTCTTGATAAACAAACAAGGATTTGTAGCGGAGCAGATGAGCCGGCAGTTCTTTCTGCTGGAAGAAAGCCCGAAGAATCTGCTCTTCTTCCAAAGAAGTCTCGCAGTTCCAATAGCGTTCCAAAAGCTGTTCGATGTACTTATAATCCATACGTTTCTATTTCGTTATATTTTAACTTGATTCGTTGTCTGGCCCGGAAGAGGTTCACTTTTACCTGCTCCTCGGTAACCTGCAGCAAATCGGCTATTTCCTTGTAACTTTTCCCTTCGATATCACGGAGTTGCAGAATTGTACGCTGCTTCTCCGGCAATTCGTTCACCAACTGATGGACCAGCTTCAACCTTTCGCTGTCCTCCAATTGGCGGTCGGGAGTCAATGCATCAGGCATCTCCTGTGTTTCCGGAGTCAACCCGATATGTTGGGCTTCCATCTTCTGGCTCCGGTCGATAGCCAGGTTTCTGGCAATCGTCAGGCAATAGGCCTCAATGGAATCAAACTGTGCCCATTCATCGCGCCTGTTCCAGACTTTAATCAACGTATCCTGCACGACATCCTCCGCTTCGGC
>ENA-OOZM01000172-OOZM01000172.1-human-gut-metagenome-genome-assembly--contig:-NODE-172-length-11131-cov-2.068436_pt1 | contig 11131 bp, 6 predicted proteins | sample MGYA00241044_ERZ501404 | MGnify/ENA primary metagenome ERZ501404 (study PRJEB25962, sample SAMEA2042982) | human gut metagenome | biome: human gut; feature: human-associated habitat; material: faeces...
TTGGCCAAGAAGGTGAGTATAATGTTCCATTAATTTAGTGTTCTGCAAGGCATCCCTATCATTTACCGCTTTTTTATTATCTACATCCGCATAAAAGTTTATACCGCATCGAACTAATTTCGTCATTATATCAAGAATATATTTTTATAATAAAAAAGGAGAGGATATTCTTCTGTAATCAGATTCATATCCCCTCCTCGCTTGAAGTCATCAAGAAGAAAGCATATCAAATTTAAGCTATACTTTCTATCTTAGCCCGAATGTTTACTGTACTTTTCTTGTTACAGTTACCTTGAATGTCTTGGTTACAACACCCCAGTTATGAGTATAAGTAATATTCAAGTTTACATCATGAGTATATACTGTACCTTCCGGAGTTCCCTTCCAAGTAAGAGTTGCAGTAGCTGCATCATAAGTAAAGTCTTTTTCATTCTCATCCAAAGAAATTTCCTGAAAGCCCAATTGTTCCAATTCAGATCTTAAATATTGTGCAAACACCATCTGCTTCGGTGTACTGGGGGTAGCCCCGCTATTCTCATCAGACTGAGTGTCGAAGCTTACATATTTTAAAAATCGTTCTATTACCGTCATTTTTCTTTTTGTTTTAATATTCATACTTGCCTGTAAAAATAGAAAAAGAGCCGTGAATTGCCAAACAAATCACGGCTCTTTTTCATTAATATTTTATTATTTTGTTATTAGAAGCAACTGGAACCATCAAAACAATGGGTACATACCTTACATTTTGGTAATCCTATCGCTTCTACCAAAGTTTCCAAAGTATTGAATTTCAAGGAGCTCAGACCGAAGCGGTCGGCAATCATTTGCACCATCTTCTTATACTCCGGCGAATCTGTCGTTGCATATTTTTCCAGATTCTTATTTTCATCGCCTTCAATCTCCTTAATCATCCGGCGGGTTATCAATTCCAAATCACTTTTTGAAGAAGTGAAACCAATGAAAGGGCATCCATAAATCAATGGCGGACAAGCAATGCGCATATGAACCTCTTTGGCACCATAATCAAATAAAATTTTCACATTATCACGAAGTTGGGTTCCACGCACTATAGAATCGTCACAGAACAACACGCGCTTACCTTCCAGCATTGCACGATTAGGTATCAGCTTCATTTTTGCTACCAGTGAACGCATTTCCTGATTGGCAGGAGTAAAACTACGAGGCCAGGTGGGTGTGTACTTGGCAATAGCACGATGATAAGGAATTCCTTTGCCTTCAGCATACCCCAATGCCATGCCTACTCCCGAATCAGGAATACCGCAGGCACAATCAACTTCCGAATCGTCCTTCTGCCCCATTTTATAACCACTCATAAAACGTACTTCCTCTACATTTTTCCCTTCATAGCATGAAACAGGAAATCCATAATATACCCACAAAAAAGAACAAATCTGCATTCCTTCGTTCGGCTTGCGCATTTGTTCCATTCCGTCGGCACGCAAGCGAATAATTTCGCCCGGTCCTACATATTTCTCTATTTCATAATCCAGATTCGGCAAACTGCTTGATTCACTTGTCGCAGCATACGCACCCTCTTTTTTACCTATCACAATCGGAGTACGCCCCCATTTGTCACGTGCTGCTATAATACCATCTTCCGTCAATATCAGCATGGAGCATGATCCTTTGATTTTATTAAAGACATTCTCTATACCATCTACAAAATTTTTCCCTTGCACAATAAGCAATGCGATCAGCTCCGTCTGATTCGTCTTGCCAAGACTCATTTCAGAAAAGTGCATATTAGCTGCCAGCAAGTCGCGTTCCAATTCCGTAATGTTATTGATTTTAGCTACTGTGACGATGGCGAACTTGCCCAGATGCGAGTTTATCACGATAGGCTGCGGGTCCGTATCACTGATAATGCCGATACCCGAACTACCTTTGAACTTTGGAAGTTCAGATTCAAACTTCGTGCGGAAATAAGAACTCTCCAAATTGTGGATAGAACGCATAAATCCCTCTCCTTGGGCATACGTAGCCAAACCACCTCTTTTTGTTCCTAAATGTGAATTATAGTCCGTCCCGTAAAATAAGTCGGTGACGCATTCAGCCTTTGAGACTGTTCCAAAAAAACCACCCATTCCTTTTTGCGTATTTTTCGTTTAGGGTGCAAAATTACGAAAAAAGTTTGGCTCTGAATGAATAATCATTGCTATTTTTGCATTAAAATGTAGCATTTATGAAATCACTATTACTCATCTTCTTGGGAGGAGGTACAGGAAGTGTACTTCGCTACCTGCTTACCATAAGCATTTATCGCCAGGGAACAACGAATTTTCCGTGGGGTACTTTCGCAGTCAATATTTTGGGTTGCATACTGATCGGGGTATTCTATACCCTCACCTCACGCATTCATATCAACAATGATATAAGACTGATGCTCACTATCGGACTTTGCGGTGGCTTCACTACTTTTTCCACTTTCAGCAACGAAAGTCTGCAATTACTGAAATCAGGACTCTACCCCTCTTTTTTCACCTACATCATCGGTAGTGTGGTATTGGGTATCCTCGGAGTAATGCTAGGGATATGGATGAGCGAATAAAGCAAAAAAATATCCCTCCGGCTCTATACCACATAGAACAGGAGGGATTGAAATTGCACCTCAGTTATTAAACCTTATTTTAATCTCAAGACACTTCGTCCGGCTGTAATGGCTGCACTGTTTGCAGGAGTTGACTTACGGGTACAATAATCAAATTCCGCAGTTTTCTCTCCGTTAAATGATTTCCATTTTAATTTCAGCTTCACTGTTTTTCCTTCAGTGTCAGGCAAGGAATCCAAATTAAATGCCACCAGTCCGTCGGCAGGTTCACCATATACATCACCAAAAGCATTATGACGGAATTCTACCTCATAAGGATTTTCAGCATCTTTACTCATCAACAAATTGACAAAATGAGCTTGACTGCGATTCCCCCACATGGTTCTGAAACGCAAAGTCAAATAACCGTCCTCGGCAATTGTTACCCAATCGTTAATCATATCTACAGGGTCAGTACCATATACTTCATCATTCTTATCTCCTAAATCACCGGCAATCGGTTTTGTCAAGATACTGTCTATCCAGTTGATATGTACAGCCTTGTCATACTCTCCGCTTGACTCATTCACCGGATCGAAATTTACAAGGGCCCTTACTTCCTTCTCACCATAGGGAGAATTTTTCATATTGACAGGTAACAGTGTCGTACTGTCATCCAACTGCATAAAAAATGAATTGTCGGCCACCGGTTTCACAGTAACCAGTGCATTGGGCAACGCATATCTATAATAATCATTATCATCATCATCCAAACAGGATTGAAAGATCATCACAGAAGCAAGTACCGCTACAGACGCAAGCAATTTATTAAAACCAAAAAACTTTTTCATTGTGCTTTTCTTTACTTAGTTAATTATTCTAGTTTATAAGTCCTTTCTATTGAAAGAAATGCAGGCCATACCATAATGCTGCACGAAGTTTTGTTAAGAAAACATAATCATCTGACAGTTATGTTACAAACCTTCTTCCATTTATATTTCTTACATTCACACAAGCGAGCCATAGGCGAACAAAGGGATAATTTTACCGAAATTTAGCTCATCTCAAATTACTAATCCTATGATTTTTTTATCTTAATTTTGTTACTGTTTTTTGAAAAAAGAAAAGATTTAGAATAAAGAGTTTTATGAAAGCTACTATCACAAGTCTCATTTTTTTACTACTGTCATTAACCGTCTCATCGCAGACTTATAAATACATTGGCATAGAAGAAGGACTAAGCAATCAGAAAATATACAAAATTCAGAAAGATGCTCGTGGATATATGTGGTTCCTTACCCATGTGGGGATAGACCAATATAACGGAAAAGAAATAAAACATTATAAATTAAGAGAAGGTAACAGGGAACTAGACCCGTTATTGAATATAAACTGGACTTTTTTAGATAAAACAGGTACACTACTGGTCACAGGAAAACAAGGCAGAATTTTTCGTTATGATTCAGGCCACGACCGTTTTGTACAGATATACAGTATGTACAATTACTGGAATAAGGACTACCATGCTTTCGTGAGATATAGTTACATAGACCAGGAGGATAACGTATGGCTGTGCGGCAAATCGGCTATCCACCTTTTTAACATAGAATCCGGACAAAAGCAACAAATCTCTAACCGACTGGGAAATATCACCTGCATAGAACAGATAAACAGTGAACATTTCTTTATAGGTACAGACAAAAGAATCTATCTGGCAAAACTGGAAAACGGGAATTTAAAAGAGCTCTCCTGCGGCAAACTGGGAATGATGGATATGCACGTACATGAATTATATCTACACCGTACAGCCAACAAACTGTTTATAGGCACTTTTGAAAAGGGAGTCTATATATATGACTTGAACAGCCAGAAAATTGTACGTCCCGAAGTAGAACTGACAGATGTGAATATTACACGGATCAGTCCTTTGAACACAAAGGAGTTATTAGTAGCCACTGAAGGAGCAGGAGTACACAAGTTAAACATAGACACCTATGAAACAGATCCTTATATCATTGCAAACTATGGTAGTTACAACGAAATGGATGGAAACATTATCAATGATGTATATGTAGACAACGAGCAGCGTATCTGGCTGTCCAACTATCCTACGGGAATTACCGTCCGCAATAACCAATATACCAACTACAACTGGATAAAGCACTCTATTGGCAACCGGCAGTCACTAGTAAACAACCAAGTAAACTCCATTATAGAAGACAGTGACGGGGATCTGTGGTTTGGAACAAGCAACGGCATCAGCTTATACGATTCAAAACAAAAGCAATGGCGTTCTTTCCTAAGCTCTTTCAATCACGGACTAAAAAATCAGAACCGCATTTTTATTACTTTATGCGAAGTCTCTCCGGGTATTATATGGGCGGGAGGATATGCATCGGGCATTTTCCAGATTACCAAGAAAAACGGGAACATAGAATACCTCACCCCTGCCCAATCCTTCCATCTGAATGTACGTGCCGACAAATACATACGCGACATTAAAAAGGACAGATACGGGTGTATATGGTCCGGAGGATATTATAATCTGAAATGCTTTAATCTGAAGACACGCCAAGGACGTCTTTATCCCGGACTAGGTTCTGTTACTGCCATTGAAGAAAAGGACAGTACATCTATGTGGATAGGTACCTCCACCAATCTTTTTCTACTGGACCGGAATTCGGGCAAATACCATGAAATACCTCTGCCCGGTGGAGCAACCTACATTTATACGTTACACCAAGAAGACAATGGTTTACTCTACATTGGCACCAGTGGTTCCGGACTATTTACTTATGATCCGGTAAAAGAATCAATCAGCGCCCATTACCATACAGGAAACAGCCCGTTAGTATCAAACAGCATTTATGTTATTCTACCCACAAAAGACGGGAATATCTTGATGAGTACCGAAAATGGTATCAGTATTTTCTCGCCTACCAACCGCCAGTTCCGCAACTGGACTCGCGGACAAGGGTTGATGTCCACCTGTTTCAATGCCGGCTCCGGCGTACTACGTGCCAATGGGAACACCGTATTCGGAAGTACAGACGGTGCACTGGAATTCCCCCCAAACATAGAGATGCCCAAAACAGGAGATTCACATATGATATTCAGCGATTTCCGTATTTTCTACCAAACTGTATATCCCAATGATCCAAACTCTCCTCTGACTAAAGATATCGACCAAATAGAGAAATTGAATCTGAAATATATGCAAAATACATTTTCCATCCGAGTATCCTCTATCAATTACGATTATCCGTCGGACATACTATATACCTGGCAGTTGGAAGGATTCTACGATGGCTGGACTACTCCCAGTGACGAAGGAACTATCCGATTTACTAATGTTGCTCCCGGCACCTATACACTGCGTGTACGTTCCGTTTCCAAAGAGGATAATAAACACGTGTTGCAGGAGCGGATATTGAAAATAACTGTAGCACATCCCGTGTGGCTCAGTTTTTGGGCTATTTGTATTTATGTCCTGACTATCATTTTAGCAACATACGTCATTTTCCGCCTTCATTCCATGCGCAGAGAAAAAAAGGCCTCGGATGAAAGAACTCGGTTCTTTATCAATACAGCGCATGATATCCGTACTCCGCTGACACTGATAAAGGCACCTTTGGAAGAAATTCAACAAAAAGAAAATTTAAGTGAAGAAAGTCAGACCAATATGCTTACAGCCATGAAGAACGTGGACACTTTGATACGCCTCACCACCAATCTGATAAACTTCAGCAAAGCCAATGTGTACTCCTCCTCCCTTCGTATATCGGAACACGAACTTAACACCTATATGGAAGGAATATACCATGCCTTTTATAGTTATGCAGAAGCCAAACAGATCAAACTCGACTACAAAAGCAACTTTGAATATCAAAATGTATGGTTCGACAAAGAAAAGATGGACTCGATCACAAAAAATCTGATTTCAAATGCCATCAAATATACTCCCGCCCACGGTGAGGTACACATTATCACCCGCCATGACAAGGACAACTGGAGTCTGGAGATTACGGACACGGGCATCGGGATTCCTGCCAAAGAACAGAAAAAGTTATTTAAGTTACACTTCAGGGGCAGCAATGCCATCAATGCAAAAATTACAGGCAGTGGAATCGGACTGATGTTAGTGTGGAAACTGGTACGTATTCATAAAGGAAAGATCAGCATAGAAAGCGTAGAGAATAAAGGCACCCGCGTAAAGGTTATCTTCCCCCAAAAACAATTCCGAAGTCAACAGGTTCCGACAGAAACGGTACAACAAGAAAACGTGGTACCAGTATCCCCTAGTGCAGTCTCTCCCCACACTTATAAAGATCAGTATCGGCAGCATGTTCAAAATGCACAGCGCATCCTGGTTGTGGAAGACCATGACGATCTACGCGAATATCTGTCTCATACTTTATCCGAAGCTTATCAAGTGGAAACATGTACCAATGGAAAAGAAGCCTTAAAAATCATCCCCGAATTTAAGCCTGATTTAGTATTATCGGACATTATGATGCCCGAAATGCGGGGGGACGAATTGTGTTCTGCTATCAAGAATAATATACTGACGTCTCATATCCCTGTAATTCTGCTAACAGCATTAAATGACGAAAAGAATATCGTTGAAGGGTTGGAAACAGGTGCGGACAAATACCTGATAAAACCTTTTAACATAGGAATACTAAAAGCATCCATAGCCAATATACTGACTAACCGTGCACTACTTCGTAGCAAATATGCAGAAATGGAACTACACAATGACAGCATTTCCATAAATTATAGCAACACATTGGATCAACAGTTCCTGGAAGCAGTAAAAGAAACAATAACTGAAAATCTAGACAATTCAGGTTTCAACGTGGAGTCACTCTGTGCTTCACAAAATATGAGCCGTTCCAGTTTCTACAATAAACTAAAAGCATTGACAGACCAAGCTCCGGCAGACTATATCCGCCTGATCCGGCTGAAACGGGCAGCGCAATTACTATCCGAAGGACAGTATAATATATCCGAAATATCAGATATGACCGGGTTTAATGATGTAAAATATTTCCGCGAGGTATTCAAAAAATACTATAAAATAAGTCCTAGCGGATATAGCAAGGGAGAAATGAAGGAAGAACCGACTAAACCATAAGATTCCTAAAGAAACTTATTTTGAACAAAATTTATCATTAACGCATTAACAGATAAAAGAGAAAATGAGTACTTTCGGGGCATTCATCCGTAGAATAAACTGACTTATGATAGGAAAAATTAAAATGATGGCAATCATCACGTTTTACGTAGCTGTATTACTTGTTATTGCAGTGTATTTGCAAGACGGAAGCGGAACATTCTCCCATTTTTTCGAAAATGCAAATCTATACATACGTAATTTGCGTAATGTACATGCTCCGGCTTTCCATCAAACTTATGACAATTATCTGCAACTTTTTCCACTCATACTTCTATTCGGACTGAAATTGGGAGGAATAAGAGGTAATTTCGGATGGAAACGACTGTTCACTTTCATAGTCTTGTCAGTCGTACTGACGCAGCTGGTAGTAAATGGATTAAAACTCACCACAGGGGTGCTTCGCCCGGATGCCACAAATTATTTCTCTTTTCCTTCCGGACATACGGCAGCAGCGTTTATGGCAGCTACCCTATTGTATAAGGAATATGGATTCAAAGGATATTGGGTAGGATTAGTAGCATACGCAGCAGCTATAGTTACAGGGTTTACCCGCATTCTGAATAACCGTCACTGGCTGTTTGATGTCATCATTGGTGCGGCCTTGGGAATATTGCTTACTGATTTGGCTTTCCGCCTGGTACAACTCATATTCAAAGACCGGGGACTTATACAACATAAATAAATACTATAAACTTAATAACACAACAAACTTGGCACTTATGAAAAAACAAATGATCTTATTGGGAATGTTAATGGCATTTTGTATGGCAGAGGCCAAAGTAACACTGCCTGCATTATTCACAGACAATATGGTATTACAACAAAAATCGAATGTCATTTTTCATGGCCATTCATCTACAAAAAAAGAAGTGATAATAAAAACGGGATGGAATAAGCATCCCTATACGACATCACCTGACAAAGAAGGAAATTGGAAAATAGAAGTTCCTACCCCATCTGCCGGAGGTCCTTATGAAATTATCATTTCGGACGGGGATGAGCACATACTGCAAAATATTCTGATTGGCGAAATATGGTTGTATACAGGAGAATGTGAAACAGAAACTCCCATAGATATACCCTCCCAACCTTATATCCGTCTGTTTCAGACAAAAAAAGAAATCTCTTTAGTTCCCAAGAAAGATTTGCATGCTACACAAGAAGGTTGGAAAGAATGTACCTCTGAAACCATAACCGGACTCCCTGCAATCGGATATTTTTTTGCCAGTCAGTTACAAAAAAAACTGAAAGTACCCATAGGTATAATAAGTTGCACCTGGAAAGATACTCCTGCAGAAGCATGGGCCAGTTATGATGCGTTAGAAAACCTGCCAAGTTACAACAAAGAAACTGAAATGCTTGAATCCTTGGGGTTCAATCCTGAAAAAATAGAAGCAGAATATGCCCGTCAAAGAGAAGAGTGGTATCAAGCTCTTTACGAACACGATATGGGATGGTGCGATGACCACCAAGTATGGGCGGAACCTGATTATTCGGATGAAAACTGGAAAACAATGGAACTTCCGGGATACTGGGAAGATAAGGGAATGAAAGACTTCGATGGAGTAGTGTGGTTCAGAAAAACGATAGATATTCCACGTAACTGGGCTAGAAAAAATGTCACAATAAATTTAGGGAACATTGCCGATGAAAGCATCGTATATTATAACGGGACTGAAATAGGACGAAACACGAAAGCCGATGCGTCCCGCTATTACACAATTCCCTATAAGCTGGTAAAACGCGGAAAGGCTGTACTGACCATACGTGTAACCAATTACAAAAGCAAAGGAGGAATATATGGCCGTCCAGAAGACATGAAGCTGAGTGTAAAAGGCAAAGATCCTATCTCATTGGCAGGAGAATGGAAATCCCTATCCGGTCTCTCATTAAGTGGAATCCCCCCTGTACCCATTTCACCAGAAAGTAACCCTAAGTATCCCACAGGATTATTCAATGCAATGATACATCCGCTTACCTCTTTCCCTCTTCAAGGTGTTATATGGTATCAAGGAAAGAGTAATTTGGAAAGCAGCGATGAATATGCAGACTTATTCATGTCATTGATAGCCGACTGGCGCGATAAATGGCAAAAACTACAAATGCCTTTCTACTTTGTGCAACTGCCCAATCATGAGAAAAAAGAAGAAGCACAAGATGATTCAGACTGGGCGGCCATGCGTGAAGCACAAGCACAGGCTTTACACTTGAATCATACAGGCATGGTGGTAACCACCGATATTGGGAAAGAAAAAAGCAATACCTTCCAAAGTACTCTGGAAACAGGTCTTCGCCTATCACAGTTAGCTTTAAAGCAAACTTACGGAAAAAGAAAAATGCCTCAATATCCGGTTTATAAAGGCTACAGCATCGAAGGAAATACCCTTCGCATCCATTTTGAAAACTTAGGAAAAGGATTCTTGCATCCCGACCCAGTACGCGGATTTATAATCGCAGGTACAGATCGGATTTTTTATCCGGCAACAGTAACTGTAAAAAAGAAAGAAATAATTGTACAATCACCCGATGTACCTCATCCTGTAGCCGTAAGATACAATTGGGCCAACCATACTGATGGTACCTTATTCGGAGCATCAGGCCTGCCTGTAGCTCCATTCCGAACAGATAATTGGTAATTATTGCAAGCTATATGAATAGCCACTTAGATAATTCCTGTATATTTGCACTATTTTAAAATAAACAAAGAAAAACAATGGGAATGGTAATAGGTATAGACGTAGGCGGAAGCACCACCAAGATAATAGGTGTGGATAAAGAAGGCATAAAACATCCTATGATTGTAAAAGCCGAAGATCCTATCACTTCGTTATTCGGTGCTTTCGGCAAATACATATATGATAATGGAATCAGCTTAAACGACATTGATAAAGTCATGTTGACAGGAGTGGGAAGTGCTTACGTAAACCAACCCTTATATGGACTCTCTACTGATCATACGGATGAGTTTCTAGCAAACGGTCTTGGAGCTCACTATGACTCCCAATTGCAAGACCTTATTGTAGTAAGCATGGGTACCGGCACCTCTTTTGTAAAAGTGGAAGGAGGTAAAAACATATCTCACATAGGTGGTATAGGTATTGGCGGAGGAACCATTCAAGGACTATCTCGCCTGTTGTTAAAAACACAGAATATTCATCAAGTGGTAAAGATGGCAGAAAAAGGTGTAATAGAAAATATTGATCTGCAAATCAAGGATATTTGCAAGCTTTTTATTGTTTTATATGAAATCCTGATTCAGCCTGTAGTTAAATCAGTCTTTCTTTGCCAGAACTTTTTCCTGAACACTCTTTGGAACTGGCTCATATTTCTCAAAGAACATGGAGTAGTTACCACGTCCCTGAGTTCTGGAACGAAGGTCTGTAGCATATCCGAACATTTCAGAA
>ENA-OOZM01000179-OOZM01000179.1-human-gut-metagenome-genome-assembly--contig:-NODE-179-length-10804-cov-1.833008_pt1 | contig 10804 bp, 6 predicted proteins | sample MGYA00241044_ERZ501404 | MGnify/ENA primary metagenome ERZ501404 (study PRJEB25962, sample SAMEA2042982) | human gut metagenome | biome: human gut; feature: human-associated habitat; material: faeces...
AAAGGCGCCCGTAAAGAGCGCCATATTAATCGATTGTAATCAATTTAACTATTTGATAATCAGATACTTATTTTCCGATGCATTAACTGTATATGAATCCATACGCCCTACAAAACTTTATAGCCGTAGCTATGATCCTTATACAGATTCTTCAGTTATAGAATTTGGAACAAACCTGAAAATGGCAAAGAAAAATCAGGATACCATAGCAGGAAACACAATAAATAACTGCAGTGTGCTTGCTGCTTTTGGAAACTGCAATGTAGGGAAGACCAAGCTAAATGATGTCTATGACTATTTTGCAAAGCAAGTAAAAGATGTTCTTGCTCCTGGAATGCTTTTGTCGGGATATGTGAAACGTCATTTGGATAAGGACAAGGATGGAAATCTGAAGAAATTTATTTTGAACTTTTTAAAGGATTCGGATTTTAATATTGAAGATGTTACTCTTCATGAAGAAGAAGAACTTATAACGCCTGAACTAGAACAACTGATTCAGAAAGCTCCAATTGCTGATGATGCAAAATCAGAAATGTTGAAAAAAGGTAAAATAACAAATACGGAATTGACATTCACTCATAGGACAGGGAATAGTTTATATGAATTATCTGAAGAGTATGAATCAAACGGTACTATGAGATTTTTAGGAATGGCCATAATACTGAATTTCCTTCTGAAAAATAACCAGTTTGTACCCATAGATGAAGTTGAAACAAGCATTCATTATGAATTGCTATCCTATTTTATAAAAGTATTCTTGGCTAATAGCAATCAGACTTCACAAATGCTATTGACTACTCACGACATTAACCTATTAAATGAGGAGTTTATACGACGTGATACAATATGGTTTACGGATAAAGATGAACAGGGAGAAACAAATGTGGTTCGTCTTTCAGCTTTAGGGCTACATAAGAATCTCTCGCCTTATAATGCATATAAACAAGGTAAATTAGTGAAACTGCCATTCTTGGGTAGCCAGTATTTTGATTTAAATGATTGATGCAAAGGAACGAACGGTAACAAAAAGTTTATAGATAGAACATTAAAATGATTAATTTACAATTATCCAATTGGAAGAGCATACTACAGGATATTTATTGTCCTGTAATAGGCTCTATATGGGTTGCTCCTAATGGTATTTGGGATAATCATTTTGCTCACAACAAGGACAAAGATGATTTTCATCCGTCTGTTGTTGGAAGAGTATTTGATGAAAACAAAAAATGCTAGATAATTCCAGGAACGTCCAAAGACTATAATAAGGGCACAAATGTCTTTAGGGTAAAGATCAATCCAAATGATCCCGATTGTCCTTACTCTTACTTCTTGATAAAACTTAGAATGACATATAATTCTAAGGATTTAACTAATTTGCAACGAGGTTGGAATGGAATAGACTCCTTAAGTGACAGCCAAATAGAAGAACTCAAATTACAAATCAAATTTAGCCTAGGAATCAATGTTTAAGGAAGAATATCTATTAGAGTTGCTCTCTGGAAAACTAACATCCAGAGGCTACGCAAACATACTTGGTACGATTACTTCGATGGTGAGGAAATACCAGTGGAAGAAAAGTATCATAGTATCGGATCATAATGACAATGATTGGCAAAGTGATGATATTAAGGAATTGAGTCACCAGTTCTTTGAGTGGATTATATCCAAAAATAAGATTAAGTATTTGTCAAAAGTGCCATTTGAATATTTGTCTTATTATTTTACACAAATGTTCATTTCTTTTGTTTCAAACAGAATTAAGGAAGAACAACAAAAGGTCGGTCTGAGTTTTCAAAAGTGTCAGGAACTTGTTCAAGAAATATGCCAAGAAGACTATGATGAAGAAACTCACGAACATAGTGCTTATGTTAAAAGTTCAATGTCCGATGGTAATAATTGGATAGATAAGTTAGATGATGTCGTTAAGTATCTTGCTCATTATCCAATAAATGAAGATACTAAACATTTTAAGCCAATTGTTAAACTGGCAATAGAAGATATTCTTTTGTCGGCTGATGGTTATGTATCGGTTTCTTCTTTGGCTAAAGCTGTCTTTGAATTATTAGATCAGTCAGTCTTCAAGACAAATATGTCAGAAAATCAAATTGTTTATAATCAACTTGACGATGAGCAAACCAAAGCAATAAAGACAATAATCGAAGACGTAGGTCAAGTAGATTCACGTATATTCTTAGAGTACATATTTCAGAATACAGGTGGTATATCATTATCATCCATCGCTGATAAGTATAACCTTCCGAAAAGCTCTGTCCATCGCAAGATAGAAGATTTTAAGAAAAAAAAATTCTCTACTTATGTGCCTAATAATGAAGAGGAAGGTATTTCTTTCTTGCAAAATATTGCTTTAGCTTTGGACAAAATATCAGAAACGGGAGTATTACCATTATGACAAACGTAGAATATATGAACATCATAAATGATTTCCTCAAGAACCCGATAATTCCTGAGGTGAAAGAAGACATTATAGTATCAGATAAAGAATTGGCCAGCATTAACGACTTATTCGCTTCGAATGATGTGCCTGTCAATTATTTGCATCTACGTCCTAAAATCAAAGAGAATCAGATATGGACAATTAAAAGAAGTTATATGGATTACGAAGGAATACTCCAGTCGGCTGCTGCTCCTATTATGGTTTTATTGGTTTCTCAAGAAGAAATGATAGGAGAAGATGGAATGTTTGTTAGAGTATGTCCTATATCTCCATTTGTTGAAATGGCTTCTGAGAATGATCAAATTTGTGAAGAGGAATCAATAACAGGTTTTCCTTTCTTTATAGAGAGATGGAATGAGCAGCCAATTCTTACTGAAATTCTGGATAAATACGTAGGTGATTATTATTTGGATAGCTCTTCCAAAGACTGTAAGTTGACAAATGATCAAGAAGAATTCAGAGAAATAGAAATATCAAATGCTCGATTCTTAAACCATTCTGTGATTGCGTTTATGAATAATCTTGAAAGGTCTGAGAATTTTTCATTCTCTGTAGATGTTAACTATGAGGATTATTCTAAGACAAAACACATGCCTCAAATGAATGTCCTTAAGCCAAGATTGATTCCTCTTAATGGACATGAAGAATATGCGATGGCTGCCAGAACCAATAATATTGTTTCTGAGAATGATTGCATTGAGTTCAATTATGAGCATATGCCTTTCTTTATTGAGGTCAGGAAAAAGAAAGCAGAGTTCATTTTAACTATTATTCCAAAAGTAGAAGTAGTACTGCGGAATCTAGAAAACAAACAAATAGAAGGTACCTCAAATTCTGAGAGAATAGTATATGGAGGTTTGCGAAAAGGTTTATACCAAATAGAATCTCCACTTCTGAATAAAACGATAACAATTAGATTAAAGTAATAATATGGCAGGAACTTACATCCCACTCATAAAAAGAACTAAATGGGTTGATCTTAGTAACGAACATAAAAAACTAAGAGAAACTGTAGAGTCTGATCTAAAAGAAGGCTGTAACAAAGGCAATATCCAACCAATAATGTTACAGGGGGCTTTTGGTATTGGTAAATCAACAACATTATACTATCTATTCCATTATGGTTGGGAAGTGCTAAAAACGCCTACCTTCTACATGCCTTTGGCTAAGATTGTTGATGCTGTAAAGAAGGAAGCAGAGTCATTGGAATCTGGTAAGGTTCAAAATAACCAACTTAGCAGAATTATCAATAGTATCATTAAAGAGCAGATCGACAAATTGAGAAACTCTAATTGGAATGATATAAGCGATATTGATTTCCCTGATTTTAAGTCTGGTGATGATTCTGAGAATCCAAGCTTAAACCAGTATTTGGAAGATTTCATTCCTGTCACATTGGATTCAAATAATACCAAAGAATCAGAAATTAGCAAACTTGTTTTTTCCGAAGAAGTTATCCGCCAAGCATTAGAAAGCACTACACCTCCTATACTCCTTGTGGATGAATTTGAGTCAAAATTCTATGAACTCAAACGTTATGTTGAATCATCTGGGGGTGGTATCCTTCGTGAATTGTTTGATCAAGTTGTTCAGACAAAACCTTTCTTATTAGTTATTGGCAATGGACCAGCTTCTGGCTATGAAGTAGTAAAAGAAAAGGGAACAGATGGAAATAATGATAGCGAAACAGCTGCTAATAGAAGACTGAAGACAATTCAGATTCCATTTCCAACGGTAGCCTTACTTAAACGTAAGTTTATGAAGGAGTGCGCTAATGGATATGTGAATTTTATATGGTGGATGTCTCGTTGTCGTCCAGGTCATATACAGAAATTGTGGGATGCCATTGATTATAGTATTTATAAGGAATATGATGCAACAGAATTCCTTGTAAAGGACATTTTCAATGAGCCAATAGATGAAAGTGGTGAAGAAGTAAAATACCTAAAGGTTTCTTATTTCAATCAAATGAATAGTTACATTCGTCCGATTGTTGGTAGACTTTTACTAGATTTTGAACCACAATCCATTAAGATTGAGGATTCATACAGAGAGGCAATGAAGGATAGTGCAGAAGATTTCTTCTGTACAGATGAGTTAGTATCTGTAGTAAAAGAACTCAATCCTGCAATTAGTGATGATTTTTCTGCATATCTTGAAAAGTGTAAAGAACAAGGGAAATACACAAGCGTTGATTATATAAGAAATGTTGGTAAGTATTTTAGCTATATTCTCTCTGCTTGTTCTAATTCTGACGGTAAAATTGCTTTTTCAACTGCATGCAGAAATAACAAAGAGAAAGCACTTGCTACAACTTTCTTGATTCCATTACTAGAGTTAACATACGACTTTATTAGTCAGTATGAGGATAATGAGGACCAAGTAACACGAGAGACAAAAGATTTTATCTTAGATTCTATCAAATTTATTGAATCTTCTGTCGAAGAGGAAACAATTGATGATAGCTTTGAGAATCTTAATAGTATTTTTGAAACTTGCAAAATTAAATCAGGAAATGAGATTTATATGCAGTATTCATTACGTGCCATTAGGGAAATCATTGAACAGCCTATTGGCTCTCCGAAGTTGAAATATAAGGATATGAGTTTGGATAAAAAACTTGAATCCTCAAATTTCAGACAGAGTGTCCTTTTGACTTCTCGTAGTAGTGACAATACAATTATCTTTGTACCTATTTTAGAGGATGAACCTTTAAAAAAGTATATCCTCAGGCTTAAAGACTATATCAAATCACAAAAGAATGACTTGCATACCAATGCAAGTAAAACTATTAGAATAGTATATCTCCAAGAACATGAATATATAAGCCAACTGAAAGAAGAAGTATGTAAGGATGGTTCAGGTAACCTTCTGCCAATCTGTAAAATGAAAAAGTTGGTTTTTGAGGATTACAATCACTATCAGTTCAATTTTGGGGGACAAATAGCAGATTTTATTGACTCTGTGGCAAAAATTGTCATAGTAGCTGGATCTTGCAATGATATTGTTTTGATTGACGACAATCGTACATACGACTTCCATACAGCCATTGACGTTATTAAAAATAGAGAATGGACAAAGCAAAAGGAGGCTATTAGAACAATTGAACACTATTCCAGACTTGTATTGGAAGGGGATAGTTGTGTTATTAACACAATTTCTCTTGCGCAGAAAAAAGACCATGAGTCAGCAATGGAAAACCTAATCTGCGAAAAGAGGGATTATGAAGACAATATTCTTTGGGATTTTACCAGTCTTGAATCTGCAGATATAACTGATACAAAAAGTAAGTATCTTGCAATGTACTATATATTGGAGAATGCAAAGAAGCCTACATCAAGTTATCAATCATTATTAAAGATCCTTCAAGAAGTAGGAAACTTTAGAAATGCTTTGTATCTGCCCCCAATTGAAGATAGGATTAACGAATCCTTATTCTTTGATCAAATATTAAATATTTTATCAAGAGAAACTGCCAGTAAATTGATGAGTTCTTATGATAATGAAGACTACATCATTAAACATCTGTGTTCTTTCACAGCTATGATGAATAATGAGAGATCTGTAAGTAAGTTGGACGAACTGCTGACTTTTATGAAGGATTCTCTAAATGATCATTGGATAGCTTCATATAATAATGATATGTCTTATGGATTTAGCAAGGGGCGTACATTGATAAAATTGCTATATCTTAAAGCGTATATCGAAAAGATTGATTTCTCTTTGTTGCGTAGTCAGTTGAATACAAGAATTGAAGAAAAGCAAACAGAGCTTGTTTCAACAATATCGAATTCAACTCAACACATAGCAGCTATAACAGATTTGTTGTATTCTAAGAATTATGCGAAAGCGAATCCAGAGAAAATGCCTTTCCAAGGATATGTATCTGAATTACAATTGGTATCTAGATTACTGTCAAACTGTAAGAGAATCGTATTAGAAGACAAGGATGGTGTATCAATATTTGCAATAATTTCATCAATCGTATGGAGAATCTCAAATATAGTTTCACAAGCCAAAGTTGTTGAACATCAAATTAATGGTATTTTGATATCCTTAAAGAATAAGAAGGAACTTATCGAGAAAGAATATCAGTTACCTATCAATACAATATATCAGGATTCATTGACATCAAAACTTATTAACCTTTCTGATCTTAAGCCTAATGGTCAGCCACAAAGATATGATGGTGATTGGTGTTGGACACAGTATGCTAGATATTTGACGCCAAGATCAGAAGTTCAAAATGTCATTGATGCAAAATTGCATCCTGCAAAAGAAACTTCAATTGACGAGTCTGATATTCATAAGTTCAAGGCCTTTCTTCAAACAAGTTTGACTAATTCTACATATAAAGTTCGAATGGACGAAACCTTAAAGTTCTGTAGAGATTGTCAGGCAGAAGCATTGAGTTATACCAAGGTTTATGAATATATCAAAGATTTATTAAAAGAGTAACCATATGAATATTGATAAAATTACAAAGCAATACAATAAGGCTCTTGAGATAAAAAAAGGTGATAAATATGCCGAAACTCTTAAATTAGAGCTTAGCAAGCAAGAGTGGCAAGATGAGCTTAACGCAATTGAGGAAAGGATTTCAAACATCCTTACCAAAAAAGATTTTGAAAAATGCACAAAGCAACTTGAACAGTTATTTGATTCTTTGTATGAAAAAATGACAGCTCCAGGGTTAGATGCATTTGTGTCATGGGTTGAGGAACATACAAAGAATAACGAAAATAATATTGCTAAATTGCGAGATTTCCTAAAAGGTAATTATGAAACATATTCTTCTAGAATTGATTCAATATTAAGTACACTTGAAAACATTTCTTTTGATGATGACAAGTGTATATTTAATAAAATCATCTCTGAATTTAATAAAAAGTTGAAATCAGATGTCTCAGCATTTGTTAATAAGCCAGATGAATTTGAGAATAATATTGATGGATTCTTGACAGATTTAGAGGATGAATTTGTTGGTTTAGCAGACATTTCTGAATTGGCTTATACAAAGGTAGAAGATCTATATACGGAAGAACAAAAGAATGATGAGACAATATCATTCTATTCCGAAATAATTAAGCAGTCTATAAAAAATGGACAGAATCTTACAGCACTTAATGAGTCCGAAAATAAGTCAAAACTATACTTGCGAGTAAGAAACAGAATCGCGTCTATTAAGAAAGTAATAACCATACTTTCTGATACTGGCATCTCAAGTAATTCGGATGATACACTTAAGCAACTTTTCAAGAAGTTCGATGACACCATGTTGGCAACAAAAGGAGATGTAGCTGAATGCTTGAATAATTTTATTAAGAATACTTGGAATGATATTGAAGCCAAGTACATTGACATAAAAGAATTCTATGCAGAAGATGAATTGTCGTTTAATAAAACTTGGGATGGATTCGAAAAAGAAGGTGAGATAGATCTGCTCATAAAGAATTACAAGACAGTAAGAAACGCTAATGTACTACCACAGATACTTACTGTGAAATTTGAGGAAATCGTTCCAAAACTAAACAAATGTCATAATGAAATTGCAAAGCTCCATAGTTCAGAAATAAAGATTTTTGACGAAGTAAAAGACTGCTTTGATGAATTCTTGGCAAACTATAACAAGACCAAAAAAGCTATGTTGGAAAAGATTGCAAAAACTCATCCAGAATTACAAAATGATATTGACTCAATATATGATTCTGAAAATGGAACTCTGGCAACAATTGTGAATGGTTTAGGGCCACTCTCTGATTTTATGAATTCTATTTCTGATGAAACTTTAGATACAATGCTTGAGGATAAGAATAAAACTCAGCAGATATTTGAAGACATCATGAAAAAATCTGGATTGGAAACAGAGATAAACTGGCTTCAACAAAAAGAGTCTTTAGAGTTAACGCCATCTGATTTAGATCATGACTATCTCCGAAAACTATTGGAGAGTGGACTTATTAAATTATCATATACAAAAGAATACTAATAATGACAAATATTGATATAATTCAGGCATTGGATAACATACGAATAAACAATTTGTATGTGCACAATTCAGAACTTGAAGGTGCAAAGTTCTCGAACGAGAAGTTGAAAGATCGAAAAGTGTATTTGGTAGAAACGCTTGCTGTAATCAATGCACTTGTTGAGCGTGGCACAATGATGTTGTATGGAGGACATGGCGGAGGAAAAACCACCTTGTCTAAGTATTTAGGTCAGTTGTTTTGCCATCTTACCAAGGAAAAGATTGAAGATTGTATATTGAGAGGACATCCACAATTGACAGAAGAAAAAATCCTTGGTAGTTTAGATTTTGCTCAAATGACAGGAAACAAACCACTTGATAATGGTAAGTTGTCAGTGGTCTGGAACGAATTTGTCACATCAAGATGGAAAATCATTGATGAGATAAATCGTTTATCTCCATACGCACAAAATATTCTATTGTCATTGCTCGCAGAAGGGTCAGTAAAATATCATGATCAGAGTATGATTGTTCCTGCTTTCACCCTGTTTGCAACCTTGAACCCAAAGGACAATGCGAACACAGAATTGTCTTTGCCATTCAAGGATAGATTTGCTCTTGCACTTCCGATAACCATGCCTGATTATGACAGTTTCAGTACTATTGGAAAACGAGATAAATCATCTTATAATGATCGTATTGAGGAATATCTTCAGGATGTTAATCTAGAAGAACTTCAAGAAATTGTTAAGAATATTCCATATACAGAAGAAGCCGAATTGTTTATCAACTACATAATTGCTTCATATCGCCTATGTGAAAGAGCCTTTAAGGAGTCTAATGATAACTTGTCTGTTGACAAGATTCTTTGTGAGAATTGTCATATGTGTGCACCAGAAAAAGTGTGCTCAAAAATCAAGTTACCACTAAGCGTCAGAGTAAAAGAAGACCTGTACAGATATGGAAAAGCTCTTGCATGGTTCCTTGGAAACAGAGAAGTCAATGTAAATCATATTGAGGTTTTAGCCCCATATATGATTTGGCATAGAGCTGTTCTGAGCAAAAAGTATGTGTCAACTTTAACTGAACATTGGAAAAATACAAATTCAGGGAAGCAAACATCCATTTTTGTAACAAATATTGATTTAGATGGAACTCGAAATATCATACAAATGATCAAAAATGAGTTTGATGGTATTAAAGATCTTCTTATGGGTTTTGAAAGAGTTAAGACAGGAACACTTTCAGTTCCAGAATTCAATGAGTATCTTAAAGAAATAAGAAACTCATCATATAATTCTCTTGTAATATCTGCAGAGATTGTTCCAGTCTTAAATGAAAAATATGCTCCAGTTTATGATAAGATTGTGTCCTATAACAACCAGATAGATAACTCAAAAGGTGACATTTCGAAGCTTAAGGCTATAAAATCAGAATTAGCATTTAGATATGATATTCCCAATCGACAGTACATTTCAGAGCGAGTTAACCGTTCTATCAAAAAGATAGAAATAAAGGAATATACATTTAAGCTCGAAAAAGATTCAATAATATCGAATCCTCAACTGTCATCTCTTATTCAAGCGGTTATTCCTGGTACCGATCTTGCAAATGGTGACATACAAAAAGTAAAACCATTTAAGTTGTTGGATATTACACGAGATGCATGCGACTTGTCAGTTAAGAGATTGAAAAAATATATCTTTACCTACCAAGGGGACGAAGATTCTGAATTATTCAAATACTTACAAGCAAACAATGTCAATTGATATTGAAACATATAGATTGAAAGCCCAAGAAGCAATTGAGTATGTATTCGTCAAGGAGTATCACAATTCCTTGGGGATTCCTATGCCTATTGTCAAAATGCTTTTGCCGGATGATGCTAATTATTCAACTGGGCAATACTATATTACTATAGATAAGACTTGGCAGATTCATCTTAATTTCGGAAAACTTCCTATAAGTTATCATGAGTTTCAGAATAAAGTAAAAGTACTTACAAGACATGAAATAGAGCACTATATGTGTTGCCCATTTGATGTAATTACTCATTTTAGAATGCTAAAAAGAATTAGAGATGTTTATTATAAGCATTTCTCTCATCTTGGTATAAATATCGAGTATGCGTGTGGAGCAATTTCAAATCAAGCAGCTGATATTATTGTTGATACAAAAAACTATTATAGACATAGTAAAGAAACTTTAAAGAGTGAAATCGATTGGATAAAAATAGGTGCAAATATCAGTGCTTGTCCAAGGCATTGCAAATTAATGTTTCTAACAAAAGAGGCAATTTGGAAAGAAGATCTTGGTATAAATGAAACTGATCCTGAATTTTTAAAAATTGTCCATCAATTAGCTGATTCATTCACGAAAAA
>ENA-OOZM01000180-OOZM01000180.1-human-gut-metagenome-genome-assembly--contig:-NODE-180-length-10792-cov-1.196330_pt1 | contig 10792 bp, 10 predicted proteins | sample MGYA00241044_ERZ501404 | MGnify/ENA primary metagenome ERZ501404 (study PRJEB25962, sample SAMEA2042982) | human gut metagenome | biome: human gut; feature: human-associated habitat; material: faeces...
GATTCATTTCTGTCGGGAGTTTTTTATTGGGTATGTGCCTGTTTCCAGAGGCTTCCGCAGCCTTTTGGCCCCAGTAATTCTCATCTTACATTGATAATCGTTTGTTATTTTTCTCCGTTACATCCGCAGCATCCTTCTTCTCCGCAGGTATGTCCTGTCCGTTCACATTCGATGGTACTGTGATGGATGCCTTTCTCTCGCAACGCATGTTTCAGGGTGTGGGTGACACTCTCCAGTTCCTCCAGGTCTTTCAGGACGATGTGCAGGGTAGCGGCATTCTCGGTGGTACTCACTGCCCACACGTGCAGGTGGTGCCAGCTTTCGATTCCCGGTACTCCATTGATTGTTGCTTCCACTTCCTGCATGTCGATACTCTCCGGAACTCCGTCCAATGTCAGGAATAGGCTTTCCTTCAGCAGGTTCCAGGTAGATACGAGGATGATGAAGGCTATGCAGAGTCCGATGACAGGGTCAATCCATTCCCATCCCGTATAACTGATAATCAGTCCCGAAATCACGACACCTACAGAAACCAGCGTGTCCATCGCCATGTGGAGGTAGGCTCCTTTCACGTTCAGGTCGTTTCCTTGTTTCTTCATGAGCAGCCAGGCTGTCAGTCCGTTTACTAGTATGCCGGCTCCGGCGACCCACGAAATCACTTCGCCCGATACCGGTTCCGGGTGGCGGAGCTTGTAGACGCTTTCTATCAGGATGGCACCCACAGCCACCAGCAGGATAATGGCATTCACTAAGGATACAAGAATGGTACTCTTCTTATAGCCGTAGGTGAAATGTCGGTTGCTGCGGTGCAGGGCCATGCGGATGGCAAAGAGAGAAAGCAGCAGGCTGAATACGTCGCTGAGGTTATGTCCGGCATCAGAGAGGAGCCCCAAGGAGTTCGTGTAGAGGCCGGCGCCGGCTTCTACTGCTACAAACAGCAGATTAAGTATGATACAGGTGATGAAGATACCGCTCAGTGTAGTAGGAACGGCATGATGGTGATGATGGTGGTGATGTGCATGTCCGTGTGAATGTTGGTGCTGGTTTGTTTCCATGGTTTTTCGGCTTATTGTTATCTGCCACAAAGGTAGAAGTTTTTTCCGTGTGTTGAGCCGCTGAAGGTAGAATAACAACCCGGTTGCATCCGGAAACTCCGGTTACTAGAGAAGCAGGTTTGTATATAATCGGTAGCAGATTCCGGGAAATGACCGTTACGAAAGAAAGTAACCGATGAAATATCCGATAAATTTGTTTGCAGGAAATCAAAACAGTTCCTACATTTGTTGTAATTCATGAAAATCTCATTTTGATGACAGATGAAGAAAATGTTATGTCCGCAGTGTAAGATAGCTGCCATGTATGTAAAGAACGAATCAGGAGAACGTAGATTGGTGTATGTCACCGACCAGGCTGAGGTGATACCGAAGAATCCCGATGAGACATTGGAAGGTTTCGACGTTTCGGAGGTCTTTTGTCTGGGATGTTCCTGGCACGGTTCTCCCAAGAAATTGGTCAGATATTGAAATGGGGGAGGTAAGCAATGAGGAAGTGTAGATTATGGATAGGGTGTATCGCCTGGTTGTGTCTGTCGGCTGGCTGTTCATCGGGTGGGGGGCAGGAAGATGTGGCCGAACCGGTTCAGGACGTCGTGTCGGCTCTGAACGATATCCCCAAACTGTATCTGGTAGAGGCCAAAGTAGATAAGGTACTTCTGATGAACGACCAGGAATGGTATACCATCGGTAACCGTAAGTGCATGATTCCGGTGACGGCACAGGTTAAGGCCGGCATTGATTTGAGTAAGCTGAAAGATATCCGGATAGAAGGAGAGGATGTATACCTTACGCTTCCGGCGCCTTTCATTGAGATAGAAAGCTCCGAAATCAAACACGATGAGGTGCAGACCTCCGTGGGATTGTTGCGCAGCAATTTCACGCAGGATGAGTTCTCGCAGTTCGCCAATCGCGGCCGCCGTTCCATCGAGCAGGCTTTGCCCGGCATGGGACTGGTGGAGCAGTGTCAGGACCAGGCGCGTACCATGCTGTCTCTGATGATTCGCAAGCTGGGTAAGAATCCGGTCATTGAGGTACCTCGATACAATACGGAAGAAGTGAAGAAAATGATTATCTATAAGGACAAGCAGAAATGAGTAAGAAGAATCTTTTTCGGATAGTGTTGCTGGTGGTAATCATCTTGGTTGCAGGGTTGGCAGGATATCGTTGGGCCTCGATGGAGGACGATGAAGTATCCCGTGAACCGGTAATGGAACCTACCGCTGTCATTGTTGACGAAGTACGTGCCATTGCCCAGTTGAGTGTGCTTACCTGCTACAAGGATATGGTGGTGAGCCGTGAAAAGAAAGTGCCCGGCATTCTGTTCGACTCGAAATGCCGGATAACGGTGGTCTATCCTTGCCGTATGAATCTGGGAGTCGATTTGTCCGAACTCCGTAACGAGGATGTACAGATGGATGCTTCCACCGGCCGTATTACCGTGCAGCTTCCTCCGGTCCGTATGCTGAATAAGGATGGGAAGGTGGTAGACGAACTGGCACGGAAATCCATTTCGGACGGCGATACGAAGGTCTGGACACCTGTGGATATGAAATCCATGCGCGATGAGGCCGAACGTCGCTTCTTGGACCAGTGTAAACGTGAAGGCGTATATACTAAAGCCCGTCAGAAAGTAATTGATACGGTCGGACGAATGTTGCAATCTATTGGATACCAGAATATTACTATTCTGTCTCCCGAAGACTGACAGCGACCGGTTTTCGATGGAAAAAACGTCCTCACGTTTTGATTGAAACGTCTAGACGGATGAAAGAAAACGAACGTTTGTTTCAAGGAAGACGAACGTTCGTTTTTTTGCTTACTTGAAACCGGAATGTTTCTATAACAACGACATGTCCCGTTCGTTCGTCAGGTTGGGCTTCTGCCTACAAGAATAAGGATTAATCTGCCTATCCGCACAAACATTTCAATAAAAAGGTCGCCATCGGCTGTCTGTCAACAAAAAGCATCCACAAATACGCAGCGTTGCTTCTTTCTTTCACTATTTTTAAATAAAATAGGATGCGGCTCGGCATAGTTAAACCGAAAAACTTTGTTTTTCGTTTGTCTCTGCTCTCGCCTTTCACTATTTTTGAATAAAATAGGATACGGCTCGGCATAGTCAAACTGAAAAACTTTGTTTTTCGTTTGTCTCTGCTCTCGCCTTTCACTATTTTTGCAAAAACAATCACTTATCACAGAGAAGCCATGAGCAAGATTTATCCGGTAGGCATACAGAGTTTTGAAAAAATACGTGAAGGCGGTTATTGTTACATCGACAAGACTTCGCTTATTTACAGCCTGGTAAAATCCGGGCAATATTACTTCCTGAGTCGTCCACGCCGCTTCGGTAAGAGTCTGCTCATCTCTACACTGGAAGCTTACTTCCTGGGAAGGAAGGAACTCTTCAAGGGACTGGCTATGGAAGGATTGGAAAAGGACTGGACTGTACATCCTGTTTTGCATCTCGATTTGAACACACAGAGATATGATACACCCGAAGCACTGACCAACGTACTGGAAGAGAACCTGAGCTATTGGGAAAGCCTCTACGGTGCTTCGGAGAGTGAAATCGGAGTAGCCCGCCGCTTCAACGGCATCATCCGCCGTGCGGCAGAGAAGACAGGACGGAAAGTGGTGGTGTTGGTGGACGAATATGATAAGCCCATGCTCCAGGCTATCGGCAACGAACCGCTGCTTACCGACTACCGCAATACGCTGAAAGCCTTTTACGGCGCGCTGAAGTCTAATGACAACTACCTGCGTTTCGCCCTGCTGACGGGTGTGACGAAGTTCAGTAAGGTCAGCGTGTTCAGCGACCTGAATAACCTGATGGACATTTCCATCGACGACCGGTTTGCCAGTATCTGCGGCATCACGGAACACGAACTGCATACCGATTTCAAAGAAGATATCCTGACGCTGGCCCAGAAAAACCGGATGACAGAAGACGAAGCCAAACAGCAACTGAAAGAACAATACGACGGATACCATTTTGTAGAAGACAGCGAAGACATCTACAACCCGTTCAGTCTGCTCAACACATTTGCCAAGATGAAGTTCGGCAGCTACTGGTTCGAGACCGGCACCCCCACCTACCTTGTGAAACTGCTGAAGGAAAACAACTTCTGCCTGCGCGACCTCACGAGCGAAGGGGTGACTGCAGAGACTTTCAACCATGTGGATTTCCTCATAGAAACACCGCTTACAATAATTTATCAAAGCGGCTATCTCACTATAAAGGGGTATGATGAAGAATTCAACACTTATCAGTTGGGATTTCCTAATAAAGAGGTTGCTGAAGGATTCATCAAATATCTGGTTCCTTACTATATGCCAGAACTCAGTAGAAAGCCATACTACACGTTGGAGAAATCTTTATAGCATACATAAAGATTTTCTTCTTTATCCATTCCATACTTATCAATTACCTCAATAGGAAATTTAAATAGTTCAACTCTAAAACCACATTCTTCCAAGCGATCTTTGTAGTCTAAACCATATAATCGCAAATGATCTGTTTGACCAAACACTTTCAATCTTTCTTCAGATGTTTTCACGGAAGAATCTTCCAAAGTCTTATCTAATATATTAGACATAGGAACTTGCAAGAGACCCTCTCCACCTTTTTTCAATACCCTAAACAATTCACGCATTGCTTTACGGTCATCTTCAATATGCTCCAATACATGGTTACACATAACCATGTCAAAATCTCCATCTGCAAATGGCAAATTCAAAACATTCATATTATGAACATAAGGGGGGTACATATACCCTTTAGCAAAAAAATCTCCGCATATATAATCTATACTTTTCATTGTCAAAATACGTTGAGCAATAATATCCTCTGGAGCGATATGCAATATTCGTAAAGGATGTCCATCAAAAATCTTAGCTATATCCCGAAGATAAAGATACAATAATTTTTCCTTATCCTTAGCCCGGCATTTCCAACACATGCCAGGACGCACTCCCATACCAACAGTCTTGTATTTTCGCGCAGCAGGACTATCAATTCCTAACAGAGCCAAGTCATCTGAATGAAATCCACAAAACGGGCATTCATAGTGTACTCCTACATGCTTTTCCGCTTCACGATTGAACCTCCAATTATCAAACGCTATTTTTATAGGTTTCAAATGCTGTTTTATTCGTACCAATAATTCCATATCCTTTTTATTTCTATTTTTTCTTATCAATCAATCCATGCCAAGTTCCTCTTATTAACGCAATCGCAACCATCCAATTTTTCTTACGCAATGCAACTATAACATTTTTAGGCATAGACACACATACCAAGTATGTACAAGATAAAAGCCGAATAGCCCACTTGCTTCGCCGTCGGGTAAACAATAAACGGGCACGTGACATATAATAAGCACGATTAGGACTACCATACCCTATTGTAGCCCCACCTTTATGATAAACCACTACCTCTGCCTCATACCACAACTTATATCCGGCCTCTGTAATCTGATAACTCCAATCGAACTCCTCTGCAAAAAGGAAGAATACTTCAGGCATTTTCCCCACTTGTTCAATCACATCACGTCGCACCATCATAGCACCGCCATAAAGCACTTCTGTTTCACAAGCCTCAATGCATTTAGCAGGACAATTACAGTCAAATACTTCAGTTTGAAATTTCAATGTCAATGGCTTCAATCTTCTACAACCAAAATATTGAATATTTTCCTTATTAGTTAAATAACGGACAGTAGGAGATACACCACCTATAGTTTCATTACGTAAACGTGTAACTAACTTTTCCAGTATCGGTTCTTCAACCAGCATATCATTGTTAAGAAAAAACACATATTCCCCTTTAGCATAGGCAAGGCCTCTATTATTTCCCCCTGCAAAACCTAGATTTGTTGAATTACAAATCAATTTCACATCAGGACATAATGCTGATATACGCTCTACATCTTCACCACTTGAAGCATTATCCACCACTAAAAATTCATAAGAATATGTCTCATGCTCTTTAAACGATCTCACTAAATCACAAGTGTCTCGCCAACCATTATAATTAACCGTTATTATTGATACCATAGATTAATCCTATTAAAAATGAATCCAACGACGGATAAATTGTTTCACTTTTATTCCTGCCCCTATTTTGAGAGCCAAAAGCTTTAACTGTAAAGGAAATGCATTAAATAAACGATAAAGTATATAAGTGCAAGAAATGCCTACTTTATTAGTCATTTTAGGTGAAGTAAAAGGAGGAGTCAATAAAGAAGATTCAAATTTTTTTTTATCATCTTCATTTATTTGAGACGATATTTCTACTTGATAAGCATGATATAAACTCATTTTTAATATATCAATCAATGCCCCCCGATAAAAACTCATTTTTACATATGGTCTTATATATCCACATTTCATTCGCTGAATATCAACGAACTGTTGTGCCGTACTTTCAGAATAGCCATTAGAGAATCCAGCACTCGATGAATTCGGATTATAAGTATAAAATAATGTACAATCAGGTAACAATCGACATGAAGAAGCTTGCATCAAAACTTGATATGTAAACCACGAATCCTCATGTGTTTGTCCCGGAACACATCGTATATGATTATTTCTTAAAAAAGCAACATTATATAGCCTATTACAAAGAGATACTGCAACTTTATTTCCTTTGCCATAACAAAAATCAAAAACCGCATGTTTTGAACCATCAATCAGTATATCCTTATCATATTGACATCCAGCATAAAGCACTCCTCTCAAATCACGTCTTACAAAAGATGCGGATACAAAATCTACCGGATGCTGACGCATTGCATTATACAAAATCTCAATACAATCTAAAGATAAAACATCGTCACCATCTAAAAAGAAAAGATACCTTCCTACGGCATTATCTAATCCTGCATTTCTTGCTGCGCCCGTTTTTTTATTATATCGCTGATCTACAATTTTCATATCATTACCACGCAAATGCTCATTCATTATACGACGTACTATATCCATACTTCCATCTTGCCCTTTGTCATCAATAATCAAGTATTCAATACTTTGAAATGTCTGATTAAGAGCTGATAAAAGAGAAGATTCTATATATTCTGCTACATTATAAACTGGAATTGCAATGGTAACTTCGTATTCTTTCATTCTAATGCTTCATCATTCAATCAAATTAAAATATGCTTATTGCTACAAAGATAGAAAAAATTGCATACCTTTGCCTACAAGAAGCAAAAAATGTCACAAGAGTCACGCCTTAAAAAGTCATTGCTCAATGCCCGGGTTAATCTCATTTTCTATTTCCTGAGTTTAGCCTTATCCTTTTTCTCCAGAAAAATCTTTCTGGATGCATTGGGTGCAGATTTTATGGGGCTGATAGGTACACTGAACAATCTTTTAGGTTTTCTGAACCTTGCAGAATTAGGTATCAGCACAGCCATCGGCTACGTTCTATATAAACCTCTCTTCGAACACGACGAAAGGAAAATCAATGAAATCATTTCTGTTTTCGGATTTATCTACCGACGTATCGGTTTTATCATTCTAAGTGCAGGATGTGTCTTGGCATGCTTCCTGCCCCTAATATTCCCCAATAATGTCTTTGATTTAGGCATCATCTATTTTGCATTTTTCTCATATCTGACCACTTCACTGATAGGATATTTTGCCAATTACAAGCAAACCCTTTTGGGTGCAGACCAGAAGAACTACGTAGTGACAGCCTACTTTCAAAGTGCCGTACTGATAAAGACTCTCCTGCAAATGGGGTTAGTATATTATACGGGCAATTATTACCTGTGGATTAGTCTGGAACTTCTGCTGGGCATTACCTATTCCATTATCCTGAACTGGAAAGTCAACCAGGTATACCCCTGGTTGAGAAGCGAAGTGAAGCAGGGAAAGCTACTTTTCAAGAAATATCCGGAAGTAACCCGGTATACCAAACAGTTGTTTGTCCACAAACTTGGCGGTTTTGTACAATTCCAAACCACTCCCTTCCTGGTATATGCCTTCGTCTCTCTTAAGACTGTGGCATATTATGGAAACTATACCCTCATTATAGATAAGATAAGTATATTTATCAGCAACCTATTAGGGAGTACCAATGCAGGAGTAGGCAATCTGATAGCCGAGGGCGATTCCAAACGTATCCAGCAAGTATTCTGGGAGCTGATGGGTATCCGCTTCTTGATAGCCGGAACCATTTCATTTGCCTTGATTCGACTGACCGGCGCTTTCATTTCATTATGGTTGGGAAGTGAATATGTATTGCCCCAACACATTCTGTACCTGATTATCATCAACTCGTTCATCAGCTACACCCGAGGTGCCATAGACCAATTTACCTATGGGTATGGCTTATTTCAAGATACTTGGGCTCCCATTGCGGAAATAATCATCAACCTGACTGTCGCCATCATTGCCGGGCATTTTTGGGGACTGCCGGGAATTTTGATGGGTAACATAACCAGCTTATTCCTTATCATCGTCATTTGGAAACCTTACTTTCTTTATTCGCAAGGATTCAAAATATCCGTTCTCTACTATTGGATGGGCTACATCAAGCATCTACTGATTATACTGCTGCCGGCAATAGTATGTTATTATCTTTTTCCCGACAATGACTTTGCAGCGGAAAGCTCTTTTACACATTGGATAGTCTATGGAGCTATTATAATTTCCACTTACGGAATATTCACTTGTTTATTACTCTATCTTTTTACTCCAGGTATACGTGCATTCGCTCACCGGATACTGAAAAGGCATCATTAACGAGCTGTTGATTTCAGTCTGTCAAAGGTCCTTTCCCACTCGTCTGCCACATTCTGTATGTCAAAGCGTTTCACATACTGCACACAATTTTTTGACATCTCCATACGCAGTTCTTCATCTTTCATCAATGAGCCCAACTTCCGGGCAAACTCCTTATGCGAGAACGGAGGAACCAACAATCCGTTCTTCCCATCATCAATAATATCTGTGATAGCTGCATACGAATTGAACGCCACCGGAACAACCCCGAATGTCATGGCTTCGGTCAATACCATTCCCCAGCCTTCAAAATCACTCGTCAGGCATAGGATGCTTGCATCCCGATAAAAAGTCTCAGGGTCCTGCCAACCAGTGAAAACAACCCGCTTCATCTTTGAGGCTTTCTGCTCCAGTTCCTGCCTTATGGGTCCATCTCCCACAATAACCAGCTCCCAATCGGGAATTTTTTTATATATACGCTTCCATATATCAATCAGCCGTCCTACACGCTTCTGGCGCCACTCTATCCGGCCTACATACAATATCTGCTTCTTCTTGAGGAAATCTGTATTTTCTTGAGCGGGATATGTATTCGGATTGGGAATGGCAATCACCCGGCTCAAGTCTTTTGAATATATCTGCCTCAAATCAGGGATAAATTTCAAAGAAAGTAAACACAATGCATCTGTATACAGTAAAATGCCTTCATAATCGGATTTTAATGTACGCTTGTAATCATACTTAAACATAGGAATCTTTATGATACGGGCCATCTTTCTGATTTTTCCCATAATCGTGTTTTTCCCTTTTATCCACATTACGAACTCTCCCAAATGGTGATATATGCCAAGAGGATTATAATGTATCACGGAAATAATATACACGTCCCGCAAGGTTTTAGAGAAGGAATATAATGTATAATAAGTCTGCGGGTCCTGGTCTATGACCATATCAATACGGTGCTCTTGCAGGAAACTACGGAAAAACAACCCGTTCTTTTCTACTTCCCGAACCTGATATGGGAAAAAATAAGATGGTGCAGGATATGCATAATCCATGCGGCTTTCATCCCGCACACTATGTAAACAAAGAACATGGTGTCCCCGTCTTATGAATTCACGGCACAAAAGGTCACTCACTCTTTCAATCCCTCCCCGTTGGGGATGGAACATGACAGGATGTATAAACAAGATATTCATAATGCCCCCCGTTATTTTGCTCCAAACATCTTCTTGAATTTTATACCTGACAAGAAACGCATCCACCCATCAAAAGCCGATGCCCCCACCCTACAAAACAGGAATTTGCCCAACACATCCGCTTTATACTGTGGAAGAAAAAATCGTCTTATCCATTCTTTATCTGATAAAAGGACTTGATGTAAAAAAGACAACCGTTCCTGCCGGGTATACTTATGCTCTGGTTTATAGATGGCCAAAATCACTTTATGGAAAAAGACAGTCAATGAATTCCATGTTCTATCCAGTGAGCTATCCTCCAAATTAAATTTCTTTTGATACACATAGACCCTTTCCAAAAAATTGGAGAATGCTGCATATTCTGCCGGAAAGCTGTTTATACGCACAGACAACACATCTACAGAATACCCTACTCTATAAACGTAATTATTGTAATCACGAATAACCATAAAATCCGCATACATCAGGTAGTCCAACATAAACAGCATATCTTCCAGTCCGGAAACAAAAGGAACAAAGCCCACCCGGTATTGCTTGATAATCCGATGGTCGTATAGCTTGCTGCCTGCGTACGCAACACGCTTGTCTATCAAGTCTGTCAATATAAGATACATCTGTTCCGAAGCTATATCTTGTTCGGGAACGTGAAACGTTTGACAGTCCCCATTTGGCAGATACGCATCAAGAGAACCGACTATTACTCCCTCCTTCGTTTTATCGGCAGGCAATGCACCGTACAGCCTTTCAAGATAATAAGGCTTTACATAATCATCTGAATCAATAAAGAATATATATTCTCCTTTTGCCATC
>ENA-OOZM01000186-OOZM01000186.1-human-gut-metagenome-genome-assembly--contig:-NODE-186-length-10653-cov-1.627854_pt1 | contig 10653 bp, 8 predicted proteins | sample MGYA00241044_ERZ501404 | MGnify/ENA primary metagenome ERZ501404 (study PRJEB25962, sample SAMEA2042982) | human gut metagenome | biome: human gut; feature: human-associated habitat; material: faeces...
CAAGTTCCCCCCTATCGTGTGGATGTGCAACGTGATTGCGATGTAGTAGAAGACATTCTCCGTATCTACGGATATAATAATGTGGAGATTCCTACTACCTTGAAATCCAGCCTGACCACCAAAGGTGAAGTGGATTACTCCCAGAAATTACAAAATCTGATTTCAGAGCAACTGGTAGGTTGTGGTTTCAATGAAATACTGAACAATTCACTGACCGCCGCTTCCTATTACGAAGGGTCGGAAACATACAAGAACGAAAATTTGGTTTACTTGATGAACCCATTGAGTAACGATTTGAACGTGATGCGTCAAACTTTGTTATTCGGTGGTTTGGAAAGTATCCAGCACAATGCCAATCGTAAGAACGCCGATTTGAAATTCTTTGAATTCGGTAACTGCTATTTTTATAACGCAGAAAAGAAAAACCCGGAAAAAGTGCTTGCGGCTTATGCTGAAGAATATCATTTAGGATTGTGGGTAACCGGCAAACGCGTCAGCAATTCATGGGCCCATCCCGATGAAAACAGCAGTGTTTACGAATTAAAAGCATACGTGCTGAACATCTTTACCCGTTTGGGATTGAATTTCGGCAACGTGGTATTCGGCAACCTGACCAACGATATCTATTCAACAGCCATCAGCGTACACACACGTGGCGGCAAGTTATTGGCCACCTTCGGCATCATCAGCAAGAAGATTCAAAAAGCATTCGATATAGACAATGAGGTATATTATGCAGAAATCAACTGGAAAGAACTGATGAAAGCCATCAAGTCGGCTAAAGTCAACTTTAAAGAACTTTCCAAGTTCCCGGCTGTGAAACGTGACTTGGCTTTGTTGATTGACAAGAACATACAGTTTGCAGAAATCGAAAAAATAGCCTATGAGACTGAAAAGAAACTGCTGAAAGAAGTAGAATTGTTTGATGTTTATGAAGGCAAGAATCTGGAACCGGGTAAAAAAAGTTATGCAGTGAGCTTCTTGTTACAGGATGAAAGCGCAACACTGAACGACAAACAGATTGACAAGATCATGTCCAAACTGATTGCTAACCTGGAAAACAAACTAGGTGCAAAACTAAGATAATAATAAAAATAACCATTATAAAACTACAATCCAATGGGAAGAGCATTTGAATATAGAAAAGCTACAAAGCTGAAAAGATGGGGCCACATGGCCAAAACATTTACAAGACTGGGTAAACAAATCGCTATAGCTGTAAAAGCAGGTGGTCCGGAACCCGAAAATAACCCGACCCTACGTGGTGTGATCGCTACTTGTAAGCGTGAAAACATGCCGAAGGATAACATTGAACGCGCCATTAAGAATGCAATGGGTAAAGATACCAGTGACTACAAAGGTATGACTTACGAAGGATATGGTCCTCACGGAGTAGCTGTATTTGTTGATACATTGACAGACAACACTACCCGTACCGTAGCAGATGTGCGTTCAGTATTCAACAAATTCGGTGGAAACTTGGGTACTACCGGTTCCTTAGCTTTCTTGTTCGACCATAAATGTGTATTTACTTTCAAGAAGAAAGAAGGAATGGATATGGAAGAACTGATCCTGGATTTGATTGACTATAATGTAGAGGATGAGTTCGACGAAGATGAAGAAGAAGGAACTATCACCATCTATGGTGATCCGAAGAGCTACGCAGCAATTCAGAAACACTTGGAAGAATGTGGTTTCGAAGAAGTGGGTGGTGATTTCACATATATTCCCAATGACTTAAAAGATGTAACTCCTGAACAACGTGAAACTCTAGACAAGATGGTAGAGCGTCTGGAAGAATTTGATGATGTTCAGACCGTTTATACAAACATGAAACCTGCATCTGAAGAGGAAGAATAAAATGAAAATAACTTATAAGACGCAAGGCACTTGCAGCAGCCACATCGAAGTGGAAGTAGAAGATGACGTTATTCAACAAGTTTTCTTTTGGGGCGGATGCAATGGAAACTTACAAGGTATCAGCCGATTGGTGAAAGGAATGAAAGTGGAAGAGGTCTTACAGAAACTGGAAGGTGTAAAATGCGGAAACCGCTCCACCTCCTGCCCGGATCAATTATGTAAAGCGTTGCGTGAAATGAAACAATAAAAAAGAAGCTGTCTTATCTTGTAATTCAAGTTTGAGACAGCTTCTCTTTTTTTCAATATATTATCTTACTTTATTTAAAATGACCGTGACTATTCACAAGCCGTTTCAAGCATTGCATCAGCTAAATTAGCATTTATTGATTTGAGTATCGGTGTAAGATAAATGTTTTATAAAAGTAACAATGAATAGACGATACTCTTCAAAAAGAAAGAGGCTTCCGTTTCCGGTCGCCTCTCTTTTCTTTTCGGATAAACGCTTTTATCCGTAAGTGTACTGACTTTCACAAGCAAATACTAACTATTAATCTTAAATCTATTACTATGAAAAACACATTATATTAACATTTGAATCGCGTAGATTGTTCAACAAAATGAGATTAAAAGAGTGTTAAATATATAGCAAAGGGAGGTCCAATTGTTTTTTAATGCAAGAAAAACGATTAAGTCTGATAAAAGTAAAAGAAACGGAAATACAAAAGATGTATCGTGATTTCACATAATCGTGACATAAGTAAAATACAATATAAATTATACAAAAACATACTACAAAAGAGAAAGGATGCCACCAAGGCACCCTTTCTCATCGCTCATTTGTAACTATAGAGAGTTAGACTCTCCTTAAAAACGCTGTAAAATTAATAAAATAATTTTAGACGCAAAATTAGTTTTGTAGAAAAATTCAAAAGGTTTTCAAAGTTTATCAGTATTGATCTGCCATAATGAACTGGTACGATAATTTATATTGGTTTTAAATGATATTCCTTGTAAATGAATTACTAACCACGGATATCTTATATTCCATTATTCATATTTCAATGACCGAGCGGGTTTACTATAAACAACCTTTATGGTTTGTCCTGCTACAGTCAGAAAAGAAATCAACAACATCAAGACCACAGGAAGCAGAAAGAACCACACTTTCAATTCTGTTCGGAACGGATAATGAGCCAACCATGCATTCATGCTGCCCCATGCCACAGGCAACGCAATCAGAATAGCGATAATAATAGGAATAAAGAAACCTTTACCCAACTGATAAAACAGATTCCAACGAGATGCCCCCAATACTTTCCGGATACCCATCTCCTTGGTACGGACGGCACAAGAGAACATAACCAACACCCATAAACCTAAGCAGGAGATAAAAATAGCCAATCCGGTAAAACCTCCCATCAATACGCCGAAAGCCTCATCCTGACGGTACTGCCGGTCATAGAACTGGTCGAGGAAGAAATAATCAAAACTGGAATCCGCAAAATAATTATTCCATATTTCTCCTATCTGTGATACTAATTCCGAAGGATCACCCGGTTTCATCACAACCGAAATATAACGCTGAGGAATCCAGTCAATCTTATCTTTATGGAAAAGCATTACCCCTGTATAACCTTTATTCAACGCTTGCTGATGATAATCCTTCACTACCCCGATTACCTGCATGGGCTCTCCTAGCGTTTCAACAGCTATTTCCTCACCAATGGCATCATCATTATCCACATATCCTAACATACGGGCAGCCGTTTCGTTGATAACCAATTTATTCACATCGTCCCCATATTCCTCGGAAAAACCCCGTCCGGCTACCACCTCCAGTCCGTATGCATCTATATAGTCAGGGTCACAACTCAGCATCTCGTACAACCGGTTTTGCTTCAACGCATCATGTGCCCGATGATTGGACAGGAACATGGCCACCTCTTCACCCGGTACCGCCCCGGAACAAGTTACTTTCGACGCCAATGGCAATTTCTTGATAGCTCTCCGCATAGACTCCATCTTTGTTTTCATACCCTCAGTAGGCCCGGGAAACTTGATTACCAAAATCTGGTCAGTCTTTACTCCCAAAGACTGCCGACGCATATAGCTGAGTTGTGCAAACACAATTAATGTACTACAAAGCAATATCATGGATGCCGTATATTGCACTATGACCAATATTTTACGTGTATTTTCTCCGGAACGGCTATTTTGGAATTTACCTTTCAGTAAAACAAGCGGCTTCTTACGCAACAATGCGCGGGCAGGATAGTAACCGGAAATATAAATACCGACTATAAAAAGCAATAGAACCCCGCCCCCCCAATATTCCGTAAACCATACAGAGAAAGTAATAGTACGTCCTACCAACTGATTGAAGGAAGGAAGTAATAGTTCGATCAATCCTAACGCAATGATAAAAGCGATCAAATTCATTACAAATGCTTCAAATAGAAACTGACCAACAAGCTGTTTCGGGAAAGCTCCCACTACCCTGCGCACTCCTACCTCTTTGGCACGCTCCATAGAACGGGCAACTGTCAGATTTATATAATTGATCCAAGCAATAATCAAAATAGCAATAGCTCCGAAAATCAACGCGATGATGGCCGAATGGTTTCCTTTCAACTCGGCCTCATAACCTAATTGAGGATTGAGATGAATCTTCTCCAATGGCTCCAACCGCACCCCCCAAGTCTTGTTTTTCAATGCCTCTTCAGTTTTATACTTCTCGGCCAATTGAGGAAAAGCACGTTCTATCTCTTCTTTGCGCTCGGGCGAATCCAGCAATACATATGTATAGGCTTCATGTTTGTACCAATACTCCTGTACCCATTTAGGTAAGGTGGCATATGATAAAAGAAAATTATAATGTATATGCGAATTAGAAGGCATTTCTTTCATGACTCCAGTTACCTCACAAGACACCTTCCCCATATTGCTGTTAAAAATAAGTATCTTCCCGACAGGGTCTTCATCTCTGAAATATTTGCGGGCAATCCGTTCCGTAATCACTACCTGACATGGCATGGAAAGACAAGAAGCGCGGTCACCTTTCAACAATTCAAAATCAAACAAACGGAAAAAGCCAGGATCAGCGTATGCTATCCCATTCTCGCGCAGACATAATTCGCCATATTTTACCAATTGCTCCGGTTGGATAATACATCCTACACGAGTATAATCCTCAATTCCCGCCAGATTTTCCTGCATGGCCGAACCATATCCGAATGAACTGGTCGCCCAATCATCCGTCAGAACTTCCCCCTCATGAAAAGTACTTTGCACACGATAAATCCGTTCACTCTTACTATGCATTTTGTCAAAACTAAATTCAAAAGCAACGTAAGTAAATATCAATAAAGCTGATGCCATGCCTACAGCCAAGCCAAAGATATTGATGAAGCTGAAACCTTTCCTCTTCATCAGATTACGCCAAACGCTATTCCAATAATTTTGTATAATCATAAAATTTCAATTTTGCTGTCAGATTCCATAGGGCGGTTACGATTCTCGGCAATAATTTTACCATCCAGCAAACGGATTATACGATGTGCATAAGCAGCATCACGCTGTGAATGGGTAACAATGATGATGGTGGTCCCCTGTTTGTTCAGTGTACTAAGCAGTTCCATAACCTCCACCCCATTGGTAGAGTCCAAATTACCTGTCGGCTCATCCGCCAGCAAAAGCCTGGCATTGGTAACTACGGCACGGGCTATGGCCACACGTTGCTGCTGTCCACCTGATAACTGTTGTGGCAGATGATTGGCGCGATGCAGCATATTCACTTTTTCAAGCACTTCTTTTACCCGCCTGTTACGTTCTGTCGGCTTTATATTAAGATACACCAATGGGAGTTCAACATTCTCATATACAGTCAGTTCATCAATCAAATTAAAGCTTTGGAAGATGAAACCGATATTTCCTTTTCGGAGAGCGGTCAGTTGGTTTTCATTCATTTTATCCACTCGCTTTCCTTCAAAGAGATAAGAGCCCGAAGTAGGGGTATCTAATGTTCCAAGTATATTCAACAAGGTAGATTTTCCACAACCGGACGGCCCCATGATAGCGACAAATTCTCCCTTTTCAATTTCGAAAGTTACTTCATTCAATGCTTTGGTCTGCACTTCCTCGGTGCTGAACAACATAGAGAGGTTTTCTACTTTAATCATTCTTACGTGTTTTTTATTCGTTTAAAATCAGTTTCTCATTATCTCCAAACAGCTCGTAACCGGAAATAATAACTTTCTCACCGGAAGCCAGCCCGTCAGTCACTTCATAAAACTGAGGATTCTGCCTGCCAATCTTGATAGGACGTCTGACGGCAAATTTACCACTTTCATCCACAACATATATCCATCGTCCTCCGGTAATTTGAAAAAAACCTCCCCGAGGAATCAGAACAGCTTTGACAGGATCCCCCAACTGAAGATTGATGTGATAAGTTTGTCCCGCCCGAATGTTTTCGGGACGCCCTGTCGTGAAACGGAAATCTGTACGAAACTGCCCGTCTTTCACTTCAGGATACACTTTGGTTACTTCCAACTTATAATTTTCTCCATCACGGGTAAAGTCAGCGGGAAGCTCTTGGACGACACGCTCCACATAATGCTCATCAATTAATGCCTGTACCTTCAGATCAGCAGTAATAATCTGACCGATATGTTCCCCGGCAGAAATGGATTGCCCGATTTGTGCTTCAAGATTACCCACTTGCCCGTCTATAGGAGCTTTCACTTTCAGGTTTTCAAGACGTTCTCGTACCAATGCCAAACTTCGTTTCATATTCATTATATTCTCGTCCAAACTGCTTATCTGAGTCAAACGAAACAAACTATCTTGACGGATCCGCTCATCCAATACCGACAATTGTTCTTTTACCGCTTCATATTCCTCCGTAGCTTGGAGATAGTCCTCCCTCGCTATCAATTGCCCCTCCATCAGCCGCTTGTATTGTCCGTAACGACGTTTCTTTATAATGAATTCTTTCTGAATACCGATACGATCCTGCTTCAGACTCAACCGTTCCTGCTCCATACTTATACGAGTATTACGCAACTCGTTTTCCTGATAAGCCAGATCTGCTTCACTTTGCATGATACCGATATTCAGCAGAGGATTACTCAGGCGCAGAATCACATCCCCTTTCTTTACCATCGCTCCCTCTTCATGAAGGCGTTCCTCCACTCTTCCGCCTTCTATAGCATCGAGGTAAATCATGCGGCTGGGAAGTACTTGTCCAATCACAAATCACACGGACATAATCATTAAACTCATTTTCTGTAACTGTAGCGATAGTGATACGGCTCTTGTCAATGGTCATGGAGGAACCGGTATCACGAAAAATAAAATAAAAAACGAATACCAATATAAATAATACTCCCGCACCTCCATAAATCCGCCTGGGAGTGAAACGCTTTTTACGTTCAATTAGTGTGTCCATATTTTTTAATGGTTAATAAAACTTCCTGTCCGATAATACATAGTTAGTCGCGATGTCAGTTCGTACTGCAAACGCACTCTTATTTTTTCCGCTTTAGCGACAAGCAGGCGATTTCGTGCTTCCATCAACTGAAACACGGAAACAAGCCCTTCCTCCCACTTCCGTTCCGTTTCTTTCAGCACTTGCGTTTCTGCTTTTACCTGCAGGGAAGCCTGTCGATGCTCTTCCCATCCCGAATGTAATGAAAGTACAATTCGTTCCGTTTCATTACGTAAATGTAACTTCTCTTCCTCTATGCTGTTCCGCACCCGTTGCAAGTTTAATTTCTTCTTCCTTATTCCGGCATTCCGATCTAATCCGCTAAGAATAGGGAATGAAATACCTACTCCTATATATTTATTCCAATGGTCACGCAATTGATGTAACGAGAACAAGGAATTATAAAAATCAGATCCCCATGAGAAACGGGCGAAGATAGTCGGGCTGAACTGTCCAAGGGTCACAGCATACTCCTTACGGGCAGCGCGTTCCCACATTTCCATCCGTTTATAATCCGGCAGTACGTGTACGGACCGTAAATAGACTTCTTCTACCTCTACTTGAGGCATTAACAAGAGCGTATCCTCACTGACTGATAAAGAAACAGACAAAACATCGCCCTCTTTCATACCCAGTATTTCCTTTAAATAAAGAAAGGACATCTGACGATTTTTTTCATACATACGCTCTCTGAACACATCTCCTTGATGACGCGCTTTTACTTCCTGCAAGTCCGAAAGCGATTTCAACCCTAGTTCTACAAAAGCTTCCGTCTGTTTCAGATAACGTTCTCCCAAACGAAGCTGTTCAGCTGCCAGTTCTGAAAGCTTTTTATCCAATACCGCTTTATAATAAGCCTCAGCTACCCGATAAGCCAAATCATTTTTCTTTGCCAGATGATCCCACTCCTTCTCTTTTTTAGTCCAATGCGTATATCGCAAACGATTGATCCGGGCAAATCCTTCGAATAAAGAAAGAGTTATATCCATTCCTATAGTTCCTTGATTATATGAATCGGCTGTATATCCATTAGTATCCGGATCGACAGAACGTCCGATATGCCTGCCCACTTCCGCCTGTACTGAAACATAAGGAAGAAATTTACCCATAGCAGCCACATAATCTGTTCGTGCTTCCTTTACGTCTATTTGGACATTCTTGAAACCAGGATTATGTTTCCAAGCATAACGTATGCAATCGTCCAGTGTACTTTGCCCACATACAGGCAAAGACAGACCGGACAACAAACACACAATTATCAAGTTATTTCTCATTGCATTTTAATTTAAACACAGAATAGGAAGCAAACGATATGCCAAGAAGAACAGAATATTAATAATCAACCAGTTACAAAATAAAATATAAATTAGCTGTCCAAATTTTAGACGGTATAACGTCCAAATTATAAACACTATAAAACCAGAATGAACCAAGGAAGATATTGGAACGCTGACAACACGGACTGAAGACACATTCCAATGTCAAGTCACCGTTATGATAAATAAAAGCATTACAGAAAATAATAAAAAACGTCCAATAATTGGACGCCTCATTTGCAGAAACAATCAAAAGCAGATACCTTTAGCCTCTGAAAGCAAAAATGAGATGGAAAAAGGAACGATTTTAATAGTAGATGATAATAAAGGAGTATTGGCCTCACTGGAATTATTACTGGAAACGGAGTTCAGCGAAATAAAGACAGCCCATCATCCGAATCAAATCATATCTATCATAAATACCTCTCCGATAGATGTGATTATTCTTGATATGAATTTCTCGGCAGGAATCAATAACGGCAACGAAGGGTTATATTGGCTGAAACGAATCCGTGAGATAGCTCCTGCACTACCAGTAGTCATGCTTACAGCATACGGGGATGTAGAACTGGCAGTAAAGGCTTTAAAGAATGATGCAACTGATTTTTTGTTGAAACCTTGGGATAACCGGACCTTAGTGCGCAAAATAAAAGATGCTTTTGGAAGCGGTAAGAAAAGGAAAAACAGAATCCCCGATAGAAACAAATCACCGATGATTGTGGGAACATCCCCTGCCATGCAGCAGTTAATGAAGATAGTAGTGAAAGTGGCACGCACAGATGCCAATATATTGATTACCGGAGAAAACGGAACAGGAAAAGATATGCTGGCCCGTGAGATACATCGTCTTTCCAATCGTAAGGAAGGACCGATGATAGCTGTTGATATGGGCGCCATTACGGAATCTTTATTTGAGAGTGAATTGTTTGGTCATGTGAAAGGTTCGTTTACCGATGCACACACCGACCGGGTAGGACGTTTTGAAGCTGCTGATGGCGGAACCTTGTTTCTCGATGAGATTGCCAACCTGCCCTATCATCTGCAAGCCAAACTGTTGACGGTGATTCAGAAGCGCTATTTTATCAAGGTGGGAAGCAATACTCCCCAACCTACCAATATCCGGCTAATTTGTGCCACGAACCGCAACCTAGATGAAATGGTACACAATGGAGAGTTCCGTGAAGACCTGCTGTATCGCATCAACACCATTCATTTGCACATTCCGGCTCTTCGGGAACGGAAAGAAGATATCCTTCCTCTGGCACAACGTTTCTTAGAGCAATATAATCAGCAATACCTGCGCACACTGACCGGCTTCAGTGCCGATGCAGAACAACGCCTGCTGAATTATCCCTGGTATGGAAATATCCGTGAGCTACAGCATACCATTGAAAAGGCGGTCATCCTTTCAGATGGAAATCTGTTGAAAGCTGAAAATCTGCAACTGGCAGAAGTTTCGGGACAGGATGCTCCGGCCACACACGAAGAAAGTAAAGAAGACACTCCGCTGCAAACCTTGGACGAGATGGAGAAGAATCTCGTCAAGAAAGCCATCGAACAATGCGATGGTAATTTGTCACAGGCAGCGGCACAATTGGGCATTACGCGGCAGACACTTTACAACAAGATGAAACGTCATGGCATCTAAATGGTTATCTTCTCCGCTGGCACGGCTCGCATTCCTCACAGGAGGTACCGTATTGCTGACACTCGGTATCAGCCAGAATGAGAACGAATGGCTCTGGATAGGAGGTTTTCTGATTGCTTTAGCCATCTATCTGTTTTATGCCAGCCAGAAACAGTTGCGCGAAAAAAGCTGGCTGATGCTGGAAGCTATCCGCAACAGAGATTATTCTTTCCGCCTTCCTACACATGGCTTCATCGGAGGAGAACGTATTCTGCAAAATGCGCTCAACGAGTTCGGTGCCATGATGGGCGAGCAGAAACAATTGATGGAACAACGGGAACGGTTTTATGAACAGGTTCTCT
>ENA-OOZM01000187-OOZM01000187.1-human-gut-metagenome-genome-assembly--contig:-NODE-187-length-10635-cov-2.276087_pt1 | contig 10635 bp, 9 predicted proteins | sample MGYA00241044_ERZ501404 | MGnify/ENA primary metagenome ERZ501404 (study PRJEB25962, sample SAMEA2042982) | human gut metagenome | biome: human gut; feature: human-associated habitat; material: faeces...
CAGGAGCTCCTGCTTGCATGGAAGAATTGAAAGCTGCCGGCATAGAAAACTTCATACATGTACGCTGCAACGTATTGGAGACCTTGAAAGAATATAATGAAAAGCTAGGAATTAAGTAATGCTATGAAACCGAATTTTAAAAATATCGATATATATGCCGGATTCCAGCCACAGAACGGCATGGAATGGCAGAAAGCCAACGGCATCACAGCCAACTGGAAGACACCGGAACAGATTCAGGTCAAGCCGGTCTATACGAAAGAAGACCTGGAAGGTCTGGAACACCTGAACTATGCGGCTGGTATCCCACCGTATCTGCGTGGACCTTATTCCATGATGTATACGTTCCGTCCGTGGACTATCCGTCAGTATGCCGGTTTTTCTACAGCCGAGGAATCGAATGCATTCTATCGCCGTAATCTGGCTTCCGGACAGAAAGGTTTGTCTGTCGCATTCGACTTACCTACCCATCGTGGATATGACCCTGACCATCCGCGTGTAGTAGGAGATGTGGGTAAAGCAGGAGTATCTATCTGTTCATTAGAGAACATGAAAGTTTTGTTCGATGGTATTCCTTTGAACAAAATGTCTGTCTCCATGACCATGAACGGTGCGGTACTGCCTATTATGGCATTTTATATCAATGCCGGATTGGAGCAGGGAGCTAAACTGGAAGAAATGGCCGGTACCATTCAGAATGATATCTTGAAAGAATTCATGGTACGTAATACTTATATCTATCCGCCTGCATTCTCTATGAAGATTATTTCAGACATTTTTGAATATACTTCACAGAAAATGCCGAAATTCAACTCCATTTCTATTTCGGGTTACCATATGCAGGAAGCCGGAGCTACGGCTGATATTGAATTGGCTTATACACTGGCCGATGGATTGGAATACCTCCGTGCCGGTATTGCAGCCGGTATCGATATTGATGCATTTGCTCCTCGTTTGTCTTTCTTCTGGGCTATCGGTATGAATCATTTTATGGAGATAGCCAAGATGCGTGCTGCCCGTATGCTGTGGGCCAAGATTGTGAAACAGTTCAATCCGAAGAATCCGAAGTCTTTGGCATTGCGTACTCACTCACAGACTTCAGGTTGGTCGCTTACTGAACAAGACCCGTTCAATAATGTAGGTCGTACCTGTATTGAGGCTATGGCTGCCGCATTGGGGCATACTCAGTCATTGCATACCAATGCACTGGATGAGGCTATCGCACTTCCTACAGACTTCTCGGCACGTATTGCCCGTAATACCCAGATTTATATTCAGGAAGAGACTCAGGTCTGCAAGAATGTTGATCCGTGGGGTGGTTCTTATTATGTAGAGGCTCTGACCAATGAACTGGCCCATAAGGCATGGGAACACATTCAGGAAATCGAACGATTGGGTGGTATGGCTAAAGCGATTGAAACCGGTATTCCGAAGATGCGTATCGAAGAAGCGGCTGCACGTACCCAGGCACGTATTGACTCAGGTGAACAGACCATTGTAGGTACCAATAAGTATCGTCTGGAGAAAGAAGATCCGATTGATATTCTGGAAGTAGATAATACGGCGGTACGTCAGGAACAGATTGAAAACCTGCGTCGTTTAAAGGAAGGTCGTAATCAGGAAGAGGTAGATAAGGCATTGGCTGCCATAACTGAATGTGTGAAGACCGGTAAAGGAAACTTGCTGGAACTGGCTGTAGAAGCTGCACGTGTTCGGGCTACTTTAGGAGAAATCTCCGATGCCTGCGAAGCAGTTGTCGGACGTTATAAAGCGATAATCAGAACTATATCAGGCGTGTATTCATCAGAAAGTAAAAAGGATGCAGATTTTGCAAGAGCTTGCGAACTGACCGAAGAATTTGCGAAAAAAGAAGGCCGTCGTCCGCGTATCATGATAGCCAAGATGGGACAGGACGGACACGACCGTGGTGCGAAAGTAGTTGCTACCGGATTTGCCGATTGCGGTTATGATGTAGATATGGGACCGTTGTTCCAGACTCCGGAAGAAGCTGCCCGTGAAGCCGTTGAAAACGATGTGAACGCAGTAGGTGTATCATCACTGGCTGCCGGACACAAGACCTTGATTCCACAGATTATCGAAGAACTGAAGAAACTGGGTCGTGAAGATATTCTGGTATTTGCAGGAGGTGTTATCCCGGCACAGGATTATGATTTCTTGTACAAGGCCGGTGTAGTAGCTATTTTTGGTCCAGGAACATCAGTTGCCAAATCAGCTTGTCAGGTTATGGAACTGTTATTGGATGAGTAAACAGATTAAGATACATTTTATCTGATAGAATGATGCCCCGGAAGTCATCGGACTGGATTGGTTCGCTTTGATTTCTGGGGCTTTCTGTTTTCGGATGAATGGCTTGGCACTCTGTTATTGTTGTCTTCATATACTTCTTTCTGAAAAAACTTATAAAAATCACAGAGAAAAGGCTGAAAAAACAAAGAAGTGATTATCTTTGTTCCTAAAAAACATTATTTATCCGTACTATGAAAAAAATTATTTTCACTTTCTTAGTATGTGTCCTGGCCGGAATCGTGCAGGCACAAATCGCTCCGGAAGCGTTGAAGACTTGGCATGGAAACAAGTATTCCATGTTTATTCATTTTGGGCTTTATTCTTTACCAGGGGGGGTATGGAAAGGACAGCCGGTTACTTACGGTTACAGTGAACAGATACAGGCTTTTGCTAAAATCCCGAAAGAAGAATATATGCAGTTGGCAAAGGATTTTAATCCGACTCAGTTCAATGCAGATTCTATTGTGGCACTAGCCAAGCGGGGAGGTATGAAATCCGTTGTGCTTACTTCCAAACATCATGACGGTTTCTGTATGTTCCATACTGCCACAACCACATATAATTCTTACGATGCTACTCCTTGTAAACGGGATTTCGTGAAAGAACTTTCGGATGCATGTAAGCGGGCCGGTATCCGTTTTGGTCTTTATTTTTCTATCATTGACTGGAATTTCCCGTATGCTTCGCCTATGTCAGACCATAATTGTGATTTTGTACCGGAAAAGCATCAGGAATTCTCTAAGGCACAAATTACGGAATTGCTGACCAATTATGGCCCGATTTCTGAATTCTGGTTTGATATGGGTTCGAATACTCCCGAACAGAGCAAGGAACTTTATGCATTGGTACATAAATTACAGCCGGACTGTATGGTGAGCGGACGTATAGGTAATGACCAGTATGATTTCTGTGTGATGGCAGATAATGCTTACCCGGAAGGTTCGTTACATACACCCTGGCAGACAGCAGCTTCTATGTTTGATGAAACTTGGAGCTACCGTTCCTGGCAGGAACGTGGAGAGGTGAAAGATAAGGTTTACCAGAAACTCTGCCAGCTGACCAATGTTGTATCTCATGGAGGTAATTTCCTGTTAAATATCGGTCCGAAGGGAGATGGAAGCATAGTTCCTTTCGAAAAAGATGTGTTGGAATCTATCGGAAGTTGGTTGGATAAATACGGTTATGCTATTTATCAGACAGAAGCTTCACCTTTTCCGAAGAGTTTCGAATGGGGTACTGTTACCCGAAAAGACAACAAACTTTACCTGATTCTTTCCGGCAAGTATCCGAAGGATGGTAAAATCCTGCTGGATATGCCAGGATACAAGCTTCGGAAAGGTGACGGCAAGATGGCCATGTATCTGCAATATGGCGATGAGATTTCTGTGTCTATTCCGGCATCTGCCTATAATGATTCTACCATTCATGTCTTGACTTTGGAACTGGACAAACCGGTTGAAGTGCAGCCAGCACTTCCTGTGAAAGGCATGACTTTGACTGCTCTTAACGCCACACCGGATTATAGTTATTCTTGTTTTGACTATTATAGTAATTACCGGAGTGCAGTGGCTTATAATTGGAATGTAGAACAGAATCTGCTGAAACAGCTGCAGTTCATTTATACAGACCAAGAGGTAGACAGAACCATAGATTTATCGGTGGACGGTAAATCTTATACTGTTACTTTGAAAGGGGGAAAGGCAGAATCTCTGGAACCGGCTAACGGTACAGTTTGGGGAAAACGTTATATTTGCGGTCCGGGTAGTGGACTGTTTGATACACCTTCTACACTGCAAACAGACTTGAACAATCCTCCTGCACGTAGAAGCCAATGGAAAGAAACTGATAAAGAGCAGGATGAATTTGCGAGTGATATCTTGTCTACCTATTATGTTATGCAGAATATTCAGTCTCCTGCCGATCAACTGATTCTGGTGGAAGTAGGTGCAGGAAACGGAATCGAAATCTACTTGAACGGGAAGTCGATTTTAAAGCATTTGAATCCTTATCGTTGTACTTTCCGTACCGAAAAGGTATTGCTTCCGTTGAAGAAAGGTGACAATCAGGTTGTATTGTGTGTATACAACCGTTTTGAAGAAAAAACAGGTTACTTGCTTCGTCCAGCCCAAAAACCGGTTATTTATCGTCAGGATTTTGATATTTTGGATACTTCTAACCAAAAGTCACATGCCATTACTGTCAAGGCTCATAATCCGGCATCGGCTCATGCAGATATGGAGTTGTCTAATTTGCGTATTCGTTTGCGTAGAATAGCCCGTTAACCGGTGTTTATATAAAATAAAATGTCCTCACGGATATGAAACTTGTTCCTCAGATTTTATCTTTGGAGTCATTTCATAAACGTGAGGACATTTTATTATTTCCGATAAGTGGCTTCTATTCCTACCTGTTGGCAATCGGCTCCCATGGGAGGATTCTGTTTGTATAGGGCTATTTTTACTTCTTCAATGGGGAAGTCTAGAAGTAGTCGTCGGGCAATTCTACAGGAAACATGTTCCAGTAGTTTGGAAGGGACGGCCATTTCTGCTTTGACTGTTTCAAAAACTGCTGCGTAATTAACTGTACCTTCCAGTTGGTCGGTATCTGCGGCTTTTGTGAAATCTGTTTTCAGTTGTAAGTCGATGGTATATTCAGCTCCTATTTTATTCTCTTGTGGAAGTACACCGTGATAGGCATAGATTTTTAGTCCTTTCAGATGGATATACATGTTGGTGGGTTTCATCGTTTGCTTGTTCTTTTATTTTCAGATTACCAGTTGATAGGAGTTTCTCCATGTGCAATCAGGTATTCATTAGTTTTGCTGAAATGTTTGTTCCCGAAAAATCCATGGTATGCTGATAGGGGAGATGGATGTACAGAGGTTAATACCAGATGTTTGTTGCGGTCAATGAAGGCTCCTTTCTTCTGTGCATAGGATCCCCATAGAATGAAGACCAGATGTTCCCGATTCTCTGCCAGTGCGCGTATTGCAGCATCAGTAAATTCTTCCCAACCTTGACGTTGGTGGGAACCTGCTTGATGGGCACGCACCGTTAAAGTGGCATTCAGTAAAAGAACTCCTTGTTCTGCCCAACGGGTCAGATTCCCCGAAGAGGGTACCGGGGTTCCCAAATCATCGTGTATTTCTTTGAAGATATTCTGTAACGAGGGCGGTTGTGGAACTCCTTCGTTTACCGAAAAGCAGAGTCCGTGTGCCTGTCCCGGACCATGATAAGGGTCTTGACCGATGATAACTACTTTCACCTTATTGAAGGGGCATAGGTTGAAGGCATTGAATATGAGTTTTCCTGGAGGATATACAGTTGTTGTCTGGTACTCATGTCGTACGAAATCCGTCAGTTTGACGAAATAATCTTTTTCAAATTCTGTAGCTAATACTTGTTTCCAACTTTCTTCTATCTGTACGTTCATAGCTTTCCGATTATTAGATATTCAGCAGGTAAAGATACGATTTATTCAGTAAAATGACTTCTTTCTGTTTAAAAACAATACGGGTTATCGGCTGATTGTTGAAAGACCGATAACCCGTATCCCGCGTACTTGGGAACTTGTATATGCATTAAATCAGTGGCATGCCAATGGCAGCACATTCTTTGCGCATGTCTTCCGGCCAGATACTGGCCTGGATTTCACCGATATGTGCTTTTTTCAGGTAAAGCATACACAGGCGTGACTGTCCGATACCTCCACCGATACTTAACGGTAATGTATCTTCCATCAGTCTCTTATGGAAATATAGTTTCAGACGGTCTTGCTTGCCTGTTTCTTCCAGCTGTCTGAGCAGTGCTTCCTTGTCTACACGGATACCCATGGAAGAAATTTCCAGTGCGCGTTGCAGCACTTCATTCCATACCAGTAAGTCACCGTTCAAGCCGGGAAGTCCTGTTTTAGGGTCTACAGTGGTATAGTCGTCATAGTCCGGCGCACGCAGGTCATGCGGTTGTCCGTTGCTCAGCTTGTTTCCGATTCCGATAATGAAAACGGCTCCAAAGCGTTCTGTAATCAGGTTTTCACGTTCCTTGGCAGTCTTGTCAGGATACATCTGAAGCAGTTCTTCCGAGTGAATGAACTGAATATCGTGTGCCAGGAAAGATTTGATTTGAGGATACATTTCGCAAATCATGTATTCTGTGCGGCGCATAGCAGCATAAATACGGGTAACGATGCTTTTCAGAAATTCTACGGTCCGTTGTTCTGGGGTGATGACCCGTTCCCAGTCCCACTGGTCTACATACAGGGAGTGCAGGTTACCTAATTCTTCGTCCGCACGGATTGCATTCATATCAGTATAGATTCCATATCCCGGTTCAATATCATAATCGGCTAAGGTAACACGTTTCCATTTGGCCAATGAGTGTACTACTTCGGCCTGCTGTTCGCCTAAATCTTTGATAGGAAATGACACTGGACGTTCTATTCCGCTCAAATCATCGTTAATACCCATTCCTTTCAATACGAATAAAGGGGCTGTTACACGGCGTAATCTTAATTCAGATGAAAGGTTCTGTTGGAAGAATTCTTTAATCTGTTTGATACCTAGCTCGGTCTGTTTCATATCGAGCAGTGGCTTATAGTTAGCAGGTTTTATCAGGTAACTCATATGTTCTTTTGGTTTAATTTTTAAATACGTCGACAAAGATAGATATAATTTGTAAATATGCAACTAAATTTTTATGTATTTGTAGCAAAATGTTTTAATTATATCTTTATTTTACGTATTTATGATATTATTACGCTCTCTTCTGGATGGTATTGATTCTGACAAATATAATGCAGTAATGGTATTATCCACAGAAAAATGTAATCAGCATAGGGGTAGCTATTTCCAGTACGATACCTTGGATAACGGCTATCGGTATGAATTCCTGTCCGGAATATTTGCTGATGGCTGGCAGGCAGACATCAATGGAAGTTACGCCTGCCGCCGAAATCGGAGCCAATTTCCCGAAGCAATGGGCGTACAGTGGTGCTCCGATAAGTGCGAACAGTTCTCGGAATACATTGGTCAACAGGGCAATTGCTCCAAGTTGAGAAGCCAGATCCATGCCTATTACGTTTTCTTTCAGTTGGATAATCATGATGGATGATAACGAGTAATAGCCGAATCCGCATCCTACAGCCATGCCGTCCCATAGATTCATGGCCAGTAGGATACTAGCCAAAGCTGAGAACAGTAAGGTACCTCCGATGGTAAATACCGGAAACAGGAAGGAAGACCATTGGAAATTGGCTTTCATATAGTTGAAATCGCTATTGGCTCCCAGGTTTAAGCCTGCCTGAAAAACCAGAAAAGCCAACAGATAGGAAGAAATATCCTTACAATAAGGCAGAAATGGAATGTCAAGATATATGCCACAAAGGATACCTGTTAAAAGACAGCCTACAATCATCAGATTATTTTTCATGACGGCCTCCTTTCTTCTTGAAAAACAGACTGAATGCCATGCTGGCAGCCAGAACGCTGCCTGCGACGCCACAGAAAGCTAGAATGAAGGCTTGTAGTCCGATGTTTCCTACATTGCTGACCAGTTCCTTATTGGAACCGATGGACACACCGAATACAAACAGCATGGTCCAGATGGTAGCTGAAATAGAAGTGTCCAGTTTTTTGAAAAGTGATATTTTGCGGCAGAAGGTCCCTGTCAGAAGACCGATTATCAATATACTTAGATACAACATATTATCAAAATAGTCGGTTAGTATGTTCAATTTGATTGTTTACAGTCGGTTTTATCCCGTATGTATTGAGAGTACACGGGAAGAATGCAACTAGTTCACAGACGGGTATAACTATCCTGTCAGAGAGTTGCATGAATGCCTTTAGCTGGCATGGTGGAATAAATCAGACTGCTGAAAATTGGACAAAACCAGAGAACCATTGGATAATAAGAATCGTAATACACCAACTGAGTTGGGTATTGACTATCTTGTTATTGAAAAAATTGGTTCTTTGCATTGTATAAAAGTATAAGAGTTAGTTTTGCGGTGCAAAGATAACGAATGTAGTTTGACAAACCGAAATAATTGCAGAAATTTTTTGTAGAAGGTAGAATATGAAAAGTTGGTGATATATCTTGTTGCTGGAGAAGTCTGGTCAGCAATAATCCGTATATTTGCTGTTGATTCTGTTTAATTGAAGCACATGTTTGATAGAAAAGTAAAGATAAATGGTTTTGTAGTCATGGAATTCTCTGATTTCTTGACCGGATATGTATGTGAAGGTTCATTTCTGTTTGATGGATTGATTTTCGGTTTTGGTCTTCAGGGTGATTTGCTCTTTAAGCTTAATTATACGGAATTCCGGATTTCTTCCGGAGGTTTTTTTGTTGTTTTGCCACATCGGCTTTTTTCTGTTGTATCCTGTTCGCCTGATCTGGAACTGAAAATATTCCTTTTGTCTACCGATTTTATATTGTCCTTGCCGGTTCCTCCAGATTTTCAAATGCTTAAAAAGGCTGATGTCTGTCCTTGTCTACAATTGGATGATTTGGTATCGGAAGATATCAAGGCTTTATGCAAGATGATAAAGCGGTATAATGAAGGCATATCTGTCGGACTGGTGAAAAATGCGCTGATGCATTCCATAATCTTTATGGTGTCTTCATCTTATGAAAGGATAGAACATGCTGAAGTACAAACCTATTCAAGACCGGAAGTGTTGACGCGCCGATTCTTTGATTTACTTTTGCAGTATTATCAGACTGAGCGGGCGGCATCGTTCTATGCAGACAGACTGTGTGTTACAGCAAAATATCTTTCTACTGTAATAAAACAGACTACCGGATATCCGTTATTGAGCTGGGTATACGATGTAGTGGTATTGGCTGCCAAACGTTACCTGAAAACAACTTCTCTTACCATACAACAGGTATCCGAAGCGCTTAACTTTTCTACCCCTTCTTCGTTCGTACGCTTTTTCAGGCAGCGTACCGGATATACTCCTTTGGAATATCGGAACAAGGTATGACCCTATTTCCTGGATTCCGGTAGTTCTATATAACTATTGTTTTTCTGTCTGTTGGAGTATTCTCATGAATTCATCTCCTGTAATAGTCTCTTTTTCAATTAGAAATGTTGCTGCCTGGTGCATGGCTTCCAGATTTTCTGTTATGATTTTTCTGGCTTTCTGATGAGCTTCCTTGATGAGGCGTAAAACTTCGTGGTCTATATCAGTTGCCGTATCGGTAGAGCAGGTAAGGGATGTGTCTCCACCCAGATAAGCGTTCTTTACTGTTTCAAGTCCCATCATATCATAAGTTTCGCTCATTCCATATCTTGTTACCATGGCCCGTGCCAGTTTGGTAGCTTGCTCAATGTCGTTGGAGGCTCCTGTAGTGACTGTGTTGCAAATGAGTTCTTCGGCTGCACGTCCTCCTGTATAGGTCACAATCCGGTTGAACAAGTCTTCTTTGCTCAGCAGTACCTGTTCGTTGTTGTCTACCTGCATGGTGTATCCTAAGGCTCCCGATGTACGGGGAATGATAGTAATCTTATGGACCGGAGCTGAATGTGTCTGCATGGCTGCTACCATGGCATGGCCGATTTCGTGATAGGCGATGATTCTTTTTTCGTCTGTAGAAATGACTTTTCCTTTTTTCTGTGCTCTGTAACCAACACCGTTAACTTCAAGCTTCTTCTCATAGCCTTCTGTAACACCAATAATCATGTTATGAATAAGTGTTCTTGTAAGTCCATGTAATGACTTCATCTTCTTTAAGTCATTTGGTCTTGAAACAACGATTTCAGAACCTTCCTGCTTAATGTCCATCTCTGCTGGTAAAACTCTCTCAAGAGTTCCCTTTGGACCCTTTACAGTCACTTTATTATTTTCTGCAATCTCAACAGTAACGCCTGCCGGGATAGCGATAGGCATTTTTCCTATACGTGACATGCCGTGCACCTCCTAATTATAATGAGGGAAACATTCATATACGCTGAACTACGATGGGATAGGATTCCCGTTTCCCTGTGTGTAAGTGTTCAATAATTACCAAACGAAGCAAAGAACTTCTCCACCAACGCCGAGCTTTCTAGCTTCCTTGTCAGTGATAACGCCCTTGTTTGTAGATATAATAGCTACACCAAGACCACCGAGAACCTTTGGAAGTTCTTCCTTGTTTGCATATACTCTAAGACCTGGCTTAGAGATTCTCTGAAGACCTGAAATGATCTTCTCATTCTTAGAAGCACCGTACTTTAATGTAATACGGATATCGTTGAACTTACCGTTCTCAACGAGCTCATAAGACTTAATATAACCCTCGTCTAAAAGAATCTTAGCGATTGCAAGCTTCATCTTAGATGATG
>ENA-OOZM01000188-OOZM01000188.1-human-gut-metagenome-genome-assembly--contig:-NODE-188-length-10600-cov-2.227596_pt1 | contig 10600 bp, 8 predicted proteins | sample MGYA00241044_ERZ501404 | MGnify/ENA primary metagenome ERZ501404 (study PRJEB25962, sample SAMEA2042982) | human gut metagenome | biome: human gut; feature: human-associated habitat; material: faeces...
TTCTTGTCAAGGACTACTACCTTGGAAACCCGGAAGAGATACGGAAACGGGCAGAAGCTGTGGCCAAACAAGGGATGGCTAAAAAATAAAAATCTGTCTATCAAGCAGATGCTTTTTTTTAAGTTTTAATTATTAACTTTTAAAGAGGAGGTAAAAATGGTACCTGTAAAAACAAACCAGAATTGGTTACCGAGTATTTTTAACGATTTCTTTGACAATGAATGGATGGCAAGAGCAAACGCTACGGCTCCAGCCATCAATGTGATTGAGAATGAAAAGGACTACAAGGTAGAACTGGCAGCTCCGGGAATGACCAAGAATGATTTTAAGGTAAGTGTGGATGAAAGCAACAATCTGGTAATCTGCATGGAAAAAAAGGACGAGAAAAAGGAGGAGAAGAAAGACGGAAAATACTTGCGCCGTGAATTCTCCTATTCCCGATTCCAGCAGAGTATCCTGCTGCCGGATAATGTGGAAAAAGATAAAATTTCGGCCAAAGTGGAACACGGGGTCCTGTTTATCGATATTCCCAAAGTCGTAGATAAGAAGGTTCAGGAAACCACCAAAACTATTGATGTCAAATAAGATATCTTGATGAGACTCTACAGAAGGCATTTCTTATTATCAGGGAATGCCTTCACCCGGATATTTGAATTCCAAAATAAATATAATGAGAGGATTTGATTTCGATAAAGCGCTGGTAGCCCTTCAGAATGAACTGCATTGTTTTGCATATAAACTGACTGCTGACAAGGATGAAGCAGAAAACTTGTTGCAGGAAACAATGTTGAGGACGTTGGATAATAAGGATAAGTTTGATTCCGGTACGAATTTTAAAGGCTGGATGTATACCATCATGCGCAATGCATTTATCAATAATTGCCGGACAAAGAAAATACGAGGGAATTTATATGTATTATCAGAACCTGAATATCATTTCCTGTTAAGGGACGACTCTTTCATTTTCGTGGATAACGGGCATGATGCAAAAGAGATAAGGGAAGCCCTTAAAACATTGCCTAAAGCACATTATGTCGTTTTTATGTTGTACCGGAGTCAAATATCGGGAAATAGCCGCAAAGATAGGAGTGTCACTGAGTACGATAAAAAGCCGTATCTTTTATAGCAGAAAAAGGCTAAAACAGTTGCTTTCTAATTTTGCCTGATTAATTAAAATATAAAAAACAAATTATGGATAACAAGTATATTGGAATTCTGACTTCCGGAGGGGATGCTTCAGGAATGAACGCGGCTATCCGTGCCGTGACCCGCGCCGCTATTTTTAACGGATTTAAAGTGAAAGGAATTTATAGAGGTTACGAGGGGCTGATTGCCGGTGAAGTGAAAGAACTCACGACGGAAGATGTAAGTAGCATTATCCAGAGGGGAGGCACCATACTGAAAACAGCTCGCTCCGAGACTTTCACCACTCCCGAAGGACGCAAGAAAGCTTATAAGGTCATACAGAAAGAGAACATCAATGCATTGATAATTATCGGTGGAGACGGTTCCCTGACGGGAGCCCGTATCTTTGCGGAGGAGTATGATGTGACGTGCATAGGATTGCCCGGCACCATTGACAATGACCTATATGGTACCGATTTTACCATAGGATATGATACGGCATTGAACACCATTGTGGAATGCGTGGATAAAATCAGGGACACGGCAACCTCCCATGACCGTATCTTCTTTGTCGAAGTGATGGGGCGTGATGCGGGCTTCCTGGCACAAAACAGCGCAATAGCTTCCGGTGCTGAAGCGGCCATCATCCCGGAGGACAGGACGGACGTGGACCAGTTGGAAACATTCATCGGGCGCGGATTCAGAAAGACGAAAAACAGCAGCATCGTAATTGTGACCGAAAGTCCTGAAAACAAGAATGGAGGTGCCATATATTACGCCGACCGGGTAAAGAAGGAATATCCCGGGTATGATGTCAGGGTTTCTATCCTGGGCCATCTGCAACGGGGTGGTGCTCCGAGTGCCAATGACCGTATACTGGCAAGCCGGCTGGGTGAAGCCGCAATCCAGGCCTTAATGGAAGGCCAGCGAAATGTTATGATAGGCATACGGAACAACGAGATTGTTTATGTTCCTTTTGTCCAGGCAATCAAAAAGGACAAGCCTATTGACAAAAGCCTGATCCGGGTCCTTAACGAATTATCGATCTAAAATAACCGTTAATATGTCAGAAGTTGCTCCTTTAATATCGGATCTTGCCATAATTCTGATTATTGCCGGTATTGTAACCGTCATTTTCAAGTGGCTGAAGCAACCGGTCATATTGGGCTACATTGTAGCCGGTATTATGGCGGGTCCTTCCGTTTCTCTGGTCCCGACTGTTTCCGATCCTGCCAATATCAAAATATGGGCGGACATCGGTGTCATTTTTCTGCTGTTCGCGATGGGACTGGACTTTTCGTTCAAGAAATTGATAAATGTGGGCATTACGGCTATCGTTGCCACTGTCACTATTGTATGTGGCATGATGTTCATAGGTTATACAGCGGGGAATGCAATGGGGTTCTCCCACATGAGCAGTATTTTTCTGGGTGGAATGTTGTCCATGTCGTCCACGGCCATCGTATTCAAGGCCTTCAATGACATGGGACTTCTCCAACAGAAATTCACTGGCATTGTCTTGGGGATTCTTGTTATCGAAGATCTGGTGGCTGTAGTGATGATGGTTGTTCTTTCCACGTTGGCGGTAGGCAAACATTTTGAAGGGAAGGAGATGCTGGAAAGTATATTGAAGCTGGCCGCTTTCCTGATTTTCTGGTCGGCATTGGGTATCTATCTGATACCTACCCTGCTGAAGAAGATACGCCGTTTCACCAGCAACGAGATTTTATTGATAACCTCTCTGGGACTTTGCCTGGGAATGGTGATGATTGCGACAAAAGCGGGATTTTCTGCCGCATTGGGAGCCTTTGTCATGGGGTCCCTGCTGGCAGAGACCGTTGAAGCGGAAAAAATCGTACATATCGTACAGCCGGTAAAAGACCTGTTCGCTTCCATATTTTTCGTGTCGGTAGGAATGATGATCGATCCTGCCATGATGTGGGAATATGCCGTCCCTATTCTCATCCTGACATTGCTGGTACTGTCCGGTCAGGTACTGTTCGGGAGCTTTGGTGTCTTGCTTTCCGGCCAGCCGTTGAAAATTGCCATACAGTCCGGCTTTTCACTGACACAGGTCGGTGAATTCGCATTCATCATCGCATCTTTAGGCGTCAGTCTGAATGTTACGGACAAGTATCTCTATCCGGTCATAGTGGCAGTATCTGTCATAACGACTTTTCTTACCCCCTATATGATACGGCTTTCGGAACCAGCATACCGGTTTATAGACATCCACATGCCTGAATCCCTGAAAGATTATCTCGTACACTATACGTCCGGGGCAATGACTGTAAAACACCAGGGTACTTGGCATAAACTGATCCGGTCTATGCTGGTGTCTGTCACACTCTATCTGGTCGTATGCGTTTTTTTCATCACTTTATATTTTTCCTATGTGCATCCTTTGATTAGGAAAAGTCTGCCGGGAATGGAAGGGAACTTGTTGGGCTTCATCATCATCTTTCTTGTCATATCCCCGTTTCTATGGGCCATCATCATGAAAAGGAACAATTCAACCGAGTTCCGTAAACTCTGGACGGACAACAAGTTCAACAGAGGGCCTTTGGTATCAATAGTACTTGTCAAAATACTGATCTGCACGATTATCATGATGAGTATCATTACCCATCTTTTCAATGTTGCCTTGGGAGCCGGGTTGGTAGTCTCTTCCATTATCATTGCCGTCATTTATTTTTCCAAGCGGATCAAGAAACGGTCGCTGACTATAGAGAGACAATTTATGGCAAACTTTCAGGGGACGGACGGGAATGGACTTTCTACAGAAAGTGATACAGGCTCCACCTTTGGCAGCAATATCCCGTTCAAGGAATTACATTTGGCGGATTTCACAGTATCCCCTGATTCCATATATGTGGGCAGAACATTAAAAGAAAGCAGCTTGCGCACCTTGTTTCAGATAAATGTGATTTCAATCACCCGTGGAGAAAAACGCCTAGATATACCACAAGGGGAAGAACATCTCTATCCATATGACAAGGTTACGGTCGTAGGTACGGACCGACAGTTGGAAAGCTTCCGGACATCCATGGAGCAAAAGAAGGTAGAAAGGAACGGGAACGGAACATCCTCGCAGGATGAGATGGAAATAGGGCAATTTCCTGTCGAAGGAGGTTCACCATTGATCGGAAAGACGATCCGGGAGGCAGACATATCGGATAGCATCATTATCGGAATAGAGAGGAGTACCGTGAATATTATGAATCCAGACCCTGATACAATTTTCAAGGAGAATGATACGGTATGGATTGTCGGTAAACGAAAAATAATAAAAGGACTGAATAAAGATTAGGACTTATTTAATTAAAATGTCATGGAATATTCAAGTTATAATGTAAATACCCCTCAGTGGAGGGAGATTACAGTAGGTTCACATCTTCCTGCAGAACTGCGAAAACTTGCAGAAATCGCACATAATCTCTGGTGGACATGGAATGATGACGCAAAGAAACTGTATTGTGATTTGGATTCGGAACTTTGGAAAGAGGTGGAACAGAATCCGGTATTGTTTCTGGAGCGGATAAATTATGAGAAGCTTGTAGCGCTGGCACATGATGAGAACTTTGTCTATAAAATGGATGCCGTCTATTCCGCCTTCAAAAAATACGTAGATGTGGAACCGGATCACCAGCGCCCGTCAATAGCTTATTTCAGCATGGAATACGGCTTGGATGAAGTCCTTAAGATATATTCCGGCGGTTTGGGAATGTTGGCGGGGGATTACCTGAAAGAGGCGTCGGACAGCAATGTGGACCTTTGTGCCATAGGACTTTTGTACCGTTACGGTTATTTTGACCAGTCGCTTTCCATGGACGGCCAGCAGACAGTCAATTATAAAGCGCAGAATTTCGGGCAGCTCCCGATTGAAAAGGTAATGCAACCGGATGGGAAACAACTGGTAATCCACGTCCCCTATGCCGACAGTTTTGTGGTACATGCCAATGTCTGGAAAGCCAGTGTGGGGCGTATTCCCCTTTATCTGCTGGATACGGACAATGAACTCAACAGCGAGTTTGACCGCCCTATCACTCACCATCTGTATGGAGGCGACTGGGAGAATCGGCTAAAACAGGAAATACTGCTTGGCATAGGCGGGATGATAACGCTGAGAGCTTTAGGTATAACGAAAGATGTATATCACTGTAATGAGGGGCATGCCGCACTGATCAATATCCAGCGGCTTTGTGATTACATAAATGGCGGCTTGAATTTCGGGCAGGCCATGGAGCTGGTACGTGCTTCCTCACTTTATACCGTACATACTCCCGTACCCGCTGGTCATGATTATTTTGACGAAGGGCTTTTCAATAAATATATGAAGGGATATCCTGGCAAGTTGGGTATAACCTGGGATAACCTGATGGATCTCGGGCGTCACAATCCGGGAGACAAGGAGGAACGTTTCTGCATGTCTGTCTTCGCCTGCAAGACCTGCCAGGAGGTAAACGGTGTCAGCAAGTTGCATAAATCGGTATCCCAGCAAATGTTTGCGCCGATCTGGAAGGGATACTTCCCGGAAGAGAACCATGTGGGTTATGTAACCAACGGGGTACATCTGCCTACCTGGTGTGCGGCAGAATGGAAAAAGCTTTTCAAGGACAATTTTGATGAGAATTTTTTCTGCGACCAGTCCAATCAGAAAATCTGGGAGGCCGTCTATGGCATCCCGGATGAAGAGATATGGAATACCCGGTTAAAACAGAAAGCAAAATTGCTGGACTATATCAAAAGCAAATGCAGCAAGGACTGGCTCAGGAGTCAGATTGATCCGGCATTGAGCGTTTCCATTTTTGAGAGATTCAATCCCGATGCTCTTCTAATAGGCTTCGGACGCCGTTTTGCTACATATAAGAGGGCTCATCTTCTGTTCACGGATATAGACCGACTTGCTAGGATCGTGAATAATCCGAAATATCCGGTACAGTTCATCTTTGCAGGCAAAGCCCATCCCAATGACGGTGCCGGGCAGGGGCTGATCAAGCAAATCGTGGAAATATCCCGGCGTCCGGAATTTTTAGGTAAAATCATATTCTTGGAGAATTACGACATGGACCTGGCACGCCATCTTATCTCGGGGGTGGATATTTGGATGAACACCCCTACGCGGTTGGCAGAAGCTTCGGGTACGTCGGGCGAGAAGGCATTGATGAACGGTGTGCTTAATTTCTCCGTGCTGGACGGTTGGTGGTATGAAGGATACCGTAAGGATGCTGGATGGGCACTGACTGATAAAAGGACTTATCAGAATGAACAGTACCAAAACCAGCTGGATGCCGAAGCCATCTATTATTTGTTGGAGCATGACATCCTGCCACTGTATTACGAGCATGGGGGGAAGAACTATTCGGAAGACTGGGTCAAGTATATCAAGAACTCAATCGCACAAATCGCTCCCCATTTTACCATGAAAAGACAGTTGGACGACTACTATGACAGGTTCTATAACAAACTGTCAGAGCATTTCCACATTCTGGCAGCCGACAACTTTGCGAAGGCGAAAATGATGGCTGACTGGAAAGCAAACGTCCGAAGCAGATGGGATGCCATAGAAATCAAATCCATAGAGGCAGGGAATGGGCTGAATGCCACGGTTGAAGCCGGAAAGGAATATGAGGTGACGGTTGTCGTTGATGAGAAAGGCCTGGATGACGCAATCGGAATAGAATCGGTCATTATCAGGCGTGAAGACGGTCAGGATCACATATATGAGGTTATTCCCCTTTTGCCGGTTTCCAAGAATGGGAATTTATATACCTTTAAGGCGACATCCGGCATTTTCAACGCTGGAAGCTTCAAGCAGGCCTTCCGTATGTATCCCAAGAATGCTTTGTTACCTCACCGACAAGATTTCTGTTATGTACGATGGTTTTAATGAACAGTAAAAGGATATGCAAAAACAACGTATGAGCGGGCAAAATCAAAAAACAGATAAACGGATAGCATGGCCGATCATCATCATGAACTTCACGGGAGTGTATGACTACGAGGCGTTTGCCCGGAACAATAAATTTATATGGCTGGATTGTCGTCATCTTTATGGTACAGATGGCTACTGTGACAGGGAGGGGGCTTTGGCTTTGAAGGGGATGATTGCTGATTATCCGGCGGAGGGAGTCCATTTCATCGATTCAGGCAATTATCATTATTTGACTAAATTCTGGACAGACAAACTTGAAACTCCGTTTTCGCTGATTGTGTTCGACCACCATCCCGATATGCAGCCACCGTTGTTTGACAACATACTTTCTTGCGGAAGTTGGGTAAAGGATATATTGGACCATAACAACAACTGCAAGAAAGTAATTATCGTAGGTGCTTCAGACAAACTGATACAGGCTGTGCCGAAAGGATATGAAAGACAAGTTCGGTTTTACAGTGAAACTACGCTCATGCACGAAGAGGGTTGGCAGAACTTTTCTTCCGGACATATCAACGGACCGGTTTACATTTCCATAGACAAGGATGTCTTGAATCCGGCTTCGGCAGCAACAAACTGGGATCAAGGTTCTCTCAGCTTATGGGAATTGGAGAAACTGCTGGCTGTTATTCTTCAGAAAGAACAGGTAGTGGGCATTGACATCTGTGGGGAATGCTCCACAACACTCAATCTTTTTGAAGAAAAACGGGAAACCGTCATGGATAGCCAGGCAAACAAAGAATTGCTCAGATTTATCCGGTCATCCTCCGGCCTTCAATAGAATTAGTTTTTTTGTTATTATAATTATCATATAAAAATAAAATAATTTAGCTTTATGGAAACAATTGTTCGTAGAATTGGACTTGTTGCACACGATGCAATGAAAAAAGACATGATAGAGTGGGTTCTCTGGAACTCGGAACGTCTGATAGGACATAAATTCTATTGTACGGGTACAACCGGTACACTAATTAAAAAAGCCCTTGAAGAAAAACATCCTGAAATCAAATGGGATATCACAATCCTGAAATCTGGTCCTTTAGGAGGTGACCAGCAAATTGGTTCGCGGATCGTAGAAGGAGAAATAGACTATCTGTTCTTTTTTACAGATCCGATGACACTACAGCCGCATGATACGGATGTGAAAGCATTGACCAGACTGGCTGGAGTTGAAAATATTGTTTTCTGCTGTAACCGTTCGACTGCGGACCACATTATTACGAGTCCCTTATTCACTGACCCAACTTACGAACGTATTCACCCGGATTATACCAATTACACGCAGCGTTTTGAAAACAAGGGAATCATATCTGAAGCAGTGGAGCAAGTGAAAAAGCGGAGGAATAAAAGTGAGAATAACATTTCTAAATGAACTGTAATAAGTAGTAGAATATTTATAAGGCTATCTAAGAAACAAGTTGTTTACATCTTTCAGAATAGGTATCAGCTGAATAGTAATCTGCTAAGGTTGTGTCAAAACGTTGGCACAACCTCTTTTATATTTTACAGTTCTGCTATATTTTCTTTTGGCTATGCTACTTTTTCCTCATGCATTTGGCAGCAAGTTGCTATATTCCAATTATATCGGGTTATAAATAGTCCCATAAACAAATATTTGGCAACTGTAATGAGCCCCTTTCCTTCTTTTATCAGTTTAGCACACATTTTTTTGATATTAAAGGCTATAGCAAAGAAAGCAAAGTCCATTGTAACCTTGTCTTCTCCCACATGCCGGAATCTTCTGTATGCCATGTTGTATTTCATTTGTCCAAACACAGCTTCTGGTTCTATACACCTCCTGCCTCTATGCTTGATACCTTCTTCTGAGAGCAACCTTTCCCGTGCCTGCCGTTTGTATTGATTTAATCGGTGGTTGACTTCTATAATACGGTTCCCCCGAGCTTTAAAACAACTGCCACGCAAAGGGCAACCTTCGCATCTTTTTGCTTTATACCGGGCACTTTCGATGATGTATCCGCTCGCTGTCTTGTCACGTTTGGTTCCTATACGGTTCATGTGCTGTCCCATAGGACAAACGTAATAATCCTCTTGGGCATTGTAATGGAGACTTTCGGCATGGAACGGGTTGGGAGTATAACGGGGACGCTGTTCTTTATGGAAGTAATTGTACTTGATGAAGGCTTCTATCCCATTCTCCTGCATGAACCGGTAATTTTCTTCCGAACCGTAACCGGAGTCTGCCACGCAGATATTCGGTAAACGGTTATAGCGGTACTGGAAAGAGTGGAAAAAAGGTATGAGGGTCAGTGTATCGGTAGGGTTGGGAAACAGACGGAAGTCTGTGATAAATTGGTTTTCAGTACCTATTTGCAGATTATATCCGGGTTTGGTCTGCCCGTTCTTCATGGCATCTTCTTTCATGCGCATGAATGTGGCACCAGGATCGGTCTTGGAATAGGAGTTACGTTCTCCAAGGGTATCAAGGTGATTGTCATATTCTATCAGCTTGTCACGATACCCTTCAAGTTCCCTGACCTGCTTCTTCTTTTTGCGCAGGGCTTTCTTTTCTTCCTTATCCTTTGTTGCAGGCTGGCGTTCCAGGGCTTCTTTAAGTTCATCCACTATGTCAGAGAGCCTGCAGGAAGTAAACTCCACGGATGTGTCTTTTATAGAGTTCTCCTGTGCAATGGTTTCATCCACCTGCTCCAAGAGAATACGGATTTTATCCATTAGTCTCGTACGGTTCCGTTCGACTGTCTTGCGCCAGACAAAAGTATATTTGTTGGCTTTGGACTCAATCTTGGTACCGTCGATATACTCCACGTCAAGACTGATGAAACCTTTGTCGGCAAGGACAAGAACCAACTGGGTAAATACATTATTTATTTCCTCCTTTACACGGTTACGAAAACGGTTGATCGTGATAAAATCCGGATGCTCATTACCGGCAAGCCAAATATAATGAATGTCACGAAGGAGGTGCTTCTCTATTTTACGGCAAGAATAGATATTATTCATGTAGGCGTAGATTATCACCTTAAGCATCATTTTAGGATGATAAGGACAACGGCCCGTTTCCTTATAAAGCTTCTTGAAACTCTCAAGATTGAGGTTGTCAATAACAGCATTCACGATGCGGACCGGGTCGTTCGCAGCTATGTTTTCATCAATTCTTTGTGGAAAAAGAACGGTTTGGTTGGGAATGTAAGGACGAAAATGTAACTTTGCCATAACGAAAAACTTTATGCCTAAAGATACGAAAACTTTGGGTAATAACAAAGCCCGGGCTTGAGAAAGTCTGGGCTTTGCGCATAAAAAAAGGCTGTGTCAGCATTTTGACACAACCTCTTTTTTTATACCCAAAAATGTTATAATCTCAAAATAAATCTTTATATTTGTGTCTAACGGAACGACATAACGTTAACCAACATCATACGAATATGAAACGGAACTATTTCTTTACCATGCTGGCAGCGGTGCTGCTTGCGGTACTGGGGGTGGCAGGAACCATGCTGTCCTATTTTAGTATTGCGCAGATTATCCGCTTACTGTTAGAAGAACAGTCTATGTCACTTTGCT
>ENA-OOZM01000189-OOZM01000189.1-human-gut-metagenome-genome-assembly--contig:-NODE-189-length-10570-cov-1.570423_pt1 | contig 10570 bp, 5 predicted proteins | sample MGYA00241044_ERZ501404 | MGnify/ENA primary metagenome ERZ501404 (study PRJEB25962, sample SAMEA2042982) | human gut metagenome | biome: human gut; feature: human-associated habitat; material: faeces...
TGTTTAACTTTTAATCTTTCGGTAAAAATTTACCGAAGTATTGTTACAGATAATCTATGAGAAGCGTACAAAAACAAATCAGCTTATTATTAATCTTATTAATAAGCTCTTCACTAAATGTTCTAGCACAGAACAAAACGATTACCGGTACGGTAAGAGATGCTAATGACGTAGTTATCGGAGCCTCCGTCACAATCAAAGGCAACAAATCACTTGGTACCATCACTGACATAGAAGGTACATATAGTATTTCCGTTCCAGAATCAGCTCAGGAATTAATCTTTTCTTATGTGGGATATGAAACCCAAATTGTTCCTATAAAAGGGCGTACAACAATTAACATTACTTTATCAGAAAGCAGCCAAATGCTGGATGAAGTTGTTGCTATTGGATATGCAAAGGTACAACGCAAAGACCTAACTGGAGCTATTTCTTCAGTTGGAGGAAAAGAACTTGCGAATGTTCCTGTAACCACAGCTATGCAAGCCTTACAAGGAAAAGCAGCAGGTGTCAATATTGTAACAGCTAGTGGTGCTCCAGGGGCAAGTGCCAATATTACTATTCGAGGTGGTATGTCTCTTACTCAAGGGACAGAACCACTTTATATTGTCGATGGATTTGAAATGGGAGATGCACTCGATAATATTGATATTAACGATATTGAAAGTATAGATGTCTTAAAAGATGCTTCATCAACAGCCATTTATGGTGCACGTGGCTCCAATGGTATCATTGTAATAACAACAAAATCAGGTAAAAAAGGTAAAACACAAATTTCATACAATACATATTTTTCGTTTGACAAATTAGCAAAAAAACTAGATATGCTAAATAACGTAGAAGAGTATGTAAAATATCAATATGAATTTGCTGCTATGCGAGAAAATGCGTTAACAGCATACTCTAATGTATACGATAATGCCATAGGAATTGATCAAGATGACTTTTATACAGGAGCCTATGAACGCATCGCAAATCGTTATTCAGGAACAGAAGGTATTAACTGGCAAGAAGAAGTTTTTGGAGGATCAGCTATGACACAAAGTCATAATGTAAATATCTCAACAGGAACAGAAAAGACTCAAGTCATGTTAAGTTATAATTATAATGGACAAGATGGTCTTTTAGCAAATCACTCCTCTAACAAAAGTTCATTCCGTGCAAAAATCAATTCAGAATTATATAAAGGAATCCGACTAGACGTAAATACAATGTTTTCTAATAAAAGTACCGATGGAGGTGGTAAATACGACGGTATGCGAAATGTACTGTTGCAACCCATTCACGGAGGAACGCTTTTTACACAAGACGAATTGTTGTACACTCAAACATATCCAGACTATACTAGCATGGATTCTGCATTCAATACGCCTAATCCTTTAGTACAGAATAATGCTTCAACCTCTAACAGTCGGTCTCGTCTATTCAGCGTAAATGCCGGAATTGAATTCGATTTTCTTAAATACTTTACATATAGAGTGGCAGGAAGTTATACCTGGTCAAACTCAAAATCGACATCCTTTGCCGATGAAAATTCTACATCTTATATCATGGATCCCGAGAATACAGGTATAAATGGAAGTATTGGGAACAAAGAATCTTACAAATATCAAATTACAAATACATTAAATTATAATCAGACATTTGCCCAAAAGCATAAAGTTAATGTATTGCTAGGACATGAAGTCACCTACTCTGAGTCAGAGAAAAATTCAATGAAACTCAGAAAATTCCCGTATCCTAACCATGGATTGGACCAGATTGACCAAGCAGAAGTCTATGAAAAAGATGCAGGTCATTCGCATAGCGGTATGGTTTCTGCTTTCATCCGTGCCAATTATACGTTTGACGAACGATACTTGTTTACAGCAACTTTACGAGGCGACGGATCTAGTAAATTTGCACCGGCAAACAAATGGGGCATATTCCCTTCAGTTTCAGCAGCATGGCGTATATCAGAAGAAGCTTTCTGGAAAGGTCATCAAATAGAAAATATCATAAACAACATGAAATTACGTATTGGTTACGGTACAACCGGTAACAATGGTATCGGAGACCGTCTATACGTTACGAGCATTCAGCAAACCAGCTACCCGATTAATAGTGATGCAGGAAATTCTGCCTATTTGCCTGGAGAAACTTTAGGTAACAAAGACTTGAAATGGGAAACATTAATCTCGACCAACGTCGGACTTGATTTATCATTTTTCACCAGCCGCATCAACTTTACAGCAGAATGGTATAACAATCAATCTAAAGATTTACTAATGCAATGCGTTATTCCTAGTTCTACCGGCTATAAAAACCAATACCAAAATGTGGGAAAAATGCGAAACCGTGGATGGGAATTCACTTTAAACACTGTAAACGTACGCACAAAAGATTTTAGCTGGACTAGTGATTTAAACTTGTCATTTAACTCATCACATGTTGAATCACTTGAAGAAGGGCTGAATGAAAAAACATTTGCAGTAGGAAACAGCCGCTCTGGAATGGTTACTTACTATGCTACTGTAGGACAAGGGCTAGGAGATATGTATGGATATGTCTATGAAGGTGTTTATACAACGGAAGACTTTATAGAAAGTAAAGATGCCGATGGAAATACAGTCTTCACCTTGCACGACGGAGTAGTAAGACCATCGGAAGGAAGTGTTCAACCAGGCGATATAAAATATGCAGCCGACGATGTAGATGAAAACGGAAACCCTATCTTCACAAGAAAAAATGTAAAAATCGGTAACGGTACACCGACTTGCATAGGTGGTTTCAACAATAGCTTCAGCTACAAGGGGTTCGACTTAAGCGTCTTCATGAAATTTGCCCTTGGACAAGACATCTACAATGCTACAAAACAAAGTATGTCACCATATGCACAATTCCAAAACATTCCAACCGAGTTTAATAACTATTACCGTGTAATTGATCCGGCTACAGGAAAAAAAGCTACAACATTAGCCAGATTAAAAGAACTGAATCCTAGTGAAAGCAACCGTTTGTGGAGTTTGAGCCTCAACAATGCTACCAGCGGATTTTATCCATCTTCATATTACGTAGAAGACGGTTCATACCTGCGTATCGCACAAGTGACATTAGGCTACACATTCCCTAAAGCATGGACAACAAAAGTAATGATTTCAAATGCCCGAATCTATTTCACGGCTAACAACTTAGCCACAATTTGCGGATATTCTGGCTACGACCCTGAAGTAAAATCAGCAAATGACAATGTGGTTTGTACTCCTGGATATGACAGCTCCATGTATCCACGTTCCAGAAGCTATGTTATAGGTCTTAATTTAACATTCTAAAAAACTGATACAATCATGAAAAATATAACATCAACATTAAGAAGAAAACTAATTTTATCAACATTAGTAACAGTCTCATTAAGCTTAGGAACAAGTATGACATCTTGTTCTGACTGGTTAGAAATGGAAGCTTATACTAGCGATGATATAGAAACCACTTTCAGTGATGAGGTTAGAGCTGATAAATTTGTACAAGGTTGTTACCGTGGATTGATACATAACGAAATGTTTTACCAATTAGGTATGGGAGAAACAGTTATGCACTCATGCGAAGATGGCTCTACAAATAATAGCAAATATATGATGTGTAATTACAAATTTGATGCTTTAATTCCCGCAACAGTAACTACTATTTACAAAGAACAATATCGTATTATTGAAGCGACCAATATTGCCATCTCAAATTTAAGCAAAATGCCAGAAACTGAAAAACGCAATCAATTATTAGGTGAAGCCATCTGTATCAGAGCATTTTGTTACTTAAACTTAATCCGCATATATGGAGATGTACCTGCTGTTTACACTCCTTTAGAAGAAATGGATCCTAACGATGAAAATACATTTTATCCTAAGCGTTCATCACGTGATGAAATTTATGACAAAGTAAAGACAAGTGATTTGGAAGAACTGTGCAAACAGGGAATACCGTGGTTTGAAGAAAGCGACTATCAGACTCCTGAACGTATAACTAAGCAAGGAGCTTATGCATTATTAGCTCGTTTAGCTCTTTATGCAGGAGGGTACTCACTCCGTTGGAATCTAGAAACTAATGATCCAGCTACACTCAAGATGGCTCGTCGTGATGATGCAACCCGAGTAAAAGAACTTTACCAAATAGCAGATAATGCTTGCTTCCAAATTATAAACCACGGAAGTAACTCGTTAGTACAAGCTCATGAAGACATGAGTGGTTTCCAATATCTATGGTACAATCACTGCCAAAGAAATTTCGCAGCCACCAATACAGAAATATTATGGGAAACAGCACAATATGGTGACGTAACAAATTCTCAATTTACAACTTATGCTCAGCCTGGTTCACGAGGTGGTAAATATGGCTCATTGAAAGCTATGCAATTCATGTTACCCACATATTACCTATCATTCAATCCCAAAGATACACGCCGCGATGTTTCATGTACCTCATATAGCATTTATTTCCTAGAAAAAGGAAGTGCTAATGACACTTGGGTTGATGTAGGAACAACTTACTCTTGCATAATGCCGGGCAAATTCCGTCTTTCATGGTGCGTTGCCCCTCAATCAAATAAACAACGTAACCTAGATATTCCTATTTTCCGTTACGCAGATGTATTACTAATGTATGCTGAAACTCAAAACTATTTAAACAACGGTCCTACTCAGGCTGCCAAAAACGCACTACAAGAAGTACGTAACCGTGCAGGTGTCGGTGAAGAGCTTACAATCCCTAATGAACAGGAGGCTTTTGATGATGCTATTGTACAAGAGCGTAAATGGGAATTTGCTACAGAATTTACATTACGCACCGACTTGATACGTATGAATCGACTAACAAAAGAGTTAGCTAAAACTAAACAAGCAATGAAAGATTTATCAGATCGTAAAAATGAATATGCAAATATACCTACATATCGTTTATACAAATTTCATATAGATGCTCAAGAATACGGAGATAAATTTCTTGCTGTTGATTACATAGATTTAACAGATCCATCAGAAATTGAGGTTGTAAAGAATGTACCTACAGCCAAAGAAGAATATGATGCTTTCCAAGAGAAAATATTAAATATAGTAAAAGCACATAATATTGAGGTCAGCAATGGTGACAAATGGTATCCTGTAAATATGTTTGAAGCATATACTAGCACTTTTAATGGCAATTCCCGTAAAATGGTCGGATTCAGAGCAGGATTCAACACATTACAAATAGGAAAAATCATTTATACCCTACCTACCGGATCTGCTGAAAATGGTGGAAAATATCCAACATGGATTGAATCTGCAGATGGAAGTGACGGACTATATTATGGTTTTCAAGAAAATAAATCAGAATTATGCCCATTTGCAGCAAAAAGTCCTGGACATCCATTAGTTGACAATCCTAATTTAACACAATTGCCTGGATACTAAAAATATCTTTTTCAAAAGAAAATTTTTAATTATATCCAAAGCTATCATTAGTAAAATGAGAATATAAAATAGTCCTATCATGCTTCACATTTAGAAGTAATGATAGGACTATTAAATTATCAGTTCCCCTCCTCTATAAAAAAGAAGTATCCATCTTATTTTAAAGCTAATTTCCTAGGAAATGAACATATTCCTAGTTTAGACAAGTTCTATCCCCCTCACTCATTTAAGATGTTTCTGAATCCATTTCAACTGTCCATATTCCGTATCATCTGAGGTCCAATGCTCGTTTATAGGAGTAATAAGAGCATCTTTCGGACAATCGAGCACATTGTAAACAATATAGCTGGTAGTAGGAGGACAAGTATCATCATTATACCCCCAGGTAATATATACCGGAACTTTTATCTGCTTTGCAAAATTTACAACGTCATAATAAGCTAATGTACTTATTTTTTCGGGAGTATCCATGCCTTTATAGTTTTTGAACAAATGCGGATATCCTCCCGCACGTCCTGCCTTATAACCAGCCATATCACTCAATGCCGGATGATTAGCTACACACGCTGTAACACGCTTATCCAGTCCTGCCGTAACAATAGCAAGCGCTCCCCCTTGACTACCGCCCTGAACTATTACATTTTTTCCATCCCAATCAGGTTGAGAAGTAAGGAAGTCAATAGCACGTACACAACTCATATAGACTTTTTTCATATAATAATTATCCCGGTTGTCTATACCATTAACCAGATAGTTTCCAAAAGCAGACGAAATTTCCTTAAACTCTTCGGTAGACATTTCCGGATTCAAGCCATGAATTTCCATTTCCAGACGGATGCATCCCTCTTCAGCATAATAAATATGACGCTTGGGCTCCTTGATAGTCTTTACTCCAGCTCCCGGAGGGCACAATACCACAGGATATTTCCCTGGAGCTTTTGGACGGGTAAGATAACCGTAAATATACGAACCGGGGCGGAAGCATTGCAGCTTAACCAAATAACAGTCAGCCTTTTCTGTAGAATATTCAGGAGCTGGTTTTATGGTATATTTCAACGGACACCGTGCCGCATCTTCCATATTTTTTTGCCAGAACTGATTAAAATCGTCAGGAAGCTCCGTATATGGTTGCAGCTTCTCGGGAGAGAAACCAACCTTAAGTGAATTTGTAAAAATAACTCGTATTTATACGTTTTACCATTCACAACAGCAACCAGACGACAGTCACGGAATCCTGGATTTTTCATCGTTCCGACATTAATGACAGCACGTCCGTTTTTCAGCTTCACGGAGCCAGTTTTATCTGCTGGCATCATATCGCCCCCGAGTTCATATTTCACTTCCACCCCATCCTGAGGAATACCATATTTATAAAACTGAACTTCTACTTGAGCCTTTTCTCCCATTTTATACAACCAGTCAGCATGATCGGGTACTGTTACCCATAATACATCACTTCGATAAGGATAATTCTCGGCGGTAGAAGAGAGAGCTGAAAACATAAATGCACAAATAAAACCTCCCTTCAAGAATAAAGACTTTACGTTTTTCATATCTATACCAATTGATTCGGTTGAACAATATTTTACCAATAGCAAAAATACATCAAAACACTTGTACTGATGTTTACTTTTTAGACATTGAAGTGTAATAACTCACCAAGATCTTCTACTATTGTATACTATTTACCGTCAAAATCAAAAAGGATAGATACAAAAAAGGACCGTATCATAGTGCGTATAGAGCAATGATACGGTCCTTTTTACTGTTGGAACAGTCAGTATTTTATTTCACAATACTTAATTCTGATAATAAATACGTTTTACACGATTCGATACACTTGTCAAAATTTCATAAGGAATCGTATTGAGCTTATCTGCTAATATTGTTACAGGTAATTCATCACCAAAAATAATAGCTTTATCCCCTTCCTTACAATCAATATCTGTCACATCGATCATGCAGACATCCATACAGATATTTCCGACATAAGGAGTCTTCTGACCGTTTACCAGACAATAAGCATTACCATTTCCTAAATGTCTGTTCAAACCATCAGCATATCCAATAGGGATTGCAGCAATACGTGAATTACGTGTCAGAATTCCCTTCCGGCTATATCCTACAGTTTCATCTGCCGGAACATCGTGTATTTGCAAGATAGTTGTTTTCAAGGTACCAACATTATGCAGAATTTTATTAGTAAAAGGATCTATACCATATAATCCTATGCCTAAACGAACCATATCAAACTGTGCACCCGGATAACGTTCGATACCAGCTGTATTACAAATATGACGCAAAATTTTATGACTAAATCCTGCTTGCAGCTCAGCAGAAGCATTCTCGAAAGTTTCAATTTGCCGGCGAGTAAACGAATCAAAGCGTTCGGCATCACTACCTACCAGATGAGAGAATACAGAACGAGGAATTACAGCCGACTGACGATGTAAACGATCTACCAAGGCTGGGATTTCTTCAGGAGCAAATCCTAACCGATGCATACCCGTATCAATCTTGATATGTATCGGGAAATTGGAAACGCCTTCACGTCCGGCAGCCTTAATCAATTCTTCAAGCAAGTGAAAACTGTACACTTCCGGCTCCAGTTTGTAGTCGAACATGGTTTTAAATGCCGTAAGTTCCGGATTCATAATGATTATAGAACTATTAATTCCAGCCTTACGCAAGTCTGCTCCTTCATCGGCTACTGCCACAGCCAGATAATCTACACGGTGATCCTCCAGCGTCTTCGCTATCTCAAACGAACCTGCTCCATAAGCAGAAGCTTTAACCATACATACCATTTTTGTATCTGGCTTAAGCTTATTACGATAATAATTCAGATTGTCGACCAAAGCCTCAAGATTAATCTCAAGAATCGTTTCGTGCACTTTCAACTCCAACAAATCTGTAATATCATCGAAATGGAACACACGAGCCCCTTTTATTAACACCACTTCATTGCGCAACGAAGATAAGATACCCGATTCTATCAATTCAGCAGTTGTACGGAAAAAGCGTTTATCGATTTCAAATCGTGAAGCCGCAGCAGATATTTCTTCACCTACTCCTATTATACGGTCTACCTTACGGCTATGTACCAAATCGGCTACCTGACGATAAAGCAATTTACTAGGTTGTCCACTCTCCAAAATATCTGATAAAATAAGCGTACGCCGACGACCTTTATCTTCTGTACGGCGGGCCATGAAATCAAGAGCAATGTCCAGTGAAGCAAAATCAGAATTATAACTATCGTTTATTAAAACACAACCATTCTTGCCTTCCTTCACTTCCAGACGCATGGCAACTGGTTCCAAATGAGCCATCCGTTCGGCAATATCCTCAGGAGAAACCATCAGATACAATGCCACAGCAAGAGCATTTAATGAATTTTCAATGGACGCATCATCTATAAAAGGAATGCGGTACTCCTTCAAAAAGCCCAGATAGCGATATTTTACGGTAGTTCCGGTATCATCCTTTTCTATTTTTTCAATGAACAATGGACGTTCATTATCCTTCATCGACCAGGCTATCTCACGAGATGTAAACAGTGACTTCGAAACACAACTGCTTATCAACTCATTATCACCATTATAAATAATGACATCACAGTCTTTGAAAAGCTGCAGCTTTTCCATACATTTACCCTGCAAAGAAGAAAAATTCTCCTGATGTGCCCAACCGATATTTGTCAACACTCCGATAGTAGGCTGAATGATAGGCTGTAATGCTTCCATTTCACCCATTTCTGAAATTCCAGCCTCAAATATACCCAACTCAGTATGTTCGTTCATCATCCATACAGACAAGGGTACTCCTATCTGTGAGTTATAACTACGAGGTGAACGGGTAATTACTTTTTCAGGACTTAACAGTTGATAAATCCATTCCTTCACCACTGTTTTTCCATTACTTCCGGTAATACCTACAACAGGAACCTGGAACTGTTCACGATGTTTGGCAGCCAGACGCTGCAAAGCTTTCAGTGTATTTCCAACTTGCAAAAAATTGGCGTCAGCATAATGAGACAACTGCTCTGGCACATCAGTTACCACAAAATTTCTCACCCCTCTGGCGTAAAGTTCCGGTATGTATTTATGTCCGTCATTACGCTTTGTTTTTAAAGCGAAAAATAAAGTTTCTTCCGGAAAACACAATGAACGGCTATCCGTAAGAATCCAGTCAATAGTTGCCTGGTGTTTTCCTATTCTCTCAGCTCCAATGACGGAGGTTATTTCTTCAATCGAGTTTGACATAATGTTATTTCATTTTGTACGTCTAAGTACGGTAATTTTTCTTTTAACCTTTCTATCTTTAACATTATTTGACTTAGAAAAGTATAATAAGCTTCCGATTTTGCATTGAAAGGACGGTGGTCAAGCCCCTTTTTTATTTCTTGCCATTCCTTCATTATATGCAACGTTTCTGTTGTGAAAAAGCACTCACAAAAACATTCCCAGATATAGTTTATGGCAAGCTGGCTCGGATGAAGCATATCATCGGCATAAAAACGATAATCACGCAATTCGTCCAACAGAATCTCATATGACGGAAAATAATGACAATATGAAAACTTCTGACATATTTTTTCGATTGCCAGCAAAAGTACTGCCTTACTTAACTGATTGCCATGTAAGCCGTCTTTCGCATGACGTATCGGGCTAACCGTAAACAAGATCTGTACCTCCGGATTCACCAAGCGAATCTTTTCAAGTAAAGAAATATAAACTGATACGATTTCGTCTACATCCAACAGACGCCGTACAAACAATTTATCTGGCAGTTTATGGCAGTTTCCAACAACTTCTCCAGTTTCTTTCCATTCATAAACCCGTGCAGTTCCCCAAGTAATAATCAGCCAGTTAGCCTTACCTAACGTAGCACTTCCCTTTATCATGCGGAAGTTGATTTTATTCAGACACTCTAACTTGTCTGATGAAGAAAAAGAACTATGATGCATCAGACTATACCAAATTCCTTTGTCAAAGCGTAAGTCGTCCTCACCATATACCTTTTCATCCAATAATAGAGATATGGACTTTGCTATTGAAAAAGGATTATATAAAATGCCAAAAGGATTTATGTCACAATTAAACTTATTATCTACCAATAGTTTTCCTATATTTTCCGAGAAACAA
>ENA-OOZM01000197-OOZM01000197.1-human-gut-metagenome-genome-assembly--contig:-NODE-197-length-10450-cov-2.532083_pt1 | contig 10450 bp, 15 predicted proteins | sample MGYA00241044_ERZ501404 | MGnify/ENA primary metagenome ERZ501404 (study PRJEB25962, sample SAMEA2042982) | human gut metagenome | biome: human gut; feature: human-associated habitat; material: faeces...
AAACGTGTACAGACTGCTCTGATAGTTGAAAGTGGTGAAGCACGCGAAGTAATGCACGCTGCCTTATTATTAGGCTACGGTGCAAGTGCGATCTGTCCGTATATGGCATTTGCAGTAATAGACGGATTAGTAAAGAGAGGCGACGTACAACTGGATTACAATACAGCCGAAAAGAACTATATAAAGGCCTTGTGTAAAGGACTATATAAGGTAATGAGCAAGATGGGTATCAGCACCATCCGATCATATCGTGGCGCAAAACTTTTTGAAGCTGTAGGATTGAATTCGGAAATGATGAAAAGATACTTCGGTACTTGTATTTCTACTATCGGCGGAGCCGGTCTGAAAGACATTGCAAACGATTATCTGAAATTCCACACCGCTGGAGTTTCCGAAGGAAATCTGTTCGGTACAACTCACACCGGAAGACAAGGAAGCGTTACGCAAAGGGCAGCCTATCTATCTGGAGAACATGATCAACCGTAAAGGTGAGGAATTCTCGTCATTCGTCAAGTTGGACCTGGCAAGCGGAAGACCACAGTATTCCAGAACTCCGGACGGTTTCAACGAACGGCAGGCACCTACCATCCCGGCTGAGGTTTACGGACACCTGCTTTCAGCACAGGAAAGAGCAAATCTTCAGGACGGAAAGGCTATCCTTGTAACGGGTATGAAAGGTCCCAACGGCAAACCGTTCGATTCCTATCTGAAAGTAAACGCAAACACCGGACAGCTGCAATATTTCCAGGAAAATCCGGATGTGCGCCGCAATACCTCACAGCGTGCTTCACAGACTGACAATACCCAGCAGCAGGAGCAGAAAAAAGGTGCAAAACAGGCTGTCTGACCTGAACGGGATTCAAATCAATCAAATCATCAATTACTAAAAAAGGAAAGAACATGAACAAGACCAATCATCATATCTACAAGGCTGAACAAATCGACTGGGAAAAACTGGAATCGGTAGGTATCAGCAGATCGCAAATTGAAAAGGACGGAAACATGGACCCGCTCCTTCAGGGAGAGGAAACCAATGTCATGTCCATTAAAATCAAGACTCCTGTATTTTCACTGACCATGGACGCCACACTCAGTCTGATTGAAGACGAGAATGGAAATCCGGTCATCAGCATAAACGGTATCAACCCTTCAGGTGAATAAATAAGAATCCATAATGTATCATCTCTCTTTCCATACGGACTTACCGTATGGAAAGATATAAAACAGAATTTATCATGATTGCCATATTAACAGACAAACCAAGTGTAGGAAAAGAAATCGGAAGAATCATCGGTGCAACCAGAGTAAGAAACGGATATGTGGAAGGAAACGGCTACATGGTTACATGGACTTTCGGGAACATGCTGTCACTGGCCATGCCGAAGGACTACGGAACCCAGAAGCTGGAACGGAATGACTTTCCTTTCATCCCATCCGAATTTGAACTGATGGTACGGCATACACGCACCGAGAACGGATGGATACCGGAGATTGATGCCGTACTCCAGCTTAAAGTAATCGAGAGGGTGTTTCAGGCATGTGACACCATCATTGCGGCTACCGATGCCAGCCGTGACGGGGAAATGACATTCCGCTATGTCTATCAATACCTGAACTGTACACAGCCTTGCTTCCGTCTGTGGATTTCCTCTCTTACCGACGAGTCTGTGCGTAAAGGCATGGAAAACCTGAAGCCGGACAGCTGTTACGACAGCCTGTTCCTTGCTGCCGACAGCCGCAACAAGGCGGACTGGATTCTCGGAATCAACGCCAGCTATGCCATGTGCAAGGCGACTGGCCTTGGCAACAATTCCCTCGGACGGGTGCAGACACCGGTACTGGCTGCCATCAGCAGACGCTACCGTGAGAGGGAGAACCATATTTCATCGGACAGCTGGCCCATCTACATCAGCCTGCAAAAGGACGGCATCCTCTTCAAGATGCGCCGCACACAGGATCTTCCCGACAAAGAATCCGCTACAATGTTTTTCCAGGACTGCAAGCTGGCACATCAGGCACAGATTACAGGTATCAGCCACAGCGTCAAGGAAATACTTCCACCGGATCTGCTTGACCTGACACAACTTCAGAAGGAAGCGAACATCCGCTATGGTTATACCGCATCAGAGGTGTATGACATCGCACAGTCCCTTTATGAAAAGAAACTGATTTCCTACCCAAGGACTTCCAGCCGTTATCTGACGGAGGATGTGTTTGACTCGCTTTCACCAATCATGGCGCGTTTGCTATCATGGGAGTTGTTCCCTGCCGCTAAAGGAACTGGAGGTATTGACATATCCAATTTGTCCCGCCACGTAATAAACGCAGAAAAAAACAATGTACATCATGCCATCATCATTACAGGTATCCGTCCCGGAAATCTGTCCGAAAAGGAAATGCAGGTTTACAGACTTGTAGCCGGAAGGATGCTTGAAACATTCATGGCTCCATGCCGCATAGAAACGACAAATGTTGAAGCGGTTTGTGCCGCACAGCATTTCAAGGCCGAACAAACAAGAATTATTGAAGCCGGCTGGCATGACGTGTTCATGCGTTCCGACATGGTTCCAAAATCAGGATATTCTGTCAATGAACTCCCCGAAGTGGAGAAAAGTGATACTCTGAATGTATGCGGATGCAACATGGTACACAAGAAACAAATGCCGGTAAATCCGTTCACGGATGCAGAACTGGTGGAATACATGGAACAGAACGGACTGGGCACGGTATCCTCACGTACCAATATCATCCGTACACTGGTTAACCGTAAGTATATCCGTTATTCAGGGAAATATATCGTTCCGACCCCGAAAGGTATGTTCACCTACGAAACCATCCGTGGAAAGAAAATTGCGGATACTTCACTCACCGCAGACTGGGAAAAACAGCTGGCCGGACTTGAAAGCGGAATGATAACCGGACAGGACTTCCTGAACAGGATCAGGACTCTCGCCAAGGAAATGACTGATGACATTTTCAACACCTATTCCACAAAAGAAGAATAACATCTATACCTAATCAACCAAGAGAATGCAGGCCGGAAGGTCTGCATTTTTTTTGTATCCGTACAGAAAAGAATCTGTTTTTCCGCTTTTAAGCGGCAAAGGTCTTGGATTGCCTGCCTTTTGCCGCAAGGCTGCCCTCAAGGGCTTGGCTGGACAGGAAAAAATCATCCTCGCTACGCTCCGGTATTTTTTCCTGCCAGGCCTTGCGCAAAAAGGCAATCCAAGAGGCCGGAGGCCTATAAAATCGGGAAAACACATCCCGATGGGATTATTCATTCATAAAATTAAGGATTATGAAACTACAGATTATCGAAAGTATCAGCAAGCATGCGGTAACCCTGGTATTGGTTATCGGAATACTTATGCTGACAGACAAAGGTATCATGCCTACAGGTATTATTGCAATGCTCCTGCTCACCGGAGGAATCATAGGATTTCTTTTCAGAGCTCTTCTACTGATTGTCAGGATAGCATTTATCTTTTTCATTGTAGGACTCCTGTTTTTCTAACCAATAAAACCTACAGATATGAAAACAAGTACATGTATATCTTCCGCTCCTGTCATGCCGGCTGTATGGCCACAGAGCGAACATATCAGACCGGTCAAAAGACGTCTGCCCAATACAGTTGATGAGCCTAAAAACATCGGCTACTATCTGGAATCGCTGCGTGATATTTCCAGCAATCCTGACAGAGAGAATGTCCTGAAAGAATTCTTCAAGGAAACTTATGTATAACCATAAAATTTTTCAATTATGTTTTTTCAATCAATTTATCAGATGATTACAGCAGGTACGGATTTGAATATCAATATCCGTAAAGTGGACAACAGCCTGAGTGTGGCAGTCATGCCAAGGCGGAACAGCCTGAAAGAGGATACGCGGCAGAACATGGTGCCACTGGTCTTAAACGGAACACCGGCAGAACTGGATATGGGCTTCCTGCAGACGATACTACAACCGATACAAAAGGTACAGGGACTGCTTGTCAATGCGGAAAATTTCGAGAAACAGGCAGAAAAGGCTACATCACAGGCCAAATCATCCAAGGCTCCAACAGTACCGGCCGAATCAAAGGAAGCCAGAGAAAAACGGGAAAAGATGGAAAAACTCCTAAAGAAGGCTGATGATGCAACCGCCGCAAAAAGATTCTCCGAAGCAATGACATGGCTGAAACAGGCACGGGTACTGGCTCCTTCAGAAAGACAGAAGGAGATTGACGAAAAGATGCAGGAAGTACAGAAACAGGCCAGTGCAGGAAGTCTGTTCGGTATGGCAGAGGAACCGGCACCGGTAATTCCCCAACCACAAGGCAGCATGAACGGTCAGCCACAGCCCGGTATGCAAACAAGCATATTCCCGGAGCAGCAAACCCATACTATGAATCCTGAACCTGTCATGCAGCCTGCTCCACAGCAGATTCCACAGGAAATGCCTCAACCGGTATATGGAACGAACGGAGCATATATCCAACCTGCTCCAAACCGCCCCGTGATGCAAGGAACAGGTATGCCGCAAGGAGCTACAATGCAGCCCTATCCGCAGCAGCAGGGACGGCAACCGGCAAACGGCCATATACCAAACGGAACGGTACAAGTGCAGAACGGAAACGGACGGGAATACCAGGCTGTACCGACTGCTCATGATACATTCTGCTTCGATCCGGAAGACGAGAATGACAGGGAACTTCTAAGAGAGGACCCATATGCGGAATATCCGGATTTTCCGGCTGAGTACCGGATGAAGGACGAGGCACAGGTAGAAATGATATACTGCTGATATGCACAATAAACGATTTGTAAAACCAATAAACTATAAACAATATGGCACTGGAAATTAAAGGTATGAAAAGACTCTTCAAAATGAGGAAGAACAGTAAGGAAATCGTACTGGACGATCCGAACGTCAACATGTCTCCGGCTGAAGTGATGGATTTCTATTCAATGAACTATCCGGAACTGACCACCGCGACCGTACACGGACCGGAAATCGAAGACGATCGGGCGGTATATGAATTCAAGACCACTATCGGAGTAAAAGGGTAAGAACATGAAAAAAGGACAACGAAAAGACAAGAAACCATGTACACAACTTACGGAACGGGCTTTGGAAAATTTAGCCAGACTTATCATATCGGAACTCGAAAATACGGACATAAGCCGGGGCATCAGGAACAGAAAGAAAAGAAGACTCCCTCCCGCAGAAAGCCTCATGGTTTTCTGAACACGAGAATACCTTCCATCGCTCCCGATCTGTATGTTGAGAATGACAGGGATGTAACGGTAAATGTCACCACCAAAGAGAATCTTGATTTCCTGTACCGTTCAGCCATGAAGTATGCGCAGCTCCTGGACGTGGAGCTGCCATACCATCCTACAGGCAGGACTTCCACAAGAGAGAAAATATGCCTGCTATATAATGCACTGGATTCCATAGTATCTCATCATGTAAATCTGGAACTTATTGGTGACAGGCTCCAGTTCTGCATCTACCATTTCCACGAATGGCCGGATTATACGCTTTTCTTTATGCCGATAGACTTTACGGAAAGGCTGCACGGTGAAATTAAAAAGATTACACTGGAGTTCATCAGAAGGTTCATCAAACATCACAGGATGATGGATATAACCGATACCCCTTATTTTGAGATGTCGGAAGTCTGTATCGATTATGTGGACTTTGAACAGCTCGATGAGGAAGAGAAAAAGGATTTGTACAGAAAGGAAAAGCTTTTCAGGTCATATGAGAAAGGGAGAATCCACAGGAAACTGTGCCGGATGTACTCCAGAGCTTTCTGTAGGAATCTGGAAGAACATATCAGCAACTGTAATCCTTCCAGCGACAAAGAAAGAAGACTTATGGAACTGATTACCGAAGGGATGTCCCTGATTGCAAAGGACAGCCCTTATATCTTAAATTATGACTATGATTTTGCAAGCGAAAAGGAAAGGGATTTCGAACCGCCACCGCTCGAATATCAGATTCTGCTTACATATTCCATTACGGATACGGTTACCAAAGACATGGAAAGCTGTTTCAGTACTGACTGTCAGGAAACATATAACCAGACTCCCGTATCATTTACATTCATCACACCGGAAACTGAAAAACTGTTCAGACCAGAGAATTATCCGGAACGGTTCTCAAAATGGTTTGAGAAATTTGTAGAACATGTTACCTATAATTTATAAACATCATGAATGAACTGACCCAAAACATACAGAAAATGATGGTACCGAAAGCTGCTATCATAGCCTACAAGTATGAAGACAGAAGAAATTCTGACACCAGGTACTTCATAGAATTGCGTCCCATCGGGAAAAGCGGACAGATGGGGGCAGGTATCCCCGTCACATACGAATTCATGAATACCCTGCTGGAATCCTATACGGAAGAAATGAGCGGGATACCGGCAGGCAGAGTCCCCGAAAACATGCTGGCCTGCAATTCGAGAAAAGGACAGGAAGAATATATCTGGTACAATCCGCCCGGAAAGAGACAGATGTTCTTTCACAAGGATCTCAATATACAGGACGGCATGTTCAATCTGCCGGGAATTGTCTACCATGTAAAAAACGGAAGCATGGACGTGTTCGCCTTCAAGGGGAAACGTCCGGTGGAGACAACTCCGCTGTTCCGTGCCCCGTTCTTTAACGTGACCGGATCAAGTGTCTGCCTTGGCAGCAGTTCTCTGGAAAAGCCACAGAACCCGACTTTCCTTTCCCTGCTGGAATACTGGGAAAAACGGTTCTGGCTGACTGAATTCTCCCATCTGGGAGGAAATGTCAATCCTACCGTTTCAAATCTTGTCATCGTCACCGAGAACATAAGAAACAATCCGTTCGACATGAACGAACTCAAGCCCATGAATAAAAAACTTAAAGACATACTTCCATGAAAAAGATACATTTTACCGACCGCTACCTGCTCAATCCGCGTCATCCGGTAACGGTGTTTGTCATCGGAGCCGGAGGTACCGGCTCACAAGTGATAACCAATCTGGCACGCATGAGCATGGCACTTCAGGCATTGGGCCATCCCGGACTGCATGTCACCGTATTCGATCCCGATACGGTAAGCCAGGCCAATATAGGACGCCAGCTTTTCAGTGAGACGGAACTGGGACTGAACAAGGCCGTATCACTTGTCACACGCATCAACCGTTTCTTCGGATACGCATGGACTGCCGAACCGAAATGTTTCCCAACGAAGAAATTTTCAGGATATGATACAGCCAACATATTTATTACCTGCACTGACAATATACGTTCACGTCTTGAGATTTGGAAATTTCTAAAGAAAACTCGTAAAGAGAACTTCAATGACTATTTGGTTCCTATATATTGGATGGATTTTGGGAACAGCCAGACAAAGGGACAGGTCATCATCGGGACGGTACGTGAGAAAGTTCTCCAACCTTCTTCACAAGAATATATTCCCATGCCTAAAATGAATGTCATCACCGAGGAAGTGGATTATGCGAAAATCAAGGAAAAAGAATCAGGACCAAGCTGTTCTCTGGCGGAAGCCCTGGAAAAACAGGATTTGTTCATTAACTCCACACTGGCACATATCGGATGTGACATATTATGGAGAATGTTCAAGGAAGGAAAAACACTATATCGCGGTGCCTATGTCAATCTAGAGACATTGAAAGTGACCGCAATCCCGGTATAATAACAGAAGTGACCGTATCATATTCCCACCAGGATACGGTCACTTCCTCTATTAGTTACTTATTATTTACTACGTTCTTACCACGCTGGAGCAGGAAACTCTGTATCTCTGAGGCAAGATAGAATGATTTCCCATTCTTTTCCACCGAGTAATATTTAATCTTGCCCTCTTGCCTGTAACGTGCCAAAGTTCTTTGTGACACACCAAGGAGTTCTGCCAGATCCACATTATCAAGCAGTCTGTCTCCGTTCATACATTCTTTCAGACGGTTCATCTGGTCCAGTTTCTTTTCAATGCGGGCAAATCCCTCTACCATTGTACCTATCAGTTTTTCGAGTATCTCATTATCTATATATGACATAATTCCAATGTTATTAAGTGAATAAATCGATACTCTCTTCGTGCGCACTCTAAGAGTATATACTTATAGTAATGATAATAGTATGCCTAAATCTGAGACAAAGATCAACAAGCTTATTAAATACTGATAATCAGGAGTATAAAATTCCCTACTTAATATTTAGTGTAAACTAAAAGTGTAAACTATGTAATAAAGAATTGGAAACCGGTTAACACAGCCACCAACAATGACATCTGATGCTACCTGACGACACCTAATGACAACATTTTGTATCATATACATATTCAAAATACATTTGTACAAACTCAACTTTTTTGGATATGGAAATCATTGGAATTGAAACAGCTACATATGAAAAGACTTTAAAGGAAATTGAAAACTTCCTTGATACCATTGATAAATTGATAACAGCTTCTTCACAGAAAACAATAGGGGAATGGTTGGATAATCAAGAAGTTTGCCTGATTCTCAAAATTTCTCCCAGAACATTACAGAATCTTAGAGATACAGACCAAATCTCTTATTCTCAAATTGGGAAAAAGATTTATTATAAAAAAGAAGATATTCAGAAGTTCATTGAAAAACACAACAGAAAATTATGAGCAAAGTAATTACCCAAGATAATGAGCAAGTTATTCAGATATACAATAGGTTAAAAGATACGCTAACAAGACTCGAAAATATTCTGAAGAGCAACAACCCAACACTTAATGGGCATAGATATATGAATGATGCAGAATTGGCAAATTACCTTAAAGTATCAAGACGCACTTTACAAGAATATAGAAATAATGGAATCTTATCCTATTATCAGATTGGAGGTAAAATTTTATATCGGGAATCTGATATAGAAGAACTTCTTGAGAAAAACAGACAGGAAGCATTCCGTTAAACATTTCTTGGAATTTTCGTTGATTTTCAAAGCAAAAATCCGTATCTTTGCAGTACTGACAAAGAGTTGTATATCAGTGCAGAACAAAGAAGTTCAATCGAGGTGAAATAGGTGGACTAAATGATAAACAGCAAGATAAGTAACTGATTATTAGCGATAAAAAATATAAGGTTCCGCCCCCAAGCGGATCACCAAATCCAAATGCAAATCGACAGAAACCGCTGATAACTTATCCTTATCAGCGGTTTTCTTTTTCACCTACATCTTACCCGAATAACAGAAAAGGCAGACTTACCAGCTTCCGAAAAAGCCGAAGTCCACCTTTTGAGCACTTTACACTGATTACCTATATTTCAGAATTAAACGGCTATTCCACTACTTCCGGCTCAATAATCTCCTCTTCTTCCTCTTTCCGGATTCTATCATTGAATTTCTTCCATTTGAAAGAAAGGATGATACGGAACACTCCATACAGGATAAAGGAAATACCTACATACAAAAGGACAAACCATCCACCATAGACAGGTGAAATCATTCAACTCACCTCTCAATTCTACCGTTTCACCCCGAATCTCTTCCCATTCACTTCCTTTTTCTGAACAAACGATAGCTGACACACCTATTTTTGTCAATAAAAAAGATAACCATGTTTGATGCAATCGTACGTTTCTCAGTCAGGAAGAAGCGTTTCGTGGGCCTGACTACCTTATTTCTTCTCATCGGAGGAATCTATGCGATGATGACGCTACCCATCGACGCGGTACCGGACATCACCAACAATCAGGTGCAGATAGTCACCGGGTCGCCTACCCTGGCCCCTCAGGATAGCCACCATCGACTTGGTGAACGGTCCGTTACAGATAAACCGTGACGCCACCAAACGACGTATCGTCATCGGTGTAAATGTACGCGACGCCGACATCCAACAGGTGGTCAACGATATCCAACAGACACTGGAACAGCATATCCAACTGAAACCGGGATATTATTTCTCGTACGGCGGACAATTCGAAAACCTGCAGAATGCCATCGACACCCTGCTGATAGTCATACCGGTAGCCCTGATGCTGATTCTGCTCCTGCTGTTCTTTGCCTTCAAGTCGGTCACTTATACTCTGGTGGTATTCAGCACAGTGCCTCTCTCACTGATTGGCGGCATCCTGGCCTTGTGGCTGCGCGGACTATACAAAGCACCTCTTTTACGCTAAGTATATTTAGTGCATGACAGTGCTCATTATTGTCACAGGGATTGCAGTAATAGCAGTTTAAATTACAGCTATCTATCACCGATATGCGCATATAGTCAATCTCTCTGCCAAATCCATCGCGCATGTTAAAAGCCCTTTCCAAAACCACAGTTAGGAAACGTGCAGACATCACAATTCAGGCAGAGGCCGCCTTCTCCAAGTCCGGCAAGCTCATCTGCCAAAATCATATCACACGCCATAAGCCTCGGCAATACAATATCAAATATCGTGCGCTTATTGTACATGGCACAGCCGGGCAGCCCACATAT